>VFQN01002436.1_pt1 | contig 28675 bp, 32 predicted proteins | sample 3512371 | NCBI WGS metagenome assembly VFQN01 (sample SAMN10412370, study PRJNA504923) | tailings metagenome | isolation source: Replicate 2 from Balatoc abandoned mine | place: Philippines: Itogon, Benguet | collected 2017-08-28
GCAGGCACCTGCCACCGGCACGCCTTCCCTGTGGGTCCGGGCAGACCACACAGGCGGACGAGGACTAGAATCTCGCCCGAGGTAGGAATCGAACCCGGGTCGGATTCCCGGGAGAATCGGGACTAAGCCAATTTGCACTGCTTGCCCTTTTTTTGGCGTTTCTGCAGACGCTGGCAGGCATGCTGCCGGTTAGGGACTGGCTCGGAGACTACACATGTGTCAGTGAAGGGCGCAACTCAAACTGGTTGCAGAACAAAATCGCGTTGGTTCCAGACTGTCCTGCACACAAGCTGATATCCCATTGCGTGGTGGACAATGCATCTATATATTACAGCTCCGCAACGGCGTTTCGTGTAGGTGAGAACAAAAGGAAACATCATATGCAAAGTTACCATCAGAGGCGACCACGACAGTACCACAACCCAGCATATGCCCACTCGGTGCCATACCGCCTGACTCTGTGATTCAGGCGCCTACGAAGTCCTGCACGACGACCTTTATCTTCCCATACCGTGCAGGAACGCACGCACAGACTTTACGACGCGTGCGCTGTTTCAGTTGGGGCAGCTCAACAGACGGGCTGCCCCAACTTAACACACAGCACTGTGAGCGGCGCCAAGCATGAGCCCAGTTTGGTGGCTGTGGCAAGGGACGAGGCCGTGCTCTTCTGGTGGCGGACCTCCTCGCATTTGTCACGCAGAGCGCCCTGCTCGTCAGCATCACTCCGGCCTGCTCCGCCCTCTACTTCAGGCGCTGACCCCACGTGCAACCCCACACAGCCCCCGCCCGGCTGGCCCCCTAGTCCTGTTTGATGGCGGGCCCCATGCCCGACGCGTTGGCCTCCATGAAGCCGCTGCGGATCTGCGCCGCGATGTCCGACACGCCGCCGGGGGCGTGGTTGAGGAACACCGTGCTGCTGCGGCTGTGCGCACCGACGTCCTGCAGTACGAGGGAGGGGCCAGCACACACGGGAGAGGCGCGGTCATTCGAGCTGCACTGAGCCGGAGGAGAGAAAAGCTGCGTGAATCACTAGGCCAGCAGAACGTCTGGCGGGGTTGGCGCGCGGCCCTTGCCGATAGGCGCAACCACAGAGGGGCTGTACCGCACCGCTGCCCCCGCACCTTGAGCGTGTCGTAGTACTGCGTGATGAGCATCAGCGACAGCACCTCCTTGGACGAAATGCCCGCCACACCGCTCTGCGGCAGGGTCAGGAAGGCCCGGTAGGGTGAGACGCTTGGTTACGGTGGGTGAACGGTGGGTGAGCCTGCTGAAGCCCCGCCACCGCCAACCAGAAGCCCTTCACATCTTTGCCGTGGTGCCAGGCAAAGCTGGACTAGTTCCACTGCGCCAGGCACACGTACCACACCGAACACGTCATGTGCTCCCCAACTGCATGCCAGCACGCCCCCAGTCTGCCCACCTGGAAGTCCGCCACGCTGTCCTTGAGGCCGTTGATGATGGCCTGGCGCTGCCGCGCAATGCCCTGGCCTTGCAGGTACTTGGCCTCGGCCTCGGCCTCGGCGGCCTTGACCACGGACACCTGCGGGGCGAGGGGCCGGGTGGGGCGGACACTGCGCTGTGGGCCCTTACACGCACAGAACAACGGCGAGCCTGTTCACAAGCCTTGACGCTGAGACTGGCGCTACCAGTATCCATGAACGCAGTTGTTGTCCTCCCCCGTTGTCCCACCTTTGCCGCCTCCGCCTTCTCCACCGCCGCCACGCGCATGCGCCTCGCCGCGTTGATCTCGTTCATGGCCTCCTTGACCTTGGTGGCGGGCTCGATGTCGGTGACCAGCACGTGGATGATGGAGTGGCCGTAGCTGGACATGGACTTGGACAGCGCGTCCTTGATGGACTGCGCGATCTCGTCCTTCATCTCGTACGCGTCGTCCTAAAGGGGGGGGGGGCAGGGGAGGGGGGCGGGGTTGCAGCATAGGGCAATGCAGCGGGGTCAGCAGGGGTAGGTGCAGCGCAGGGGCGAGCGCAGGGGCAGCAGATGGGAAGGACGAGGGCGGGTACCTTGGGGGAGATGACAGCACGTGGCATGCACAAGGTCATACCAAACCAGACAACAAAGCAGTATCATGTGTAGGCTGGACAAAGTACTATGGTCGGGACGGCTGTACCGGTATCAAGTTGAGCTGGACAAAAAGCGACATCTGGCCACCAAGTCACGAGGAGCACCAATGCCTCCCCGGGCTACCACCGTCCGATGACGCATCCACCAAAGCGTTTGCAGAGCGTGCTGGGCACTGCACCGTCGGCTGCGCGCCGCTGTAATATCGGTACGTGCGCGTTGTCCACCCACCCACCAGGTTGAGCTTGGGCACGGCGGCGCGCACCTCGTCGAACCTGTGGCGCGGCGTTGGGGTGCAGGCCTTGTGAGTGCACAAGGACGCCATCACAACACGCCTGACAGCCTTGCACTCATGCGACACACCGCCTTGCGGAACGGCCGCTACACATCACATGGACCTACACGTAAGCGCTGATCTGTTGCCTGCTGTCCGTGAGCTTGTAATAAGCATCGTAGACAGCGTCGCGGCGAACCTGCGTGGGCAAAGGCAAAGGGGCGCTTTGGCGCTACCGCTTGGACCGGCTTGGGCAAGGGGCAAGGGACGGATGGCTGCAGCCCATGCCGGCCTGCGGGCGCCTGCAGGCCCACCTGGTACTGCACGCTAATGACCAGGGTGACGAACACGTTGTCCTTGGTCTTGGTCTCGCAGCGCACGTCCAGCTGCTGCACGCGCAGGCTCAGCTTGCCGGCAATGCCCTGGGCGAAGGGTTAGCAGGCAAGTATTTGGACGAGTCGCATCAGGCGGAAAGCGCCCAGCCGTGGCAACATGTTTCACCATGCTGCAGGACATGCATCAGTACGACACCTGAAACGCCGTTTGCACTTGCTGCAGCGCACCTCACACAGGCAGATGTTGAGGAAGTTGCATCCTGCGACATAGGGCACACGGCAGACCTTGCGTTGACAAGTTGAGGCGAGGTAGCTTGGACCAGGGCTCTCGTTGGCACATGCACGCACTTCACCGGATGGTCAAAACACGCCACGGTGGCCCCCCTCGTGCTCCCGCCCCCCACCTGGAGATGCGATACGCCGGTACTCGCCGCACCGCTCAATCACCGCTACCGTCTCCTGTGGTAGCGTTGGGAACCACAATGCACGTTTAGCCCATGCACATCGGAATGAGCGTGTCAGTAACGACGAAGGATTGCGAATCCGAGCAATATTGCGATGGACCAGGGCCAATTTTAGCGCGTGTGTCCCTGACAGTGCAGAGGTGCCAAGGGGAGGGATATGGCAGTGGTACTCGTGGGGTCAGTTGTGCATGTGCACGTCACGTCAGTGCTCCTCAGGCTGCTGGGCCAGTCTAAATCAAAGCCGTGCCAAAGGCTTGCATGTGTTCAGGTTGGTTTTCGTATTACGCACCTGCTCAGGGCACGTGAAGCAGCAGCAGCAGTACGACATGGTGGCCCAACGCAACCGAGAGCAGCCCAGCACGGCCCTTCAGCTCGAGCAGGAACAGCACTGGGGACCAGGACCTGCAGCACCAGTGTGTGCAGCAGCAGCAAACAAGGTTGGTTAGAGCAATTATGATATTAATGTCAGAAAGCTTGATTGTATGGTAGTCCCCATGCGTGCGCCTGTTTGCGACTCTCTTGTCCCGGTTGACCGAAGCCAGGCGCGACAAAAACTTCTCACGCAGCTTAGGAGTGCAAATCAATAAGCTACATCGCAACTGTTTCTTTGGTTAAACTTGACAGGGTGTAAGGCGAGGTCGACACACCTGCCACACGAAAGGCGAAGGCTTGGAAGCACGTAAGCCACTCACCAGGCAGTAGCCCTATACAAGCAGCTGACTCCCTAGAACAGTATGTTATGCGCGCGTTGCAGGATTGCGTCTGGGGTGGGGAAGCTATATATAGCTATAGTATGTGGCAGTTGTGCTGCGTCACTTCTCACTTGGGCCCAGGATACAGTCAGTCAGACGGTGTAAAGACGATAAGCGCCACTAATTGCGTCTAGGAGTATGTAAGCATGCGCATATGACGATAACCCAACTGCCTCGGCTTCTCGGTAACCGTGGTTCAGCGTGGTTCTGGAGCTCTGCGGCAGCTCCCTGCAGCTACCGCATCAGCGGTTGCCAAACCCTAGCGCATTTAGTGTCAACATGAACGGTCGTGCTGCGCATTGTTGTTGCATCTTGTGCAGATTCACTACTTGGCAAAGCATGGCTGTTGCTCATCTCGACACAGCTGGTCACTGTCTGTGCTCCCGCTGGCCCATGCTGGCCTGCGGATGCCTGCGCCGCGTGGGGCCCTGCGTATTTGGCATGGAGACGTGCGTGCCTAGCTCAGTGTCAGGGCGTTTAGGATGCCCTAGATACCCAGGGAAGGTATGCATTGTGCAAGTATGTGCCGACCCAACACTACCGCTCATCATGAGGGACCCCTGCCTGCCACCTTGTTCACACGTGCCAGGCGGACGACGAAACACCCCTTGCGCCTGGGAGTGACTTCGTCGAGGCTGGGTGCCGAACCCCCTGAAGCCTACACAGCATTCTTCAGACATAGCGTGACAGCAGAAGTCTGGGGCCGCAAGGCATCAAGCGGCCCAAACGTCCGTGCACGTACCGCAACGAGTGCCCCTAGGGAAACACACCAACCCCACGTGGTCTCCGTGGCACTCTGGCAAGCTAATTACCAGTCCGGGCCGGACCAACAAGGACAACCACAGCCGTAGCCCGGCCCCTGGCTGAATATAATATCTGAAGGCCTTGCACGCCCGTCTGCGCCTGGTACCAGGGGCGGAGGTTTGTGTCACATGTGCCTAACGAGCTAGTAGCCTGCCTTCAGTTGATGTTCGCTGTATTTGAGCGCGGCTAGTGCTCTCGTCGTAACGGCCTCTTACAGTTTGGGCACGGAACAAGGTGGACAGAGCTTTGTCCGTCCGTTGCCAGGCACGGCAACCGTACCCAGCCCGCCACGTTGCCCGCCACCCCGTCCGCCACAGCCTCGAAACCTAGCTGCAAGCCGTGCCTGTGTCTCCACCCAAGGGCATGGGCCCTCCAGAACTACTCCTAGGTGGTCAGCAGGGAAATTGGTCCATGCCCACCGTATGGACGGCAGACCCAGTACGACATGACACCGGTTGCAGGGAAGAGGGTATTCACTGGGCTTGGAGTTGTAGAGTTGTTCAAAGGCACGCCCGCCCGGGCCTGGAAGGCGCCAGCCCCTCCGCCGGCGGGTTTCCACTCCAGCACGGCAAGCACGGAAGCATGCGTGCGCACTGTCTGTGACGCCGGTTCAAGAGCAGGACTCCCTTACATTTTCTCTAACATTACACGCAGGTACACGCATACCGTGTTGTGTTATCAGTTATTATCCAGTGTTGTAGTGGCAGGCAAAGAGCTGGAGGTCCATTACACGCGCAAGACACAGCGGCGGCCTGAGCTGGCAGGGCTCGAGGGCACGAGGCCCTGACAGCAAAGGCAGGGAACAACTCACTTAGTGCAGGCCACGGCCCCTCCGAAGGTAGATACACGAGGACACAGCCAAACAAGGAACCCGCACACGCTGCGCCAAGAAGGACCAGCCACTGGCAACACGCCAGGGCAGTGAACAGCGCAGGCCGAGCACAGCGCCAATGGTCGGGATTCAGAGCCGCCCTGGGAACCTGGACCATAAGCAGCCAGGCAGCACTCCGTGCGCTATTGCACATGGGCATACACGTCCCGAGCCAACTCCCCAGGGCGGCGCAGGCACGGAGCCGGATGGAGCCACTGTTGACCCGAGCAAGCTATCCTCGGGGAAGGGCACCAAAGACACGAGACACGAACTACCGTCAACACACGAGGCCTGCGTGACAGCAGCCAAAGCGCACACCGCTACCACCCGGGCGAACTGTCGGCGTCGGGCGCTTGGGGGCGATACCGGAGCATCGAAACGCCCCGCCGCCCACGCACAACAGCCAACTACCCCGCATCGACGCTCCAAGACCAACCCTACATCACAAGATCCCAACACGAAACCAGAGCAGGTGTGGCGCTCCCCACCTATGCCTGATTGGGAGTTACCAGTCCACCTACAAGCCCTAACCGCACCTCGCTGGGCCCCAACCGAAGCAGGCGCAGCAGCTCACGCACGCCTTAGCCCCGCAAGGTGCCTCGCAGCCACTCCACCGCTTCCCAGGTCCCGGGGCCCAGCATGCCCCCCGACGCCTCCATCCTCCTGGCCACCTCCTCCAGCGCCCGCCCGTCCAACGGCGCGCCCTGCTGCCTCAGCCACTGTATCACAGCAACCGGCAGGTGCCGCAGCAGCGCGTCCGGGATGAGCCTGTTCGAGCATGGCACCCCCAGCCGCCGCAAGCACGCCAGCGCTGATGCATTGCCCCGCGCCCCGGCCTCCTAGTAGCACGCGTCCAGGTGCTGCGCGTCCCCCGCCGCACACCCGCGCTGTACTCCAGGTTAGTCCGCTACCTCGTGTACGTCGAATGCCACTGGTTCCGCTACCCCGAACTGCCCATCCACCACCGCCAGCACGGGTTGGTTGGGCCCCAAATCCATCCAGCCACGGCGCGGGACGCCCAGGGCTGCAAAATAGCGCAGCCGTACTCAGAGGTCCGCTGCTGCCCCGTGCGCACGCACGATCCAGAGCGCTGCGCCCGTCCTCCCCGCTGAAGGTGCTCATGCAGGCGTGTACAGGTGGCATGTAGCCCACTGCTGTGCACACCTGCAAGCAGGCGGTGGCGCAATGTGCCGTGCTGTAATAAAGTTCCCTTGTTATAGCTTGGCTGGATCTACGTTGTGTCATGTTCAACGCATGCGGGATGGGGGTTGGGCACACAACCACCTATCAGGCCTGTCGCACTCGCGTACGGCACAGGGGTACACCAACACTATCGCCTACGCGTCGCACAGATACACATCCACACGCTTCTTACGGGAGTTCCCGTAAACTGCCGTGGTAGGCTAGAGTGCAGTGTCCAAGCGGCGCAGGCTTTTCCTGCACGAGGTGCACGAGTAGTACCCTGCGGCACCAGGCTATCATGCTTCATATACTGATATGTAGTTAGTGGTCGACCTCGATTGATCTGGTCCACCGGCCGCGTCCGGCCCTCACAAGGAGGGGAACAAGGGGGGCGGCACCGGGCGCCAAGTGGACGTGGGAGTTGCAGCCGCTGGTAAGAGCTATTGTGTAAACGGGGTAAATGATGCAATCCACATAGCTGGCGAGAATGTTTTGACGTATGGTATGCCACCCGATCGCAATTCGGCGTCTGGCTTGTGAAGACCCGCACCTGGGCTTTTACCAATTTGCCTGGCGTTAGGTACATCGTGGATGTGTCTAGATGGAAACGCTGAAGTCGCAGTCTGTGGTTGACAAGCTCAGCCCAATGGACACCTGCGTCCTGGACGCAAGTGGAAAGAGGCACGTGACCTCTCTTACGATTATACCTGAGCATGTTCGCGTTGCTGTGGAATAAGATTTGGTACCGGCTCCGTTGGTTGCAGGCCCTTGTCATCGGGGAGTTGGCACTTCAGCGTAGAGGGGCCCGCCGCAGCAACAAGGAGCCTCTTTGCAGCAAATCTAGTATATTGCACCACCCACCACGCATCTCTTTGGGCCTGTTGGGTGCATGATGGGCGTCCCTGATCCGGGAGGAACCTCTGACGGCACAGCGGGTGCTGGCACAGCGGACGACCCAGATAAGCTGGACCTGAGCAGCATCGCGCGTCCTGGCCTGGTGGTGCCCGCTGCCGATCCTGTTCTAGCTGCCGTGGGTGGGTCAGGTGGCGGTGTAGCGGCAGCTGGGGACGACTCAACCGCGTCACTTGATGACATCGTTTACACCCACCCGAGCCGGGGGGTACGAGACTCAGCTGAGGCACCGCAGCCTTGGCAGGCCTCTGCGATCTTCCCTAATCAGGGGCTAGGTCTCGGGATGGGACTTGGCATGGACGCCAGCTTGGGGACCGATGGACAGTTCATGCTGCCGCCAGGTCGCACGTTGGCTCATAACGCCGCAGCGTTGACGGTGGAGGAGACCAACGACTGGGTCAACGACGCCCGCACCATGCTGCCGGTCACGCATGCCCGTAGCGCGGTCGGGCGCAGCAGTATCGCTGCTGCCGCCGTCCCTGACGCTGCTGGCAGCGCAAACACACAGCTGCACGACGCTCCTCGTCAACAGCCGTCCGGGCTAGGGCCTATGGGCGGGGGCGGCGACGGAGACGACACGGACGGTGCGCACATGAGCGGCAGCATGGCGGAGCACGTGGCGCTGGGGGGCCTGTTGGGGGACGACGAGGATGAGGCGGGCGTCAGAGGCAGGCTGGGAGGCGTTTCAAGCCGCGACCTGCCCGCCCCTGCCGGCCAGGTGTCGTCCACCGCGATGGCTGCCGCTGCCACTGCAGCGGTGAAGGCGTCGGGTCTTCAAGGAGAGGAGCAGCGAGCAGCTCAGGGCCAAGGGGATGCGGCGGGGCGGGGCTGGGAGCTGTTCCCCTCCATGCACGGCGGCAGGGGCGGGGCTGGCGGCGGCGGCGGGGGAGGTGCTGACGGTAGGGGGCTGTGGCCGGATGGGAGTGCGGGGGGGTCAGCTGGGCAGCCGGGCGGGAGCCTGGGGCTTGGCATCGGTGCCGGTTCTCGTGCAAGCATGGGTGTAGGTGGAGGCGCAGTGGGGGTTACCCACGCCCGTGAGGGGTTGCCCGGTAGCAATCTGTCCCTGCTGGACGAGCTGTACAACGTCGCACTGGCATCGTCGGGGGACGGCGGCGGCAAGCCGGCACTGCGAGGGCATGCTGCTGGGGCGCCTGCAGGGGCCACGCTGGGCAGCACGGGCAGCGGCGCTCACCGCTGGGCGTGGAGTGTACAGAACCCCGAGGTGGCCAGCAGCAATGGGCACGGCGCTTCGCACGTCACGGATGCCAACGACGCCCGCCTGCCCGCCTCCTTGCTCCTGGGCCTCGGCCTTGGTGGCGCAGGCGGCAGAGCTGAGTACGCTGGCGCCCAGCAGGGACAGCAGTCCTTCGGCCGGCTGCTGGAGCGCGCCGACAGCAGCGTGTCGCGCTCGGCGGCTCCCATGCAAGCTGCTTCTGCCGCACCCCCGCTGTTCCAAGATCCGGCCATTCTGGACGCGGGAACGGCCATTAAGCGCCTCAGCAGCGGGTTTGGTGCGCAGGGCCCGGCGTCTTCAGCGGCAGGCGGTTATGGTAGCGAATGGCTGTGGGATCAGCCTGCGCCAAGTGCGGCATCTGGTGCTGCCCAGGCGACAAAAGGGATGGTCCCGTTCCAGCCTCCTCCGCCTCCGCTGTCGCTTACCCGTAGCGTGCTCGGGGCGTTGGGGGGCGGCGGCGCCGTGCCGCAACCTGGCGGCAGCGCCTTCGACACCACAGCAGCGGCGGCAGCTTCAGCCGCTGCCGGCCGCGGCCTTGTGGAGCATCAGGGCAACTCAGCCCCGCAGGGAGCCAGCGCAGGGCCTGGCCAGCGGACCGCGGCTGGCGCGACCGCTGACGGTCAGAGTGCAGTCACTGTACAAGCAATTGCGTCTGCAGCGGCGCGCGTTTGGGACGACTCGTCGCCTCAGAGCACCGTGCGGCGCATAGCGGCATCGCTGCTGGCGGTTGCAGGGCCAGGGGGCGGCGGCGGCGGACCAGGTGCGCACCGCATGGTGCTGGAGTCCTTGTTGATGGCGGTGCGGCGGCAAGACCCCGTCGCGTGCAACAAAGCAGGTGGGCGGAAGCGTGGGGACGCTGGTCTGGTGGCCTCAAAAGCCTGCTTCGCCATGCGGCCTTGTCGTGTTGAGGTTGCCGATTGTGTAGTGTTACAGGTGCGGGGTAACAAAAGCACATCGTAAGCAGGTAGCAGGTTCTAGCAGGCAGCTTCCGGCATTTCGTAAGCAGGTTTAGCATGGTTACGGGCTGTGTGCGAAAGAGGAGGGCCTTAAACTGAGTTGTACTGATGTTGTACAGCCGTTTCAAGAGTGCCGACCTGCGATGACCCATCCTGTCCAGGGAACATGTTTGCCGTGTTCGAGCGTGACCCGACCGGCTGCCTCTCCGTGGAGGAGCTGGCGGCTGGGGAGTCCGGCTCCGGCGGTGTGGAGGTGGTGGCCCTGGACGTGGAGCGGCTGCTGGCGCTGGCGGGGCCGCAGCCGCAGACCACGGAAGAGCTGGTGGCCGGGCGGCAGCACCCCGCGCTGGCGTCACTGCCGCACTCGCTCAGCTTCAGCGGGCTTAACGGTAGCGCCGGCCCGCAGCAGCAGGCCAATGCGTCGTGGCAGCAGGCGGCTCCTCCTCCTGGGCCTGGCGCGGCGGATGCTGTCGTTGCGTCAGCGGCCGCTGCCGCTGCCGCTGCGGCGGACGCAGCCAGGTGGCCTCCCGGTGGTCGCCAGGAGTCGCAGCTCGGACGCATGGCCATGGGGATGGCCATCGGAGGACCGCCTCCGCCGCCACCGCCTCAACCGAACACCAGCGCCTGGACTGCTGCTGCTGCCGCTGCCTCGGCAGCCCAGAACGCTGGCACCCACCATGGTCCGGCTGCTATGCAGGCCATGCAGACAGGCCGTGCGCAAGGGGCGGACGGGGGCCACCAGCAGCAGCCTCAGTTGCAGCCTACTACGTCTGGCGGGCCGAGTGTTGCGCTGTCGCCTGCCGTCTCTGCGAACCAGGCCGTTCTCCTGCAGCTACTCCAGCAGCAGCACCAGCACCAGCAGCACCAGCAACATCAACAGCAGCACCACGTGCTGTTCCCGGGGGGCTCCTTGGCTGCTGTCCAGGCGCCAGGGCTAGCGCAGGACAGGGCGTTGCTTCTCCACATGCTGCAGCAACAGCAGCAGGCGCAGCAGCAGGCAGCCGCACAACAGCACCTGCAGCAGTTCCTGCTGCAGCGCCAGAGCCAGCAGGCTGCGGCACAGCAGGCGGCCGCAGCCCAGCAGCTGCAGCAGTTGCAGCTGTTGCAGCTCATGCGGCAGCAGGCACAGGCGCAGGCGGCAGCCCAGGCTGCGGCCCAAGCCCAGGCGGCCGCCCAGGCACAGGCGCAGGCGCAGGCGCAGCTTGCGGCAGCGGCACGCAGCACAGGGCTGCAGGTCCCCGGTCTGCCGCCCTCGGCAGCCGCCCTAACGAGCCTATTGCAGCAGTTCAGCGCGGTGGGAGGTGGCCGCGGCGTCGTCGGGGTGCCGTCAGCAGCGGGCGGTGCGGCGCCGTCGGCGGGGCTCGCGACCAACCCGCTGTTGGCAGCTGCGATGGCCAATGCGGCAGCTGCAGGACCTGCGCCAGCTGCAGCAGCAGCGGCAGGCGGCGCTGGGGGCACGGGGCAAGGGAGCTCCGTTCCGCTAACGCTGGCATCCCTGTCGCAGCCCCATGTAGGGGCCGCTGCGCCTCTAGTGGGCCTGGGCCCCGTCGAGCAGTCCCAGAGCCACGCCAACGTGGCTGCGTGGTTGGCGGCGCACAGCCACAGCCCCGCGGGCACGCCGCCGCCCAACGCCGCGGCGCCGCACGGGCACGCGGGCACCGAGGCCCCCACCGCTCCCGCCTCCACAGCACCCAGCCAGGCGCCCAGCCAGGGAGGCGCGGGCGCCCAGACAGCCCAGGAGCTCATCGAGATGCTTAACAAGCGCATGCACCGGGATGCAGCTCCAGCAGCAACGGCCGCCGTGGGTCCAGCTGAGCAGCAGGTCGGGGGCGGCGCGGGGGCTGGGGCTGATGCCCCCCTAGCCAGCATGCGCAGGGCGCTGGCGTTGGCGGCCCAGGGCGGGGAGGCCCAGGGCAGCGCCGCTGCGCACGTGGCTGCTGTGGCCGCCACGCAACCTGCCGCCGAGGGCCTCAAGGTGCGAGTGAAGGCGCCGTGCTTGTTCAGGGTTGGGCATTGTCACTGCATATCTTGACATGGCCTACGCTGACAAAGTGGCTTGCGGCATGAGCCCGGAGTTGGCGTTGAAGTATGCTAAGGAATGTCGTACACACCTTGGGTGTTGCTGCAGGATACCAGCGACGCCTCGGCAGCAGCTGGTGACAAGGCCGGCACTGCCGCGCCGGGCGCAACACCAGAGTCCGAGCCGCCGCAGCCCGACGCGCTGCCGTTGCCCACTATGCAGCTGTCGGCGTCCGCCGCCGCCGTGCCCTCAGTGTCTGCCAACGAGCCCGCCTCGATCGGTGCGGCAGCCTCCTCCTCCGCGCCTTGGCTGTCCCCGGCGCTGTCGCGCATTCCCACGCCCGCGCATCTGCTGGCGGCCTTCCCCGGCCTGGGGGCGCGCGCCCAGGCCCTGCGCACCATTGCGCAGGTGCTCCTGCACAGCCGCCACCCTGTGCTGGGCGCCGCCGCCACGGACCCGGGCCTGCTGCTGCTGGTCCTGCGCCAGCGGGGCATAATCTCGCCCCCCGGCGACACCGCCTCTGTGTCGGCGCTGCTGACGAGCCTGCTGCTCAGCGAGCCGCGCTTCCTCACGCTGGTCAACGTGCAGGGCCAGGGCACGCAAGGGGCCGCCGCCGCTGCCGGGGGTCTGTCCACGGGCCTCGCGGTACAGCTCAACGTGCCCGCGCTGCTGGAGCTGCTGCCGCCGGAGGAGGCCGAAGTGATAGTACCTGCGGCAGACCATGCGCAGGGCCGCCATGCTCAGGAGGCCGGCGCCGCTGCTGCTGGTGCCACTGCCAGCGGCCCTCAGGTTGGCAAGGTCGGGGATGCCGGCGAGCTACTGGTCGCTGGGTCGGGTGCTCCAGAGCTTGCAGCGGCCGCTGCTGCGGCCACCTCCCAGCCAGAGGTCGAGCCTGGTGCTGGCGAGGAGGAGGGCGAGGGCGAGGGCGACGAGGCGCAGCTGAGGCTGCTGATGCGGCTGCTGGCCACGGGCGCGGCGCTGGAGGAGCCGTTGCCAGACAGCGCCGACCAGCTGCACAAGCGCACACTGCCGGTGCCTGCACCGGTGCCGGTGGAGGCACCGGCAGCTGGGGCGCAGCCTGCAAGGCCGCGGCTCACCGTCCCGGTCCCCGTGCCTGTGGCCGTGCCGCTGCCGCCCAACGGCGCCGTGCCCGCAGGTGGTCCCGGGCCTGCAGCTGCGGTCCACCAGGAGCAGGACTCGCAGCTCAGCGTCTCCCTGCAGCCTGACGGCGACAGCGTGCGGCTGCGGCTGCGGCTGAGCGTCGTCCAGGGGGTTGGGCAGCAGGCGGGCTCTGGCGGATCCACGCCCGCTGAGTCTACTGTTAGCCAACTGGTGTTTGGCATCTTTCAGCGGGTTCGTGCGGAGCAGGCGCAGGAGGCTCTGCAGTCGCCGTCGAGCGAGGGGCTGCCCGAGACGGCTTTACCGCCGCCGCTGCAGGAGGCTCCTGGGCCGGATGTGCAGCCGCAGCCACTTCAGGGCGGACCTTCCGACGACGCCGGCGCATCAACGGCCACTTCTGCGGTTTCAATGAAGGAGGCTGGGGCGCCGTTTTCGGGCAGCGAGACGCCCAAGGCAGCAGAGGGGCATGGGGCGGGAGCTGCTGCTGCGGGGCAAGCGCCAGGCGTGGTGCAGGGGCCCAGCCATGCTATCACCCCGGAGGAGCATGACGGCGAGGCCGCCTCAGCACCGACAGCGGTTCACCCAGCGCCAGCGCAGCCTGCACTGGTACTTCCCCCGGCGGTGACCAGCGTGGAGGCCGCTGCACAGCCCACGGCGGCAGGTGCGGCCGCAGCTGCAGCGGGGCCTGCCGTGGCTGCGTCCGCCACCGCCTCGGCCTCGGCCGTTGCCTCCGTGCGCTACATCAGCGGCGTGGACGTGGAGGCGGGCAGCGCCGAGGAGCTGGCGGCGCTGGCGGCCATGGCGGCGCACTGCCGGGCAGCGGGCCGCGTGGCGCTGGACGTGGCGGCGGCGGCGGCGGAAGGAGCGGACGACGAGGCCCTGGAGCCGCGGGCCGGGCCGTCCTCCGACGCCTCCTCCGGAGCGGCGTCCCCAGGCTCTCCTGCCGGCGACCCCGAGGAGGGGGGCAAGGCGGCCGCAGCTGCGCTGAGTGCTGCAGCGTCTGCAGCCGGGGCAGCTGGACAGGAGGCAACCAAGGTCATGCAACAGTTGCCAGCCCCGGCGAGGCTGCCGGTACTGGTGGCGGTGCTGGCGCCCGCCGCGCACACCTGGCCCTGCACCCTGTACGTGCTGGGGGTGGCAGCTGCGCCGCAGCCGGCGTCGGCCGCTGGTGCTGCGGCTGGCATTGCCGTCTCCGGGGACGCAAGCAGTGCAGCGGAGGGCTCCCAAACACAGGGCGCCGTGGGCACACCATCGCTGGTGGCCGCCCGGGCCCTCAGCAGGGAGCTTGCGGCGCTGCTGCTACCGCCTCAGGGGGCGGCACGTGGCTCTGCGTCTGCCCCTGTCATCAAAGTCATGTGGGACGTAACAGAGGTGGGTTTGTGAAAGGGCTACGGTGAAACATGAGTTCCTGCTTGGGCTTGGGTACGCCATTGACGCATCAACTGTAAGGCTGAAACTCCCAACCAAAAGGTCCTTGCACCGTCACCATCGGCATGTACAATAGTCAGGGCCTGTGTCACCTTGCTTGGTCGCTGCTTTACCCAATGCTGACGAGGGTCTGGGGGTGACACTCCCACGCAGGTGGAGCACTGCCTAGGCGGTATCTTGCGTCAAGCGGAGGCGGCGGCGATCGGCGGCGCGGCAGGCCCCCAGCCCCGTGTGGGGCCGCTGCAGGAGGTGCGCGTGCTGGCGGCTCTGGCGGCGGCAGGGCTGGCGGTGGCCGGGGGCGGCGGCGGTAGCCGCAGCTGCGTCAGCGGCACAGTTCCGCTGCAGGAGCGGCTGGCCCAGCTGGGTGTGGCGGGGAGGGACCTGGCGTCGCTGGCGGGGCTGGGCGCCGAGGCGTGGTGAGGCCTGGCACGGAGCGGCAGACCCTGCCTGAGCTTGAAGTACGGACAACGGTATAGCCTATGCAACTGTTCGTCGCTAACGCTCACCTGCTGGCGCATTCGTTGTTCAGTATTTTGACCGTGAACCCGCTCCGGTCTACGTCATCCTTTACTGTACGGCTGGTGTTGCTACTGCAGGGTGGTGCACCCGCTGTCGTGCGTTGTGGAGGCGGCGGCTGCGCGCCAGCTGGGGGAGGTGCTCGAGGCACGGAGGCAGCTGCTGGAGGGCGCCGCGGGGCACGGCTCCGCGATGGCGCAGCAGGGCCGGGGGGCAGCGACAGGGGGTGCAGGTGCACCGGCAGCCGCAGGTGGCGCTGGGATAGGCATCCTGGATGCGCTACTTTGCGGTGCCAGCGCAGTTGGACGTGGGGCAGGGTACGGGAAGTGAGCTTCAAGCATGCTGATAGGGCGGCTGCATTTAGTGTCATGTTAGTCATAGGACGTTTGAGGGGCTAAGACATGCAGGTAGAGACTGGAGTGCTTAGCTTGGGGGTGTCACGCTCGTGCGCAGGCTGGCTGGGCATAGAGCAGCTACTTGTGCACATCAATGAACGGCGCAAGTCAATTTGAATTAAGGGTTTGCCCCTCAGGTGGCACTACTGCCAAGTGTCAGGCAGGTTGTCAATGTAGGTGCAGGCGTGCGCGTCGTGGGTGCGCGTGGCCGGGATGTGGGCAGCTGAAAGGACACGGACTCGTGGATACAACTTGGGAGCGTACTTCAATGACTGCAGGACCAGTCCGTTTCATAGGTCCTCGGTATACGTGCATACTATGGTACTGAATTGGCCACGGGCTCAACGGCATGGCAGAACACACGTGATACGCGACAGCGGTGTTCAGGCTTTCCGTAGCAGTTCGTTCTCGCACCACGTCGATCCGCAAAAGTTGGATCTTCACTGTAAGGATTGGAGTTGTCCTGCTCGACAGAGCGCGTTTCTGAATCAGTCCGCTTCGGGCGGCTGAGCGCGCGTTCATAACCTCTGCACCGACGGGAGCGCCAGGCACAACCAAATGGGTAATTTTTACATTGGCTAGTGTGTATCAAGGACACACGCCATTGTACTGTTGGGGACTTGGTTGTCAGGGATGTCCCCAGCCCAGCGGTCCCCAGCGACCCCAGAGCCGTACAGCGATAGGCGCGCACTCAGAAAGGGCGCGAACCTCCCCACATAGAACCTTAGTACTGCTGCAATATTAGCAGCTACACTCACCTCTCTGTCCTGCCCCCTCACCTGTCGCGGTCAATCAGCATCTTCGCGCGCCAAATCACCTCTCCTGAGAACCCCTGGCACCCGAAGCCCATACTGAAGGCAGAAATGGCCGCCAAGCAGATTGAGAAGGCTGTTGAGGCAGTGACCAAGTATGTGGAGGAGAACAAGAAGGAGGTGGCCATCGCCGCGGGTGTGACCACCGTCGCGCTGGGTGCTGCTTACGCGTGGCGCCGAGCTGCAAATGCCGTTCCATCGACGGGCCCCTACCCGCCTTCTTCGCTGCCCGCCGACGCTTACGACGCCGTGATTGTCGGTGCGGGTCCCTCCGGCTCCGTCTGCGCCTACTACCTTTCTCGTGGTGGCGCTAAGGTTGCTGTGCTGGAGAAGGAGACGTTCCCTCGTGACAAGTACTGCGGCGATGCGGTGTGCACTCCAGCGATCCGCATCCTCGAGGACATGGGCGTTATGCAGGAGCTTATCGCCAACAACGAGGCCCACTTTGCCGATGCTGGTGGCTTCGTCAGCCCGAACGGCACCTCGTACATCGGTGTCTCCAAGCAGAAGCTGGGCGAGGCCGCGTGCTGCGCGGTCAAGCGCATCAACCTGGACGCGCGCGTTGCGAAGAACGCTGCTCGTGCGGGTGCTGACCTGAAGGAGAACTGGGAGGTGGCGGGCGCCACCTTCGACCGCGCGGCCGGCCTGTGGACCGTCACCTCGGCCACCGGCGCGACGGTGAAGGGCCGCGTGCTGGTGTGCGCTGATGGCGCCACCTCCCGCCTGGCCACCAAGCTGGGCTACTGCACGGAGGCGCCCAAGGGCGTGTGCTCGCGCGCCTTCATCGAGGGCGGCACCCACAACACCGACTTCGACGGCGTGTGCTTCTACCCCAAGTGGTCCCTGCCCGGCTACGCCGCCATCTTCCGCCACCCCAACGACGAGCTCAACTTCTGCTACTACCTCATCCCCTGCGGCAAGGACGGCTACTGCGGCGAGGTCAAGGAGTCCGACCTGGCCCGCCTGCACAACGACGCCATCAAGCACGACCCCTTCATCTCCAAGGCCATTGGCCCCAACGCCAAGATTGAGCGCATGCGCGCCGCCTCGCTGCGCCTGGGCGGCCAGGGGCTCAAGACCACCTTCGACGACCACCTGCTCATTATCGGCGACGCCGCCGGCCACATCGACCCCTATACCGGTAAGTGGGAAGGAACAGACTGTGGGGTAGGCGGTGTTAGTGCCCAGCTGGCTGTAAGGAGGGGTGTCATCACCACTGCCGTGTCTCCTTCAGGGATACAGGACAAGTGGGGGTTTGCATAGCGCCTACACTGCTGGCATCCCCATTAAAATGACAACCTACTTTCTCCCCTTGACATCCTTCAGTTTCCTTTCGCATACCCACCTTCACCTTTCCTGCCATTCGCTTGTGGCCCCTCTCCTGCCCAGGTGAGGGCATCCACACGGCCATGATGGGCGGGAAGGCGGCCGCCGATTCGCTGCTGGCCATGCGCCGCACCGGCGACTTCTCCAAGGCCTCCACCAAGCAGTACGAGGCCAAGTGGAAGCAGCTGTACGGCCACGACTTCTGGATGAGCAAGGCGTTCGCCGAGGTGGTGTACCGCTGCCCCATCCTGCTGGACGCCGTGGCCTCGGAGATGCAGCGCAAGGTGGGGGCCGCGGGCGGGTGGGGGCACGTTGCTGTCGTACAACAGCGAGCAGGGGCAGGGTATGCAGGGAGCGCCATCCTGGCACTGCGCGGAGGGAAGGAAATGATGTCATGTGTGCCTTGTGGGCGTGTCCTACCTGTTGCACAGGGCGCAGCGCATGCAAGCATCTTGACGACCATTGTAAAACAGCCCTAGGATGCTATGTATCTTAGACGCGCACAAGGTGACGGTGTACTTGGTATTCAAGGCTCATCCTGCGTCCTTCCCCAGGGTGACTCGATGATGGCCAAGTGGGCGGAGATCATGACCAACATGCAGCCCAAGACCTACTTCCTGCGCCCCCACGTGGCCATCCCGCTGGGCATCGCCGTGGTGCGCGAGTTCATCGACCAGAAGGTGTTCGGCAAGCAGGACAAGTACGTCATGCCGGCCGAGGCTGCCGCCGGCTCCTCCAAGTAAACGCGAGCAGAGCAGCAGACGGGCAGCTATGGTGTACTGGCGCAGCAGGGTAGCATGATAGCTTCTCTTCTGTGAGCCTTACATTGGATCCGCTGGATTAAGGGCGTACAGGCAGCTTGGGCGTGCAGGTGGCGGCGTAGCGTAGGCCGTTGGACGCCCGGAGGACGTGGCGGTGGCGTGGCCGCCGTGAGGGGCAGGGTTGGCGCCCGAGGGATGGCGAGGCGTTGCGGCGCCGTTCTACCGTTTGTGGTGCGGTGGAGCTGTACAGGAGGGCTGCGGGGAACCCTTGTGCTTGCCTGGTGGCATGGCCGTTGCGGCGTGTTGCACATATTGATTCTTTGACTGATGACCTGCACTTTACGGAAACCGTGATGGTAGGCGGCCGTCGCCGTGGTGTGGTGCGACGTGTAGCGCCCCTCACCGTTTGAAGGGGATTTTGACGGTGCGAGCTTCTCCTCTGCCCACGATGTAGCGTTGCGAGTTGACGGTTTTGACATGTGACAAACTGACAATCTGCTGCTGCTGCCGGCGTGGCAGGGCGCGTTGTGAGTGGTGTGTGATGCAGGGGCGCCATTGCCCGCCCCGTGGTTATATCTGTGATTGTGAGCCCAAGGCGTTGGTGATTATGTATTGCTGCGGATCTTGCCTGTCAGGACAGGCCACATGCTATGATGCTTGGGTTTTGCGGTTGCGTTTGGCACAGCAGCTTGTGCGCGGAGCCCACTTTAAGGGCAGCGCAGGGCGGAAATGCGGTGCTTGCACTGTGCCCGACACGGTTACTGGTCATTGTGCCTCTGTAAGACAAGAGGACCTGACTTTTTGTGCACCTTCAGCCCTGAGTTTGGCGGGGTGCTGATACCCTGGATGCAGCAAGGGGATGCAGCTGGGTGCCTGGTTTTGGCATGAAGGGTGTCCGCTCACGGTGTCTCCTGCACTGCGGTTGACCGTAATCGGCCTTGGGCGTATTCGCCTATGGCACGACTTCCCGGGAGGGTTCGTGGGGACCCCTTAGAGTCAATTACAAGCTTGGTCAGTTCCCACCCGTTACCAGGGAGCTCCCATGGCTTAGAGCAGCTTAGAGTCAATTACAAGCTTGGTCAGTTCCCACCCGTTACCAGGAAGCTCCCATGGCTAAGAGCAGCTTAGAGTCAATTACAAGCTTGGTCAATTCCCAACAGTTACCAGGGAGCTCCCATGGCAACTCCGTGCAGCTGCGCTGTACCCTGCCTGTGCCACTGTTGAAGCGACAGCTATGAACAACGGCAAGACTGCACCCTTGCACCAGGGGTGACCACAGTCAGTGCCTCCTTCGCAATCCCGAAGTAACGAGCCCCACACCATGTGGTAGGGCGAGCCCCGGCAAATGCAGCTTAAACACATCTACACATGCAAGACATGCTCTTAACATGAACTCTCAAACAACAAAACTACCAATCCATCAACAGACACACCCACAAGCTAACAGCACACGGACAAGGTGCGAGGGTCACCCAGCTCCGACCCCAGGTACCACCACCGTCCCTTTGCGTAGTAGCCAGATCATAACTGCGTCAGCGCTGAGGCAGGCAGCACCCAAACTGCCGTGCATGGACCCTATCCCTGCGCACGACTAGGAAAGGCGGTCGTGCCAAACACCCCACCAACAAGGGACCTCGACAAACAGGAGCCGCGCCGCTAATATGCTTGCTGTACACCCCTATCCGCCCGTCCTCCAACCAAGCGCAAGTGCGCAACCAAGGATCAAGGACGCACCCCGCTTGCCTCCGCTTTGCCATTACTCGCACCCGGGAACAAGTGCGCCCTACAACGCCAGACACGGACTCCCCAAACCCCCCACCAATCCCTGCTGCGCACGCCATGTACCTGCCCGGGCTCGCCTTCGTGCGTGGCGCTTGCCAATGTCACTGCCGCACCTCGGACGGGTCACACGTAATGTGAGGTCTCATCGGCAAACACGTCATACCTCCGCGCCTTGCAGCCGCTTCCCTGGCACCCCCCGTGTGTCCCCTCAGTTGCTGGCGTGCTCCTGGAACACTGACGACAGGCCGATGGACACGAAGGAGCCCACGAAGCAGCCCGCGCTGATGGCGAAGGACGTCACAGGGCCGTACCGCGACTGCTCGGTGGGCATGAGCGTGGAGGGCGCGTGCATGCAGATGGTGCTGATCAGGTGGCCCTGCGGAAAAGGGAAGGGCGGGGGCACAGCAAGCTCGCGATCTCACAAGGTTTCTGGGAGCTGAGCGTTCAGGGGACGCATGTGTCGGGTACATCCCTTAGATGGTACCTGTATAGCACCAAGACAGCACAGGGCGAGGCGTACGCCGGTGTAGGCAGGTGCGTGTTCATACACAACAACCTGGTCGTGTACGATCCATAACTAATTGCCTCCCCAGGCCGCTGTGCGCTGTCCTGCTGCACCGTCCTGCCCCGCCAGCGCCCCACCCCGGGCGCGGCCCCCCCCCCTCCGTCCCGCCGCCCAGGCACCTGCGTGGCCCCCAGCACCAGGATGATGGCCCAGGGCGCGTAGTCCTGGCGCAGGTACTCCCGCAGCGTCCAGCGCGTGGGCGTGACCAGGTGGCAGAACAGCACGGCGCCCGCCACCGCCACGCGCAGCACGCTGTAGGCCAGGATGGACAGCGGGGCGGGCGCGCCGCGGGCCCAGGGGCCGTAGCCCGCTAGGAAGCGGCCCAGGAAGTCGCCCACGCTGCGGCCGGGGGCGCAGATGGCGGCAAGGGGAGGCGGGGCGATGCATAGATAAGGTGCCTACATCTGGACATTGGAAATTACAGGTAGGAACAGCACTGGCAAGGAGGTAGCGGCAGCCGTTGGCTGCGGTAGCTCTGCGCTGCCCCACCGCACAGCGTAACACTCGTGTCACTACCCCAACCACGCCGAAACGTGCTTGGGAGCCCCGATGCGCAGCATGCCGGTCCTCTTTGACCAAGGCCTTGCTGAAGGAAACGCACGTACCAAGCGCCACCGCACACACGGCGGTGCTTCCCGCCCACCTGAACAGCACGAAGAGCAACGGCACGAACAGGTCTCCCTGGATGCGCCCCGCGAGGCCTGGCCGACCGTTGCGCGCGGCGCAGGGCGACACCGCCGCAGGGTTGTCCACCGAGCATATGAAGGAGGAGATGCCCGGGTGCGTGCTCATGGTCACGCACAGGCACAGGAACAGCGCCAGGCAGTAGATGGTGAAGGCGTTGCGCTGCTGCCAGGTGCGGCTGTAGAGCGAGTAGTCGCTCTCCACGCTGATGATGGCGGCGCGGGTGGTCTCCGTGCGGCCCTGGCCCGTGCTGGTGCTGGCGCCGCCGTCCGCCGCGCCCTCCACCACCGTCAGCAGCGGCTCCTCGTAGTCCTCGTCGATCTGGGGGAGGGGACGGGGGCGGGGGCCAAAGGGAGAGCCGGGGGCCGGGTGTGGCCGGGCAGCCGCAGTGCACGCGGCCATTGTGCATCAGCCTTCCCATGCCCCTTTGCAGCAGTGCTCTGACAGGCCAGGAAACGGGCGAGCCGCACTGTGTCACACGCTTCGTGCAGTCTGTCTGCTAACCTTAAGCGTTCTACTGCCTTGCTTTTATGTGTCGTGGAAACGCCTCCGGTAGAGCGCCTTGCATTGTTGACGTGAATCAATTACATAGGGCCTCGTCAACTACGTAGTTCTGTCCCCCTTGCAGCTTACAGCCCAGGTAGCCCAGCGGGTGCACGTGGGCAGACCCCTGCGTGTCGACCGCGTCCCCGCTGCCGCACCGTGAGCATCTTGCGCTCCTTGGGGTCGTCTATGAGTCCGGCAAGCAACAGCTTGTACCGCCCGTACGGCAGCCAGGGGATGGCCCAGTAGCCCGCGATGCAGGCGCCGATGACGCAGGCGGAGGCGGTGAAGTACATGAAGGCGGCGGGGGCGACGTCGGAGGCGGACTGCGCCTGGCCCACACGCGTGGCCGCCAGGGCGCGCAGGGCGCCCGCCATCACGCTACCGTCGCTGTCACCGCCGTCACCGCCGCCGCTCTCTTCTCCTCCTCCTCCTCCCGCGTCGTCTGCCCCTGCCTGCCCCCCTTGCGCCCGCAGCTGGCTCACAAAGGACAGCGTGGAGGTGACGAGACCGCCCACGGCGATGCCCGACACCACGCCCTGCGCGGGTGGGCGGCGGGAGGGAGGGAACTAGGCGGATGGTCGCTATGGCGGCGCGGCTCAGCGGCCCGTTCCCATGGCTGCAACGTGCCCACGTCTTCACACCTCCAATAAGGCGGGGAACCGCCTCGACTGCCCTCCAGCCTCCATGCCCAACAGGGTCCTAACTCCAGGTGGGTACGCCTGGTAACGCAAGCGCTGATTGCCCGTACCCGTGAGCCTAGCCACCGGTGCATCGCGCACGTTCCTGGTTGTACATAGAAAGCTGTCCGTTCGCAGTAAACATCACCGCAAAGTGCTTCCTTCCGCCATAGAAGCATCGTGGGCCCTGGTAGCTGCGACAGCATACCGGCTGCATGCCCTTCCTCAGCCAAAGCTTCGACAACCACGCACCCACCCACCCTGATGTGCGTTATGGAGAAGATGGACGCCAGCTGCATGGTGCCGCCCTGCAGGAACGCCATGCACAGGCCCTGCGGGGGGAAGGGAGGCGGAGGGAGCAGGCAGGGGCTGAACAGGCCGGTTGGCAGAACCACCTGCAAAAGTCACAGGTCCTGTACCACAACTGCTCGGCAACCTGCCCTCCATGGCTGCCAAGGTGCAGCTGGCGGTGCTCCATGAGCCGTCAGGTCTGGCAAGGGTAACAGTACCATCACAGCGCATCCTAGGCATAAGACAACGTCGTGCCCTGGGCTGGCGCCCTCATGGCGTGGGAATGCGAGTCGCCCTTGGTCGCTCGCAGGTGGCCTTCGCCTGCGGACGGAGGCAGGCGCCGCGTCGCGGCTCCACGGCAGCCCCACGGCGTGGCGCTGCATCCCCCCTGCGCGTCACTGCCTTGTCAACCGCTGCCTGCCAGCTGCCCCACACCGCCCAACCTGCACCTCCCTCTCCCACCCCCTGCCCTCAAGCCGTGCACCAGTGCCCGACAGGGGCTGCCGCGTTGGCACGCTCCGTGGACTGCGGCTCCCCACCCCCCGCCCACCATGAGCGCCAGGGAGGGCAGCGTGAACTTGGCCATGAGGTCGCCCGGCATCTCCGTGCGCAGGGCCTGCAGGGGGTGTCGGGAGGGCAGGGGGTGTCGGGAGGGCATGGAGGCCGCGCGGTAAGGGGAAACAAAGTAGGCTGCAGGTGCTGAGCGCTGTGCCGCCAATTGCCAGCGGTGGTGAACCCGTGGCAGCGCACACAGAGCACAGGTCGCGCATGGGGCAGAGGTCGTAGGGAAATGTTACACGGGCTACCGCACCGGTTATACATCACTGCAGCCGCCATAGCACCTTGCAGACAAGAAACACTGGTAGCCACCCCAACGCGTTTGTCCTGCAGTGCGATGCTTTACTATCCATGCTAATCACCAAGCGATCCCCAATTCGTGTACCTGCCCTTGGGCCTGACGCCCCACATGTACGTCATAGCTGGCTCATAGCACCCCTGCCGCCTTCCCCCGGTCCCCCCGCCCCCGGCTTCTCCGCCCTCTGCCCCGTGTCCCCAGCCCACACCATCCCCTCCCCTCGCCGCTCCCCTTCCCCCTCCCCATCCCTCGCCGTGGGCCATCGTCCCCGCCGCCGCCCGCCCCCCCACTCGTCCCGCCCACCAGCGCCGCCGTGCTGAGCAGCACCACCAGCGTGATGACCAGCGGCTGCAGCACCAGCACGCGCAGCGACAGGTGCTTCTGGAACTTGACCAGGAAACCCAGCGCCACGATGTTGCTGCGCAAGGAGGACGGCGGGCATCCAGGCAGGACAGGCGTGCTGGAAACGAAGAACTATTGGCCGTGCCAGGCAGGCGGGCGCAGCAGCGCGACTGAGGGGGATCGCCCCCAGGGGTAAACACCACCCAGGCCTGGCGTACAGTGCCCTTGCGCGGCTGGCCGGCCGTGCTGCCTTCCCAACTACCACTTCCTGACAATATGTGTCAGTATGGGAGCACTTGCTAAGGCTGCCAGCGGGCCAGACGCTTCCAATTCAGTACGCGCACAAGTGACTGAGTCCCAGGCTGCACACTCAGTCGGGACGAGCTGCATGTGTGCACGTGGCACCTGGACTTCTACGTTACGGAACCGCCAAAGGCAAGACTTTATGCACCTACGCTGTGTTGAACACCAGGCAGAAGATGCTCATGAAGTTGTTGGTAATGTACTGGTTGAAGGGGATGACATGCATCCGCACATCGTAGAACTCCTTCTCCGTAAGGAACACATTCCAGGGTAGCAGTGTTCCCGTGCCCAAAAGCACAAAGATGAAGTATACCACGCCATATCTGCAGAGCAGGGCGAGCATCAAGGAGCACGTCACGCAACTGCAGCAAGCATAAACAGCTGCGGGGCATCGAGCGCGACGGGTTGGCATTAAGAATATAGGGCACGCAGGCTCCCCATAGAGCTTGTCCTCAACCGGTGCACGTCGGTAAACCGTCGCACCTGTCTTGGACCTCCTCCTTGGCCATATTTGCTCAATTGGCTGTTTGGCTCCACAGCAGTGGCCGCCTCCAGCCTCGGCTCCCTTGGCTGGCGTATTAGGAGTCCTAAAGTATCAGTTCCCGCCTCTGCCTTTCATCGAGCGAGTGCTCACTTTCGGGCACGGGGCCCCGCGTGGGCCAGGTGGCACGAGGCGTGACTCGTTGCCGAAAGTTGCGGAAGCGAAAATCCTCCGAAACCTTGATGATAAATACAAGTCGAGCACCAGCGCCTAGCAAGTTGGGGTTCTTTGCACTTTTTGCGCGCGGAACCACCCGTACGCACCGGCAATAATGGCAGAGGCTGACGAGCAAGGAGCGCGTAGCCACATTGCAACGCATGTATTTTGCGGCGATAATTCCTTCGTGTTGTATGTACGGGCCTGTGCTGTACCATTGTGACCATTGCTCTACTCTGCTTTACGCACTTTGGAGCAGTCCATTTGCAGTGCTCCAGCCGTGACCAATATCTATACTGATGAGCACCAGATATGGAAGATCTGGGACCTCATGAAGCCTTGGCGCTTGGTGCTCCAAAGGCCCTGTTCCCAGCCCGGCCCAGCTTGTGGACCCGCCGGCGTGCTTAGGACGGTGGTCACCTCCGTTGACACACGGCGGTGCAGTGCGACCTCAGCGACACTGGGCGGCATCATATACCCTCGAGCGCTGAGGACTCACGGCACTGCAACCGCAGGGGCTGCAGTGGATGCAGCAGCAGCTTCAGGGCCGGACGCGCACGGCCCCCTATCCATCGCTCAAATCCCATTACAGCATTTGCCACTAGAGTCCCATGCACCGCCGCAGCCTGCAGCGCCCGGCGGCGGCCCCAGCTCCCCTGTGGGTGAGGGCTATCGCGGCGAGTGGCTCGCGTACCGTCACTGGCTGCCACTGCCGGGCGCTCACAGGCTGCAGGGGTGCGACCCGCAGCAGGGAGGCGGGGGCCATGCGGGGGCCAGGCCAGTGCCGGAGGTGTGCGTCATGGTGTGCAACGGCATGAAGAGCAGCATGGACGGGTGAGTGGGAGGTGGCTGCGTTGGGTGGGTAGCGAGGAGGAGGGTGCCGGAGCGAAGGGGCGGCTGGGGCTGGCCGGCACCCCAAGGCGCCGGGCTCTAATGAACTTTGCAGGATCAGTCCAGGGCGAGGGGTGGGCCCCTTCCAATGTGGAACGCGCGGCAAACCCTTGTAGGGTGGCGTAACAAGGGCCTCATAATAGGTCTGGTCACCCAACATGTATCCCATCTTGTGTGCTTGCCTCTGGCGCACCGGTACCATAGGTCTGGTACACCCGCGGTACCTGCTGACCTCCTGTATGCTACAACAGTATGCTGTGACTATGAAGTCTCTTGCGCGATTGACAAATTCCTTGGCAGGCAGCTGCATGGCCTGTCAGAATGGTGCTGTGACAGGCTGCAAGTTGCAGCGTACGTGAGGGCTGAGTGGCGTTCCGTTCGGTCCAGCGGCATGCCAGGAACATTGCCTTAAACGATACGATGCAGCACTGCTTGCCATGGGCGTGCTGCCCGGCGTTTACCCTTGCTCTGTGTACTCCTCCCTTGTAGTCTCCCCCACCCCATAGCGCCCCTTCCCAACAGCCCAACGCCCCCCTTCCCCATGGGCCCCAATCAGCCTCAAGGTGCAGCGGCTGCTGACCTGCTGCCGGGCGCGGCGCCTGGAGTTCCTTGCCTTCGACTACCGCGGCCACGGGGGCTCCTCGGGGCGCTTCCTGCGGCACGGACCGGGGGACTGGCTGCGGGACGCGGCGGAGCTGATGCGGCGCGTGGTGGTGGCGCGCAGGGTAGTAATTGTGGGTGAGCAGAGGGAATCAAACCTCGAGAAGAAGAGTGAAGCTGGGTGTAAGACCAAAGGGGGTGCCGTGTGACAGGCAACATGGCGCTGTGCATGCTGTGGTGTATTGGGGGCCATGGCCGCCCCACAAAAAGGGTAACCATGCATGTATGCTGTCAGCGCGGTGTTGAGGCCTCGTGGCTCTGCTCCATGTCAAGCTGTTGCACCTCTAGGGCACTGGGTGCCTGCAGGCACGCAGCAGTGAAGCAGTGCAGGCCGCACCGGCCCTAACCTGGACAGCCAAATTGCAAAGCCCTAAGCCACTCGCCCCCACCCCGCCGCCACACAGGTAGCTCGCTGGGCGGGTGGGTCGCGCTGCGGCTGCTGCAGGACCAGCTGCTGGCCGCACGGCCGAGCACGCCCCCGGGGCCCAGCCCCAGCCAGGCGGCCGCGCCGCTGCTCCGCCAGCCCCCAGCGGGCGACGGGGGCCACGCCGGGCCGCGCCGCGGCGGTCAGCAGCGCTTGCCTGAGGCGGTGCCGGGCTGCCACGAGCCGCCGGCGGTGTGCGGGGTGCTGCTGGTGGCGCCCGCCGTGGACCACAGCGAGCACCGCTGGGCGGCGCTGCAGCGATGGCAGCAAGAGGCGCTGCTGGGGCCAGGCCGTGGGGAAGCCGCGACAGCACTGGAGGCCGGGGAGCGGGCTGGCTGCTCAGTTCCTTCCGAACGCGTGCATGCAGCCCCCAGTGACTCGGAGTGCTTCACGGTATCGATGGAGTCCCCATATGCGGGTGCCATGCATGGCGGGGACCGCCTAGGCGTGGCCTACTTCGCGCAGGGCCGCCAGCAGCTGCTGCTGCGGCCGGAGACGCGCCACAGGCCGCTGCGACCAGGGGAAGCCTTCACCCTTGACCAGGAGGGGGAGGGAGAAGGGGAAGCGGGCACCAGGGCCGGGTTGCCAAGTACCAAGGCCACATGCGACAGCCTGGAGGACGGCAGGCGCGCCAGGCAGGGTGGAGCGGAGCCTGCGGCAGCTGCTGGGGCAGCACCAGAGTCCAGCGTCCCCGTCACCATCCTGCACGGCACGCGCGACGAGGTGGTGCCCCTGGAGCTGTCGCGGCGCCTGGCGCGGGCGCTGGAGCAGGGGGTGCTGTGGGCCGGGGCCGGGCACGGAGGGGCGGGTGGGGAGGGCTGGGGCTCCGGGCGCCCGGCGCCGGGCCCTGTGCGGCTGGTGGCGGTGGAGGGCGGCGACCACCGGCTGTCGGGGGCCGTGGAGCTGCGGCTGCTGGAGCGGGAGCTGGGGGCGCTGGTGGGGGCCGGCGGGGGCTCCGAGAACCTGTAGGCTCACATGAACCGCACTGCTGGTGACATAACCGGGCGATGCTTTCCAGCTGGGGGTTAGCACGTGAATTTGGGGTAGGTGGTATTGGTGGCTGTGGGCTGGTGCCGAGCATCTCGTGCAGGTCTCTTGCAGTTGACGCAGCCGGCGCCTTTTGAGTTGGCGCCCGGTGTCCTGTATACGTCATACACACAGGCCTATGTGTCGCCTCTCACATGCGGGCTTAGCAGGTCAGGACCTGCCCCGCGTCCGGCATCCTGGGCTGCCAGGCCTGACCCCACACACCACGCACGAGATACCGAAAGTGAATTCATTGCCGATATCCCTCCGTCCACCCCCCCCTATGACCCCGTTTCGGAATCTGGCACCCTCTGGTCAGGTCATTAGTACGCTGCACCGACTTCCCTGCCAAACGATGGGGGCTGTACAGCGAGAGAGGCGTTAGAGCCTCCCATTGACCGGCGGCAAGCAGGTAGCTTGTTAGGCAAATCAGCAGGCCAGGAGAACCGTGAAGGGCTTAAACGCAAGCGTTCGGTTCGCTCGCCATCATGACGCCTTCAGTGGCGTGACAGTAGGTGACACCCAACCGTACCGTAATGGCATGGCATTTGCAAAGCCCTGGCTTTCATATTGGGGTATCCCACACTCCAGCATGTGTTGATGATGGTGGGCTGGGATGACATCATATTACACTAGCATAGGCATGGGGGTGCGACCCCATCGCGACCCCTACGGTACGGCACTGCGACCC
>VFQN01002437.1_pt1 | contig 28645 bp, 42 predicted proteins | sample 3512371 | NCBI WGS metagenome assembly VFQN01 (sample SAMN10412370, study PRJNA504923) | tailings metagenome | isolation source: Replicate 2 from Balatoc abandoned mine | place: Philippines: Itogon, Benguet | collected 2017-08-28
CCCGGGCCACGGACGGAAGGGGGAGCGGCGGGGGGCGGGGCGGCGGGGGTGGGGGGGGGGGGGCGGGGGCGGGGGGCGGGGGGGGGGGGCAGGGGCCGAGCAGGACGTCGTGATGTGGGGGAATGAGGGCAAGCAGCTGCTGCTATACCCCATGCTGTTTGTGCTGCAGGTGGGCACATGTGGTGTGGGGGTAACCGCAGTGCGGCAAATGGCAACCGGTAACGGTCGGCCTATGCGCGTGGGTTGAGCGAATCGTCAGAAGGTATGTGGACACCCGCTGCTGCTGTGTCCCATGCTGTTCGTGCTGCAGGTGGGGATGTTGGGGTGTGGGTGTGGGCGCGGGCAGGTGTGGGTGTGGGGTGGGCTCGGCGTCCCGGGGAGCGAAAAGACGGTAGCTGTACCCAATGCTGTTCGTGCTGCTGCGCATGTGAACAAGGACGGGTAACGGGACGTACTAGGCCGTGCGATGCCTGTCCGCGTGGTCGGCTACGTCGCCCAGGAGGTGTTGGTGCCCCGATTAGGCGGCACAGCTCGCAGGGCCTGGCGCACTGGGGTTGCAGCAAGGTATGCTCTCTGTACTCGTACGGCAGGTCCTGCTCGTACAGGGCCTTGATGGGGAACCCCCTGCAACCATGCTAACCCATGTCCGTCTGCAACGTCCATTTGGGGAGAGCCCAACATGTCTCACTTAGGGAGGTGTACGTCTGTCAAGGTGTGATGGTATCCTGTACCAATACGGAAACACCCTGCACTGCACTTCTCATACGGCAACGCGGAGCCGTGCCCACCGTTGTTTGCCGCGAGCGGCATGGTTACCCTTGCAAACCCTCTCGCACGACCTTTGCAGATCGTGCAGTTCTGCATCGGCGGGGGTGTGGCGTGGCGGACCTACCCCGCGCTGCTGCGGCCGGAGGGCTGGCTGGAGAATGAAGCGCAGGTGGGGCGAATGGGCTGCGTGGGGATGGGGATGGGGAGGAGAGGGGTGTTGCTGGTAGAGGCCACAGTCTTACCGGAACGAGGCGCGGGTGGGCGGCGTGACGGGTACGACCTCAACGACCACGTCGTCTTCCGCTGAAACGCTTGTATCCCTGACCGCATTCTCGGCGTCGTGCATGCCATCGAACCAGCTGGCTTGCAAACGAGGCGCAGGTCGGGCAGGCGGAGCTCGATGGGGCTGGGGTTTGGGGCTGGGAAACGGGACGCCCTCGGCCTCCGGCGCCCCGCACCCCACTCCTCCCTCCCGACCCCATGTCCCCGAGAACAAACAGGCACACACACCCACACTCTTACGAGCCACTCCAAGCATCAACCCTCCTCCCAGCAAGCGCCAGTGCCGTAGCACCGCATTCCCGTGTGCCCACGGCTGCACGTGCGACCCACCGCAGGACTCGGACCTTCGCGGCATGCGCGGCGTGTGCCTCATCGGCATGGTGTTCGCGTTCCTGGCCTACCGCAACTTCGTGACCACGCTGTCCACGCTGCTGGACAAGTGGCGCAACAGGGTCAAGGGCGGGCGGCCGCCCACCAGCGGCGGCTTCTCGCGCGCCGGCTCGCTCACGCCCCGCGGCAGCAAGAGCAGCTTCATCATGACGCGCACGGGCAGCGTGGGGCTGCAGCGGGCGGGCAGCTCGGCGGTGCAGCAGCGGGCGGCGGCGGCGGCGAGGAGCGGGGGGTCGTTTGTGGTGGGCGGTGCAGCGGGGGAGGGGTCGCAGCAGGGGGCGGGCAAGGGTCAGGGGCAGCTGCAAGGGAAGGGGTCCGGCGGGGCGAAGGCGTAGGGAGCCGGGTGGGAGGGGTATGGGGGCCCGGGGGAGGGAAGGGGATTGAGAGTGTGGTGGTGGGCCGTTGGGTGAGGCAGTGAAGGGGGTGTTGCTCAGGGGTCTGTGGGGCGGCAGCGATGTTGTGAGGGCGAAGGGACTTGGCAGTGCCGCATGTCTGCGCTCGGTGCGGAACTTGAGCCTCTTGCTGGTCTGGGCGTGTGCTGAGCGCGCTGCCGCTTCCCCATAGGTTGCCTTGGTCCCATATCCCGTGGCTGTGCTCATAAAAATGTGCCTCGACTGGTGTTGGCGTTGGCACTGCAAAGTGTGGGGCTCCAAATCTGGGTTGGGTTATCGGGGTGGAGGCCACGGCGGCTGGGGCCCACAGGTGGGTGCAGTGGCGGTGGGCGTACTCGGAGCAGTGATGTCCGTTGCATGACTGGGTGGCCAAGGACCTCCGTCATGTGCACGCCCCTGCAGTCGCAACAGCATGCAGCAGTCCACTGCCCTTGACCGATTGTGGACGCATGAACAGTGAGTTGACACTGCGACTGTGCTACACAAGTAAGGTGACGCGGGTGGCTAGAGCTGGATGCACGCTGGGCAGCTTGCTGCACGAGACCGTGGTTGACCATGTCCAGTCCAAGCTGAACTGGAGCGGTGGAGCAACGAGTTCGCCGCTGTTGCGGGCTTATGACCTGTGCAAGGTCGCAGTGCAGCAGACGCGTTGTGTAGCCTGGCGTAGCTGCCGCTTACCAATCCGTGCGTTGTTCCTCGAATGCCTGTAAACTGTCTCAGCTTCGCTGCTGAAAGGCATCTCAGCTAGCCCCGGTAGGGGACTTGCATTGACCCACATTGTGGGTTCTTTCCGGCACCGTAACTAGCAGTGGCCGCAGCCTGCAGCCCGCAGCACTCTCGCGCTCACGCTCAACACGCTCATGTACTTGCTACGCCTGCATACTGGCTTTTAAATGAGCGCGTGCGTTGTCCAGCATGCACCAACGTACCACCATGTCAAGCAACATCACAGCCTGCCACAACGGATCTAGGCTGTCTTCGCAGCTCCGTAAAACCTTTCGCTCCTGAGCAGAAGGCTCACGCCTCCATTCCTACCTCAGCACCTTTGTCACGCACCAATCAACTTGGCACCAGCTGAGGCCCTCAGACACTGCCTTGTGAGGGTCTTAGGCACTGCCTTTCGAGCTGGTCTGGCCTCGGACTGAGGCAGGGGCAGGCCCCTGGCCCCTGGCCTGGGAGCCACAATGCCCTCCCACCCCCACTTACTCTATACCCTATGGTATCCACTTGGCCGCTACGGGTCACATGGCAAGTTATACCTGCCACGTGTAAGGACTAAACTGGACTACAAGGCGCACCCTGCGCCCGACGGCTCCGTACCGCCACCGCTACCCCTGCGAGGCTGCTTGGGAGACCTCCCCTGCCGGGCCTGCCGGAGCCCGTGTCCCCGGCGTGGTCGCCTCCGCGCCGCCATCCGTGTCAGGGGAGACATCGATGCTGTTGACCAGCGCCCGGTTGATCCGCTCCTGCAGGCACGCGGGCGCGTGGCGGTTGCGGGACTCAGCTTGGGATGCGGGCCACCGAAGAAGCGTCACTCTTGTTCAGGCAGGCAAGGCTGTGCGTACCGTCGGTGACATGGGCTGACCGCAGTTCAGGCTTCAGGGACACTCGAGCGCACAAGGAAGCCGTTGCTAGCATGCCTCGCCTGTGAGAGCAGACAGCACCGCGCACTGCTGCTTCAGTGCCTTCTCACCTGCAGGTAGGCCTTCCTTGACGCTTCGGACGCCAACTTGTCCCACTCCTGCGCGGAACCAGGGCCAGGGCATACTCAGGTGAAGCATTGAACGCCACCTTGCCACTGAACCCGTCTGGCTTTCTCCGCCCCAACACGTGTGCCAGGCCCCGCCTGCACGACGTGTACAGCATGCCACGCGGGCCTGTCGTACGGCGGCCGTACCTTGTACGGCACGTTGATGACCTGCCAGCCCAGGCGCTGCAGGTGGCGGCGCTTCATGGCGGTGGCGCCCAGCATGGCGCCGCCGGGCGTGCGGGAGGTGTGCGAGGGGCCGTCAGCCTCGATGGCGATGCGCAGCTGCGGCAGCGTGATGTCGATGCTGTAGCCTGCAGCAAAAACGCGGCAAGGGTTCAAAGCGATCGAAAAAGCGAAAAGCGTGTTAACAGAACGGTGCCGATGCTCGGCTTCTCGCACGTCGTCCCTCCGGTAAGATACTCGGTAGCTCGTATATACGTGCATGGGCCTGCCACCAGCCACCCACCAACCCACCAAGGCAGCCGTCCTCCAGAAGTCGCGCAAACCGCAAGCCTCACCGACCTGCCGACCCACTGCTCCACCATGGGCCCGCCAGTACTGCCGTCGGCTAGCTTGGAGTTCCTCGCCCACCCAAAATTTTGTCCCCCAGCAGTTACGCCATTTGGAGTCCCCACAAGTCCCTCGACCCACCAACCCACGACGCGCTCCCCAATGCCCACCCAGCACCCACCCGGGCTGTTGTCCTCGAGCAGGTGCATCACCCGCAGCGCCGTCAGCACGTTGGCCATCTGCCGCTGGTAGCCGCTCTGCACGCGCCGCCGCAGACCGCTGGTGGCGGCCAGGAAGGTGTCGCGCGACCGCAGCAGCAGCGATCGGGCAGCCGCCACGTCCAGCCCGCTGCCGCCGCCGCCGTTGCCGCCGCCGCCGCCGTCCCTGGGCTGCTTCCGCCGCCCTGGTGGCAGTGGTTCTGGTGTCGCTGCCGCTGTCGCCAGAGCCGCCGCCAACGCCGCCGTCACCGTGTCTCCGCCAGCGCCACTTGCGCCCTGTTTCCCGCTGGTGGTCTTGCGCGATGAGGAGGATGATAAGCCGCCGGAAGCTTGGGGGCTGGAGGCAGCTCCGCTGGCGGCGGCGGCGGCGGTGTATGTGGCGGCGGCGGGGTCCGCGGATTCTAGATGTATGGCTAGCGCCGCCTGCCACACCTCGGTGAGCACTGGCTCGGCGGGGGGCACCTCGGGGGCACGGCGCAGCAGCTGCAGCCACGCAGACCTGTGGACGTGCATATTTTGCAACATGTTCCGCCTTGGTGTGGTTGTTACATGCAATCATGGGCTTCTTGCTGGATTTGATGTGAAGATGGGGCAGATGGTATCGCTCGCACGCTCAATCATCCTTTCAGGAGTGAATACCGTCAGGCGTCAGCATGGGAGGTAGAGGAGCCTTGGGTGAAGGAGAGCAACAAGACGGCATTGCAGTCGCGTCGACCACGGTAAACCGGCGACGCACCTGAAGGGCAAGCTGTCGACCTGCTTCATGACCGCCAGGGACCACACCACGCCAGCCAACTGTTGCGGCGTGAAGTCGCGAACATCGCCACCTGCATAAGATGAAAATGGACACGTTACACTGAGGGTTTGAGGCATGTCACGAGGAAGCGCACCTTACATGATATGCACGCACAGTACCGCGCCCTGCATGTCACCCATACGCCTCTGCGTTCAACCCCGATTGTGACAGCGCTGCATGCCGGACCGCATGTCCTCACCCTTGCCCTTCCCGTCCCGCCGCCGCCTCCCGCTGCGCTCCCTGCCGCCCTCCGCGCCCGCCGGCCCGAACGCCAGCTGCTCCCGCCACCCCCAGTCGGGGCGCAGCGTGTACAGCAGCCTCTCCGGCGTACGGCCGAGCGAGGCGAAGCCCCACAGCACGCGGGCTGTGTCGCGAGGCTGCATGGCGGACAGCCCGCTAGCCTGTGTACGACAGGGCAAGCGTGACGACATGCGGCATGGCTACTAGCCGGTGTGGGTCGCGGTACGATCTTCATGTTGCGATAGCGACAGCAACCCTGTTAGCCTGTGTTAGTGCGTCACCCTGTCAGTGGGTGCTGCCTGGGTTGCATGCCAGTGACACTCGGTACTGGCAGCGCACCGTGGGTACGAGTTGTGAACGCAGCGGCGTGTCCGCGCTGTGTTGCGAACACAGTATAACGCAGACAGCCTCGCCTTCAGGTGCTGCTATGTGCCGCCATGCACCCAGCGCGTCGCATAGCCCACCCGGATGCCGCAACACTGATTACACAACGCACAACTATCATGCGCTCTGGTTAGCAGCTCTGAGCAGCTTTAAGCTACCCACCCGGAGGATGCTGTCTTCCAGGTCGTCCAGCCGTGGCGTCACGTGGCGGCTGTTGCCCAGCGCCCACAGCACCTGACCCGCCTGCCAGCCGGCCAGCGCGCCCCAGCCGGCCCCGCCGCCGCCGCCGCCGCCGCCGCCGCCCGAGGCCGCTGCCGCCGCCGCGCCTGCCGCCAGGCACCTCACCAGGATGGCCATCAGCGCCTCCACTTCGGTGGCGAAGTAGGGAGGTCCGCCCTGGCCAGGAACAAACGTGGCAGTGATGGCATGGTGCATAGCACCAGGTGGGTACTAGCATGGTACACTTTTGAGCAAGCGGATGTAAAAGACGTTGCCAGTGAGGCGCTCCGAGCCTCCAGGCAAGGCCTCCAATTGCGGCATGCTGTATAGCAGGGGAAGATGCCCTCCCACTCACCAACGAGGATAGGCCCCACAGCGCAGAGACCAGGCAGTCAACCTTGAGCGCCCGCCGCAGGGACTTGATGTCGTTGCTGCTGCCGCTGCTGCTGCTGCCAGCAGTGCTGCTGCCGCTACTGCTGGTGTTGGCGCTGCTGCCGCCACCGGATCCCGTGCCACCTGCAGCCGCCGCCGCCGCCCCACCGCCGGACGCCCCCGCGTACTTGGCAACCAAGGCATCATACAACGGGTCATCGAGCAAGCCACCATTGGGCACGCCGACCGCTCCACCCACCACCCCACTGCCGCCACCCGCACCACCACCGCCACTCCCACTACTGCTGGTGGCACCCGCAGCCGCCCCTACACCCCCGGAAGCCTTCTTCCCCGCCGCGCCGGCCTTGGGACCCTGCAGCAGCTCCCCGCCCGCCTCCAGCCAGTACTGCCGCGCCGTTTCAAAGTACGCCGCCGACAGCTGTGGCGTGGCGTGCTCCGGCAGCAGCCGTGGCGGCGTGACGCGCAGACACTCGGCCAGGCCCTGCACGTGGCGCCCGGCAGCCAGGTCCAGGCAGCGCCAGCCGCCGATATCGGCCCGGCGGGCGCACAGCGCCAGAGCCCGGATGGCGTGGGCGGCCTCGGCCGGGGAGGGCGCAGCCACCTGGTGTTGCACACACACGGCATGCAGGATGCAGCCCAGCTCTGTCAAGTGGGGCTGTGGTGAGTCCGTAGCAGCAGGCAACGGCACGGGAACGGATGATGCAGGGCGGCGGGGTTGTCGAGCGCCTTGTGATAAACTGCCAAGTTTGCACCCTTCCTCCTATAGGGCCCCCCAACCACACGCCCGCGTGCATTCACCTACCGGCCTTCCCGTGTTTTGGTCCGCCAGCCTGTAGCCGTTGGCCGCCCATGCAGGGTACGACAGCTCCAGCACGTCAAGCACCTGCACGGTCGTAGGCGGCAGCCACTGTTACTCTTGGGCTACAGAGCGTCGCAAGTACCAGTACTTCGCGACTAGTCTTGCAACACCGGTAAGGATGCTGCTGAATGATCTGCGCCATCGTCCAGGGCAGTCTACTGCTGTTAACGCTATCCCGCCCGGCATCCCCCTATACCTGCTGGGGCGTGCTCAACTCCGACAGGGCCGCTGCGAGGGGCGGGGCCTGGGTCAGGGGCTCCAAAGGCGGCACAGGCGACTTCGCCCGCGCCGCCGCCGCTGCCTTCGCTGCTGCCGCCGCCGCCGCGGCCGCTGCCAGCCTCCCGGACGCTCCTGCTGCGGCCGTCGCCGTCGGCACCGAGGCCACCTTCCGCGGATCCCCAGCGGCGGCTGCGTCAGTTGCCGTCGGCGACGCTGCCCGCGTTCCAGGGGTGGCCCCTGCAGCCGCGGCTGGAGCTCTGGCACTAACGGGCTGAGCGGCGGACGGAGCAGCGGGGGGAGGGGCAGCGGACGCTCCAGGCGCAGCTGCCTTGCTTCGTTTCACCGTCCGCTCCAGGAAGACCTCCCCCGTGGGGCTGGTCCGCACCGTGAAGCCCGCTGCAGCCAGGCCGGAGTACCAGCCTCCTGCTCCCCCATCCTCGCCGCTGCCACCGCCGCGTTGGCCCTGGCCCTGCTGCTGTGCCTTGGAACCTGGCCCTCCTGCTGCCCCCGGCCCCCAGCGGTCCTCCCCTAGCGAGGGGTCAAAGTCCAGCTCCACGTCGTCAACGCTATTAGTAATGCCGTCGTACAGGTCGGGTTCTTCCCGGTCAGAGGCCAGGTCTGCATCACCGTCTGCGTCTTCGTCCCCTGCCTCATCGGAGCGCTCCACAGTCACCACCACGCCCTGCCGCCGCAGTGCCTGCACAAGCGCAGAGGCGCAACAGTAGCTGCATGGCTGGCAACTGTGACACTCTGCAAGCGCAAGTGGTTGCCTATCTTTTAGCACCGCACCAAAGGGCATTGCGCACATCACCGTTGCACACCGGAGAAAGGGAACATCACGTTGCATCTGTGTACCTCCAGCGCCTCAACCGCCTCACCTGTACCACCTGCGGATTCCGCCGAGCGTACGACGGCTCCAGGACCACCGCCGCCGCCGCTGCCCCCGCCGCCGCACCTCCCACACGCCCCGCCACCGCTGCCCCCACCGCCGGCCCGGTGCCACCCGCACTGCGCGGCGGGATGCCCACTCCGTCCGCCCCAAGCCCCAGGTCCACACCACCCCCTGGCGCTGTTCCCACACGGCCCTGCTGCTGCAGCTGGGCCACCTCCTCCGCTGGTGCTATCCGTGCAAGTCCCGACGCCAGAGGGGAAGCTGCGCCCAAGTCTTCGCTCCTGCCTCGCCGCCGGCCCGGGCCCCCTGGCGCCACGGCGGCCGCGGAGGGGTCCCGTGTCGAGCCCTGTGGCCGCTGCCTGTCCGACTCCCATTGCCCCCGCTCAAGCTGCTGCTGTTGGCGAGCACGGGCGTGAGCTGCAAGGGTCACAACCGTACGCACGGTCCGTGCATATTTAGGGGCCAGGTGAGGGATCAGGGCGTAGGTTAGTTGCACGTGGGTGCGTGGCTTATGGCTCGCAAGGGAGGCACACGGGCCGGTCCAGGTACCGACGTCCCGGTCGACCGGCGGGAGGTGGTCCTAGCTGTCCTTGTCAGTAAAAACGTTGGTGACTTGGGTGCCAGGTGCTCACCGGCTACGTCGTCCAAGCCCCAGTCTTGGTCGTCCTCGTCTCGCAGCACCCCCGCACCGCCACTGTTCAGCTCCCGGAGCAGCTCCTCCGTGCCTGCAGCAGATAGTTTGTGGGGATCGGCACCAGCTGGAGCAGCAGGCAATGGTCGATGGTGCTGCCTGACAAGTGCTTGTGGCTGTGCAAGGAGTGCTAGACGTCATGCTTTGCAGGGCGTGCTGCCTGGCGTGCAATGCCGGAGGCCTGCACATGTGTGGGCTAGCAGTGTTGCGCGGCATCTGGAGCTCTGCTGTGCATTGACGTGCTTTTTTTAGTTAATTAGGGATGCATGCATTACAGCTGCGCTGTGTTGTTTGAGCGGAGGCGACGGGCTGCGGACCGGCACGCTGGCACGGTGTCCCCCTGCACCCGGAGTGGCCAGGACCAGCCACAAGCCGCCAATGCTGGTCGCAGCCAAGGCATGGCACGCGCTAACCTGCTGCATCATGATGTTTTCTCCTTTCCGCATCCGTAGTAACTCCGCGAGGTCGTTGCTTTCGTGACGGTGGCATATACCGCTTTGCATGGCACCGAATTGCCCGAGGGAGGGCTTCGGGAGTCCTCAGGGGAGTTGGAAAGGTCATAATGTGATATATGTCCTAACCCTTATCATTTAACCGCCAGGTTCAGGTTATGCGCGAGACACACGTGCCAGTAGCCAACAGAAGCAGTATGGTGCCGCCCAGAACTCCATGGCAAAGTTCGAGGACTACATTAGACCGTTAAGTGGACAAGGCACAAGGTCACAACCTGCTCATGGACTTGTGACTTTGCATGCACGACGGTTGGAAACTGCCGTGGCTCCGGTGTCCGAGTGGGACGGCAGGAGTTACTGCGAACTGCAAGTACTGACTGGGCAGTGGGCACGAACTGATACCACGCAATTCTCGTCACAGACACTCCATTCCTGAAGCAGGAAGCCTTCCTTGGGCTCTCACTCCTGTCCTCCGTATCGTGAGCGCTGACCTCTTGTAGCCAGTGATAGGCTGTTAGCTGTCGGCGCTGCAGTAACTGTACATCTGGACACGAGGTTGGGAACGAAAAGCTTTTTTGGACTGGGGCGCCTTGGCCATGGCCTCAACACGCCGGAACCTCTTGCGCTAGCCAGCGTCATGCCGATTCCTAGAGATGGCGAGCTACGGAGACCAAAAACAGCATTTTCAGGGGCGGTCACGGCGTCAAGAGGCATGAGGGCCCCGGCGTTTGCACGCAGTTCGCGCCCTGCCTTTTTCCTGCTAGCGCTGCTATGGACATACCTTCAGGCAGTTTCATGTGGCGCACAAGGAGCTGTCCTTGTGCGCTCGAGCGCTGAACTCGCGGCAGCGTTTGCCAACCCGACTGTTTCGGTCATATACCTCAACGACACCGTCACCATCGATGGAAGCTGGTCTCAAACCATCACGGTCACGCGGAATGTCACGGTCCGCTCAACCGAAGAGCGCGAGGCGGAGGGCGTCTACTGCCTGTTGGACTTTAACATGAGGGTCATGCTACTGTCGCTGGCCGCTGGCTGCACGCTGGAGTTTCGGGGCGTGGAGGTATGTATCCATGTGGCTGGTAGGCCATGCCTGGAAGAGGGCAATTAGGGTGAGGCGGGATTGTGCGCTGCTTTGGGGCAGGCCTAGGGACGCACCACGCACGTGTTCCTCAACCCACACTCGCACCCTGTAAGGCAACCGGCCGTCGCATGGCGACCGGCCCACGACACGTACCTGTTCTCTACCACTAACTTGCTACGCTGGGACCTTAAACATCCGTATCACCGGGTGTGGCCCGGTTCTGGCTGCCGGGTACTGCCCAAGGGCGGCTAGGACGTGTGCCAAGGGAAGCGCCCTCCTCTCGGAGAACGCGCTTACCACTTCTTGACACACTTAGTGACCGTACACACACCCGCATTACGACACTGTCTATAGCACCATACATGTAGCTTCCCGGATACTCCCATGCTCCCCGGGCCCAAGCCACCCTGCCTTCAGCTCGATCGTAACAAGATTCCTCACCTCCCCTGCCCCCAACCATCAAACCCAGCTGGTCAACCACTTTGGCGAAGTTGGCCCGAGCTTCAAGCCTATTCGACAATCCGTGGGCGCAACCATCTTCCTAAACCGCATCGTGCACCGCCGGCGCGCAGGGCTGCCACTGGCAGCGGCCCTGGTCAACATGGTCGCCGCCACGCGGCCGGAGGGCATGCCGGGGCTGCAAAGCTGCTACATTGTGAAGAACTTGACCTTCCGAAGCACGCGCAGTGCGGTACCGCTGGTGTACGGCGACGCAGTACACATGGTGGACTACCGTACCACCACCACGCCGGACAGGTGCGCGCGAGGGGATGGGGTGCTGCAGGGGTTGGGAGTTGCAGCCTTTGCGTTGGGACGGGAGCACCAGACTGCATGCAGTGAATGAGACCAGGTCAACCTGACCGCGCGTGTCGCTGGCTTGCTTCAAGCGGCTTGGATGGCTGCACGGCAATGCGACTCCACCATCCCAAGGGAAAAAACAAAAGGATAAGCGCGTTCTGGCCGTAGACTGACACCAATCTCTCGTTGCAACGTATGCCCCGGCAGCTCTTTGGCGTTTCAAGGCCTATACTATGGTGAGCAACCTAGCGGAAGCCGGTGTACCCCCATTGAGGGTAGCTGCTGGACTGTACCTGCTGCCCTTGAAAGCATGTGATGGTGTTGCTTTGTACTGCTGCTTACCGGGACAGTGCTGTTCGATTACCTTTGTGACCGCACGCCCGCTCAACTGCTGACCACAGGTGGTTACACGTACATAGCAATTGACACGTGGTACGTGGTGGACCACTACGTGCCGGACTCGTGTCTCAAGCAGCGTAGCGGCAGCGAGTGCGTGACCCTGCTGCTGGCCCAGCTGGACGACGGCACAAGCCCGCCGCCCCCCAACGGCGGGAACAGCAACGGGCCCCCTGGTGGAGCTGGCGGCGCCACGGGGGGTAGCGGTAGCAACAGCAGCAACCAGACCAAGGTGGGAGGGCGTGAGGATGCCGGGCGGGAAGAGCGGGCATGGTCGGGGCTGGCTGGACAGGGTTCAAGTGGTGCGCATGCAGGATTTCGACGGGCGTACACGCAGCAGTTGAACTGCCGCCTTGTTCACATGCGACGTACGGTTCTCCGTACTCTCCTCTGCGTCTTTGACCTTGTCGCCTGTCTCCGGCGTATGCAGGTCATCGTGGCGGTCGTGGTCCCTGTGTGCGGCGTGCTGCTGCTGGGCGCGCTGGCGGCGCTGCTGCTGGTGCGCCGCCGCCGCCGCCAGCAGGCCGAGCGCTACGGTCCCGGCGGCAAGCAGCCGGACGGCAGCGGCGCGGGCAAGGGGGACGTGGAGGCTGGCTCGGGCGCGGGCAGCGACCCACGGGTCAGGGCCGCGGACCAGGGGTGCGTGTTCATGGGCCTGGACGAGGACCAGGACCTGCCCCCGTGGTCGGGCCTCGGGCTGGAGGAGCACGTGAGTGCGTGCGCGTGTGCGGGCCGGAAGGCCCTAGAGGGCCCCGATTTGTAGGGTCCCGACGGGGGAAAAATGCTAGGGCACCCTTCGGGCCGAAGGGCCCCACAGAAAGACAGCTTGTGCGTCTGGGGACATGTGGCTGGGCTGGGCCACCCACGTGCAGTGATTTTGCCCAGGGTTTGTGCGGGAGGACCGCGCACCTATCACGTTCGCTTGGTGTGGTGCCTGGGGAGGATTTCATGGAGTGCCTTATGATGCACTGCCGAGATCCTGAATGCGGCTGTGCTCGCTTGTGCACTCCGCAGGTGGACGCGTCCGTGGGCAACCGCAACTACTACCCCTCCATGAGCCAACACGGCATTGGGGGTGTCGGCGGCGGCTCGGCGGCGCACCTCTCCTGGCTTAGCGGGGCCGAGGGCCGCGTTGGGGCCCTGGAGGGCAGGATGGCGGAGATCAACGGGAAGGTCATGGCGGGCAGCGGCGGCGCCAGCAGCGGCAAGGCGGCGGCGGGGAACGGGGCGGCGGGCGGCGGCGGCGGCGGCGGCGGCGGCGGGTCACCAGCGGCGGTGGCAGCGGCGGCGGAGGCGGCGGCGGCAGGGGCATACACGTCGTCAGGGGAACGGCTGCAGCCCGTGCTGGCCAGCCTCATGGCGCAGGGGCAGAGCCAGGGGCAGGAACAGGGGGCGGACACGCCGCTGGCGACGGAGGAGGAGAGCGATGCGGTGGCGGGAAAGTCGGGCGGGACAACGCTGCTGCAGGAGCTGGAGGGTGGGTGCATGCGTCTTCAGCCGCAGAAGCACTGCAAACGACAGGCCTTGCTAGCCATGACCGTCATCGGGGCCGCGTACGGGTTGCGTTCTGTGGGCCCGGGGTCGCGTCACGTGCGTTTCAGCGGGCTCCTAGCCCAGTACATACGCAGGGCACACGCGAGGCTACAGGGGCCGAGACTTGGGCTGCCGGTGTCCGTTGCCCAATGCTCAAATCAACAATGCTGTTACGTGTTGCTACTGCCCTGTGCCTGTCTCCGATAGGCTCTGCCTGCCACGTCCCTCAGCGCACACCGGCCGCCCATGTGACTGCCGTAACGCATCAACTCATACGCCCCGTTATCTGACCAGCTGTCCGTGAGTATCACTATCGCTGTGCTCATTCTTCCTTGTGCGTCCCCCCCCCCCAGAGATGTCCAAGGGGCTGCGCACGCGCATCAAGGACGTGCAGCTCAGGCTGGACGGGGTGCTGGGCACGGGAGCGTACGGCACGGTGTACTCAGGTGGGGCGGAGGGTGGTCGGCACTAGCGGCACCGGGCCAGCCTCGCGCAACTACAGCTGCTCTCACAACGTGTGAAGTGCGCGGGCCCTTTACACGTAACCCGTAACCCGTAACTCTTCACCTTTCAGCATGTCTTGTGACGCCTTCAACCCGCGTCGTTCGTCTTGCTTATGAGCCAGAGGAATCCCAGGCCCTGTGACGTGATGCACTGCGTGTGCCTGCCCATGCCCCCTGCTCGCAGGCACGTGGCAGGGGCTGCCGGTGGCGGTCAAGACGCTGGTGTTCAGCGCCTCAACCGACAACCGCCGCAGGGCGCTGCAGGAGGCGGCACTGTGCCAGAGCGTGTCGCACCCAAACATCGGTAAGGGTGGTCTAAGTGGCGAACGGGTTGCAGCAACAACGGCATCACCGGTACCCACCATAACGTTTGCCGGGGCGCGCCGGAGCAGCAGCAAGTGCGCTGCAGGAGCGCTCTATCGGTTGTGTCGTCCTGTTTCTTGAGCCTTTGCCGTCTTGTAAGCACCTCTACGGCCAGTGACAAACGTCCGGGGCGACCGGTCTGCGCGTACACTAAGGAATGCACGCTCGCGCCCGTTGTACCGGCGTCCTTGCCGCGCAGTCGCCACCTACACGGCCGATGTGGAGCCCCTAGGGGCGCTTGCTAGCGCCACCGCCACAGGCAGCACGGCGCAGAGCGGCAGCGGGAACAACAGCATGGACAACGCCAACATATTGGTGAGTTAGACAGCATGAACATGTACATAGGACAAAAGAGGCGGCGTCACATCCACGAGTGCGTGCTTGTACCAGCACGTTGTACGACCCTCGGTTGGCCCAGGACCACTCTCTCTCCCTGCTTGCTTCACGGTTGCCCACCGTGTGCGTTACTGTACTGCTGACGGCTCATTCCTACTGTGTTGGTTGTAACTCCTTCCTCCCTTGCAGCAAGACTGGCGGCTGTACATCGTGCAGGAGTTCTGCGACGGCGGGCCGCTCAGTGAGTTTAGTCTTACAGTGATGCGCGCTGTGGTCAATGACCGGCGCTATGCTCGGTGACGCCAAGTGATGTCAGGCAAGGCCATACAGTACCTGCAGTACTACTAGTGATCTGTGTTTACAAAGTTGTAAATTGTAGCGTGGAAAAGGATCAAAGCATGGTGCAACTCCGCCGTACCCGCGCTCTTCTAACCTCCCAGGGACGCTGTACGGCGACAAGTCGCTGTGGCCAGCGCCGGGCGCAAACATGGTGCGTTGCGTGCAGGCAACCTCAAATGTCAACAAATTTTGACATCAGTGCGCCTCGCGCGGCCTAAGGTTTGAGCAGCTTTCACCCACTTCGGGCGGAGTTTCAGCAGCAGGCAAGGCGTGTGTTGGCTGTTGCCAATCATGTCGCCTCCCCATTGCCTCAAGTGCGTTTCCGTGACGCTCATACGTCCAGGATTTAATCCAGTTCGTATGTTGACCTGTGCGACAGTTCAGATCCGGTCTCCCTTGTGTGGGCCCAAATCCATGCCTGCAACCCCAGGTGGTGTCCGTGTCCCTGGCGCTGGGCATCGCCAACGCCCTGGCGCACCTGCACTCCAAGCGCATCGTGCACGGAGGTGCGACCCGCGTGACCCATGGGTCACCCAGGTAGCATGTAATTGGTTGTGCTGTTGCAGCACTGTGGCAGTCTCTGCCCGGCTGGTTGTCATTGCAATCCGAAGGGTATATATCTCATGTTACGGTACATATTACGACCGGAAGGTGCTGCGCACTACCGAGCGGTCAAATCCCTTGCATGGACATTCAGGCTGCGCACCGTACGTCGACAACTACAGCACACCGCTGCCCGTGCCTTCCATGTACTCTCATACCCGCTGCCGTCATCGTCCGCCCCGCCCCCGCCCCCAGACCTCAACCCCAACAACGTGCTGCTGAAGCGGGACCCCACCGCGCCCTCGGGATACACCGTCAAAGTGGGCGACTTCGGCCTCAGGTGAGCGCTGAACTGCGCGAGCGCGCGCGAATCACTCCCTCAGCATCCGTCGTACCTGGCCCCTCCGGCCCCGTTGGGGCTCACTGGCTCGTGCAACATCGCAAAAACCGTCTAGTTGTCAAGTTGATTGTTCGAATTTCGTCACTTCCATAGATTTGCGAACGAAGGATGCAACCCAGCGCTCCCTTTCGCGCATCGACGCCTGCTGGCCCCCTTGTTTCCGCTCTCCCACCCCGCTCCCCCCAGCGTCATGCTGCCCAACCAGAAGACCCACATCTCCAATCTGCGCATGGGCACCATGTTTTACATGTGCCCCGCCGTGGTGCTCAAGGCACAAGTGGGGCCGCACAGCGACAGTGAGTGCAGGGGCCCGCGAGCACCTTTGCAATAGGATACCGCTGACACCGTTCTGCAACTGCAACGCGTGGTCAATCCCAGACACGTCGTCCTTGCTGCTGTGTACTGACCGTGTCACTGCTGTACTGACCGTGTCACACCAAGACTGTGCGCCAGCAAGCGAGAACCCCCACAACACCCGGCACGCACCCACCCGCGCAGTCTTCTCTCTGGGCGTCATCCTATGGGAGCTATTCCACGGCCGACCCGCCGGAGCGCACACGCGGCACGGCCCGCGCTACAGCTCCGCCTTCCCCTCCTTCCCGCCCACCTGCCACCCGGCCTACCGAGCCCTGGCCCTGCACTGCCTGCAGCGCCAACCGCACAACCGCCCCACGGCGCAGGTGTGCAGCACGCTTTGTACGCTGGCACGCACACAAGCTGGATCGCTACACAAGTTAGATTAGTGTGGCCACAGCGCTTGGCCCTCCATGTTTGACCCAATCCTCATACAGACACCCTGCCACGTGCCACGTGTGTGCCGTGTGCCCCACAGGCTGTTGCTGAGGCTCTGGCAGAGCTGCTGGCGGTGCTGCTGGCCGAGCTGGGGGTGGGGGTGGCACCCGTCACGCCGCACACGCCGCTCTCCCTGGCGCCTTCGTACCCCGCCTCCGTCGAGGGCAGCGGCGTGGAGCAACAGCAGCAGCAGCAGTAGTATGCGTCGTGAGAGGCAGTAAGCAGCTTACGAATGACTGGCGAAAGGGTCAGAGAAGGGACGGCTGAAAAGGTAAATGGTGGTGCGTAGGTACTCAGTGCATTAGGGTTTTGTTGGTGAGCCCTTCATGGTCACCCATGGCGAACGAATGGAAAAATGAATGACACCATCAGAGTGTATGTGAGCAATCAAAGGCCTCTAACAGCATACGGCAATTGTTTTACGAGATGCTGCGGTAGGGCCGCCCGCGCGGCTTTCCTTCCTGGTTAGAAAACGGCAAAGGCTGTGCATTTCCGTTGCACCGCAACCAGCGACTTACAACCACAGCCAAAGCACCTCACGGTATGTCGTGAACGTGTAAACAAGTGGAGCGACACCCCTGGCAACACCCATGCGTTTTGACCGGTGACAAGGAATGGCGCAGTGTGGGGCGGGGTGCTCTCGTATGAGTGCACTGTACCAATTCGCAGTCGCACATGCTGGGTCACTTACGGCATGAATGTGGTGTTTTGCAACAGCAATACGTACGGAGTTTCCGGCAGGCCGGTTACCAATTTGGTGCTGTATGGGCTAGCGGTGTGGGTAAGGGTGGCGATGGTGTCGCTTGGCGCGGCGCGCGTAAGATGGCGCGTTGCCCCGTGTGCGTATATGTGGGGTTTCAGGGTCAAGGCGCATGGACGGTTCATGCCGCCCGGGCAGTGTTGTTGTGCTACACTGTCGCCGGCACAGTACTGCGTGCCGATGTTGTGCGCATCTGGCAGGAGAGCAAGGCATGATCGGTACAAGGTTTATAGATGTTGTGGCAACTCGGGTTGCTGGGTCGTGTTGTTTGCTGGGACGTGCGCGCGCGTGGCGCTGCATGCCGTGGCGTGCAGTGGCACGTGACATTGTGTGGCTTGCAGCCTTTGTGTGGCACAAAGCATGGGATATCTTAGTGCTGATTGCCTGTTTTGTTGTTCGATGCCATCACGTTTGCATTCATCCGGCGGGAGTGTCGCGGAAGCTCGGAGAAGGGTTCCAGCAACTGTTTGCGCATGAGCTCGCAACACGTCCTTTGTGTCCGGCTAATTGAGCCCCTGCAGGCTGAGTGCATGGCTGCCAATGTTCATCTCCGGGTGCGTTGTTTGTCAGCGGGAAAGCCATGCATGGCAGGGATGGGCAATTAGCCCGCTTACGTCGTTTGGCTGGACGCTCCTGGCGATAGTGAAAGGGCGACGTGCGCTCCACACGAGGCTGGAAAGTTCGTTCGAACCTGGCGCTCTGTTTGTGTGTTTGGCCCTGCCTGCACATCATCGTCTGCCTTCAGGGCGCTCCTGCCTTCGGGTGGCCTGGTGCGTAAGCGCCAGTACTGATAGCCATTGGGTTCCGTGTGTGCTAGTAGTCGACGGCACAGCGTTAAGCTCTGCTGGTTTCTGTGCGTGCACCTCGGCCACTCAGGTCGTTAAGGCTGTTGCGCCTACCGGTAACTGCAATTGACCTTGGCTCGCATCATTCTTGTGCATGTAGTTGCACTTTGTGCCACTGGAAAGTTCCTATCGCAAGCTCACTGTCGTTCTGGCCACATCAAGGTGCATACTGTACGGAGGTGCACCCAGTTGCTTAGCAAGTGATTGTAGACTGGCTGCAAGCAGTCCTGCATGCTACGGTACTGGTACCGCGGTACGGTATGTCCAAAGGAGTATTTTGGGTTAGGTGCTCACCTGTGCATGGAAGAGCACGATGTGTTCACAACATTGTGTATCGCGGTGTGCCGCATCGAGGACTTCCCTCCCTGTAACATCTGTCCGCTGCTGTGCAGTCAGCCAGTGTTACACGGCGAGGCAGGTTTCTCCCCTCCGCAAGTGCAACGACCCATGTACGAGCCGGAGACTCAAAAGGGTCTCCATTTGCCAAGAACATGTGTGCAGTACGTCAACTGCACACTGCGGGGTACGTATATGTCTCTCCCACTTGCCCCCGGATAGCTGGCCCCTCCAACTGGTCGGATAAGGCATCTCGCAGCCCAGAACAGTGGCAGAACTCCATGGCAGCTTACCATCACTACAGAAGGTAAAGGGGGAAAGGCCACGGTGGCTAACGGCCTTGCCTGCATGGACGACGGTTGGGAGCTGCCGTGATTCCAGCCCTGGGCTCCGGCGTCCATGAGGGTTACGACCACCTGCCAGCACTTGGCACGAACTTTATGCGCAAATTTGTTGCGGCTCTGGTCGTAGAACTTCCATCCCAGAAGCAGGAAGTCGTCCGTATTGCGATAGGAGAAAACCAAATTAGGAGGTTCCGAGTTGACTAACGTTTTGCAGCCGGTAGTGGGCTACTAGCCACTTGGTGCTGACGCAACTGTACACGTTGGGAACGAAAGGGCGCGTGTTGGACTGGGCGCCCTGGCAACATGGCCTCAACCGGCCGGAACCTCTTGTGCTAGCCAGCGTCATGCCGATTCCTAGAGATGGCAAACTATGGAGACCAAAAAGCAGCGTATTCGTTGGCGGCCACGGCGTCTAGCGGCATGAGGGCCCCGGCGTTTGCACGCAGTTCGCGCCCTGCCTTTTTCCTGCTAGCACTGCTATGGACATACCTTCAGGCAGTTCCATGCGGCGCACAAGGTGCTATCCTTGTTCGCTCAAGCGCTGAACTCGCGGCAGCGTTTGTCAACCAAAATGTTTCGGTCATTTACCTCAACGACTCCATCACCGTCGATGGAAACTGGTCTGAAACCATCACTGTCACGCGGAATGTCACGGTCCGCTCAACCGAAGAGCGGGAGGCGGAGGGCGTCTACTGCCTGTTGGACTTTAACATGAGGGTCATGCTGCTGTCGCTGGCCGCTGGCTGCACGCTGGAGTTTCGGGGCATTGAGGTGTGTATCCTTGGCAGGACTTTGGGGCAGAGGGCCGTTTGGGTGAGGCGGGATTGTGCGCTGCTTTGGGGCAGGCCTAGGGACGCACCACGCACGTGTTCCTCAACCCACACTCGCACCCTATAAGGCAACCGGCCGTCGCATGGCGACCGGCCCACGACACGTACCTGTTCCCTACCACTAACTTGCTTCGAGCCTGTCTGCACGTGTTTCACGCTCGCACCCGTCACAAGGCCAACGGCCACGCACACTCTGGCACCACGCAAGTGTCTTCCTCTCGGAGCAAGCGTTCACTGCCGAGGGATCTCCCCAACGAGAACACTGGCTCTAGCAACATGCCCGTGGCTTCCCGCGGCTCCCTTACTCCCAAATCCAGGTCGCCCTGCCATCGCCTCGATCCCATTACCACGCCCTCTCGCTCCCTCCCTTGCCCCCGGCCACCACATCCCAAACCCACTCGTAGCTGGTAAACCACTTGAGCGAGGTCGGCCCAAACGTCAAGCCCGTCCGACAGTCCGTGGGCGCTACAATACTGCTGAATAGCAGCGTCCAACGGCGGCGCGCAGGGCTGCCCCTAGCAGCTGGCCTTGTCAACCTGCTGGCTGGCGCGCGGCCAGAGGGCACACCGGGTCCGCAGGTCGCGTACATCGTGCAGAACTTCACCTTTCGCAGTACACGCAGTCCCTCACCGTTGCAGTACGGCGATGCTGCGCACATGGTGGACTATCGTACCGCCACGCCGCCGGACAGGTGGGAGCTGCAAGGGTTTTGAGACTTGATACTGAGACTTGGTATGGGAACAAGGTACTAACGCGAGTTGGTGGTATGGGAGGGATGTGGGCCTCGCCGTAAGGCGCCCCAGAAGCTTGGTGATTTGATTGTGGCGCCGTGCATAAGACGAAGGTTGCGCTGTTCATTCGGTAGTACATGCTACCGCATTTGTTACTCAACCACATGTTAAGTATTACTCAAGGTCGTGCTTTAGGTGTTGCTCATTATCTTTTAGGAGGTATTGCACCGGGCTTAAGGGGTCGTATCGGCAATATATGATTGTTAAACACCCCCTTTGGGGCATGTGTTTCCCCGGTGGGACGCTGGGTGGACCTTACCGTACTGATGGCTCGCTAGTAGCAAGCAGGTTGCCCTAATTAAAGGCCGAGCGGCTGGACCTACCACATGGAGGACAAAGTGTGGAGTTGCAGTGCCGTACGCTGTGGCCTTGGCCTGAACTAACCCTTTCCCGCAACACGGGTGCCCCCGCAGCTCTTTGGCGTTCCAAGGCCTCTACTATGGTAAGCAGCCGAGGAGAAGCCGATGCGCGCCGGCATGGAGGCAGCTGCACTGTGCCGCCTCCTGGTGACACCGATGGCGCTGCTGCTTGCTGGATTCCTTCTCAACAAGCATTCTTGCGCTTCAAACCGCCCAACCGCCAACCGCAGGCGGTTACATCTACATAACAAACTACTCGTGGTACGTGGTGGACCACTACGTGCCCGACTCGTGCCTCAAGCAGCGCAGCGGCAGCGAGTGCGTGACCCTGCTGCTGGACCAGCTGGACGACGCCGCCAGCCCGCCGCCGGCCCCTGGCGCCCGTGGCGGCACCACCGGGGGCAGCAGCAGCAGCAACACAACCACGGTGGGTTGCCATGAGGGTTGGCTGGGCTGGTCCGGTCGCGGTCCGGCCCGGTCGGGGTTGGGCCGCTCGTTGCGCAGGGCGGGCTAGGGCATCAAGGGGCGCGGGGCAGATGCAGAGCTGCCGCGCTCGCGTAATAACTGTTGTTTGTCCTTGGTAGCTGTGTGTGTGTGACCAGTGGAGCCCCAAAGCAGCTCTAGCGCCCAGGCCCCACACTGCGGTAAGTGATGCTCCTGTGTTGTTTCACACTTACCGCCCCGTGGAGACAGCTAGCACCCACAAGCGACAAGTCACCACTCGCAAACTCCATCTGGACACACATTGGCGGTCACCTGAAACTGCGCCATCCGCACGTATGCACTGCATTGCATGCAGGTCGTCGTGGCGGTTGTAGTGCCAGTGTGCAGCGTGCTGCTCCTAGGCGTGCTGGCGGCGCTGCTGCTGGTGCGCCGCCGCCGCCGGCAGCAGGCCGAGCGTTACGGCCCAGGGGCCAAACCGCCGGACGGCAGCATCACAGACAGAGCGGGCAAGGGGGACGTGGAGGCGGGCGCGGGCGCGGGCAGCGACCCACGGGTCAGGGCCGCGGACCAGGGGTGCGTGTTCATGGGCCTGGACGAGGACCAGGACCTGCCCCCGTGGTCGGGCCTGGGGCTGGAGGAGCACGTAAGTGCGCGCACGTGTCCGTGTGCGTGGGCGCCTGGCGGCATGCAGCTGGGCGGGGCTTCTGCGCGTGGGTTGACAGTTGAAAGTGAGCGTGCGCTGACAGTGGAGCGCCTGTGCTGCGGATGCTACCGAAGGGGCGGCGTTGACGGGCGCTCGTACCATGTCCATTTGGTGTGGGGCTGTGATGCTGTATGCAGCCATGCCCTAACGGCGCCTTACCAACCCACAGGCGGACGCGTCCGTGCACAACGGCAGCTACTACCCCTCCATCAGCCAAAACGGCATTGGGGGTGTCGGCGGCGGCTCAGCGGCGCATCCGTCGTGGCTCAGCCGGGCCGAGGGCCGTGTGGGGGCCCTGGAGGGCAGGATGGCGGAGATGAACGGGAAGCTCACAGAGGGCAGCGGCGGCGCCAGCAACGGCAAGGCGGCGGCGGGGGACGGGACGGCGAGTGGCGGCGGTGGCGGCGGCGGCTTGTCCACGGAGGCAGAGGTGGCGGCGGCGGGAGCTGCAGGGCCGTTCACGTCAGGGTCAGGGGAGCGGCTGCAGCCCGTGTTGGCTAGCCTCATGGCGCAGGAGCAGAACCTGGGGCAGGGGCAGGGGCAGGGGGCGCACACGCCTCCGGCGACAGCGGAGGGGAGCGATACGTTGCCGGGAAAGGCCAGGGCCAGGACGACGCTGCCGCAGGAGCTGGAAGGTGGGTGCAAGGGTATGCGGGCCACGGCATGTGTGCACAGGGCAGATCCTGAAGGGTCGGGCCCCCACCAGGGACTGCTTGCGGGTTGTGTGTTGTACGCTTGGGAGCCGTGCAGCCGGCGGATGTTATATCCTGTGCCTGCTTATGGTGCAAGTACAAGTGTAGCGAGCCAGCGGAGCGAAAGGGGACGGAGCCCCACTGGTCTGTGACCCACATGCGTTACCAATTGCTCACCCTGTGAGGTGCTTCACTCCTCGTCGTGTCTCGGCGGCGGCCTGCTTAAGGTTCGGACTACCTTGTCCCCGGGCGCACACCGCTCGCCTGTGTGCTGTTCCCAGTACGTTGGGTCGTAGGGCCCGTTGTTCCATGCACCCCGTCGTTTGGCCCCCGCATGGCTTGCTCTCAAATGAGCATCGTAAATACTGTGCTATGTCCGTGGTTCCCTCTGCGTCCCCCCCCCCCAGAGATGTCCAAGGGGCTGCGCACGCACATCAGAGACGTGCAGCTCAGGCTGGACGGGGTGCTGGGCACGGGGGCGTACGGCACGGTGTACTCAGGTGGGGCGGAGGGTGATCCGCCTTAATTGGGTGTACTCAAATGGGGGTGAAGACTGACAGTATAACGGGCACCGAGTCAGGCTTGCAAGCACTGCAGCGCTCCCTCGAGCGCATAGCGTGCGAAGTAAGGCCTGTCGTACCTACCTCGTACGGTTACGCCTTCGGCCCGTGTAGCTTGTGAGACATTCTGCACTGCGTGTGCCCGCCATGTCGCTGCGCGCAGGCACGTGGCAGGGGCTGCCGGTGGCGGTCAAGACGCTGGTCTTCAGCGCCTCAACCGACAACCGCCGCAGGGCGCTGCAGGAGGCGGCGCTGAGCCAGAGCGTGACGCACCCAAACATCGGTAGGGGAGAGTGCGGAAGCCGTGAATTGGGGTTGGGTCCGGCGGCACCTCAACGCCAGCATCTGTTTCAAACTGTACACACCTGCATATGCGTTACGGGAAGCTTGACACCGGCTGTATGGCCATGCTGTTGCACCTGTAACCGCCTAGTGATTGCCCGCACGGACGGTGGCAGGGCGCCGCCGAGCCTTGCCTACATACCGGTAAGCACAGCACGTCATTAAGCACCTGTGAAAAATGTACCAGTATCATAGGATGCACACCGCGCGACTGTGCTTGTGCCCTCGCTTGCCGCGCAGTCGCCACCTACACAGCCGATGTGGAGCCCTTAGGCGCAATCCCCAGCGCCACCGCCACAGGCAGCACGGCGCAGGGCGGCAGCGGGAACAATAGTACGGACAACGCAAAAATCTTGGTAGGTTCAAACCTATTTGCGACGCCCCGGCGTGGTGGGGTGTACCGTATCAAGCACTGCAACGGCAGCGTTCCGCCTGGTGGCGCTGGTAGCGCGACGCGCGACCTCTAGCCGGTCTACGGCCAATCTGGTACCCTATTGCTTGTCACGGTTTCGCGTTCCGACATACCAGAGTATGCCGCTGACTGCTGAGCGTGCTTGCTTGCTGGCCTTTTCTATCCCTGCAGCAAGACTGGCGGCTGTACATCGTGCAGGAGTTTTGCGACGGCGGGCCGCTCAGTAAGTTTCAGTTCAAGCAGTTGCGCGCGCCAAGTGGCTGATCTTGTAGGTGTATGTGTAGGTGCGGGGGGTATGGCCACAGTTGCGATGCCACTCCTGCTAGTACGGTAGGACCCGGCCTAATCGCTCCCTTCCGTGCTACTTCTACGTCGCAGGAACGCTGTACGGCGACAAGTCGCTGTGGCCAGCACCCGGCGCAAACATGGTGCGTTGCGCGCACATTCCGTGAGCACTGTGGGTCAACATCCATCAGCATCAGCATCAGCATCCATGCAGCCCATGCGGCCCAGCCAGCTTGGGTGCAGCTGCCGTGCAAAACCGTAGACAAGTCAGAAGCAATTCATCACAACATGAATCCGCGACCTGCCACAATTGTTCCCTTCGGCTCCTCTCATCCGCACACAACACCCCTAGGTGACTTCCTCGTCGCTGGTGTCGCACAGCTGCAGAAAATGTGCAGTGAAGTGCAACCCGTTTTGTTGACCCACACACTCACACCCACAGGTGGTGACCGTGTCCCTGGCGCTGGGGATCGCCAACGCGCTGGCGCACCTGCACTCCAAGCGCATCGTGCACGGAGGTGAGACTAATGGGGCATTCCTTGACCCACTACCGAGCGGTCAACTCCGTTGCGTTAAGATACACGCTGCGCATCGCACGTTTGACGATTAGAGGACGCCGCCTCCCCATGCATTCAAGTACTCTCACCGCCGCAGCCTCAGCACCTTCCGCCCCTCGCCCGCCCCCTCCCCCCCCACGTCCCAGACCTCAACCCCAACAACGTGCTGCTGAAGCGGGACCCCACCGCGCCCTCGGGATACACCGTCAAAGTGGGCGACTTTGGCCTCAGGTGAGACCTGCAGCGCGAGCGCGCACCTTCCCTGAAGTGCATCGCGTAATCTCCTGTGCACCCTGCACGCATGGGTGCAGCAGCTTATGTGCTAGCATGCGAGCCCGCAACTTGCTTGTAGTTGCCGGCCTGCACCCAAGGCCACACATGGTCGCATCGGCACGTGTCTGAAAGCACTTGACTGCCCAGTACTTCTTATCCCTCGCCGACTTACTGCGTTGTGCTTTTCGCGCTGCAACTGTTCCAAATAGTGTTCTCTCACATTCCAACGTCAGCTGCCCTGTTGCCCCCGCTCTCCCCCCGGACCCCCCAGCGTCATGATGCCCAACCAGAAGACGCACATCTCCAACCTGCGGATGGGAACCATGTTCTACATGTGTCCCGCCGTGGTGCTCAAGGCGCAAGTGGGGCCCAACAGCGACAGTGAGTGCAGGGGGCATGGGCTCTGTACAAAAGGGGGCAACCGCAGAACGACAGTGAGTGCCTCGTTCAGCGGAGCGAGGTCCAGCTACAAGTTACTGATGCCTTGCCCACGCAACGTACGGCCACTCTTCCACCCGCCACCCTTGACCGTTTCTACTCGTCCTTGCACAAGCAACGCTGCCACGCTCCAGCCCGCACTGCTGTCGTCTGAGAACCTTACATCGTGATGCTCCAGCCCTTGGCGACCCCCGCAACGCCCGCCGCGCCCGACCCACGCCCTACCCCGCAGTCTTCTCCCTGGGCGTCATGCTGTGGGAGCTGTACCACGGCCGACCCGCCGGCGCGAACACGCGGCACGGCCCGCGCTACAGCTCCGCCTTTCCCTCCTTCCCGCCCACCTGCCACCCGGCCTACCGAGCCCTGGCCCTGCACTGCCTGCAGCGCCAGCCGCAAAACCGCCCCGCGGCGCAGGTGCGGACCGGCAGCCGCTGCTAGCTGCCGTTGCCGGAAGGCTGACTAGGTCCTGTTGCAATCCCCCAAGCTGGGCCAGCTTGCCGCTGTGGTGTCACCTAGTCTCGGTCCGCGTTGCAAAGCTGGCGGGTTGCGTCCACCACTGAGTGCGCACCGGCACTCTCTACACGCCCACGAACTGGTCCTGTTCGTCTTCGTTTTTGCACCTGTGTCCTGCTACTGCTACTGCTACACTGATATGGCTTTGGGTGGCACATGAGCTTGCCTCGGGATGCTTTGCACATCCAAAATGTCCACACGCAAGCTGGTAGTCTCCACCTTCTCCGGCAAACCTGTCCCACTTGCAGGGGTTTGGCAACGCTGACGTAGGTCGTCACGCACCGCGTGCTTGCGTCCAGGCCTGTACAACAGCCTTTCGCGTTGCCTGGTTGCCACAGGCACCTGCACTAGCTCAGCACCACACACCAGTCCCTCCATGTTGACCAGTCCCTCCATGATCAGACCGTGTACTGACGCGTTGCCACGTACCACGTGTCCCACAGGCGGTTGCGGAGGCACTCGCTGGGCTGCTGGAGGTGCTGCAGGCCGAGGTGGGAATGGTGTCGCAGACGCCGCACTCCCCGGTGCCTTCGCACCCTGCCTCCATGCAGGGCAGTGGCACGGAGCATCTGCAGCAGCAGCAGCAGTAGCATGCTGTTCGATAAGCCATTGGCAGCCTAAGCCGACAGTACACAGCCGCGGCCGCAGGTGGAGCTCCTGTGAGCGGCGATGGAAGTGTTCGGTTAAGGTTTTGGGGCTGGCGAGTCGTTATTAAGGCCCCCGGTCGGTCAGTTGGGCCAGGGGGCACAGGGTGCGGTCGCACGCTGTACGGTAGCCTGCAACGTGAGTCTCTGAGGGGCCCGACAAAGAAAGTCTGGAAAGGAAACGTGACGGTGCTTGAGTGCTAAGTCTGGGATGGCGAGCCTTTCACCGTTCGCGCATGGAAAACAAATGATGAGCAAACTCTCCGAGTGCTGGTGCGTGTGCACGATCTTGCGAGCGGTTGTTGCGCAGTATTGAACGTTGCACAATGGTCAGAACGTTTGCACAGGCCACAACCGTTGAGGCAACCCGGTTGCTGATTTGTGTTGGCGTTGCCGTTGGCGCGGGTCGCGCTGCGCGCTACGGCGTGCGAGGTTGTGTGGCTCGCAACTTGCAAGCCTACGTTGGAAACCGTGTAGCGCAAAGCCTTGAGCCTCCTGATGCTATTTTCTGATTTATCAGGCTCGCATCACCCGATTGCGCGTGGTTATGGAAGCTCGAAGGAGGCTGCCACCAACTGGCTGCGTGCGCATGGGCTCGCAACATGTCCAGTGTGTTCGGCTACTTATGCCCCTACGGGCTGTTTGTACTGCTGCCAAGGTTCGTCCCCTTGTGGTGTCTGCTAGTGTGACGTTCCTGGCCACAGTTGTGGGGCTACAGTGTGCACTCCTCCCCATGCTGGCACTCCGCGTGTGTTTGGATGGATGCAACAGGCGTCTGCCTTCAGGGCGCTGTTGCCCTCAAGTGGCGTAGTGCGTGAATGCCATTGGGCATTATGGCATTGGGTGCCGTGGGTGTAAGTGATTTGCACCGCCGTGTTGGCATGCGAGCTCTGTCTGTTGCGTATCTTGGCTTTCGAAGACACCTGCGTGCACGGCATGCGATGCATGGGTAATGAAGATACCTGCATGTCCTCGGTGCGTGAACTTCGGCCCAATGCGTGAGGAACGCTGTTGTGCCTTGATGCCATTGCTGAGGCGTGTGTGCAGCTCAGCACTGCACACTGCGTTGTACTCTGTTGTGCACACCCTGTCCGCTGTCATATCGCGTCCGTTGCATACTTGAAATGCGATACTAGGTTATTTACTAGCATAATGTGCGTTAAGCGTTAGTGGCGCTTGCTGGCACGCTTAAGTAGGTGCATGGGCGTCTGGCCCCGTTGTACGCCATCAGCATCTGGCGTGTGGCAGAGCCACGTGCGGTAGTTGAATAAAAGTTGCAGCATCCCAAAGTGTGGACATGTGCCCCCAAGGGAATGGAGCCCGGTTGGAAGACCGTGGTTGAGAGCCTGTGTGCCTAGGATGGAAGAGCCCGTGTGGGGTAGACTGAGGTAGGCCGAGTGATGAACAGCTGGCTCGGAACTTAATGTCTAACTTGTCCTTGTTACAGCACAGAATTCTGCCCTGACGTGCCGGCACGCCTATACGCAGTCGGTGAGTTAGTGTTACACGGGGAGGGTTCTCCCCTCCGCAAGGGTGATTGTGCACACTACGAATCTACAATCACACGTACCTGCAATATGTACCATCATTGCCGTACGTGTCAGCTACCGTACTCGCCCGGACGAGCTAGGCCAGGCTAGGCTCAGCTAAGGTGGAAAATACACTACAGCACCATAATAAGCGGCTCCAGCCACCGACAACCCCGTCAGTCAGTCAGTGTTACACGGCGAGGGTTGTTTACCCTCCGCAAATGCAACGACCCATGTACGAGCCGGAGGCTCAAGGGTCTCCATACGTAGAACCAAGAACGTTTTGCCTCTTAGTCCAAATCTGCGATAGCAAACCTGCTAGCTTCACCTGATCACCTTCTAATATCAGCTTCCGCATACTCCCCTCCATAGGGAGATCGTAAGCAGACCTGAGCTCAGAATACACAGGACACTCCATCAAAACGTGTAGCTCATCCTCCACCTTC
>VFQN01002438.1_pt1 | contig 28639 bp, 28 predicted proteins | sample 3512371 | NCBI WGS metagenome assembly VFQN01 (sample SAMN10412370, study PRJNA504923) | tailings metagenome | isolation source: Replicate 2 from Balatoc abandoned mine | place: Philippines: Itogon, Benguet | collected 2017-08-28
TTTTTTTGTTTGAGGGACAATATGTAGCGTATTATTAATCAAAGGACGGCTTTTCTCTCTTACAGTAAATCACTTTTCTCTTACAGTAAATCAAACGACAACACAACGACACCTACTGCTAACACCACCACCTCGATCGAATCTAATTCATTTCATCGACCAGGAATCTATCTGCCCATCCTTCAAGTGAAGAATCTTTCATCTTGAAACTTTTCTAAAATCTCATCTTGTTTTCCTCTTTGTTCTCGTTGCAACGAAACCAATTGACCAGTTCCATGAAATCAGAGACTGTGACTGTTCAAAAAGCTTGAATTTGACCGCCAAATCTTGAATCGTTCTCTATTGTTTGGTTTCTTTCATTTTCATCTGCTCAACAAGTCAATATAAAATGGTGAAAAAGAAAGAAAATACCAATTATTTATTTAAATATCTCCTATTAGCGAATCTTTTACAATATTTGGAAGCTGGCGCCGTTCCTGCTTTGCTTGTATCCCTCGCACAATCGTTTGAAATGACTGCAGGTGAGCAAGGTCTTCTCGGAGGAGTTGTTTACCTTTCCCTTGGCTTTGGTAGCCCATTTGCTGGATATTTACTCCGCCACAATAATCATAAAATAGTCATTGGATGGGCAGTGACTGCTAATATGATACTTGCAACACTGTGGGCTTTAACGCCTGTTGGATATTCGTTTTCAACTTCTTTATTCATATTAGTGAGGTTTCTCATGGGTTTATGTCAATGCATTATCTGTGTCTATCTTCCTCTTTGGGCAAATGAAAATGCACCGAAAGCTCAACGTACTGCGTGGATGAGTTATTTACAGGTAATTTGTTATTTCTATTGAGTGCATTCTTCATGCTTCTTGTCCCTACAGGCATCGGTTCCTCTAGGAGTGATGGTTGGATACATCATTGCAGCAATAAGTTTATCTATAGCGCGAACTTCTGAAACATGTGCAGGATTGCTGTGTTGGAGATGGCCGATTCTCATTGAAGTGTTTCTCCTGTGCCCTTTGTATCTAGGTCTTTATTTTGTGCCGTCTGAGCACATTTCATTACAATTGCAAAAGTTGAGCCATAATCATCGTAATAAACACAGAGTTGATACTGAAAACGGTCAAGCAGCATCTATGTCGATGAAAGATCGCTCAGAGAGTGAATCATCATTCGCCTCTTCGAACAATCCTCTTCTTAATGGTCAAATTGATGTCGATCAAAAGACTCCTGTTCTTGGTCAAAGTAAGAAGACATTTGATTTTACACCTGTTAAGGTATTCTTTTTATGATTCGTTGATTGTTCAATCTTTGAGTATTGTACAGGTGAAGACTCCTCGAGACAGAGACAGCGAGAAAAAACAGCTCAGTGATTATCGTCGTCATTCTATTAGTGCTTCTATTTATGATCCTCTATCTCTTCGTGATGTAATCAAGCGATCCTCCGATAATCTCGTGATTTTAGGTGATTTAGTCTGGAGATTAACTCTTGTAGATCTTATAAAGTTTTGTAGATCCGTCTGATGATGTATTTGAGTTGCTGCCAGCCTTTCATTGGAGCCATAAGCATCACAGACACCACCATCACCCTAGAAATGAGAATTCGTTAGGTATCTTCAACGATTTTAACTTTTTGCAGCTGAGTTCTTGGTTAGGTGGGGATAAAGTCGCCGTAACTCCAACTTCGGCCTCGAAACTCGAAGATACAACTTCCAATCCTGCCAGTAAGCTTGACCAGAGACCAGAAGAGACTATGTTAGAGACAAAGAAAAAAGGTCAAAGGAGGACAAGCAACGGAGAGCGTCCTCAAAAGGCTAATATCACTCAAGTTCAGAAACATCATCTGCCCAACGCAGAATACGAGTCTTTAAAGGATGTTCGGAGGAAAAGGTTAGAAATTCTGTTTGATCTTGTCAGTTTTATCTTTTGTTAGTTTGCAGAATGAAGGAGGATATTTTCACTTTAATCTTTCAGTTTCACCATTGTTTGGGGGTAGACGAAGGTCTTCCTCTGCATCTGTGGTAGAAGTCTATCGTCATCGTCCTTCCAATAATTTTAAACCCAAGGAAATGGGCAATCAAGAAAATGCGAGTAATGATCGAAAATCTCTGATAAGGAGTAACAGTGATGAATATTTACCAAAGCATTTAGAAAATCAGTTCCAGCAAGTTGCAGCAAATCCACGATCTTCGTCATCCTCTTCCCTTCTAAACTTTGGTGGCTGGTCTTTCTCTTTTCCTCATGTTGAAGATGACATTCTCGAGCGAAAACCACTTTTGCCTCCAGCGGATCCACTATCATCCCCCTTCAAACAGCCCTATTCCACCTTTCAATCCGCTGTAGAAAGTCCATTTGATGCGAATGGAAACGATAGTTCGATACTTCAAGAAGATAATCTCAATGATGATGAAAAGACCATCATCGAAGATCATCTATCCTACCAAACAGGTTTCGATCCTTCACTGTTAGATTCATCAAATGATCGATGGGTTACTGATCCTGATGACTTTGATGATGATACTGATAGCGATAGTGAATGCGATAGTGATTGGGATAATTTCCCTGCAATAACGCCAGACAAGAACTTCGGACGGAACTCTGTCGTCAGAGTTCCTGTCGAAGAAGGGAACACAAGAAATGGGTGGTTAACACATGTAAAGAAATCAAAGTTTTGTCAGAGGTCTTCGTTATGGTTTCAATCAATACGGGCGCTGCTCAAGGTTAATGTTTATCGAAATCTATTGGGAGGTATGCATCATTTAACTTTTTTCTTCCTTTTCTAATTGCGCTGCATTGTTTAGCAATGACTGCGTTTTATTTCACAGTGACAGGTGTTCAGTATTGGGGAACAAAATATTTAACGGTCTCATTGCAGGCACCTATTGCGATTGTTAATTTCTTGTTCGTTGTTTGTGCAGCAACAGGGCCAACATCTGGAGTATTATTTGGCGGCTGGCTGATCGATACTTGTGGCGGATATAAGGGTTATAAGCAAAGGGTGATCGCGTTGGAGATTGTATCAGTTATGGCAGTCTCAGCTTTCATCTTTTCACTTCCAATCACTTTCTTATCAGACATTTATCATGTTATGATTTGTCTATGGCTACTGTTATTTTTTGGTGCTGCAGTCTTACCTGCTTGTTCAGGAATATTAGTTTCCATTGTCCCAAGAGTTCATCGAACAACCTCTTCGTCGTTATCATTGGTTATTTTTAATATGTTTGGGTATTTCTTATCATTAATTTTATCTGGATATTTGATGGAGGTAAGTGAAGTTTTAGATTTTCTCCAGTCTCTTTTTTGATCTCAGTATGCTTAGTTACTCGAGTATTATGGAGAATATTGTGATGCAGTCTGCTCAATGACATGGGGATTCCGTCTTGTCTTGTTTTGGTCCTTCTTTGCAGTTTCATTTTTAATTATGGCTTTATTCGCTTCTTACAAGAGCTTAGATGAGAAATCTAAGAAACAATCAGAAGAGTTGCGAAGGCGGCAAGAAGAATCACCTCTATCACAGAAGCGAGAAAATAATCAAAGGAATGTGAAAGATCAAAAGGAGAAGAAGATTGTGACGGAATCTTCGTCTAAAGAGGGATATCAATATTATTCAGAAACCATTGAAGGCATAGTTTAAGTGTTCAACCAGTTTTTGCTGTTCAGGAAGTTTATTTGGCATCTCCTTTCTCTGAAATTTTTGAAGAAGGTTATTTACACTATGCGATCTATTCCATTTGGATATTTCGTCTCCCATCGTTCTTGTGTGTAGGAAGTTATTGTAAGTAAGATAAATCGGCTCATAAAATTAGAGACTTTTCATTGATTAGAATAAATTCGATTAATTAGCATTTTTTTAGAATTATTTACAGTCCTCTTGTTAAACTATACAAGGAAATTTAAACAAATGGATTCAACAACTCTAATAAAGTAGGCTGAGGCTCAGTGCGATAGATAGCAAATAAGAGTGCTCCAGAAACAAGAGCATATCTGAGAAAGATTTCAGCAATCATTCGCGTAACACTTCCGAAGAAACTCACCTCGCGTACGGCAGTCCTTGAACCAATTGATTATTGAATTTTTTCCACATTTTTGCAAATCCACTCTTTCTTGGTTTCCTTTGAATAGTACCTTCTGGCATGTTTTCTGTCTCTCTTGAAAGATCAATGATGAGTGTAGGTTTTGTTTTGTTGGTTGTTTCTCTATGATTCAGAAATTATTTCTTTTTTACGTTTCCTACCACCCAATGAAAAAATCGATTTCATGATATATCGATATTCTCTAAACTACTGTTCTTGTCATCAAATTGTGAGCAGTGATTATTGGATACTCCACAAGTTTCAAAAGATTGTTCATTCATCTCTACTGTAACTCTTGGTTGGATTCAATTAGTATCTGTGACTTTTCCTCCTTATTCCGTTAGATTTTATAATTATTCAAAAAAATTATGAACACAAACATGCGTGAGAATTTACTAGATGACGGTCCAGATTTGGCTCGTAAAACTACCTTTGCTGATAATCCAAGAAGAACTTCACTTGCCCGTGCTTTTACCTTTGATGGAACAGCTTTACAACAAACTGTTGCAAAACCATTAGAAGGATTAAAAAGAACGATTACTGAAGTTGGTAATAAGATCGATCCTGATGCAAAGTTTACGAAAGCAGTGATTTCCGATTATCGCCGTATTGATGAAGAAGGTAATGAAGGTGATCTTCCATTACCACCAGGTTTTGCTCGTAAATGGAAGTTTTGGAAGATTGTCTTTTGGGGTGGATTATGTGCTACTTTCATGGGTGTTGCGTCTGCTGCCTTCTTAAACTTTGGTGATGAGGTTCGTTCTTTTTTCATTAAAATCCTCATATTCTAATAAATGTTCGTTTGAAATAGATTCCAAAGCAATGGAACAGTTGTGACTATACGAATGATAAGGAATGTGGTGAATGGTATAATGGTGAACTTTATTGGATTTTCATCACAACCTGCACCGGATTCGTTGTTGGTCTGATTCGTTGGGCATTCGACTATCCAACCAATCTTCCTGGTATTTTCAAAGAGATTCAGACTTATCATGTGGATCCGAAGTGGGTTGGAGTCACTTATGTCATTTCTGCACTTTCATTAGCTGGTGGAGCTAGTTTAGGTCCAGAGCAAGCTTTGGTAAGGACGTTCATCCTCTTAAAATCGCATGTTTTACAATTTCTGTACTTGTAGGGTAATTTGGGTGGTGGTGTCGCTTATTTCATTACGCATTATGTTGATTTTCTCACGGAAGATTACAAAAATATTTTCGTTTTGACTGGTATGTCTGGTGCATTAGGTGCTTTGTTCCCATCGCCGATGTTGGGTGCGCTCATGATGCATGAGTTAGGAGAACCTCCAGGGTAAGTGATTTAATACTATGACTGCATCTGCAATAAATTGCATGATAGAACCTTCATGGAATCGACCATCATTTTATCTTCGGCTGCTTGTATTGGTTTTGCTGTGTATTACGAAATGGTTGATGTAACTTATCTCGACCATATTACCGCAAGTACCCAATTCGCTCAAGGGTGGATTAATGAAGATGGTGGTTACGCTGATTGGCAAATTGTTACTGGATTCATTGTTGGTTGCATCAGTGCTTTCGTTGAGATCTATATCATGTTAAATATTGGTATTTGCAAACAATTCTTTTTCCGTCTTCGTGAAAGGACAGAGAAATGGAGCTTTATTCGAGAAGTCCTTCCTCCTACCTTAGGTGGCTTATGTATTGGTAAGTTATTTTACTTACTTCATTTGTCAATTTAACTCCTTGCCTTCGCTTCTAGGTCTTGTAAATTGGGCTTTACCTGCAACCTTTGGAAATGGAAATCTTACCTTTAACTGGATCATTCGATTTGGTTCCAAGTATGAGGTCACACAGCAATTATTAATATGTACTGCCATTGCACGCGCTTTCTTGTTAGGAATATCAATGAACTGTGGCTTTGTTGGTGGTATCATTTTCCCTCATTTAACCATTGGTTTGATTGCTGGAGCACTTATGTACATTAACTACCCTTCTGTTCCACTGGGTTTATGTTATGGTACTTTCATGATCTCCATTGCTTGTGGTGTTGTGCCAATGCCTTTCACCTTTACTGGTTTATCATGCTTTGTCTTCTTCTTTGGTCTTTACCAAACTGTGCCTATCTTCGTTGCCTCTTTCGTCTCTTACACGATTGTCTGTGGCTCTGGTTTATTCAAGCGTTTGGCGCGACAAGCACAGAAGAAGGATGGAGCAGAGGAGAGTAAAGAAGTGGAAACTCCAACCATTACCAAGCAGGAAGCAGATGAGTTTGCATTAAAGCAATATCTGGGAAATAAGAAACACATGGCACCTAGTGGTGCTGGAGCAATTAATCCAATTCAACAATCACAAAAGTAAAAGAGAATGGAAGCGTACCAACAATACGTACATTGCTTCAAAAGTGTTAGTTATTTAATTAGTTTATTTTGAGGAAAATATTTGTTGGATAAATTCAGCTTTTCATTTTATTATTATCTGTGCACTGCTCCGAGGAGTTATTTTCCCAATTTTGCGTTCGTTTTATCTCCATTCTTTTTAACTTGGCTCTCAAGAAGGAAGAGGAGATAATATGCATCAATTAATCGAAAGAGAGATTCGAGAGAAGGAGAGAACAGCCACAACACAAATGGATAGAATATCTAAACTGCCTCTTTATTTTATAGTTTGTGGTTCAATAGTTAGTGCTCATCATATCTTTTTTCCTTCGCCAGATTCTCTCTTTCTTAGCTCCATTTTAGGTATTAACATCAGAAATATTAATAGATAGAAATTGTTCGCTGTAGTTGTAGTTTTCTCTGTCTTGTTTCTCTCTTTTTTCCCCCTCTGGCTCGAAACACTCAGACAGTAGTTGAATATGAGGTAATTTTTTATTCAACAACAGATTGTACTTGTATCATTGTACGAATATCAATTCACTCTTCGAAAGATGATAAAGCTTAGACAAGAATATAAAATGAGTTGAGAGATATTCATGTAAAGCCTTCGGTTTTTCTCTTGGAAGAAGAAATGATTGAGGAAATGTGACGAACATCCAATCAACCATTGCACAACGACCAAAGAGAATATCTTCTTTCTTATGGTATGAATAATTTTGTGAGGAGAATTTCCAGACAGGATTCCAATATGAACTAATAGAGCAATTGAAGTGAAAGGGACAAATAAAATCTGTTCTGAAAAGATCTAGAACAGTGTGGTGAGTGATCATGCAGAAAAGAACAGAGAGAATAACTTACTTTCTGAAGAAAGCTTAAACCATCGATTTTCAAGAGAGAATCATAGAATTTCGAGCGGATAGGACCTTGAAACCATAGTCCAAAGGTACTGATTATTATTAATCGAGAGAAACTCAAAACTCCTCCCTGAAATAGAATCGTTAACCAAATTCGTTAATGAGAAAGTCATCATAAAGTCACTTACTCTCTTCGTCAAGCATTGAACTACGAAGTCACTCAGTGCAAGACTCAAAAAACTTGTTATACTCGTGAATATGATCCCAAGTCTGCTTCGATCAATTTCAAGACCTCCTATATTGAAGGAAGTTGGTAATGTAGGAATCGGAGATATAGGTTCAACAATAATTTCATTCGGAATAGAAGTCTCTTGAAGAAACAACGATCGCCTATGCTGAACCCGAAGCAAAGAAGCTTGAAAAGACTCCGTTAACCCAATGAATAGAGTGCAAAATACTATTATTACTGCAAGGAATCTCATCTCATTTAGTTCAGACTTATTTCAGTACGACCCATTCGAAAGGAGGACGCGATTGAGATGCAAGAAATTTCTCGAGATCAATCGACAAAGAACACAAGTGATTGAAAGAAGATTGAGAGAAAATGAGCACAGAACCGGTAATTATCCATATGTACTCAGGTCCGAGGAGTTTATCGACAGCTTTGATGTATTCCTTTGCACAAAGAGATGATACTGAAGTGCTTGATGAACCATTATATGCTGCTTGGTTATATAAAAATCCATCTGTCTTTCGACCCTATCGTGATGAATTATTTCAATCACAAAGTGCAAATGCCAATGAAGTCTTGCAAAATATCTTTGAAAAGAAAGGGAAGAGGTTTATCTTTTTGAAGCATATGGGCAAGCAGTTCAGTGGAACTGGTGTAGATCGCTCTGTCCTCTATAATGCGCGATCGAAGCACGTTTTCCTGATTCGAGATCCCTTTGAAATGATCACTTCTTGGGGAAAGAGGAAAGACGTGCATCAAGAGGAGTGTAGTTTAGATAACATGTGTTTCCTTCAGCTCACTGAACTTTATTCTGATCTTCGCATTCACGCAGTAAATAAACCGATCGTTATTGACTCTGATGCACTGAAACTAGCCCCGGAAAAAATTATTAAATTACTCTCTGCTCATCTGGATCTTCCTTTCAGTGAGAAGCAACTGTCATGGCCCGCCGGACCAAAACCTGACATAGACGGGTAAGTGACATAACCAACATCCCTTAAGAACTTTATTTCTTCTATATTATAGTATTTGGGCCAAGTACTGGTATCATACAGTGCATCAGACGACCGGATTCAAAGAGACGAACACTAATCCGACCTACAAGTTACTGCAGGGAGATGACCTTGAGCTCTATCGTGAGGCGTTGCCATTCTACCAGCTTCTCAAACGCAAAGCACTTGGTCAAGATCCTCTAAACCCTGGATCGAGCGAAGATCCTCGCCTACCTGCATTCGCACCAACCTCCACGACCTCATCAGACGAAGTGAAGGTCATAGATCATGGTATCCCTATGACCTTCGGAAGATCTAAACTCGCAGATCCTAGAAATGAACATATTATAGCATGGATTGGTAATGGTTTAGTACCTCGTGAATTAGCAAAGGTAAGTGCGTTTGATTCAGCTGTACAAGGTGGCGATGCAGTCTGGGAAGGTATACGTGTTTATGATCAAAAAGTATTTAAACTAAATGAACATCTTGGAAGATTAATTGATTCAGCAAAAGCGATGGGTTTTCATAATATTCCAACATTAGAATTTATTCAACAAGCAATTTTTAAAACTTTAGCAGCAAATGGTATGAGTAATCATGCTCATATGAGATTAACATTAACACGTGGTCCAAAGATTACATCATCCATGAATCCACAGTTTAATATATTTGGTTGTAATTTAATTATATTACCTGAATGGAAGACAGTTGGTGATCAAACAACCTATGATAACAGTAAAGGAATTCGATTAATTACTGCAACGAATCGTAGAAATCCTCCACAATGTGTTGATTCTAAGATACATCATAATAATCTTATTAATAACAGTAAGGCTGTTTTCTCGTCATTTTGCTCTTTCTGATATTCTTCTGTACCTCTGTAGTTTTACCGAAGATTCAAGCGAATCTTGCAGGAGCGGCGGATGCTCTGATGTTAGACTTGCAAGGCTTTGTCTCTGAGACAAATGCAACAAATGTTTTTATGATAAAGAATGGAATTGTTTTGACTCCAACAGCTGATGCATGTTTGCCTGGTAAGATTTATTCTCTATCATTCTTCCTTTGTTGTTGTTTTTATTGTGAATTTGTTTAGGTATTACACGTAAGACTGTGGTTCAGATCTGTAAGAACATTGATCTCACAATTATTGAGAGAAATATTTCTTTGGCTGAGTTTCATGCAGCTGATGAAGTGTTCACAACAGGGACGATGGGTGAATTAACTCCAGTGAATGAGATTGATGGCAGACAGATTGGTGATGGATCTTATCCTGGTCCTATCACTACACTGATTCAAACAGAATATCGTAAACTCACAGAGAGTGAAGGAACCCCACTGCCCTTCACATTCCCTTAATTTAATTTAGTTTTGGTCATTTCGTTTAGAGGAATTATCTTTTTTATTTACATTATATAGGCAAGGAACATCATATCATATTATATCATACACATCTAAGAGGGCTTTAGAACAAAAAGATAATGTTGATTGATTTTGAGTAGAAATTGATTTCAGTTTTCTTCTTTCCTGTGTGCATGGTTGGAAGTAACATGGAGAAGAACTACAAAAAAGGCAATAGCCAAAGGAAACATACACTATCTCTAGACATTGATACTATCAAAAAGAAAGGTGTACAAACAATCTAATCACTGCTCTCATCTATCACATTGTTTCTAAGCGATATTAACATTAACGTTAGGAGAAGGGGAAGGTTTGTTTGAAGTGTCTTTATTGGTAGCTGATGTACTAGCTTTGTTATTATTTGCCTTCTCAAGTTGCTTGCATCGTGTTTCGAATGCTTGCACCATCTTCTTCACCACTTGCTGCATAAAGAACTCACTAAGTTCATTGTACAGAGCGAGCTTAAACTTGAAATCTATCTGAAAGGTAACCCAGGTAGCATTTTTAGGGTCAGAGGAGGAAGGAGTGAACTTCCACTCTGATTTGAGGTATTCGAATAAATTCGCCTGTGAGGAGATCGCCGTCACTGAATTTGGTGGACGAAGTTCTACATGAGAAATATACTTCTCTGTAAGTAATTGGAAGCCAACAGTTAGCTCAGCTTTCATTTGATTGGTATCTTTTGAGATAATACGTGACTGTAAGCACCATGGAATAAATTCTTGATACTTTGCTACATCAGCGACAACCTCATACAACCGATCGATTGGCATCTTGATAAGCTTCCTTTCTTGATGCCGAATTGGTTGTGCTTCCTTAAAGAATAGGCTGCTTTGATTCCTTTGCATTTGATTGTAGGAGGGTCTGGGAAGCATGTTTCCAGTTCTTCTCATGATCGAGTTTTTTGAGCTCTGAGACAGGAGCGAGCTGATTCGAAGGGATTTCATTTCTCTTTTAATAATTTGAACTGGAGTCTCGAGTTGATGTTATAAATAAGAATATACCCGCTGCTAGATGTAAGGAGGAAATGACAGTAGAGACGTGGTTGTCCGCGGTGTTAATTCATGCCGTGCGAAACATACAGGCTATGCACTCCACGACGCATAACCCGAAAATACGGTCTTTGCATATCGGGCAGACGGTCCTCCTCTGAAACGTCATTTGAAAATGATGAAGAGAACAATCAATACATAATCCTTTGATTCTCCTTCAATATCCTCGATTAAGGATCTCTTTTCACCCAAGTTAAGCACGTAGACCCTTTGAGCCTTTAAGAATCTCAATTAGCTGGATGGAGTCAATATCGAAGCCTCTTATCGGCTTCCTTCTACTCTTCTTCCTTAGTAGTCTCCAAGGGTTTATTAGATCATGGGACAAACTTGAGAGGTGTGTAGGTAGGAGGTTTTATTCCCAAGCAGATGATGAAGTCTTCACTGAAGGAGTTGTGTATAAGAAAACACTGAAATCAAAGAAACCCACAGATAATCGCGATCAGCTGCCCTTCCAAATATTTAGCAATCCTGATGGGCCGCCTCATCAACCTATGGAATTGGGAACATTTCTTCTTGATAGCTCCACAGGATGTGGGGATTATGTTGATTTAGGTGTTAGAGGTATGTATAAAGTGAGGAGTGTAACTTTCCGCTATAAGTTTAATGAAGGAAAGTTTAATGTGATTTCGAAGAAACTAGATGTCATTCCTATACAGGATAATTCACATGCGCTCTATGATCGTTCTTTACTTCAATCACATTCTGTGTATGATATTTTACAATAATATTTCTTTCGTTGATGTTTGTAATTGATTACCTTTAAACTTAAACAACAAAAGGTTTCTTTATTCCTTACTCCTAGTACCTTGTTCCTTGCCTTTTGTTTTGCTTTTCATTTGACCATTTAACTCTGATCTACGTTAATTCAGAAATTAGGGTGTACGGGGCTACATGACTTGAATCGCAGCAAAAGACTTCAGAATCTCATTACATCTGCACATTAAGTATTCCTATTCTAGTTGGATATGAAATACTTTAACGGAGGAAGTATGAAATATTCAAGAAATAGCAATGTGAATTGTAAAGGAGGTGTACTCTCTTTTTCCGGAAAAAAGAAGGATTTCTTTCATTTTTCTCGGAAAGTCTAATGCAATTGTAAATGGGAAGAAGTTGTTGAAGTTTCAACGAACAAAATAAACTAAAAATACCCCTAAGATCAGGAGAAAACAAATAACTCTGACAAGATAAACCCCTCTCCAAGCATACTCCAGACTATATCACGAATACTAACAGAAAGGAGAAGAAGAAGTATTGAAAAATGAGCAGTTTCCATCATCATCCAAATACGACAGTTCGCATCACTATTACAGGAGGTGCAGGACGCATTGCCTATTCTTTAATTCCACTTATTTTAAATGGGCATATTTTTGGTTCAGAAAGAAAAATTCACTTAACTCTTCTTGATATTCCGGTAATGATAGAGAAACTTAGAGGCATTCAAATGGAGATTGAAGACAGTAACTACAGTTTACTCGAGGATATTATCATTTCTACTGAAGCAAATGATGCATTTCAACATACTGATGTTGCAATATTATTAGGTGGATTCCCTAGACTAGCAGGAATGGAAAGAAAAGATTTATTATTGAAAAATGCTGAAAATATTCGTTCACAAGCATTAGCATTAAATGCCACAGCTAATCCTAATGTGAAAGTATTAATTGTTGCAAATCCTGCGAATACCAATTGTTTAGTTGCTATTAAAACTGCTACACGTATTCCGAAAGAAAATTTTACCTGTTTAACACGTTTAGATGAAGAAAGATTGAAAAACTTTTGTGCTCAAAAGATATCTCGTTCTCCTTCTTCTACATCCCCAGGGAAGGTGAAAGGACATGAAATTCATAATGTATATATCTTAGGCAATCATAGTACGACACAGGTTGCTTTTATTGATGATGGGACATTAGGCAATGATCGTCATCATTATAAAGTTGCCAATTATTTTAATGATACTGATTATGATGATCTTTTAACACGTGTTCAGAATCGTGGTGCAGAGATTATTAAAGCAACTCAAGTGAGTAGCGCGTCTAGTGCAGCAGAGGCGATTATAAAGCATCTAAGAGATTGGGTTGGACCTGGCACGGGCAGTGGCACATTCTCGATGGGTGTTTACTCACAAGGCAATCCTTACAACGTTGACGAAGATTTAGTTTTTAGTTTCCCTTGTGTTCGCTCTTTCGAGAACCCGTCAGGTTATAAGATCTTACCGGGAGTTCATTTCAATGAGAAGATTCAAGCACTGGTTAAAGCTACTGAGAATGAATTACAAGAAGAAAAAGATCAAATCAAAGAATATTTGTGATTCCATTGCTATACTTTCGGCAATGTCAAAGGATGTGACATGTCATAGGATCCTTTGTCTCTGTCCTCAGTAGGTCAGAGGAAAAAGGATGAGTTGTCGTGTTGATGTTTCTTTTTTAACCTTATCTTTAATTAAATTTCATCTCATCGAGGATCAATAAAATCTAAACAACGAACAATAATCGATGTAATGCGATTTGATTTGAGTAGCGAGTGATCAGGGGGGAAGAGGGGAGAGGTGCTATGAGATCTCAAAAAAACACAGAAAAGAAAACACATCCGAATGCTAAGAACAGTGAGAGAGAAGGGAAACAAAGAAAAGATATAGAAACAATAGTTTCCCACGCTTTTAACTCTGTTATCCATTTATAGCACGAATGAAAAAGCATTTTCAGTTCTCTTCTGAGAGATCGCATTCTTACGACTGACATCATTAGATTTGTTGAACGACTGTCTGCGAACATCTTGCTTGCCTGCAGTCGTTTTAACTGCTGAAGCTAACAAAAAAGGACTTTAAGAAAGCAAAACAGAAGAAAGACATAATTGTCTTACCATCCTTAGCATTCACTCTCATCTTATTCGCTGGAAATTGAGATCCTTTGAGGAAACTCGGTGTCGTAGAGGCGTTGGTAACAGTAGGCTGATTATTTTCTTTATCTTGAACAAACGATGTCATCTTTGTCTCTAAATTAATTGGTTTCTTCGATGCTACTGGCTTCATAGGCTTGATAGTAGATGGTGTGTTGCGAGAGTTATTGTTCACCGTATTTGGCTTCGAGGAAGACTTTGGTTGATTATTCATGGATGCCAGTTGACCATTTTGTGCTGCTACAAAAGCTGCATCCATCTTCTTTGCAATGGAGTTATCCTATTGATGGAATTATTCAATAATTGTCAAGATGATGGAGAAATGCCACTAACCCTATTGACTATTGATGCAATAGATTTCGAGTTTTCAAATTGCTTTTGATGTAAAGCTTTGAAGTTAGGAGTTGCCTTTCTTGCAGCGATCTTCGCGTTAACTCTACATTGAGTCTTCTCCTCAGCACCTATTTCGAACTTAACTAAAGGTTTATTATGGGCCTCAGAAAGGGTTGCGGTATTCTTAATAATTCCTGCGGAAGAAGTTGGCAAAGGTGTTTTCTTTTTCGTTGCATGAGAAGTTGAATCATTCGCCTATTGAAAATTATGAGAACTGAATGATGAAACGCGGAACAACTTACCGATGGCTGTTGATTCTTTTGTTTCGCAGCTTCCAATCGTTTCAACTGAGCTGCATTAGTTCTTGGAACAATTGTAGGCTTAGCTCTGAGAGGGGTAGTGCTGAATGTTTTCTTCAAGGTATTGGTTGTCGTGGAATTTTCAGTATTATTGGTGGCTTGAGGAAGAGACTTTCTCGCTGAATGAGATAACTTCCGAGCTGAGAAAGACAAGCGATCTAAAGGCGACTTTATAATCATTGAGTGCCTAGATTTTCTGGCGCTCAAAGAGTTTCTCGTAGGAGTCTCGCCTCCAATCAAACTATCCATATTCGGCAAGATGAAAGAATCCTCATTCTCTTCATACTCACCCTCCTCGTCTTCGTCATTGTTATCGAAAATGATTGTATTTTCTTCCTCTTGCACGACAGTTTGTTCTTCATCGCTATCACCAACATCCATCTGATCATAGCCAATCATTGACTCATCTAAGACGCGATCCACCTCCTGCAAGATCTCTTCATCAGTTTTTTCTGCTGCTAGATTGGTGCCTTGGGGCTCTTCCTCCATTTCGTTGCAAAGAGGAACACTTTGGTTATCCGAAGTCGTGCTTTCCTCTGTTTTGGTCTCTCTTTCATCATGGAGTGTGTCTTCTTTAGTCTCGGAATAGTCGTTCGCAGGTTCTGCAATAATTGGAACCTCCTCCTCCATTTTTACATCCTCTGGCTCTCCAACTACTTCCTCTTCGATTTTTTCGAAGACTGTCAGTTCGCTAGACTTGATCAACATCTCATCCCCATCTGGAAGAGTGACGCGACAAGTGACCTTGTTGACCTTCTTGATGATACCACTCGTAAGAACTCCTTCTATTGAAAACTGAACACTCTGACCAGCCTCAAAGTTTGTACAAGAAGAAGCTTTGGCTGTGTTGAAAGGGCCTGTCGAAGCTTTCGGCGCCTCGGGTACAGCTTTGATAGATTCTTCTAATTGGATTTCAGGCTGAAAGAGAATAGACTTTCGGGGAGCAACAGTAGACTCCATCATCACCTCCTCTTCCTTAACTTTTTCTAACTCTTCAAATGTATTTTCTGCCTCAGTTGTTTCTTCAGTTTGTGTTTCTTCTGATTTTGGGAATAACACTCTCAAGGCATCAATAATCGCAACAGTGCTTAAATTTGCCTTGATCCCATGCTGTTTCGCAAGAGCTTGAAGCTCCTTTCTTTGCAAGGTCTCGAATTCCATTATTTTCTGTTTAAAACACAATAACTTCTGAGTATTTTGTGCAAAGAGAGTGAATTAACTCCTAATTATATTAATGAATGAAGGAATTAGAAATCTTAACGGTCGAGCCACGAAACTTCGGAAATACCAAAACTCAAGACCTAGTGCAGCGTAAAAATTAGCAATCACTTTGCATCATTCATCAAATCCTTACAGAATGCATGCGATAACAGGTTCTAGGAGGTTACTCTCTTGGAAAGATAGCAGACTAATATGTCGGTCTATGTCAACTCAGTTATATGTGAAGGGACTTGGACTTTTTGGAGCTCTTGGGGTCTCAGAAAAGTTGATTCCGAGCAAAGAATTTGAGAAGCTTGACTTCGATCTTGAAGATGATTCGATGAAAATGATCAGTGCTGGATGGGGACATAGCTCAATGCTTACAGATAAGGGACATCTTTATATATGGGGTCGCCCGCTCGAGTTCTCCACGTTAATGCGCTTAAACAACATTCACACAATTTCTAGTTTTCTTGGTCGAATGATTGCATACTCTTCCAATATGTTCTTTGGTAACGTCAAAGGCTATTTCCCAACCCCCATGTTACTTGAAGGACAAAGTGGCATCTCCATGGTTTCGTCTTCTGCTGGTTTGACCTTCTATCTGACGAGTGATGGGAAGGTTTGGGCTTTCGGACAAAATCGCTGGAAACAATGTGGAATTGATACAAAACGGATTCAGCATGTTCACCAACCTACAGTAATAGATGTGATTCCACCTTGTTCGAAAGTTGAGGCTGGCTTGCAGCATGGAATCGCTCTGACGCAGGAAGGAGAGATCTATCTCTGGGGCAAGACTGATAAAGGCAGATTGGGACTTCCCTTTGAACCAAAAAAGGACCCATCCTTTCTTCCTATTCTTCTTCCTATTGAGGACCCAGCTTCTGGCCGGAGGTTGAAGGTGAAGGATATCGCTGCTGGCTTCAGTCACTCCGTCGCTCTGACAGAGGATGGTGCTGTCTATGTCTGGGGAAAAGGCATGTCCTTAATAGAGGATGAAGTAAAGAAATGTAAGACATTGTCTTGTGACTCTCCTCTCTTCTAATGTGGTTGTAATCCCTTAGCCTTTGCTCGCGTCTATGAGGCTCAGCTGGCTCCTCGTCGTATAGAACTACCTGACCAGAGACAAGCCATACAAGTCTATTCCAGGTAATTCACATCATCTTTTGTCGCCCTATCTCTTTCTTATATCTCTATTAGCAACTTTCAAATCGTCATCTTAGCGTCTGATGGTAGTGTGTGGATGATGGGCACCAGTGATGACGATCGTAACGGTTATTGCGAGCCTGTGAGAGTAGAGTCAGACTATCATCTCCCATCTCCTTCAACTTTGCAGTCAAAACCAACTGCTAGTTACCTTCATTTCTCGGTTGGGGGGGGATGTGTTGAGGAAAGGATTCAATAAAGTCGCCTTCATCACTCACAGGACTGTGACGTCGAAACCATCTCAATCCGCTGAAGTCGATGAAAGTCATGGAAAGACAGAGACTCAGCACCAATCCTTTCAATTTATGTTGCGAGGAGATAGAGCATTCATCTCTCCCATCCTCTCTGACGATCTTCGTAAGATCGCTGTTGCTGCGAACAAAGATTCTCTACCACACGTCATCGACTATAGTGTGGGATGGAAACATGAACTCTTGTTAGTGCGATGGGATTGAGACTATAGAATAACTGGGAGAGATTCGTTGTATTTATTTGAGGGAAAGAAAGAGGAGAATAATAACTAAATTGATTGAAGGAAAAGCTAATTTATGACGTCATAGTCTATCTTATACACACAGGCCTTGGTTAAGCCATGTAAGTCTGGTTCTCGAAGAGTTGCAGTGTAAGATTGGATAGGAATGCTGGGAAGGAGTTATACTTGCTAAGATACGTCATTGTTGTTGAGTCCAACGTCAGAGCATATTTACTCTCTAATAACTCTATGTTATCGCCATACATCTATTGCCACAGAATCAATGGTAAGATCTCTATGACAGACTTGTGATGGAGAGGGATATTTCACCTGAAAGAGGAGGAAGTCGTCAGCGTTCTCTGCATAGACATTCTTTAGTTTGAATCTTGGTAGAGTCTCGGTGGAAGATAGCTCCACCTAGTCAGAACGATGAAAGCTGTCAGACTAATCTGGAGTGATGTCTTACCTGATAACCTGTGAGGAGGTAGATGCCATGACGGAGTGTATTAATCTTCTCTTTGAATATTTCCTTCAGGCGTTGATTGAGTTTGTTTGGATCTACGACTGAGGCAGATGACGTATTGGTGTTAGAGCGAGTCATTGCAGGAATATTTTCATCGGAGAGGTTGAGAGCTGAGTTGGCAGAGGATGATGGATTGGCCGCAGCTTCTCTAAGCTTCTCGACTTCTTGTCTGAGTTGGCGGTTCTCTTGCTTCAGTGCGCGGAGCTGTTCTGGAGGGAAGGTGGTGGCTTGAACTGACGTAGCAGAAGAGAGAGCAGGGAAGTTCTTCATGCTAGGATTATCCACGAAGCGTAAGATCTGACATCATCAATAGAGAACAGTTAGATGAGGTGGTGCCAATGGAGAGGGAATAAAGATGCGATATAAGATGATTAAAGTGATGTTAATGTTAGATGATGAGGTGAAAAACAGAAGAGATATGACGATAACAAGCAATATGATAGATTAGTATGACGTGTACTCTACCTTAGTTTTCTGTGGCAGATAGTCGATGCCTGACATCTGCTGTAGTTGTTGGTAATTCGCTGACAACTCTTCATACTTCTCCTTCCACTCTCTCACCTCCTCGCTCTCTTCATCAGTTATCATCGCTGCACCTCCTTTATTCTCCTCCGTAGTCTTTTCTGCTGCAGCCGAGGACATGACGTTCTTCGCTTGTTCTAATTGTTGTTGTAATAATGACTGTTGAAGGAGGAGATCTTGTTTCTCTTGCTGTAGCTGCGAGTAATTTGATGTCACGGTTTGATATTGTTTGCGCAATTCATCCAACTCACTTCTCAAATTATCGATGACGTCATTCTTCAGTTTCATCATCGTATCCTCCGTCACTGTCTTCGCTCCAATCGCCTGACTAGCAGGTTTAGCAGCGGAGGAGTTCAGAGAGAATTCAAAGTCATAGGTCTGCAATAGCTGACGCAGTGACTGGATCTCTCTCTCGTAAGTCTTCAGCTGTTGTGTGGATTGGAAGGAAAGAACTTCTTTTCTCTCTAACTCCTTTCTCAGCTGCTGTGATTGGGCAATGACATCAGCGCAGTCTTTCTCTTTCTGTCGTAATTGAGCGTTGCAATCAGAGACCTTATTCTGTAAGCCTTGGTTCTCGTTGAAGAGTATTAGGTATTTCTCTTGCAGGGATTGGATGAGGCTCATGATCTTCATATGAGAGATAGGCGCGGCACCACCTTCACCTCCTATCAAGGTTGCAGATTCATGATCACTAGTAGCAGTCGAGGGATTAGTATTTGCTGGGAGGAGAAGGTTTTGGATCTTTGTGAAGATCTGCTGCCAGTGCTTCTTCTCCTCTAAGAGAGAGAAGTATTTCCTCTCAACATCTAAAAACTCTTCCTTCTTCTCCTCTAATAGAATCTTTTCATTCTTTAATGAGACGATTTCTTCCTCAAGTAATAATTGATTTTTTAATTGTTCTTTGAGTTTGTTTAATTCATTGTTTTTGAGTTGAAGTTGTTTTTCTGTTTGTTGGATTTGTTTCTGTGATGTCAGTTTCTCTTGAAGTAGTTTCTCTTCTAGTTTATGATATCGTTCTTCACTTACAGTAGTAGTTCCTTTTTCAGAAGTACTCTCAGTGTGATCGGTGCTCTGATTGCTTTGATGGAATTGTAACTGCATACGGACCGTTTTCAGATCGTTTTCTAGGAGTATCGTTTTCTTCTCTAACGAAAGCTTCTGCTGGTTAATGACTTCATGTTCATTGAGTTTATCACTAAGCAATTTGTTTAACGATTGCACCTGTTGTTGTAATTCTTGAATATATTGAGCGTAGTGAGAGGAAGACTTTTCGCTCCCTCCTGATGTAGAGGCAGAGGCTGCAGTGTTCATTCCCTTCTTTTGATAATTCTGTTCAATTTCTTTCACTTTTAATTGCCATTTCTTCTTATCTTCATAATACTTGTGTGTTTTATCTTCAATCTCTTGTTTCAGTTTCTTATTTTGTGCTTCGAGGTAACTCAACTGCTTGATAGAAGTATCCTTATAATGGTCTAATTCTAATCGTAAAAGCTTCATTTGTTCTTTTTGATTCTCATTAATAATAGTTAATTCATCAATCTGAGATTGCAGTGTGATGGTCTTACTAAAAGGAGCGCTGTTAGTGGTCGCAGGTCTAATAATAGGTTGAGCGATCTCAGCAGTATGATCATCGAGATAAAAGGTATTTTCGTCACTATTGAGTTCGTGGGAGATTCTGCGCTTCTTTAGTACGGTAGTATTGGAATGTTTGATGCTAGAGAGACTGTGGTCAATGAAGGGGACGTTTCCAGCAGTGTTGGATGGAGAGTGTAAGCCCATGATATGAGAGGGAAGTTCAATGGTATTATTTACACTCTTATCTTTTGAGGTAGGAGATGCTAAATTCTCTAAACTTCCAATATTTTTCTTGCTCTGATTGCCTTTTTTGTAATATTCATTGACTTGTGCAGTAATCGTAGAAGTCAGTTTCTTCTCAATTGATTGCAACATGAAACTATAATCGTTGCTTTCATTCTGATCTTGTCTACTCATTTTGGTTAAACAGTCAATAAACAGTCAATAAACAGTCAATAAGCAGTCAATAAACAGTCAATAAGCAGTCAATAAGCAGTCAATAAACAGTCAATAAGCAGTCCCCATAAATAACCTCAAAACTTTCAAACCAATTTACACAAATAGGAAATTAGGCGCTGTCGATTGAAGAGACTCTCGATAAAGTAGAGACAGTTTCATTTTATATTATATAATAGCAATAAGAAGGATGACGAGCAGAGCAACTGCTTTAGAACAATTTACTGAAGAGTTTAATCGAGTTGATCAAGAATTAAAGCTTCTACAAAAGGATTTAGAGGATACATTACAGTTGAATGATAATTTTCAGAAGAGTATCGAACAGAAGGGAGAAGAATTAGCTGGTAAAGATGAATATTTAATGACTTTAAGAGAGAAAAATGCAGCTGAAATAGAACAACTCTTATTGGTAAGAATATCCTGCAATTTATAAGAGATAATGATTTGTTATTATCGATATCTGCCACAGGAAGAAGCCTCGTCAAAGGAAAACTTTACCCATGAAATAAACTTTCATACCGTAGAACTTCATAATCTGAGGATTAAAAAGCAAAGGTACAGTCTGAAAGTTTTAAAGAGATAATTTCTGTAAATTTGATTGATATAAAGGTTGGAGGAGTTAAGAGAAGAGAATCGACGTCTTCACACCTCTCTCCAATATCTTGAAGATCAGACCAATAAGGATCGTTTGCAGCATGGTATGTTGATGCTCCTTTGATTCCTCAATCTTATTTCACTTTTTTATCTTTTTGTTTGTAGCTCTGGCGATGCATGATATGAACAAAGAAATGAAACTTCTCCGTCAACAAATGGAACAGAAACTGAGGAAAGAGTTGGTGAGGTCTTTCTTTCAAACTTCGGCACTCTGCTAAAGTTGAATTCACTATTAGGCGGGCTTGGAACTCTCCTTTCAAGAAGAGGCCTTCAGTGCACTGCAGGATAAGCAGAAGAAGGCGATGTTAGAGAATGCGAAGCTGAAGGACGAAGTTGCTCTTCAAGGTGTTGGGATAGCGAATCTGACCGCAAGATTGATCAAACAACAACTTGCATACGATAAATGCAAAAAAGTTTTGACTAAATACGAGAAGAAGGTAGAAAACAATCACTATTTCCTACTTTACCTCTTATTGGCCCTTAGTCTCATGTACTCAGAGAAAGACTCGCTGATGCCACTATGTTCAAAAATAATCTCTTGAAACTTCGAGAGAATTATCTCAAAGAAGAACATGAGCTGTTGCAAGAGAAGGAAAAACTCACGCACCAGCTTCACATTAACAGTATCGCCTCGGCCTCTGCCACGGCAACAGCTACAGCCACTGCTACAAACAGCGCAAACCCATCGATCATTAACCATGAAACTACTAATACCACTGCGAGTACGCCGCATCACAAGTCACCTCGTAAACATGGCGCACACCGTTATGCTCAAACAATGATGGTCGTGAGTGACCTGATCACTCGATACCTCACAGCGAAGGACACTTATAGAAGCCTCCTAACCACACAAAAGGTATGGATTAATCGCTATGATTCAATGAAGAACATCTTTCTCGATCTGCGTGCAATGAATGATAACGAAGAGAATGGAAACTATCAGAAGAAATACTTCCCGTTACAAGAACTCATACAAGAGATCATCACATACATTCAACAACAGCAAATCATTGATCCAGCGATTATGTTAAGAAAGTTACCTGTATCAACTGCTATCGCTGCGGCAGCAAGTCATTCTCTTTCATCGTCTAATCCAAAGTTCTCTAAATTCGACCGCCCATTGACCCCGGCTGTTCAGTCAGAGAACTCATCTGTCACCGGAGGTGCAATATCCACCACAAGTACAACTCAAGGCTCTGAAGTGTTGTTCGAGATTCAGAAGATCATTAAGCAAGATGCTGACCTGTCAGAGGCTTTGAAACATTTGAAAGGAAAGGAGAGTTCAATCCTCACTGCCTTCCAGGAGAACAAGAACGACGAGGGCGAAGGAGACAACAAAGACGATCAGAAGGACGGAGGTTCTGTAATGAGCAAGCGAGATGAAGATAAAGATCAAAATATGATCGCGTGGACGGTTTTGAAGGTGAGTGACGTTGATTAGTCAGTCTTTCTTTTCTCTTAATCTAATTGTTATTTCAGATCATTAGCTTGTGGTTCGGAGTCGAAGAGAAAGTCGAGAGAGGAGTATTCACTATTGATGAGGAAAGTGATGATGAGATGGGAGAGAATGAAGAGGACTTGCATGACGACGATAGTAATAGCAATAACGCATTAGAGAATTGTGACATCATTCGGCCTCGTTTGCATGAGGAAACAAATCTTACGAACGAGATTCAACTGGATGATTATCTGCAAAATTCGTCCGTCGAGAAGTATTCGAGTGTTTCGACGAATAGTCTGCTGCAGGAGCCAGACTACTATGAGCAGCACCAGCAGCAACCACATGCTACCTTCCAATTATCTGAGGAAGAACTCCAAAGAGAGGAAGAAAATATGAATTTGATGAATCAGAGGAACTCATTAGAGACGATAGATGAATGGGAAGCAAAGATGTTGAACGATATTCAAAAAGTCAGAGAAGAGGAAAACGCAAAGAAGCTTATATCAGATAAGAAGCTGCGAGAAACTGGTATCGGCTACTATGATCAACCCCCAGAGACTTCGACTTGGTTGTATAAAGTACCTCCAAGACCATCGAAGCACTTCGTCTTCACTAATGAGATTAAAGAAAAATTAGTTCCAAGGACATCCTCTTTATCGGTGAGAGAGACGACGGCTTATCGCAAGGAAGCTTTAAAACTCGCTGATGTTGGTCCTCCGATTATCATTCATGAATTCCTTTCACCATTAGCTCGTCCCTCCTCAACTTCCTTGTCTTCTCCTAATCCTCCTACGAGAGCAGAAACTGCAAAGTCTTCAGACCTCCACGCTATGACCCTGCAAAGTAACACTCTTACCTCATTAAATAGCAAACCTCGGCTACAAAGGAAGGAAAGTCAGATTCTCCACTACGACAGCGAACGAGATCCTTTGTTATTCAATCAAAAGAAGAAGAATCTGAACCTCCCTAAATCCCCGACACATATGGCAATGACGACGGAAAGTGTCGAGCCTCATTCCATCTATAAGAAGGAATTTATCTCTGATCGCGCTCTTCCAAGGAAATTGCAGATTGCACTGAGCAAGACAGTGTCTGTACCTTTATTATTACCTAATTCGAAGCCAAACACACCTGCACTGCCACCTACACAGACATGGAGGGGGCTGAAAGATCCTCTATTAGGAAAGAAGAAGAATCACGGAGGGAAGAAAGGATTGAGTCACTCCACTGGAGCTCTCTTGTCTATGAAATAAGAACAGTTAGAGTATTATCATCGGTAAATAATAAAAATAAGAAAAATAAACGAAAATAATGATTCTTTCCTAATATACAACGAATCTATACACTAAACTAAATTGTATATATGATCCGACGGCTTGACTATGACTGAGGAGGGGACCGAAGGGTGCGTCAGATCGTTAGTCTGTAAGATTATTAGATTTCTTTCCCGGGCGAAAGTGTCTACTGCCGGCTTCACGGTGAAAATTGTTGCGCTTTCAACTCCTAAAAGGTAATCATGTCCAGCTAATATGCCGCCTGGTCTGATTTTAGGCCACCATGTCGTCATATCCTCGTAAACAGCGGAGTAGTGATGCATTGCATCAAGGTACACGACATCCACACTACCTTCTTTGAAAAGAGAAGCGGCTTCCACACTCTCTTGGCGTATAATTAGCTTAGCAGTCTCAGTGGGAGTATCAAGCAGGTTTTCGATGGTTGTGACATAGTTTTCTTCATGTTCGTCGTAGTTAGCGATGTCTAAATACTCTTCCTCTGTCCATGTTTTCCAAGCATCGATCCCAACGTACATCGAAAGAGTAGGCCAAGTGTTTAGCAAAATCTTTGCATAATTTCCTTTATTAACCCCAACCTCGACGAAAACGGTGGAATGATTCGAAGAAGGAGGGAATAGTGCGGAGAAGAGAAAGCCAAGATCGTCACGACTCTCGATATGACTGAGCCACGTCTGCAAAGAATATAGATCATAGCTGTAGTTCATAGTCTTGGATCGCTGAGTTTGTAGGATTTCGTTCAAATAGAGTATATTGAGGGAGAGATTGAAGGTTGCTAATCGATGGCTTCCGTCATCGAATGTCAGTGAAAGTTTTTTCTTTCGAACAGGCTCAACTGTAACAGCAAATTCAAGCAACACCTTTGTCGTAAATATTACTGGAATGACCCGACTTCCTCTTTCATCGAACCTACTCTCTTCAAAAGATAACTTTCTTTGATGTGTATTGGTGTAGGCTTGTTGCTTGTCAATGTTTTCGACATAATCCGTCAAGGTTATAGTTGTGGCAACGTCTGTTTCTTGAAGAAGATTAGTTGGTAGAAGACATTTTACAATACAGGTGGTCTCTATCTTGAGGAAAGGAAGGTTTTGAGGAATGTAGTTGTACAGCAGTATGTCAGTGTTGTTTAGAGGCCACCACAAGTCACATGCTCCGTCTGATTCATGAGATTGACGACGAGAATAGACTTCAGTTTGATATCTTATTGACGGATCAATATTTGCAGTAGCTTTTATATCTACAGATCTTCCAAGGGAGCTAAGAGAGGAATAATTGTAATAGAGGAATCCCATCTCATTCCTCTCATTGCAACTCGAAGGAAGAAAAAGTCCTTTAATATCATCTCTAAGAGATCTTTGTATCATACAGCTTCTGAATTTTTCAGGTAGGAGATTCAAGCAGTGGAAGTCGAGCTTGGTATTAAGATCTAGCAAGTAATGCAGGTATTCTTGGTCATAGAAAACAGCACCAGGACTGCTATCAACAAAAGCAATTACATCATACGTAATGTTCCGGGAAACAAGTAAAGTGATGAATGAGGAAATTGATTCTTGTAAAGGTGTAGAGCAAAGGTGAAGGCGCTTTGAAGTAAGATCTAGTGCAATCCTTACTGGCAAGTTACTGAAAATTCCATTCTCGCGAAGGGATAAAATGTTTCCCCATGATTCTATCGAAAGAAAGATGAAGAGTATAAGACCCACACACATTAATATCATCACAACCTCCCTCAATCAGATCATGCACAATTCATTGCATAAAACAAAATAAGGAATTCCTTAATTATTATGTACGACCGTACGAGAAAGCCGTTGAAAACAACGGAATTTTGCGCCTCTTCCGTCTTTTCTCGTTTCACCGCGACAAGACAACAAAATTTGATGGAAGTTGATTTGTAATCACAAAACGCCTCACCTAGCATTTCCGCGACTTGTAAATCAATAATGGGTGGTGGTTTAACTAAAGCTGACCTTATAGCGAAGGAGGACTATGTCTGTGTTCCCATTGGAGAAAGAACAGCAGCCGATGAAGGATGTTCTTCGCCGCCTCCTGAAATGGCAGGAAAGACAGAACTAATAGAATTAAAGAAAAATTTACTTCAAAAAATGTCCAGCCATCCTGATCTTCTCACGAAAAATACAATATTTACCCCTTACATCGATGTTCGTGTCAAGTCAAGGGATGCTGGTGTTCAATATATACAACGATCTGTTGGTCAATCGAAGTGTTCCATGGTGGGAGATGGTAAATTAAATTATAAAAAATATGAATATTATGAATGTTCAACAAGCTTTCCTTGGTTGTTAAAGAATGCTTATTTTATTCGTCCATGTCTGAAAGACTTTGATCTTCGTCGTCCTATAGGTGTTGGAAGATCAAGTACAGTCATGTTAGCTGAAACAATGAATGGTAAATTTTGTGCAATTAAAACCATTAAAAAAGATTATGTTTTTAAAAATCATGAAACACGTCATGTTTTGAGCGAACGTGATGCTTTGTATCACTTAAATTCTTGTTTTTGTATGAAATTGTTTACTGAATTTGAGGATAGTAATAATGCTTATTTTGTAATTGAATATGTACCAGGTGGTGAATTAAAACGATACCTTCGTCATCAAGGGATGCTTGGACCTGAAACAACCAGATTTTATATGTCAGAAGTATTATTAGCGCTTGAGCATATTCACTCCAAAGGTTATGTATATCGTCATCTTTGTCCCGAAAATATTGCAATCGATGAAGAAGGACATATCAAGCTTATTGATTTTGGATCGACCATTCGTCATGATTACAATCTTAATGGTAAGCTATACACGATCTGTTGCTCTGCTGGATATCTCTCCCCTGAGCAACTAAACAGTAAATTCGATGGTGGTTATGGCAAAGAGGTTGACTCTTGGCAGTTTGGTATTGTATTATACGAGTTAATGACAGGAGATACACCTTTTATTCAAGGTGAAAAAGATTCTAAGTATGAGATTCTTATGAGAATATTAAGACATAAATTAAAATTTCCAAAGCATTTCGATCCAGCAGCAAAAGATTTAGTATCAAAAATATTAAATCCTGAAATAGATCAACGATTATCTAGCGAAACAGATATTCGTAATCATGAATTTTTTTTACCAATTAAGAATTGGAAGGATGTCCTTGAACGACGATTACAACCCCCTCATATCCCTAATCTAAACTGTTACGGTGATTCTTCTAATTTCCATCTAACAAAAGGTTCAGCAAAGCATTGGAAGTTAGGAGTATTAGAAAATCAAGCGAAATTCTTTTAAAAAGTTATCGTGTGTTTGTTTATTTGTTGAACAATTGTTACTATGTGTATTGTATTGTCTTCCCTGCGTGTAGATTTTAGAAATGTATGATTGTGTAATTCTTTTACCTCAGCTATAGTTTCCTTTTCTAAGAACTTCCTAGTTGACTTTAGATAATTGCACTGGACGTGAACTTTGCCTGAGGATTTCGACATTTTAGGAATCGAAAAACATTAGAGCATGACGAAATTTGAATTCATTATAACTTTACTCATTGGTAATCTATTGTCTATAGATCATAGGAAACAATATTTTCGAAATATTCATAGGAGAAAACAGAAGAAAGAAGAATCCTTAGAGGATGTGGTAAAAGGGTGAAAATGGTCATGGAAATGGAAACGTCATCAGCAATGAAATATCGAGATCGGAGAAATAAGAATGAATTCAAAAATTTTCCATTAGAAATGGAGTAGGATTTAAAAGTGGCAACTCAAGTTTGTTGGGTTCGTCCTGAATCAAATGTCGAACATTTTGCATAACTATTGCAAATTGGGTAGCAGAGATAGATTGTTGCATTCCTTTGAGAAACTTCATGCGCTTTTCATCGTTAACTCGAGCGAAAATACCACAGCAGTAGATAGTATTCCAAGAATCAGGATCAAGCTCTGCCATATCCTTAATAATCTGTCTTTGCTCTTCTAAAGGAAATGATGATAAATTGGGGTTAATCACTTCTTCTTCGCCTAATTGATGAGCTTTGTTTGCCTCACAAAACTTTCTCATGGTGGTCATACCAGCTTCGAACAATTCGTCGCTATCAGCGGCTCTATCTAACGCTTCCAATAATTTCGGACGTCCTTCAGCGCTTCTTTTGTGATCATCCCCATACTTGGTGGCAATACCGGGGAATTTTTTCTCCACTGCAGGGAAAAATATCGTATCTTCAGCACGAGCGTGAATCTTTAAGAGAAGGAATAAAGCATTACAATGTCCGCGAATTTCGGAATATTGTTCACGCTTCATCGTTAACGTCATGGAAGCAATTTGATCAAGAAGGTGAAACAGAGCTTGATGAGATTGATACATCACATCCCAAGGGCTAGGTAAATTCTCTGAAGCCCGAGCCTTGTCAAATAATTCGTTGGTCTTTTGACTTTTAGCAGGCATCGCATATCCTCGAGAAGATGAACAAGCACCCATTTCATAAACGAATTTTTTTTCTTTCCAATTGTTTGAACGATGATGAAAGAGAAGAAGTTTGTTTGTTTTGGATTCCTATTGTTGTGAGACCCTTTCAAACGAATCCGACTTCAACACCCACAGACAGAGAGACAGTGATATGATGGGACGATGACTGAGATTTTATGGGTCTTTCTCTTTAAATCCCAGTCGCAAACTGGTTTTAATTCTCCGATCAGGTCTTCATTTTGCATTTTACAAAGTAAAAGTAGAGAAATGATGCAGGTGCTGCTGGTGGCGTTGCTTTTCTTATCAATCCTTACAAGGG
>VFQN01002439.1_pt1 | contig 28638 bp, 24 predicted proteins | sample 3512371 | NCBI WGS metagenome assembly VFQN01 (sample SAMN10412370, study PRJNA504923) | tailings metagenome | isolation source: Replicate 2 from Balatoc abandoned mine | place: Philippines: Itogon, Benguet | collected 2017-08-28
TCCGCCGGCCCCCTGCTCCGCCGGAGACGGAGGTGGCCGGACGTGCCGCTCCGCCCTACGACGCCGTAGTCTTCGACATGGACGGCGTCGTCCTGAACACCGCCGCCCTCCACGCGGCGGCCTGGAAGCGGCTCTTCGACGCCGTCTTGACCGATCCGCGACTCGGAACCGGCGCGCCGCCCGAGCCGTTCGATCCGGAGACCGACTACCGGCGTTACGTCGACGGGCGGGCGCGCGAGGAAGGGCTGACAGCCTTCCTCGCCGCACGGGGCGTCGCAATCGCCGCCGGCGACCCGGCGGACCCTCCCGAGGCCTGGACCGTCCACGGCCTCGCCGCGCGGAAGAACCAGCTCTTCTCGGACCTGGAGGCGGAGCGCGGCGTCCGGGCGTTCCCCGGGTCCGTCGCGCTCCTAGGGCGCCTGCGGGCGGGCGGTGTGCCGGTCGCGCTCGTCACCGCGAGCCGCAACGCCGATGCGCTGCTCGCATCGGCCGGGCTTCGGGACCTCTTCGACGTCGTCGTCGACGGCGAGGTCGCCGGGTCCCTCGGCCTCCACGGCAAGCCGGAGCCTGACATGTTCCTGGAGGCGGTCCGCCGCCTCGGCGTGCCGCCGGAGAAAACCGCCGTCGTCGAGGATGCTGTCGCCGGAGTTGAGGCGGCCCGGCGCGGCCGGTTCGGACTAGTCGTCGGAATCGACCGCGGGGGCAAGCGCGCCCTCCTTGAGGGGAGCGGCGCCGACGTCGTTCTCGGAGATGTCGGCGAGCTCGACCTCGGGTCCCTGCGGACGGATCCGTGGCTGGTGGTCTACGCGGGGTTCGACCCCGCCCACGAGGGTCATCGGGAGGCGCTGACCACCCTCGGTAACGGCTACATGGGCACCAGAGGAGCGGCGCCGGAGCGGCACGCCGACGGCGTGCACTACCCCGGCGCCTATGTCGCCGGCGTCTACAACCGGCTCGTCAGCGATGTCGAGGGACGCAGGGTCGAGGACGAGCACCTCGTCAACGTCCCCAACTGGCTTGTCTTCGATCTGCGCATCGGCGACGGCCCATGGTGGTCGGACGGCGGACTCGAGGCGCGATGCGAGCGCCGTGAGCTGGACCTCCGCCGCGGCCTCCTCACCCGGTCCGCGGCGCTGATCGACTCCCGCGGCCGGCGTCTCAGCATCGTCCAGCGCCGCCTGGTCTCCATGCACCGGCCGCATGTCGGGGCGATGGAGACGACTCTCGTGCCCGATGGGTGGAGCGGCCGCATCGGCGTCCGGAGCGGCGTCGACGTCTCGGTGACGAACGGCAACGTCGCCGAATACGCGGGCCTCTCCTCCCATCACCTGAGTCCCCTGGCGACCGACGAGCCCGCGCCCGACACCCTCCTCGTCGAGGTCGAGACGAGCCAGAGCCACATCCGCATCGCGACCGCGCTCAAGAACGTGGCATCCGGGCCCAGGCGGGTCGAGAGGGGTGAGACCGAGCACGGTGGCGGCAGGCACCTCCACCGATTCGACGCCACGCTGGGTGACGGCGAGCCCTTGGTCATCGACAAGACGGTCGCGGTGGCGACCTCCCGCGACGCGGCGATGGCGTCCCCCCGGCTGGGCGCCCTGACCGAGTTGGAGCGTGCGCCGGACGACTTCGCGGCGCTGCTCGGCGAGCACGAGCAGGCCTGGGCACGGCTCTGGGACAGGTTCGCGGTCGACCTGGAGGCCGACCGGCAGACGAGGCTCGTGCTGAACCTGCACGTCTTCCACTTGCTCCAGGCGATCTCCCCTCACACCGTGGGCATCGACGCGGGCGTCACCGCCCGGGGCCTGCACGGCGAGGGCTACCGGGGCCACGTGTTCTGGGACGAGCTCTTCGTGCTGCCGCTGGTCACCCTGCGTCTGCCTGAGGTGACCCGCGCGCTGCTGGACTACCGCTCGCGCAGGCTCGAAGCCGCTCGCGCCGCGGCGAGCGCCGCGGGTCTGCGGGGCGCCATGTTCCCATGGCAGAGCGGAAGCGACGGCCGGGAGGAGACCCCGCTCCAGCTCTACAACCTGCGCTCAGCCCGCTGGATCCCCGACAACTCGCGCCGCCAGCTGCATGTCGGCCTTGCCGTCGCCCATAACGCCTGGCGGTATTACCAGGCGACCGGCGACGTGGCCTGGCTCGCCGAGCGCGGCGCGGAGCTCATCATCGAGGTGGCCCGCTTCTTCGCTTCGCTGGCGACCGACGATCCCGTCGATGACCGCTTCCACATCGGGGGCGTCATGGGACCGGACGAGTACCACGACGGCTATCCGGACGCCCCTGGCCGCGGCGTCCGCGACAATGCCTACACCAACGTGCTGGCCGCGTGGGTGTGCGACCGTGCGGGCGACGCCCTGGCCGCGCTGACCGGTCACTACTGCGACGACGTTCGGGCGCGCCTGCACCTGGGCGCCGACGAGCCCTCCACATGGGGCAGGCTCGCGCGCCGCCTCTTCGTCCCCTTCCACGACGACGGTGTCATCAGCCAGTTCGACGGCTACGCCGGCCTCGCCGAGTTCGACTGGTCCGGCTACCGGGACGCCTACGGCAACATCGAGCGGCTCGATCTCATCCTGGAGGGGGAGGACGACAGCACGAACCGTTACAAGGTGGCAAAGCAGGCCGACGTCCTCATGCTCGTCTACCTCCTCGGCCCGACGGGGCTCGTGGCCCAGCTCGAGCGACTCGGCTACGAGATGACATGGGAGGAGGTCGCGCGCAGCGTCGACTACTACTTGGCGCGCACGGCGCACGGATCCACCCTCAGCCGGGTCGTCCACGCCTCGGTGCTGGCGCGCCTTGACCGCTCCCGCGCGTGGGCGGTCTTCCGCGAGGCCCTGGACGCCGACCTCGACGACACCCAGGGCGGCTCGACCCGGGAGGGAGTCCACCTGGGCGCCATGGCGGGCACGGTGGACCTTGTCCTGCGCTCATTCGCCGGACTGGAGATCGACCGCGACGCCCTCGCGTTCAGCCCACGACTACCGGAGGAACTGCGCCGGGCGGCCTTCCAGGTGTTGTACCGCGGACAGCGCATCCAGGTGTCATTCGACCACGAGCGCCTCGAGCTCACCGCGCACGCCTGCAACGCGCGAGCAGTGCGGATCCACCACGCGGGGACCATTCTGGCCCTCGAGGGTGGCCAGACGCTGAGCCTCCCCTGCGTTCCTCCACGGCAAACGTGACGACGCCCGAGCAGAACGCCGCACGCGCGAAGGCGATGGGTTCGGCTAACGTCCTCCTGGTCGCCCATCATCGTCCCACTCAGCGCGCCGAGGGGGCCGCCGGTGAGCCCGCGGATCCTCGTCGGGCGGGGTTCACGGACCGGGCGAGCACCACGACGGTGACTGCTCCGAGGGCGACCGTCCATGCCAGGCCGAGGGCGAGCTCGGTCCAGGCGTGGAATTCGTCGGCGAAAGCGCCGTCGATGATCACACGCCCGGGCCCGTAGCCGGGCAGCCATGCCCCCCAGGCCGAAGGCGTCCCCGAGCCGAACATCGGGTTCTGGACGATGCCGATATCGAGCATCGCGCCGAATAGCAGGAGGTATGTCGCCCCGAGTCGGCCGACAGCGGCCCCGGCGAGCGCGCCGAGCATCGCGTAGATGAGGCCGACCAACAGGCTGCCGATCGCGAAGGGCAGCCACTGACTCGGCGTGTAGCTGAGGCCGGTCACGACGAGCGACGTGGCCGTCACCGCCACCGTGAGGACGCCGAGCACGAGCAACCGCGGCACGATCACCTCACGCGGCCGATAGCCTGCCACGACGAGCCTTCGGTCCGCGTGGAGCGCCGACTGCAGGACGAAGACGCCGGCCAAGCCGGCGAGGAAGGCGATCGTGATCGCGGCCATGTCGGCTCCGTGGATGTCCCTCATCGTCGTCAGCACGCCGCCGCCACCCGGCAGGCCGACGGCCCGCGGAATCTCCTCGGTCTGGGCGATTGCGCGGGTGATGAAAAAGAACGGCAGGCCGACGAGCAAGACGATGAGCAGCGGGCGCCGAGCCTGCTCGCGAAAGCCGAGCCGCGTCGCGACCCTCACTCGGCTCATGCTCGGCTCCTCGCCATCCAGACGAAGGCCGCGAATGACACCGTGACCGCCGCCACAGACACGGCAAGGAGGTTCAGCCAGTCGGACGCCGAGGACTCCCGCCCCATGCCGGCCACGATCAGGAGGTCCGCAGCCGGGCGCGAGACGCTGTAGGGAGCGGCGCTCTCAGCCATCCCCGGGCCGGAGAAGACATCGAGGAGGAAGACGAGAACGACCGTCAGGGACCCCTCGAGCGCCGAGGTGATGAACGAACCCACCACGATCCCGACCGCGAGGTAGATGACCGCGAACCCGAGCACGGCAGCGGCGGCGTGCCAGGGGTGTGCAAGGTTGGTGCGCGCGAGCAGGGCGGCGAACCCGGCCAGGGCGGCGACCACCGCGAGCACCAGGGCGGCGCAGATCCGCGAGGTCGCCACCCTCCCCGCGCCGGCTCCCGCCAATGCCAGGCGCCGGTCGGCCTCGTGGGAGGACGCCGCCTGGAAGAAGCCGAGGACCCCGGCAACGAAGGCGGCGGCCCAACCGGCGGCCAGGGCGCTCGCCGCATCGCCTGCGAGACCGCCGCCGAGGGCTCGCGCGAAATCGGACAGGACACCGGCCGACACCGCGACGAAGACGACCGGGACCCCGACCAGGAGAGCCAGGGTGAACGGAGCGCGCAGCTGCTCGTGGATGAAGGCGCTGACGCGGGTCATGCCGTTGGCTCGCAGCGGCCGTCGCGCAGCTCGTAGATCCGGGTCAACCGATCCCGCTCGGCGAGCAGATGGCTGATGATGAGGATCGCCATTCCGTTGCCGCGGCGCCGCTCGGCCATGTCCCAGAAATGGAGGTAGGTCTCCCAGTCGAAGCCGGAGTACGGCTCGTCGAGGAGCAGGAGCTGTGGGTCGTGCATCAGCGCGAGGGAGAGGTTCAGCTTCTGCCGCGTTCCGCCTGACAGCTCCTCGACGCGGCGGTCACGGAAGCGAACGAAGTGAAGCTCGTCGAGCAAGAGGTCCCGAGAACGCCCCGCGGCGTCGGGGCTGAGGTTGTAGGCCTGGGCGAACAGACCGAAGTGCTCGCCGACAGTCAGCTTCTCCCACAGCAGCGGATGCTGCGGGCAGTAGCCGATTCGTCCAGGCCGCGTCAGCGATCCGGAGTCGCGCGCGAGCAGGCCCACGATGATCTGCATCAGCGTGCTTTTGCCCGAGCCGTTCTCGCCGACGAGGCCGACCAGCTCCCCGGCGCGCACGTGGAGCGAGGCCCCCCGTAGGACCTTGACCGTGCGCCGATGCCACGGAGGCCCGCGCCGGAAGCTTTTCGCCACCTCGTCGACGCGCAGTATCGCCGGAGCCGAGGACGACCGCTCCTGCGGGGCCTCGCGCCCCTCGGAGGTCATGCCGGAGCGCTCACCGGGTCGCCGCGTGGACCGACCTCCGGCTGGGTCGCGGGCGGCGTCGGGAGTCGCAGCCCCTTCAGGGCTAGGGCGTTCACGGCGACGATGAAGCTCGAGCCGGACATCGACAGCGCAGCGATCTCCGGTCGCAGCACGAGGTCGAAGGCCGGCGCGAAGACACCCGCGGCGATGGGGAGCGCGATCGCGTTGTAGCCGACCGCCCAGCCGAGGTTCTGCCGCATCTTGCGCAGCGTCCCTCGGCCCACCGTGAGCGCGATGGCCACGTCAAGCGGGTCCGAGCGCATCAGGACCACGTCGGCCGTCTCGATCGCCACGTCGGTTCCAGCTCCGATCGCGATCCCGAGGTCGGCCTGGGCGAGGGCGGGCGCGTCGTTGACGCCGTCTCCGACCATCGCGACCTGGCGGCCCTTCGCCTGGAGCTCGGCCACCTTCGCCGCCTTGTCGCCCGGCAGGACCTCTGCGATGACGGTGTCGATGCCGAGCCCAGCGGCGATGCGGCGCGCGGTGGCCTCGTTGTCGCCCGTCAGCATGACAACCTCGACGCCGGCCTCGTGAAGCGCGGCCACCGCGGCCGCCGAGCTCGGGCGCACCGCATCGGCGATGGCGACGAGACCTGCCGCACGCCCGTCCACGGCGGCGATTACGGCCGTCTGCCCACCGGCGGCGAGCTCGTCACGGCGAGCGCCCAGCGCGCCGAGGTCGACCCCCTCGGCCTCCATCAGACGACGGTTCCCGACAGCGACCCGCCGGCCCTCGACGCGCGCAGCGGCCCCGTGGCCGGGCACGTTCTCGAACCCCTCCGCCGTCGCCGCTCCCGCCCCGGCGGCCTCCGCGCGCTCGACGATGGCAGTGGCGAGGGGATGCTCGGACTCGCGCTCGACCGCAGCGACCAGGCGCAGAAGCTCGAGCTCCTCAATCCCGTCGGTGACGACTTCGGTCACTTCGGGCTCGCCCTTGGTCAGGGTGCCGGTCTTGTCCACCACCACGACCTGGATCCGGGCCGATGTCTCGAGGGCTATCGCGCTCTTGAAGAGGATGCCGCGCTTCGCGCCGAGTCCGCTACCCACCATGATGGCCGTCGGCGTCGCGAGGCCGAGGGCGTCCGGGCAGGTCACCACGACGACGGTGATCGCGAACAGCACCGCCTCGCTCACCGGGCGGTCGCTGAGGGCCAGCCAGGCGACGAGTGTCAGGGCGCCGCCGATGAGCGCGACGAAGACCAGCCAGAAAGCCGCCCGGTCCGCCAGCCGCTGGCCGGGCGCCTTCGAGTTCTGTGCCTCCTGCACCAGCGCCACGATCTGGGCGAGGGCGGTGTCGGCGCCGACCTTCGTCGCGCGCACGCGCAGAGTGCCGTTGCGGTTCATCGTGGCGCCGATAACCGGATCGCCGGGCGCCTTGTGCACGGGAAGGCTCTCACCGGTGACCATCGACTCGTCGAGCTCGCTCTCCCCCTCCTCGACCACGCCGTCCACCGCGACCTTGGCGCCCGGGCGGACCAGCAGCAGGTCCCCGACCGCGATCTCGGCCGTCGGCACCTCGATCGGCTCGCCGGCGCGAAGGACGAGGGCGTGCGGGGGCGCGAGGTCGAGCAGCGTGCGGATCGCCTCGTTGGCCCCACCGCGCGCTCGCATCTCGAACCAGTGCCCGAGCAGGACGAAGGCGGCCAGTACCACCACGGCCTCGTAGAAGACGTCCCCGCCGCCGGTGAGGGTGACGACGAGCGAGTAGAGCCAGCCGGCACCGATGGCGACCGCGACCAGGACCATCATGTCCAGAGTCCGCTGGCGCAGGGCGCGCCAGGCACCGGAGAAGAAGATCGACGACGAGTAGAGGATCACCGGCAGGCTGAGGATCAGCGCCCAGACGTCCTCGCGCAGGCCGAACGGGACCCCGGCCGAGAAGCCCAGCACGTCGCGCCCGATCGGCGACCAGAGGAGGATCGGGACGGCGAGGATCGCCGCCACCAGGAAGCGGTTGCGCATGTCGGCGACCATCTCGGCCATGGACATGTCGCCGTGCCCTCCGTGGCCCATGACCTCATCGGGCGTGTGCGTGACCGGCTCGGCGTGACGCGCATGCGGCGGCGGCGACTCGGCCCCACCGGGGCCGTCGACCGCCGGTCCGTGCTCGTGACGTGCGGGGGCGAGTGCCGGATCGCACATATGGGCGGGCACCGACCGGCCCGCGCAATGGTAACCGCACTCGGTCACCCAGCGACCCAGGTCCTCCGGGGACGTCTGGTCCGGCTCGAACGTGATCGTCGCAGTCTGCGCAACAGGGTTGACCGCCACCTCCCGCACTCCGGGGCGCCGAGCGAGGGCGGTCTCTAGGCCTCCAGTCTCGGACCCCCGCCAGATCGGCCGCACGTCGATGGTGACGGTCGTGCGCTCGCCAGGCGCCAAGGTGTCGCTCATCGCGTCGAGGACTGCCCGAGAGGAAGCTCGGCAGCCCTGCCACGTGCAAGCGGCCTGTTTTTGAAGGCTCCCATGACGGCTTCCTCTCGGGGATTAACGGTCGATCCCTGTCGGAGGCATCCTCCGCCTAACCCGTCAGCGTCTCGACCGATGATCGCGCCGTCGAGCTGCGGGCAACTACCTAGGATGCGCAGGGCTTCACGGGTTCGTCACGATTCGGCCCACGAGTCAAGTCCCAGGACGTGGTGTAGGAGATCGTCGGTGAGGGTCGCGGGCTCTCAGGCCACCGCCAGCTCGCGCACCTCCTTCTTCCCGTCGCCCTCGTGCTCGAGCACGAGGGCGAGCGACTCCACCGACAGGTAGCGACGGCTGACCAGCCACTCGTCGCACTGCTCGATGAGAAGGGCCCCGGCCAGGCGAACGAGGGCGGCGTCGTTGGGGAAGATCCCGACGACATCCGAGCGCCGGCCGATCTCGCGGTTGACGCGCTCCAGGGGATTGGTGCTGCGAAGCTTCGACCAGTGCTCCTTGGGCAGGGCGTAGAAGCCGAGCAGGTCCTCCTCGGCGCCCACAAGCAGCTCAGCCACCTTGGGCGAGTGGGCCTGCAGGCGCGTCGCGACCTCGCCCGGGCGCTCGCGTGCCTCAGCGCCCGAGGCGGCGTTGAAGACCTGGCGGATGGCGGTGGCGATCATCGGCTGCTGGGCGCGGGCGCAGTGGCCGAGCATGTCGCGAAGAAAGTGGACCGTGCATCGCTGCCAAGGGCATCCGAGCACCGCGGCGATCGCGTTCTTGAGGCCCTGATGGGCATCCGAGACGCACAGGCGAACGCCCGTCAGCCCGCGTGATCGCAAGCTGCGCAGGAACTCGCGCCAGAAGGCCTCTGTCTCGGCCTCGCCGACATCCAGGCCGATCACCTCGCGCCGGCCCGACTCGTGGACCCCGTAGGCGATCACCAGGCACTTGTGGCGCACGCCGCCGGGCTCTCTGACGCGCTCCACCTTGGCGTCGAGCCACAGGTACGGGTAGCGGCCCTCCAGCGGGCGCTCCCGGAATGCGCGCACCTGCTCATCCAGGCCCGAGCACAGGCGCGAGACGGTGCTGCGGCTCATCCCGGCGAGACCCAGCTGCTGCACCAGGCGGTCGACCTTGCGGGTCGAGACGCCGTTGACGTACGCCTCCTGGACGACGGCCACCAGCGCCTGCTCACCACGGGTGCGCGGCTCCAGGAAGCTCGGGAAGTAGCTGCCGGAGCGCAGCTTGGGGATCGCGAGCTCGATCTCGCCCACGCGGGTGGCAAAGCCGCGCGGGCGGTAGCCGTTGCGGTTGGTGATCCGCTCGGGGCTTCTCTGGCCGTGGGCGGCGCCGATCTGGGCGGCAACCTCGGCCTCCATCAGCTCCGCGCAGAGCCAGGCGACCGCTTCCCTCAGTAGGTCGGCGTGCTCGGCGCTCATCAGCTTGCCCACCAACTCCTGGGCGGTGATCCTGGGGAGGTCGGCCATCGTGGTGCTCCTTGTCGTCGATCTCGGCAAGACCGACGATCTCAAAGCCCACGGTGGCCGGCGCTTCAGCGGCCGGGGCGGGCTCCTACACCACTATCTGGGACCTGAGCGAAGAACCGGGGCTCGCCCGCGCAAGGGCTCTCCGAGCAAGCGTTTCGGATCGACGCGCTCGTCACGGGTTTGTCACATCTGGTGGTGATCGTGACGGGATGCGACACAGCTGGATGCTGGTCTCCATGGGAACACTCATCGTCGTCGCAGGGCTGGCCGCCCCGGCGGCGTCCGCGCCGGGTGACATCGCCTCGAAGCGCCAGCAGGTGGCCGAGCTCGGCCGCCAGTTGTCGGCGGTTGACGCCGAAGCCGGTGCGGCGGCGGCCGCGCACAACGCCGCACTCGACCGCAGGGACGTTGTCGCGAGGCGGATCGGCGAGACCCGCGTCGAGGTCCGGCTGACGGCCCGCCAGCTGCGGAGCTCCCGCGAGCGCCTCGGTGAGCGGATGGTCGCCCTCTACGTCCAGGGAACTCCGGATCCCTTCCAGGCCCTGCTGCAGACCGGCGATCTGGCCGACGTCCTCGCGGTCACGGATCTGCTCGAGCGAACCGCGGCGTCCGACGCTGCAGTGGTGGCGAAGGTCAAGGAGCGGCGCCAGGCGCTCGAACAGCTTCGCGCGCGACTCGCGGCCGATGCCGTGGTCGCCGGTCGCGAACTCGCGGAAGCGGAGAGTCAACGGCGGCGGGTCGAGGCGCTGCTGGACACGAGACGGCGCGCCCTCGAGGGGGCTCGGGCAGAGCTCGGAACGCTGCTCGCGGCGGAGCGGGCCCGCCTGGCTCGCCTGGCGGCCGAGAAGAGGGAGGCGCAGGAGGAGGCCCAACGCGCAGCGGCGACGTCGGTCGCATCCCCCTCCGCCTCTCCCGCGCCGGCGTCCCCCTCGACCGGACCTGCTTCCGGCCCCCTTCCGGGCGGTTCCCACGTCTACCCGCTCGCCGGGCCGAGCACCTTCGGAGACGACTGGCTGGCGTCGCGGCCGGGCGGCCGCTACCACGAGGGGATCGACCTCTTCGCGGCACGGGGTACGCCCGTCGTCGCCGTGGCCGACGGCACACTCTTCCGCGTCGGCTACAGCGGCATCAGCGGCAACCGCTTCTGGCTCCGCGACGAGGCGGGCACCGAGTTCTTCTACGCCCACCTCGATGGCTACACGGCCGCCGCCCGGGAGGGGGCGACCGTGACCAAGGGGACGGTGCTCGGCTACAACGGCGACACGGGCGACGCCAAGGGCACGCCGCCTCACGTCCACTTCGAGATCCACCCCGGCGGAGGCGGCCCGGTGCGGCCCTACCCCATCGTCAGCGCCTGGCCACGCGTCGGCTGACGGGGCACGGCGGCTCGCTCAGCTCCGCTGTCCCGACCAGGCGCCCGCCTCCCAGGAGGCGCCGCCGTCCCCGCTGCTGACGATACGGCCGTCATGCAGCGCCACGATGAGGGTGTCGCGGCCCGTCGCCGTCGCCGCGGCGGGCTCGCCACCGAGATCTCCGACACGCTCCCACGATGCGCCGCGGTCGCGGCTTACGGAGACCGCGCCATCGAGGCTGAAGCCGTAGAGGGCGTCCGTGGTCGGCCACGCGAGGATGTCGGCGTCTGTCAAGAGCCGCGTCCAGTTACGCCCCTCGTCGTTCGTGGTGATCACGCCCGTGCCTCCCGCTGCGACGATCCGGGTCGGGTCGTCCGGGTCCAGGGCGAGGTCGACGACCTCGCCGGGGCTGCCGAGCGACGTCCACTCCCGACCCCCGTCATCGCTGGCCATGATGCGTCCGCCGCTGGCGTCGTAGCCGACCACGCGGGAACCGCTGACCCGCAGCGCGTGGAAGTCCGCTTCACCGAGCATGGAGATCGGCGTCCATGAACGCCCGGCGTCGGAGGACTCGATCAAGCCGAGCAGGGGCGGCAGATCGTCCCGCAGATCCGGATGGCCTGAGCCGAGGAAGCGATCGGGGCCGGCGACGGCGAACCCCATCGTGTCCTGGAGGCGGTCGCCGACGCGCTCGCTGTCGTCAGAGCCTCGGGGCATCCGGAAGAGCCCGGTGTGGGTCGCGATGTACAGCGCTCCGTCCGCGGGATTCACACCGAGGCCGTGCACGTGCTCGGGCCCCACCTCGTCGGAGATGGCGCCCGATTCGTCGCCGGCACCCGCGCATCCCGCGAGCGCCAGGAAGAGCGCAGCGGCCCCCACGATGATGAGCGCCCGGACCGCTGTCGTCGTGACCCTCACCTCACGAATGATGCCGGACCTCCCGGCCCGGGAGGAGGTCGGTCGCCCTCGGCTTCATCAGTCCGTCACACGGGCCGGGTGCGCTCTTGCCCCCCGCCCCACGACGCAGGTCGGCACGATGGGGTCGGGGAACATAATCGCGCGTGATCGTCACGGGACCGACACAGCCCCCTGTTATCTCCTCCGGAAGTCGTTGACTCGGGGAGGATCAGTGACGCGACTCGGCTGGACTCTGGTGGCTCTCGGCGGTGCGCTGATCGTCGGAGCCGGCGTGATCGCCCGGATCTCCGGGTTCACAGGCGGAGGCCGCGGCGAGCAGGCGATTCCGTGGGACCTCGACGACTCGATCGCCCTCGACGAGCAGGCCTTCCTGGAGGCGATGATCCCTCACCACCGACTGGGCGCCGAGATGGCGAGAATCGCCCTCGAACGCACAGGGCGCCCCGAGATCCGGCTCTTGGCGCACAACACGATCGCCTCGAGCGAGGACGAGATCGCCCACATGCGATCGTGGCAACGGGCGCGCTTCACACTCGGGCCGACGGCGATCGCGACCTCTGGCCACGACCCGATGGAGGGCATCCGTCAGGGGGCGATCGATCCCGGCGACCTCGAGGCGTCCCACGACGACGACTTCGACTCGACTTTCCTGTCGATGCTGATCGCACACCGCGCGGCCGCGATCGTGATGGCCGAGAACGTGCTGATGAGCGGACCGCGGGAGGAGATCCGGTTGATGGCCGAGCACATCTCGGCGACGCACGCTGCGGAGGTCGGCGAGATGCAGCGATGGCGCGACGCATGGTTCGTGCCGATGCGCGAGGAGTCGGTCTGAAGACGCAGCCGCTCAGCAGCGATCTCGCCGCGCGCCCCCACGCATCGTGGCCGCCGCCTACCGTCCTCCCGAGCGTCCGCTCTCACCCATCCACACCATGGCGATCACCATGGCTATGCACGGAACGAGGATGACGAGGTAGAGGGGTGCATTGAAGGCGACCGCGAGCACAGCGACCGCTGCGACGATCGCGATGCAGCTCCACATGGGCTTCGAATGCTTCATGGCTCCTCCTTCGGCCACGCCCACCGTGGCACCCTCCCGCATGCCGCTCAGCGGCGAAGTCCCCTGCTCGCCCTGCGGTCGACCACCGAACGGGCGGGCGTCGACACAGCTTCGTCACGGGCGCCGCGACCCGCAGAGGTGCCCATGCCGGATGAACCGTCTGGCCAGAGGAGGCAAGCCGCCCCATGATCGGATTCGTCACCGGTCCGACACACCGGCCTGATATCCCAGATGTCGGCATCCGAGGACAGGGAGGGAGCGGGGTGACGGGACGGCTCTGGACGATCATGGTGGTGGTGGGAGCGCTGGCGCTGGGCGCCGGGGTGGGGATTGGTGCAGCCATCTGGGCGGGCGGCGATCACGGCGGCGACACCAACTCCGGCGCGATGATGGGCGACGGCTCGATGGACGGCACGATGGCGCTGGACGAGCGCGCGTTCCTCGTCGAGATGGTCCCGCACCACCAGTCGGCGGTCGACATGGCGACGTTGGCCCTCGTCCGGACCGAGCGTCCGGAGATCCGGAGTCTGGCGCGCGACATCATCGCCGCCCAGGAGGCGGAGATCGGTCAGATGCGGACATGGCATCGGGAGTGGTTCGGCGAGGAGCTGACGACGGGCGACGACGCAGGGAATGGGTCGATGGACGGGATGGGCCACGGCGGCGCGGGCATGAGCGACCTCGAGGCGCTCACCGGCGACGAGTTCGACCTCGCCTTCCTCTCGATGATGATCCCGCACCACGCGAGCGCGATAATGATGGCCGAGAGCGTCATGATGAGTTCGCCTCGGGAGCAGGTCGTCATCCTTGCGGAGGAGATCATCTCGACCCAGGCCGCCGAGATCGGCCAGATGCAGCGCTGGCGTGCGGCATGGTTCCCGCGGGGCTGAGCACCGGAGGCGAGGGAGACCGGCGGCTGGCCCGGTGAGCCGCTCGGTCCTCCTCGTCGATGATGAGCCCGGGATCCTCGAGGTCGCCTCGGCGTACCTGCGCAACGAAGGGTTCACCGTCAGGACGGCGACGACTGGACGGCGAGCTCTGGACTCCGTCGCCACCCAGGCCCCCGATCTCGTGGTTCTCGACCTCATGCTGCCGGACATCTCCGGCGAGGAGGTCTGCGTCCAGATGCGGCGGCAGACGGCGGTGCCGATCCTGATGCTCACGGCCAAGGCCGCGGAATCCGATCGACTCCGGGGCCTCGCGCTGGGTGCGGATGACTACCTTGTCAAGCCTTTCTCGCCACGCGAACTGGTCGCCCGGGCCCGGGCGATCCTCCGACGATCGCCCGGATCGTCGGACCCGCCGATGGATCTGCTCGTGGTCGACGGAGGCCGCCTCGAAGTGAACCTGCCGGCCCACGAGGTCCGCCTCGACAACGGGATCGTGCCGCTCACCGCCACGGAGTTCCGGCTGCTCTCCGCGCTCGCCCGTCAGCCCCGACGGGTGTTCTCGCGGTTCGAGCTTCTCCAGGTCCTCCAGGGACCCGACGCTGAGGGCTTCGAGCGCACCGTCGACGTCCACATCATGCGACTGCGGAAGAAGCTCGCCGATGTCCGACCGGGTGCCGGCGACTACGTGACCACCGTCTACGGCGTCGGCTACCGCCTCGACGAGCCGGAGTGAGGAGGCTTCCCGTCCTCGGGCTGAGGGCTCGGCTCGTCGCCGGCTTCGTCGCGGTCGCCGCCCTGGCCATGGTGGTGGTGGCGCTGCTCACGAGCTTCGGCCTGCATCGTCAGCTGGACGTCTACGTCGAGCAGCGTACCGGCGATGCGGCGCAGGGCTCCGTCCGCCTCGCACAGGCCGCCTATGCCGAGTCCGGGGGCTGGACGGACCGGTCGATCGACCTGCTCGCCCACGAGCTCGTGCTCACGGGGTACGACTTCCGCCTCGTCGCCGACGGTAGAACTCTGCTCGATACGACGAAGCTGGAGCCCGCCGGGGCGGACTTCCGGCGCGTGGCCAACCTGCCGGTCCGCGCGCCCGGCGGGCAGACGGTGGCCGAGCTCGAGCTGTTCGCCCTCGGCCCGGGCGGGAGCCTGCCCGCCGACGAGGCCCTGCGCGCCGAACTCGATCGCGCGCACCTGATCGCTGCCGGGATCGCCACGCTGATCGCGGTCATCGCCGGGCTGCTCATGGCCGGGCGCCTCGCGCTCCCGCTGCAACGGCTCGCCCACGCGGCCCGGGGACTCGGCGCCGGGCAGCGCGCGCCGATGCCCGCGGCGACCGGATCGCGGGAGGTCCGCGAACTCGGTGACGCCCTGTCCGGCCTGGCCGAGGACCTCGAGCGACAACAGAAGGCTCGTCGGCAACTCGCCCAGGATCTGTCCCACGAGCTGCGGACGCCCCTGACGTTGGTGCAGAGCCGGATCGAGGGGATGCAGGATGGAGTGCTCCCCTTCGACGACGATGGACTGGCCACCCTCCACACCGAGACGCTACGCCTGAGCCGCCTGATCGGCCAGATAGAGCGCCTCGCCGAGGCCGAGGCACACCCGGCCAGGCTGGACAGCCGGGCCATCGCGCTCGAGGAGATCGCACGCGAGGCCCACACCACCCTCGCCGCCGCTTTCGAGATCCGAAGCATGACGCTCCAGCTCGATGCGCCGCCGACGCCGGCGCTGGGCGATCGCGATGCCGTCGGCCAGATCACCACCAACCTCCTCAGCAATGCCCTGAAGTACGCCCCCGAGGGGAGCATCGTGCGCCTGTCCACCCGGCACGAGGGCGGCACGGCGACGTTGCGTGTCTGCGACGACGGGACCAAGATCGACCCGCGCGAGGGTGAGCGGCTCTTCCGGCGCTTTCACCGCGGACCGGGGGCCGCGCAGGTGAGCAGCGGAGCCGGTCTGGGCCTGACCATCGCCCGGGGCCTCGCGGTCGCGCAGGGCGGGACGCTCGCAATGGACGCCTCGGGCGATGGCACCTGCTTCGTCCTGACGCTGCCCTCGCTCCCGACCTCTCGTGCGGCAGACCAGGCCCGGGATGGATCGAGAGAGGCGAGCGAGGCGGGGCCGAGGGCAACGGCCGACGTCCCGACCGAACCGGCGTCGATCATCCGGGCGAAGGGACCATGATGAGCGCGGCAGAACGCGGGGGTCGACGGAGGTCGCTCATCCTCGTCGTCGTCGTCGCGCTGGTCGTCGCCGGGATCCTGACGCTCCTCGCGCTGAGGGACAGCGGCCAGGGATCCGCCGCCATCGACGAGGTGAAGCGGCTCACGGCGAGCGGGCTCCAGGAGACCGAGCGGCGCATCGAGGCGCAGGGCGGGACGCTTCGCGTGTCGTGGAGCTCGACCCCCGCCCCGAGTGGCGGCGGACACGTCGTGATGGCCCGTCTGGTCACGGAACCATCGGGGGACGTCGGGACCGCCAGTTTCGGGGTGACGGGTGACCGCATCGTTGCCCAGGACGAGTTCGCCCAGCGCCTACTGGAGGTGCCCTCAGCGCCCTGACAGCGCGGCGACACCGGTCACGTGGAACCGGCCTGCGCCTTCCCGCTCGGCGCCACGGCGCGGCGGTCCAGGAGTTCCCACATCGCGACGAACCGATCCGTCGTCCACAGCTCGCGCGTTCCCTCGAGGGGGTTCACCACCCGGAGACGGCCGTCCTCGGTGATTCCGTTGAGCACGACGGTGTGCTCCCCGAAATTCACCCGCACTGGATTACCGTCCGGCGAGGTCCACTCGCCGTAGGGCCCATCCGACAAACCGATCCAGACCATCACGGCCCGGCCCTCCCGGACGGTCCGGACGACCTCCTTCACGCTGCCGCCGCTGAGATCCTCCAGCATGACGCCGAATCCGTCCGCGACGTCCATGATCGGCCGCTGGTAGACCCCGAACCCCCCGGCGGCCCCACCCCCCTCCGGCCGGCCGACGTAGCCTTGCTCGGGATCTCCCCAGACGCTGACGCCGGAGCTCTCGACCGGGTCCGGTGTCCCGCTGACGGGGAGGGCCGCCTGCAGGCTGAGCTGCGGCACGCGGCGGCCCTCGGTGGCGAGGAGGATCTCGAGCGCCGCCGACTCGCAGTTGTTGCGCAACCGCTGCGCCACCACCGGCGCCGCGATGACCGATGCCACCGGCGTGGCACGGATGGTGAGGGTGTTCCCCCGGGCCCTGCGGACGGCCCGAACCGCTGCCGAGCGGTCCAGGCGGTAGGTCACCCGCACACCATCGTGCCGGAGGTTCCAGCGCCGGGGCAGTTCCCGATCGAGGAGCCGGCTCAGCCGCGCGGGGTCGATCGCCGACCCGCGGACGGCGGAGGAAAGGTCGACCGAGGTGCGTCCGGCCGGCCCGACCCTGACGATGAGCGTCTCGGGCGCGCGCGGGCCCTCGGCCTCGGCCGGCCCTCCGTCGCCCGAGGAGCCGGGGCCGGCGATGACCGCCAGGACCAGTGCGCCGGCCAACAGGGCGACCGCGACACCGGCCGCGAGCCGGCGGCGGCGGATCGCCCGGCGCCGCGATCTCACGCCCGATCGGGCTCGGTCGTGCGAACGCCGCACACGATCGCCGCTTCCGAGACGATCGACCGACCCGCGACCTTGCTGAAGCCGGCCTCCTCCAACATCGCGATCCACGCACCGAGGGACAGAGGACGCTCCGCCGTCCTGGCGCTGAACCGCCAGGCGTTCTTCGCGATCCTCCACCAGCCGCCGGGTCCACGGCGTCCGAGCACCAGCACCTTCTCGCGGATCACGGCACGATCACGGGCGTCGCCGCCGCGCCCGAGCATCAGATCGCCGATCACGAGGCGACCGCCGGGGCGGAGCCAGAGCTTGGCCGCGGCGACCAGGCGGCGCTTGTCCTCGTCGGCGAGGTGATGGAGGGCGTAGTTGGAGACCACCACGTCGAAGCCACCCGGCTCCAACTCGAGGTGCTCGAGTGCCGCGACCCGTCCGGTGACGCCTCGCAGACCCTCCCGGGCGATGTTGTCGCTCAGGAAGCCGATCATCGCTGGGCTGATGTCAACGGCGACCACCTCGGCCCCGAGGCGCGCCAGTGGGATCGTGACCTGTCCGGAGCCGCACCCGAGGTCGAGCGCACGAGCGCCCGCCGTCACGCGGCAGGCATCCACGACCGCCTCGACCGTCGAGGCCAGACCGGGATTCGACGCGGCGCCCTCGTTCCAGGTCTCGGCCCGGCGCGACCACCGACGGCGCTGTGCGGCGACCCGTGACGCGACCGAACCGGGCGGCGGAGAGGTGATCGGGTCCGGGTGCGGACCGAGCTCGGGATTGGACATCGAGGGGGGCACAGCCGTAGTTTTAGGGCCGAGCCGTGACGGACCCATGACAACCGGATCACAAAGTCCGCGATCCGACCCCCTGTGGGGCGCTGCGGCCATGAGGACACGTGTAGCGTCACGGAGGTGGATCCGCTCCCGCACCGAGGCTCTCCCGTCGCGGGAGGCGCGAGGCCGGTGGCCGCCGCGTCCACGACGGTGCCCGCACTCGACGGCGCACCTGATGACTCCGGCGTTTCCCCGGTCCGGCACGCCGCGATGCTCGGTGTCGCGATCGCCGTCGCCGTCGGAAGCTGCGCCGTGGTTCTCTGGCGGCTCGACTGGGCAGCTCTGTCGGCGCTCGACAACGGCGAGTCCTGGATCCTCCTGCTGGTCGCCGCCCTGCTGCATCTGCTGACGCTGCCCCTGAAGGCGGTCGCCTGGCGGACCACCCTGACCGCGGCCCTCGCCGACCGTCAGGTCCCCGTTCGCACCGTTCTCGGTCCTGTGTCGGTGGGAGCCCTGTTCAACACGGTGCTCGTGGGAAGGGTCGGCGAAGCCGTGCGCGTGCTCCTGATGCATTCCCGCCTGACCGCCGGCGACCGCGCCGCCCCCCTCCCGGTCGTGGCCGGCAGCGCGGTCACCGAGAGCCTCGTCTCCACCGCCGCATGGGTCGTCCTGGTGGCTGCGACGGGCCTCGTGCTCCCCCTTCCCACGGCGGTCTGGATCGTCGTCGCGGCGCTCGGGCTGCTCTGGACCGCGGTGATGGTGGCGGCGTTACTGAGCCCGAGCGCGGATCCGGGCGCGGGCGGTCCGAGTGGTCTCCTCGGCCGAGTGCATCATGCGTCGCGGCGGGTGTGGTGGTCCGTCGCGCACGGTCACCGGTCCTTGAGGCGGGCTCCCGTCCTCACACCCCTGGTGACCGTGAGCCTCCTCGGTTGGCTGGCCCAGGCGGCCAGCGTGTACGCCATCCTGCGCGCCTTCGACATCGCCGGAGGCTGGGCGGCTGCCGCGCTCGTCCTGATCAGCACCACGGTGGCCCAGACCGCACCCCTCCTGCCCGGTAACGTCGGCATCTTCCAGGCGGCCGCCGCGCTCCCGCTCGTCGCCTCGTTCGGGACGCCGGCCACGACCGCTTTGGCGGCGGGCATCGTCCTCCAGCTCGTTCAGGCGGGTCCGGTCGCCGTCGTCGGGGCCATCAGCCTGGCGTCGGGTGGCGACGACATCGGGCGCGTCTACCGGTCCGCGCGCCGGACGCGCGGCCCGTCCCCCCAGGCGGCATGAGTTCGACCGCCGCCGAGCGGGCCGGCAGCCCCCTCGCCTGGAGACGCGAGGTCCTCCTCTTCGCTGCGGCCTACGTCGCCTACTCCCTCGCTCGGGGCGCCGCGACCGGGTCGCTCGAGACGGCCGTCGAGAACGCGCGCATGATCGTGCAGCTGCAGGCTGACATCGGAATCGGGATCGAACGCGCGGTCCAGGATCACCTCATCGGCCAGCCGATCATGTGGGTGCTCAACCGGCTCTACCTGATCGCCCAGTTCGCGGTGTTGCCCGCGGGCCTGATCTGGATCTACCGCCGCCGGCCCGCCCTCTACCCCCGGCTGCGGACCACCGTGCTCGCCACGTGGCTGATCGCCTTGCCCGTGTACGTGCTCTTCCCGACCGCGCCGCCGCGACTGGCGGGCATCGGGGTGCTCGACACGGTGAGCGAGCAGACGTCGTTCGCGCTCGATTCGCCCCTCGTCATGTGGTTCTACAACCCGGTGGCGGCGGTGCCGAGCCTGCACGCAGGCTTCGCTTTCGCAATCGGCCTCGGCATCGCCGCGGCGACGAGAACGACGGTGGTGAGGATCGCATGGCTCGCATGGGGACCCGCGATCGGACTGGTGGTGATCGCGACCGGCAATCACTTCGTCCTCGACGTCGCGATCGGCCTCGTCGCCGTCCTGATGGGGTACGGCGTCGCCCTGCTGGTGCACCGCGCCCCGGCGCCCGCCAAGGTGCGGGTCGGTGAGGCGTCCGCCGCCACCTCCCCGGGCACGATGCGGGTCGCGTTGGTCTGCCCGTACGACTGGGGGCGGCCGGGGGGCGTGCGGACCCACGTGGCGGGCCTCGCCGCGGAGCTGCGCTCCCGCGGCCACGCCGTCGACATCATCGCGGCGGGCGACCCCTCGGCGTCGTCGCCGGGCCTCGTGCTCGTAGGGAGGGCGACACCGGTGCGTGCCAACGGCTCGGTCGCACGCGTCACCCTGTGGCCCGCCGCGTGGCACCGGACACGCCGGGCGATCCGTGCCGGCGATTACGACATCGTCCACGTCCATGAGCCCGCCGTGCCGCTTGTCGCGAGGGCCGCAGCCCGCTTCGGGACCGGTCCCGTCGTCGCCACCTTCCACATGTACAGCCCCACCGCGCGCGCCTACCGTGTCCTCGGCCCGCTGGTGCGACGCCCCCTACGTGCTCTCGCCTCGGGGATCGCCGTGTCGTCGGCCGCGCAGGAGTGTGCCTCGCGGGTCTACCCGGTGCAGGAGGTCATCCCGAACGGCGTCCAGCTGCACAGTGGGATCCGTCCGCGCCGCATGGAGCAGCCGGGGCGCATCCTCTTCGTGGGCCGGCACGAGCCGCGCAAGGGTCTCGCCGTCCTGCTCGACGCCTTCGCGTCCCTCCCGCCGGACGTGCATCTCGACCTGGTGGGCGTGGAGCCCGGTGAGATCGCCGACGGCGCGGCGGAGGGAGGATCGCCACGCATCGTGGCGCACGGGCGCATCGACGACGCCCGCCTGGCCGCCCTGCTGCACGAGGCCGACGTGCTCTGTGCACCGTCACTCAAGGGCGAGAGCTTCGGCCTCGTGCTCGTCGAGGCGATGGCGGCCGGCATCCCGGTTGTCGCATCCGAGATCCCCGGGTACCGGGAGGTTCTCGACTCCCGCTCGGGTCGGCTGGTGCCGCCTGGAGATGCACCGGCCCTCGCCGCCGCCCTCCGCGAGATGCTCTCGGACGCCGTCCTGCGCGAGCGACTCGGGGGCGGTGCCCGCCGGGCCGCGAAGTCATTCGACTGGACCGTCGTGTGCGATCGGATCGAGCAGCACTACCGCCGGGCGCTGTCCCGGCGCCAGAGCGAGGGGGCCACCGCCGCGATCATGCCGGTGGTGGCGCGCGGTAGGTCCAGCTGAACCGCTCGACGCGCGGAGCGCCCGAGCGCCGCTCGACACGCCGGGTGTACGCAACCGAGAACGCGGAGCCCGCGGAGGGTGTGCCGATCGTCTCGGTCGTCACCCGCCTGCCCTCACGCGAGGAGAACAGGCGGACGGTGATCCGGTCGTCGGTGGCGATCACGGTCAGGAGGATCGCGGCCGCCCAGTCGTTGCGGACGATGAGCTCCGGCCCGCCCCAGGAGATCGTGGCCTCGCGCCCGGGGGGGTAGCGGGTGATCCAGAACTCGTGAGGCGTGTGCGTGACGATGCGCAGACCCGCGAAGAAGGCGGCGTTGAAGAAGGTCGTCGCCACCTGGCTCACACCGCCGCCGATCGCGTCCTCGAGGCGTCCCGCGTTGATCTGAGGGGCGGGCACGAACCCGCGGGCGCTGGTGCGCTCGCCGAGGGCGTCGTTGAGCGAGAACGTCGCACCGGAGGGGATGACCGTGCCGTCGAGGATCGAGGCCGCGCGGACGATGTTCACCACGCGCGGCTGGCAACAGGCATACGGCGTCGAGAACTCGCCGACGACCTCACGTATGCCGAGTGAGCGCGCCCTCCGGGTCGTGAGAGCCGGTTGGACCGCCGCGGTCCTGAGCCGCACCTGAGCGCCCCGCCCGCTCTCGATCGCCCGTGCCACAGCAGCGCCGTCGATACGACGCCCCGAACGAGCATCGACGACCTCCACCCTGCGACCGCGCGCCCGGAACCGCGCGGAGCGTGGCGACCGCTCGACGACCGAGAAGGCCGGCAGCAGCAGGCGCCTGATCGTCGCCGGGTCCAGGCGCGGCTCCAAGCGGGCGCCGACGATGCGGAAGCGGAGGGCGCGGAGCAGTTCCTGGCGAGCGATCTCGGCGCGTCGACGACCGCCGACCACCGTGACGGGACTGCTGACGATGCGCAGCCCGGTCACGCGGGCGATCCGCGCTTGCGCATCGGTGATCGGCGCGACGACCGGATCGACGGGCACGACGAGGCGACCCGGGAGCTCGGCGAGGCGCCGGATGAGCGCCGGCCGGTCGACGGCACGTCCCGGGACGGCGGCGCGGAGAACGATCGTCCGGCCCTCCACCCGCGCCGCGGCCGGCCGCGGAGGACGGTCGAGGCGGCGGGCGGCGCGGATCGCCACGCGCTGCGCCTCCTCGGCATCCACCCTGAACGTCACCGGAACGTCTCGCACCCCGCCGAGCCCGAGCTCGCGCCGGATCCGCTGCACGAGACCGGCCGGACGCGCGGCATCCTCGACGGCCCGCCGGGTCAGCGCCCGCGGACGCAGCCGCTTCACGGACACGGCCGTCAGCAGGCGCGAATCGTCGGGTGTCACGAGCCGGACCGGCCCCGACGGCAAGGGGACCCGGCCCACGAGCGCGCGCTGGGCCTCCCCGGACGTGAGCCCACCGACCGGCACACCCTCGATCGACACCCCGGCCGGGATCGTCCCCGGCTGCGGCTGCGTGACGCGCACCGTGACCACGGCGGCGGCGGCCAGCATCGTCGCAGCGCAGCCGATCACCGCGACCACCAGGTCCCGGGGGCGAGCGCGGAGCCAGGCCCGGAACGGGCTGGAGCCGTCCCCGCTCAGTTTGCCGTCGCCCCGCCGCCGCATGAGTCGGCGTCGAACTCGAGATAGGCCGCCATGGTCGAGCAGACCGCGGGGGCGGCGGCGTTGGCACCCTGCCCCCCTTGCTCGATCACGACCGCGACGACGATCGTCGGGTCGGACGCGGGTGCGAAGCCCACGTACCAGGAGTGGTCGACGCCTGTCTCGTTCTCGGCGGTGCCGGTCTTGCCGGCGACGCGCACCGATTGGGGCAGGGCACCGAACACCGCGGTCGAGGTGCCCTCCGGATCGTTGGCGGCGGCGAGGAGTCCGTCGCGCAGCGTATCGAGCACCTCCGGCGCGAGGTCGGCCGACCGCGTGGGACGCGCCCCGACGAACGATTGAAGGGAACGTCCCGTGGAATCCGCGAGGCGCCGGGCGAGAGTGGGCGACACCACCGTTCCGCCGTTGGCGATGGCGGCATAGGCGACCGCCATCTGAAGCGGCGTCACGAGGAGGTTGCCCTGCCCTGTGGACATGTTGATGGAGTCACCAGGTTTCCAGGTCCTGTCGAGCGGATCAGAGCTGTCCCGGAACGCCGAACGCTTCCAGGCGAGGTCGGGAACGACGCCCTCCTCGTCGCCACCGGGCAGGTCGATCCCCGTTGGCGCCCCGAGGCCGAAGCGCCGGGCCTCGTCCTGCAGCGCGGTGCGCGGCAGGTCCCGATAGAAGCGATCCCCGAGCTGGTAGTAGAACGTGTCGCTCGACACCTCGAGGGCCCGCCGGGCATCGACCTCTCCCCAGCTGCGGCTCTCGAAGCCGCGGAACACCTGGCTGTACAACTCGAGGGAGCCAGGGGAGGGAAGGATGTCATCGGGAGCGAGGAAGCCTCGACGGATCGCGGCAGCCGTCGTGATGACCTTGAAGGTCGACGCCGCCGGATAGAGTCCTCCGACCGCCCGGTTCAGCAGGGGCCGGCGGGGATCCTCGAGGAGGCGGTCCACCGCCGCGGGCCGCCCCCCCGAGAAGACGTCGGGCCGGTAGGCGGGATAGGAGGCGATCGCGAGGATCTCTCCTGTCGACGGATCAAGCGCCACGCCCGCCCCGCCGGCAGGGCTGCCGCTCTCGGCGACCCGCTCGGCGATCGCCTTCGTCAGCGCGGTCTGCGTCGGTAGATGGATCCCGAGCTGCAGCGTCAGACCCTGCCGGGCCGGGACGGACGATACGACCCCGCGGTCGACGGGCTCGCCCAGGGCGTCGACCTCGATCGTCACCTCTCCGGGTGTCCCGGCGAGATACCGCTCGTACTGCGCCTCCAAGCCGCTGGTGCCCACCGTCTCGTCCCCGCGGTACCCCTTCGCGCGATAGTCGTCGATCGTCTCCGCGGTGATCGGTCCGGTGTAACCGACGACATGGGCGAGGGACGCTCCCGAAGGGTACTCGCGCGGGTAGGTCGCACGTAGGTCGATGCCCGGGAAATCACGACGCCGCTCGGCGAGATACGTCAGGGTCGGAGTGTCGATGTCCTCGGCCAGTACCACCGCCTCGAACGGAGCGCCGGCGGTCTCGTCGATCCTCCGGCTGAGGGTCTCCGCGGGAACGCCCAGGACCCGGGCGAGCCGTCGGATGACCCCGGTTCGGTCGCCGTCCCGGAACCAGCGAGGACGGGCGACCACACTCGTGCCCGTCCGGTTGACCACGAGAGGCCGCCCGTCCCTGTCCACGATCGAACCGCGGGGCGCCTCCTGGAGCACGGTTCGTAGTCGGTTCGCGTCGGCGCGGGCTGCGTACCGCTCCTCCGTGATCACCTGGAGGAACCACAGGCGGACGAGGAGCACGCCGAGCGCCGCCAGCAGGATGCCCCCGAGCGTCGCGATGCGCCGTGCGGTCTCAGGGGTCAGCACACGGCCGCCGCGACGTGGCCGCCGGACGACCCCGCTCATCAGGGTCACCAGGGCCTCACGGGAAGCCCGGGACGACGACACCGGCGGCGATGAGCACGAGCCAGACGATCGGGATCAGGACGAGCTGATGACCGAGGTAGACGACCAGGGAATGACGGCCGGGGGCGACCAGCGTCCGCGGGATGCGCCGCCCGGCGGCGACACGATCCGCCACCGGTCCTCTACGCCCGCCCGGGTACAGCAGTCGCCCCATCGCGACTCCGACGAGCATCGGGCCGAGCCACGGCAGGAGCGGCCAGTAGTCGACGCTGCTCACGCCTGGCGGACCGATGCCGACGGGCAGTAGCCAGGAGGGTCCGTCCAGGCCGGACAGGGCGACACCGGCAGCGATCGCCGCGACGCCCGGAACGATGTTCCAGGCACCGAGGCGGACGGTCGCCGCGGCGACGACGGTCCCGACCGCGATCGCATGCAGGATGCCGAAGCGCACGTAGCGATCCCCGAAGGCGAGGCTGGTCGCGGCGGTGACGACCAGCGCGGCGCCCGCCACGACGGCTGCACGACGCAGGTGCCGCACGAAACGACGGCGCGCGCCGTCACCGCGAGCTGCCGCCCGGCCGTCGGCGATCGACAGGGAGGCACCCGCGAGGAGGAGGAAGAGCCCGCCCGTGGCCTCCGGAAGGAGTCCCCAGCCGCCGTTGAAGGGGTCGGGACCGAGACCCGGCGAGAGCAGCTCGACGTCGTAGACGCCGTGGTAGGCCACCATCATCACGATCGCCAGCGTGCGGGCGGCATCGATCTCCCACAGACGCCCCGATGGCGCTCCGAGCGACTGCACCCTTCGCGCCACGTCGCCGCTGGTACCCACGGGAGCGGATGTCACGATTCACCCAGGCCGGACCCGCGCCGTGTGCCGGTCCGAGGATCGAGCAGCCTCGCCGTCGTCGCGCCGGTGATCGCCGCCACCATCAGCGCCACGCTCGTCCACTGGGCCTGGCGGAGGCCGAGGGCGACCACTTCCACGTCGCTCACCCAGGTGAAGACGACGAGGCGGCCGAGGCTGTATGCGCCGAGAACGAGCCAGAGCGCGTCGCCGGGCCGGCGGAGGCGCTGATGGACGGCGAGCAGCACCACCGCGAGCACGGCCACGACGACGATCTCGTAGAGGGCGCCCGAGTGATACGCCACGCCCGTCTCCGGGACATGGGCCCGGGCATCCGTATACGTCACGCCCCACGGCAGACTGGTGGGCGGTCCGTAGTGCTCGCCGTTCAGGAGGTCTCCTAGGCGACCCACGGCCATGCCCACCGGGAAGGCCAGAGCGAGCACGTCCAGATGCTCCAGGACTGGGCGACCGCTGACGCGCAGATACAGGGCGATCGCGGGCACGGCGGCGATCACCGTGCCGTAGAAGGCGAAGCCGGTGGAGCCCTGACGCCACGGAGCCGCAAGACCGCCGGCGTCGGTCTGGGCGAGGTAGAAGAGCCTCGCGCCGATGAGTCCCGAGATGGCGCCGACGGCGGCCATGCCCAGTACGGCATCCGGGTCCGCGCCGCGCCGACGAGCCAACCGTTGCGCGACCAGCATGCCGAGAAGCAGGCCCGCGGCGGTCATGAGCCCATGCCAGGAGAGGGTGAGCGGTCCGACCTCGAACGTCGGTGCGAGGTCGATGGTCATGCGATCTCGAGCGGAGGGGAACCGTGCACGCCTGGCGACGCTCGCACAGCCCTGTGACAAACCTGTTCAGGGACGACAACATGCGCGCGCCCGGCGGCGACCAACCGCGGCCGTCGGCCGGTGATCCGGATCGCTCAGGTCGTCACCGATCCGTCACAACCGTCCCGCGCGCCCTGCATAGGCTCCGTCGCCGTCGGTCCCCGAGCACTACGGGGGCCGTCCGCAACCGGACCGAGAGGGGGCGGTGCCAACGCCGGCAGGACACCGGAACCAACGCGCGGCGTGCCGGCCCACCGCGCTCGGGACGCGATGAGGCGCCAGCGCCCCGCCATCGGGCTCCGGGTGGATCTCTACGGGGGTTCGGCGGTGGCGGTGGACATCGAGCCCGTCGGTGATCGTTGGCCGGAGCACGAGCAGCCGGATCGCTTGAGTCTCCCGGTCTGCCTCGCCGCTCTGACGCTGAAGAGCACGGACAGATCACTGAGGCCCCGCATCCGGCATCTCCTGATGGGCACGGCCGCGGCGCTGGTGGAGCTGGACCCCCTCGAGCCGAGTAACGCGTCGTGGGCGGAGCGGGTGGCCGGGCGCCAGATCATCGCGGAGACGACCGCCGGGCAGCCCCGGATCGTCGCGAGGCTGATGGAGGGACGGGACGGCATCGCGATGCAGGTGAGGGGCCCCGCCCCGACCTCCCTTGCGCTCGCCTCGTGTACCGCAGCGGTCGCAGGGGTCGCCCTGAGCGCAACCGCCGCCGATCTGCACCTCGCGGCAGCACTTGCACTCGAGGGTGTCCTCGTCTTCTTCGGTGGTCGTGAATCCGCGCGCGCAAGTCTCCAGACGGCCGCGTGCCAGGGCTTCGGGTACGCGCTCGACCGGCTGTTCGACGCCGGGCGCCCCGCGCCCGGCGTCTTGGTCCAAGCGGCCGCGGCGGGGAGGTGCACACCGTGAGGGCCTATCGGCTACTCGCACCATTCCGCGCCGCCGTCACGGAATCTGGCGACGCGCGGTCGCCGCATACGTGCGGCGCCCGCGCGCGCACTTCGAGGTGCGCCGCGACGCGGGAGTGCATCGGCTGGGCTATCTCGGGGGCGCTTCGTCCATGGACGCGGTGGCATCGGCCTGCCTGAGCACGCCCCCGATCGTGAGGAGCACGATCAGCCCGATGCCGACGAGCAGGAAGACGACCCCGGTCGCGATCGAGAAGAGGGCGACCTGCTCGCCGACGAAGGCGAGCTCGAGGCCCGTCGCCAGCGCCCGCTGGGTGACCCACAGGTCCCGCGCCGGGTTCGTCACCGGCCGGCCCGTCTGCGGATCGGTCGCGGCCTCGCTCTCGTTGAAGACGTCGTTGCCGTCCTCGTCCAGGAACCGGCCCATCTCGGAGAAGGTCTTGCCCCCCGTGGCTTCCAGGGCGTGGACGCGCATCCAGTCGGCGAAGCAGCGCGCCTCGGCGCCGGTCGTGATCGGCTCGTCCGCGACGTCGCACGACGGGACGTCCTCGACGTCGCCCTCGAAGGTCGCCGGGCTCATGTCCGGCGTGCCGACGATCTGCTCCCGGTCGATCGTGTCGCGGACCTCGTCGCGCGCCGACGCGCCCTGCCAGATCCAGATGACCCCGAGGACGATCAGGAGCGCGCCGGCGGCGATGCCGCCGATCCAGAACGCCTTTCGGAGTGATGGGTTGTCCATGGTCCTCTCCTGCCGAAACGCACGGCGCGGCTGCCAGTGCATGGAGCGCTCATGATCGGGGTGGGCACGGCACTCGTTCCGCAGGGGTGACCCGCAACAGGATTGCGGGTCACTACGGCTCTCCGGGGGACCGTCACGGGTTTGTCACGTACGCAGCGCACGATCTCTGCGAAGGATCTGCGACCCGCCCTCCTGCGGACGCACCACGATGATCCGTGCCGGCGGTCCGAGAGGCTTTCTGGTCGGCATGCGCGGACGGAAAGGACTGAGCCATGTACGGCGGATACGGTCACGACGGCGACTGGGGTTGGGGCGGGTGGCTCCTGATGAGCCTGACGATGCTGGCGTTCCTGGCCCTTGTGGCCTGGGGCGTGTTCCTGGTCTGGCGAAGCACGACCCACCCCCACCGCGCGGACGAGCGGCAGGGCCCCACCGGACGACCCTCTCCCCAGGAGATCCTCGCGGAGCGCTTCGCCCGGGGGGAGATCGACGCAGCCGAGTACCGCTCTCGCCTCGACGCGCTGACCCCGGACTGAAGGACGGCACCGCCTCGGCAGTCTGGGCCGGATCGGATATGACAAACCGCAACGTCTGTGCGACCCTCGGGCCGACTTATGACGCACAGAGACGCGCTTCGGTGCAAGCCGTCGTGCTGGCCTAAGCAGGAGTAAATCCGTGCACTAGCCCGGATCCTGCAGTAGCCGGGGGCCCCTGAGGGTCCGTCGGCGCCGGGAT
>VFQN01002440.1_pt1 | contig 28636 bp, 33 predicted proteins | sample 3512371 | NCBI WGS metagenome assembly VFQN01 (sample SAMN10412370, study PRJNA504923) | tailings metagenome | isolation source: Replicate 2 from Balatoc abandoned mine | place: Philippines: Itogon, Benguet | collected 2017-08-28
GCCCGGGCCACGGCACGGCGCTCGCCCCTGCACGCGCTGCCCGGCTCCGGCTAGCGCGCGGGCTCGCGGGGCCCTGTCCCCGTCGTGTCCGAAAGCGTGGGCGGCAGGTCATTGCCGCGGCGGCGGGGGCTGCCCCATCCTGGGCGGCGACGGGCCGGACACGACGGGAGGGGACGCGATGGGCGAGCGGGCGATCGTGCTGATCCACGGCTTCTGGGTGACGCCGCGGAGCTGGGAGGACTGGATCGCGCACTACGAGGCCCGGGGGTACGAGGTGCACGCCCCGGCCTACCCCGGCTTCGAGGTCGAGGTGGAGGCGCTCAACGCCGACCCCTCCCCCATCGAGTCGGTCACGATCCCGCAGATCGTGGAGCACCTGGAGGCGCTCGTGGGGTCGCTCGGGCGGCCGCCGATCCTGATCGGCCACTCGGCCGGCGGCGTCTTCACGCAGATCCTGCTCGACCACGGCCTCGGGGCGTGCGGGGTGGCGATCAACTCGGCGCCGACCGAGGGCGTGCACGTCCTGCCGCCGTCGCAGCTCAAGGCGACGTTCCCGGTGCTGAGGAACCCCGCCAACCGGCACCGCGCGGTGGGGCTGAGCGCCGAGCAGTGGCACTACGCCTTCACCAACGGATTCACCGAGGAGCGCTCCCGCGAGCTCTACGAGCGGTACCACATCCCGGCGTCGGGGAGCATCTTCTGGGAGAGCGCCTTCGCGAGCCTGACGCCCGGTCACCAGGGCACCCACGTCGACTACCACAACGCCGATCGCGCGCCGCTGCTGCTCATCTCCGGGGCCGACGACAACCTGATGCCGCCGTCGGTGCAGCGGTCGAACGCCAGGCACTACGCGGCCGAGGGCACCGTCACCGAGGTGGTCGAGTTCGACGGCCCGCACCTGCTCCCCGCGGCCCCGGGCTGGCAGGCCGTCGCCGACTACGCGCTCGAGTGGGCCGAGGGGCACGCGCGCGGATGAGCCTGGTGCGAATCACCCACGTCGGGGGGCCGACGGTCCTGATCGAGGCCGCCGGATGGCGGCTGCTGACCGATCCGACCTTCGACCCCCCGGGTGGCCGCTACCGCTTCGGCTGGGGCACCGCATCGCGCACGGCGGCGGGAGTGCGGTGGGCGCCGATGGAGAGCCGGTGGAGTTCACGGCCTGACCCGCCGCCGGCGCCCCGGCGTCATACTCCGGCGGTGCCTGCGCGCACCGTCATGCTGCCGGCGCTCGCCGCGCGGGCCCGCGTCAGTGAACGGCACCTCGCGCGGCTGTTCGCCCGCGAGCTGGGTACGACGCCGCAGGTCGAACGGGGCGCCGGTGGCCGGGTCGACACGCTCGTGGTGGCCTCCGCGTGACCGGCGAGGACGACGTGCGACGCCTGGCGACGGCGCTCCCCCGCGTCACCGAGAAGCCCAGCTACGGCACCCCCGGCTTCCGCGTCGCCGACCGGCTCTTCGCGCGCATCCACCAGGACGGCGGCCTGCTGGTGGTCTGGTGCGACGGGCTCGACGAGAAGGACGCCCTGCTCGACTCGGATCCGGACGTCTTCACCACCACCCCCCACTACGACGGCCACCCGATGGTGCTCGTGCGCCTCGACGCCGTGGACGAGGAGCGGCTGCGGGCCGTGCTCGAGGACTCCTGGCGGCTGCGGGCGCCGGCGCGCCTGCGCGCGGCGGCCGACCGCGGCGAGGGGGGTCCACCCGCCCGGCCCTCGGGCTGATCCGCCCGGCCGTCAGGCGCCCGACCGTCCGGCGTCAGCCGTCGGCCGGACGGGCGATCCGCACGAGGCGGTGGTCGGGGGTGAACAGCCGGCGGATCAGGCCGAGCGCCACGACCGTCGTCGCCGTCGCCGCCGAGCCCAGCACGAGGTACATCACCACCACCTGCACCAGCACCGCGTCGACCGGGTCGACCCCCGCGAGGATCAGCCCGGTCATCGCGCCGGGCAGGAACACGATGCCGACGGCCTTCGTCGTCTCGATCTGGGGGATCAGCGCGGCGCGCAGCGCGCTCCGCACATGTGGCCGCGCGGCCTGGCGCGAGGAGAGGCCCAGGGCGAGCCGCGCCTCCACCTCCAGCCGCTTGTCGCGCATCTCCTCCACGATCCGCCGCGCGGCCAGGACGGTGGCGCTCATCGCGTTGCCGATGGCGAGCCCGGCCATCGGGACCAGGGTGCGGCCCTCCACCGGCAGCACGCCCAGCCCGAACAGGACGCCGAGCGCCACGGCGCCGACGGCCGCGAACGCGGCGAGCGCAAGCCGGCCCATGCCGGGCACCTCGGGCGCCCGCCGCCGGGCGACGTCGGCGGCGAACGCCAGCATCGCGAGGACCCACAGCCAGGAGAGGGCGATCGGCCGGTCCGGATCGATCACCAGCGCCAGCGCGGCGCCCACCAGCAGGAGCTGCACGAGGGCCCGCGAGGCGGCCCAGACGAGGGTGCGCTCGAGACCGAGCCCGGCCCGCCACGACAGCACCACCGCGACCGCCACCAGCACGAGCGAGGCCGCGACCCCGAGCGCGCCGACGTCACCCTCCATCGCCGCCCGCCGTCACGCGCCCGTCAACGATCTGCACGACGCGGTCGGCGAGACGCGCCGCCTGCGCCGCGTCGTGGGTGACCCAGACCACAGGCACGCCATGGTCCGCAAGCTCCCGGGCGAGGCGCTCGAGGGCGCGTCGCGCGTCCTCGTCGAGCGCCGAGGTCGGCTCGTCCATCAGCAGCATCCGCGGTTGCGCCATCAGGGCGCGCGCGACGCAGGCGCGCTGGGACTCGCCACCCGAGAGCGCCGCCGCGTCCCGCTCGAGGAAGGACGCCGGCAGGTGGGCCCGGGCGAGTGCCCGCTCCATCTCCGCCCCGGTCGCCCCGGGCGCCGCGACGCGCAGGTTGTCGCGCACCGTGCCGCCGAAGGGGACCGGCTGCTGGAAGACCATCCCCACCCGGCGCCGGTGCGCGAGCGGGTCGATGCCGGCCACGTCCACGCCGCGGAAGAGCACCCTGCCGGCGTCCGGGGCGAGCAGCCGGTTGGCCAGGCGCAGCAGGGTCGACTTGCCCGACCCCGAGGGGCCGACGAGCACGGTGACCCCGTCGTCCGGCACGACGAGATCGACGCCGTCCAGCACCGTCCGCCCGTCGAGGGCGAGGCGGACGCCCTCGTAGGCGAGTGCGGGCTCCGCGGCGGTCACCGGCCCATGATCCCACCGCCGGCCCCCGTCCGCGGGCGCCTCTATCGTCCCGGCATGCTCATCGTCCCCCGGCACGGCGGCTGGCTCGAGGTGGTCTGCGGACCGATGTTCTCGGGCAAGTCCGAGGAGCTGATGCGGCGCCTCACGCGGGCGACGATCGCCCGCCAGCGGGTCGAGCTGCTGCGCCCGGCCGTCGACACGCGCCACGGCCCCGACGAGCTCGTGAGCCACGCCGGGGTCCGGATGGCCGGGCGCCGCGTGGCCGATGTGGACGCGGTGCGCGACATCGATGCCGACGTCGTCGGCTTCGACGAGGTGCAGTTCTTCCCCGAGGAGGTCGTCGAGGTGGTCGACCACCTCACCCAGCGCGGGCTGCGGGTGGTCTGCTCGGGCCTGGACATGGACTACCGCCGGCGCCCCTGGCCGGTCACCCAGGCCCTGCTCGCGCGCGCCGAGTTCGCCGACAAGCTCCAGGCCGTGTGCCTCCAGTGTGGGGGACCCGCCACCCTGTCCCAGCGGATCGAGGCCGACGGCAGCCCCGCCAGCGAGGCGGGGCCGGCCGTCGAGATCGGCAACGGCGAGCGCTACGAGGCACGCTGCCGGGGGTGCTACCGCCCCGGGGTCTGAGCCCGGGGCGCCCCGTCAGCCGAACCGCCCGGAGACGTAGGCCTCGGTGCGGGGGTTGGCCGGGCTGCGGAAGATGACGTCGGTGGGCCCCGTCTCGACCAGGCGCCCCGGCTGCCCCTCCTCCTCGATCGTGATGAAGGCCGTGCGGTCGGAGACCCGGGCGGCCTGCTGCATGTTGTGGGTGACGATCACGATCGTCAGCCGCGAGCGCAGCTCGGCGATCAGCTCCTCGATGCGCAGGGTGCTCTGCGGGTCGAGCGCGGAGCAGGGCTCGTCCATCAGGAGCACCTCGGGCTCGATCGCGAGGGCCCGGGCGATGCAGAGGCGCTGCTGCTGGCCGCCGGAGAGCCCGCCCGCCGGGGTGTGGAGGCGGTTCTTGACCTCGTCCCACAGGCCGGCGCCGCGAAGGGTGCGCTCCAGGAGCTCCTCGCGGGCCGCCCGGCCGCCGCGCATGCGCGTGTAGCGCGGCCCCGCCCAGACGTTCTCGGCGATCGACCGCGTGGGGAACGGGTTGGGGCGCTGGAACACCATGCCCACGGCGCGGCGGATGGCGACGGGGTCGGCGCCGCGGCCGTAGACGTCCTGCCCGCGCAGCAGCACGCTGCCCTCCACCCGGGCGCCCGGCACCAGCTCGTGCATCCGGTTGAGCGTGCGGATGAGCGTGGACTTGCCGCAGCCCGACGGGCCGATCAGCGCGGTGACGCTGCGCTCGTGGAAGGTGAGGTCGACTCCCTCGATCACCCGGTGCCGCCCGAAGTGGGCCGAAAGCCCCTCCACGCGCATCGGCGGCTCGACCGGGGCGGGCGCCGGGGCGCCAGCCGCGGGTACCGCGACGGACGCGGGCGCGGCGACGGGGTCGGCGGGGGCGTCGGCGGTCATCGTCCCTCCGGGGGTCGGGCGCGGGCGGCGATCGCCCGCGCGAGCAGGTTCAGGAACAGGATCAGCCCCACGAGCACCAGGGCCGCGCCCCAGGCGAGGCGCACCGACTCGGGCGTCTGCACGTCCAGCGTGTTGCGGAAGATCAGCTGGGGCAGCGAGGCGATCGGCTCGAGCACGTCCGTCGACATGAACTGGTTGCCGAGGGATGTGAACAGCAGCGGGGCCGTCTCCCCCGACGCCCGCGCCAGGGCCAGCATCACGCCGGTCAGCAGACCCGGCGCGGCGGCGGGGAGCACGACGCTCCAGGTGGTGCGCCACCGGGGGGCGCCGAGGGCGAGGGCCGCCTCGCGCTGCGCGACGGGTACCAGGCGCAGGATCTCGTCGGCCGACCGCACGACGATCGGGAACATGATCACCGCCAGGGCGATGCCGCCGGCCAGCGCGGAGAAGCCGCCCATGGCGATCACGACGCCCAGGTAGACGATCAGCCCCGCGACGATCGACGGCATCCCGAGCAGGATGTCGACCACGAAGCCGACGCCGGCGCCGGCGCGGCGCACCACGGGCGACCGCGACCGCGCGGCATCGGTCATGAAGAGGGCGACGAGGATCCCGAGCGGCGCCGCGAAGGCCGTGGCGATGCCCATCAGGACGAGGGTGCCGACCAGTGCGTTGGCGATGCCGCCGCCGGGGCTGAACGGGTCGGCCGGCTGGATCTCGGTGAAGAAGGACGCCGAGAGCGCCGGGAGCCCCTCAACGAGGATCTTCCCGAGGATGAACCCGAGCGGCACCAGCGAGATCGCGAGGAAGGCCATCACCGTCGCGACCGCCAGCCCCGAGCGAACCCGGCGCCCGGTGCTCACGACGGGGAGGCCGGACGGGCCCGGCGGCGCCCCGGTCGGGGCCGCCGTGGCGGGGGCGGGGGGCTCGGCGTCGCCGCGCCGGTCGCGCCATGAGGCCACCGCCCGCCGCACCGGGCCGGGGCCGGCGCCGCCGCGGGCGACCAGCAGGCGCGCGACCGCGTTGACCGCGAAGGAGAGCACGAACAGCACCACGGTGAGGGCCGTGAGCGCGGCGAGCTGGAGGTTGCCGGCCTCGCCGAACTCCAGGGCGATGACGCTCGAGAGGGTCGCGCCAGGCTGCAGCAGAGAGCCCCAGATGACCGGCGAGTTGCCGAGCAGGACGGCGATCGCGATCGTCTCGCCGACGGCGCGGCCGAGGCCGAGCGCCGACGCGCCCACGATGCCCGAGCGCGCCCACGGCAGCATCGCCGAGCGCACCATCTCCCAGCGGGTCGCCCCCAGGGCGAGGGCGGCCTCCTGCTGCTCGCGCGGCACCGTCAGCAGCACCTCGCGGGTGATCGCCGCGATGATCGGCAGCACCATAACCGCGAGCACCAGGCCGGCGAGGACGAACGAGCCGGAGGTCACGGGGCCGGCGAACGCGCCGAGCCCCCACGAGTGCTGCGAGATCCACTCCAGCACCGGGCGCGCGGCGGGCACGAGCACGAGCAGGCCCCAGAAGCCGTAGACGACCGAGGGGACCGCGGCGAGCAGGTCCACCACCGCGGCGACGGGGGCCCCGAGGCGGCGCGGCAGGAAGACCGTCGTCGCCAGCGCGACGCCGATGGCGAGCGGAACGGCGATGACCATGGCGATCGCGCTGGTGACCAGCGTGCCGTAGATGAAGGGCGCCGCGCCGAAGACCGGGGCGCGGTCGACCGGCTGGGGGATCCACTCGGTCCCGGTGAGGAAGCCCCACACGCCGAAGGTGTCCCAGATCTCGCCGGTCTCGGCCGCGGTCGTCCAGACGAGGTAGCCGATGCCGGTCAGCGCCGCCGCCGCGGCCGCGAGCGTGACGAGCAGGTAGGCCTGGTCGGCGACCACCCCGGCGAGGGGGCGCCGGAGCGGGTGGCGCGCCGCCGCCGGGTGCGGTGACCCGGCGGCGGCCGTCGTGTGCGTCACCTACCGGATCTGCGCGATCTGCTTCTTCGCGACCGCGATCAGGCTCGGCGGCAGCGCGGCGAAGCGCAGGTCGCGCAGCCCGGCCTGCGCCTGGGAGGAGTAGGCGTAGTTGAGCACCCGCTTGACCTCCTCGCGGGTCCCCGCCGACTTGCCGGCGGCGCCGTAGTTGGAGTACGCGACCAGCCAGGTGGTGATGGCGATCGGGTACGCGCCCGGGGCCGGGGAGGCCGTCAGGCTCAGCGTCAGGTCGGACTTGAACTTGGTCAGGTTCGCCGCCTTCAGGGCCGAGCCGGCGCTCGGGAGGATGTACTTCGTCACCCGCACCCGGCGGCCGTTCTTGCGCACCGTCTCGCTCTTGCCGATCTTGGAGAAGAACTTGGTGAGGCCGGCGTCGCGCGCGTCGGAGATGTCCACGTAGCCCACCGAGTTGCGGTTGGCCTTGATGCAGGAGGCGACGCCGGGGTTGCGCGCGCCCTTGACCACGGTGATTCCGCTGGTCGGCCAGTTGGGCTGCTGGCTGGCGCCGATCGAGGTGCGGAAGCTGCGGTTGACCTTCGACAGGTAGCTGGTGAAGCCGAAGCTCGTGCCCGAGCCGTCCGAGCGCACGCAGAGCGTGATCGGTGCGTTCGGCAGGCGCACGCCCGGGTTGGCCCTCCGGATGCGCGCGTCGCTCCAGTTGGTGATCGACCCGCGGAAGATGTCGGCCAGCACGGGACCGTCGACGTTGATCCCCCGACCGACGCCCTCGATGTTCGTCGGCACCGTGATGGCGCCGATGAGGGTCGGGAAGTAGAGGGGCTTCGCGCCGCCGCGCTTGGAGGCCAGGTCGGCCAGCTGGGTGCTGGTGAGCGGCGCATCGGTCGCGGCGAAGTCGACCACCCCGTTGATGAGGTCGTTGATGCCGCCGGTGGACCCCTTGGAGGTGTAGCTGCAGAGGCCCGAGTCCTGGCACCACTTGGAGTAGGCGGTGGCGGGGAAGCTGGCGCCCGACCCCGTCGCGGCGCCGGCCGCGAGGGCGGGGAGGGTGAGGATCGCGCCGCCGAGGGCGGCGGTGGCGATCGAGTTGCGCAGGGTCCTGTTCACCGAGCAGACGCTCCTTCTCTGGGGGGCGCATCGCGCCCCCGGCGTGATCCGGTCGGCCCTGGTCGGGAGCAAGGCGGCGCGACGCTAACACCGGCCCCGCGGCCCCCATGTGACACCTCCGTGACTCCTCCGCGCGGGCGTGCGACACCGCTGAAACCTGCCGGTGGACCGGGCGTCGCGGGCCTTCACCGCAGGGCCACGGCGATGTAACCGGCGCCCGCGCGCGGCATGTGAGCCTGCGGGCCGACGGTGAGCCCGCGGGCATCGCGCACCGGCGCGGTGGGGGCGCCCGGGGCCCGACGAGGAGAACGCCCACGTGCGATCCCTGAGAGCACCCGGCCCCCGCGGCGCGCGCATCGACCTGCACCTGCACTCGCGCGCCTCCACGGACACCGGGAGCTGGTTCCTCAGCCGCGCGGTGCTGCCGGAGTCGTTCACCGACCCCGCCCGCGCCTACGCCCTCGCCAAGCGGCGGGGCATGGACCTGGTCACCCTGACCGACCACAACACCATCTCGGGCGCCCTCGAGATCGCCCACCACCCGGACGTCGTCGTGGGGGTCGAGATCACGACCCTCTTCCCGGGCGACCGGGTGCCGCTGCACGTGCTCGCCTGGGGCGTCGACGAGGCGCTCTGGGCCGACCTCGACCGCGCCCGGGCCGACGTCCACGACCTGGTTGACCTGCTCGGCGCGCAGCGGGTCCCCTTCGCCCTCGCGCACCCGCTGCACCGGGTCGGCGGCGAGCTCACCACCGACCACATCGAGCGTTGCCTGCTGCTCTTCCCCCTGTGGGAGGGGCGCAACGGGTCGCGCCCGGCCACCACGAACGACGTCGCGTGCCGCATCGCGGCGGCCGCGCGGCGCGACCTGCTCGACCGGCTGGCCGACAAGCACGGCCTCGCGCCGCGCGCGCCGGGGCCACCGGCGCTGACCGGCGGCAGCGACGACCACGGCGGCTTCGACGTGGCGGGCACCTGGACCAGGACCCCGCCTGCCGCCACGCCCGCGGAGCTGCTGGGGCACCTGCGCGCAGGCCGCGTGACCCCGGAGGGCGCGCACGGCGACGCGACCGCCCTCGCGCACTCGGTGGGGTCGCTCGCGGCCACCGGATGGCTCGAGCGCACGCCCGCCGTCCCGCCGGCGATGCGGGACCTGATGGGCGACCTGCTGCGCCGCCCGCTGCCGCACGCGCCCGCGGACGACCGGGCGGCCCCCCGGGCCCCGGCCGCCGGACTCGCCGAGGACGTCCTGCGCGCGGTGCGCGCCGACCACCGGCTGGTGCGGCGCTACCGGCGGCTCGGGCGCGGCCCCGACGTGCCGGCGGGCGCCCACGCACGGCTGCGCCTGGCGACGGGATGGCTGCACCGGGAGCTGGTGCGCCGGGCGGTCGCGGCCGACGGCGGCGGGCTCGGCCGGCGCGCCGAGGCGCTCGCCGGTGCGGCGGCGCTGGCCCTCCCCCACCTGCTCGCCGCCGGCTACGTGCGCGCGGAGGAGCGCTACGCCGCCCGCGTGGAGCGGGACTTCTTCGGGCCGGCCGACGCGGCGTCCGACGACCCGCCGCCGGTCGTGATGCTCACCGACACCTACGTCGAGCTGAACGGCGTCGCCGGGACGATGCGCCGGCTCGCCGGTTACGCCTCCGCCCGACCCGGAGGCGGGATGAGGGTGCTGTCGTGCGGCGCCGGCACCGCCCCGACGCCGGGCCACCTCGACCTGCCGCCGGTCGCCGACCTGCCGGTGCCCGCCTACGGCGACGGGTCATGGCGGCTCGGGGTGCCCTCGGTCCTCGACCTCCTCGACGCCGTCGCGGGGTCCGGCGCGCGCGTCGTGCACGCCGCCACGCCGGGGCCGATGGGGCTCGCGGGGCTGCTCGTGGCGCGCACGCTGGGGCTGCCGTTCGTCGCGACCCACCACACCGAGCTGGCCCGATACGTGCTGGAGCTGACCGGGGATCGCCTGGCCGCGGGCGTCGCCGACCGGGCGGTGCGCTGGTTCCACGGGCAGGCCGACCGCGTCTACGCCCCCACGCTCGCCACGACGGAGGGGCTCGTGCGCGCGGGTGTCGCGCCCGAACGGGTGGCCCGCTTCACGCGCGGGATCGACGTCGAGGCCTTCTCGCCCGAGCGGGCGGGCCGGTCGATGCGCCGGCGCCTCGGCGGCCGCGACGACACGACGGTCGTCCTCTACGTCGGCCGGCTGTCGCGCGAGAAGGGGGTGCTGCGCCTGGCCGAGGCCTTCCGCCGCGCGGTCGCGCTGCGCCCGGGTCTGCGCCTGGCGGTGGTCGGCGACGGGCCCTCGCGCGGCGAGCTGGCGCGGGCGCTCGCCGGGACGCCCCACCGGTTCCTCGGCCCCCTGCGCGGCGCCGAGCTGGCGGCCGCCTACGCCTCGGCCGACGTCTTCTGCCTCCCCTCGGCGACGGAGACCTTCGGCCAGGTGGTGGTCGAGGCCGGCGCCAGCGGCCTGCCCGCCGTCGTCGCCGACCGCGGGGGCGCGGCGGAGCTCGTCGCGCACGGCCGGTCGGGGCTCGTCGTCGACGCCGACGACGCGGGGGCGCTCGCGGCCGCGCTGGCCTTGCTGCACGACGACCCGGCCCTGCGCGCGCGCCTCGGCGCCACGGGGCGCCGGCTGGCAGCGGCGCGCCCCTCCTGGGACGAGGTCTTCGACGAGCTGATCGCCGGGTACCCCGCGCTGCTCGCCGGCCCCGGCGCCGGCGCGCCCGCGCGGCGCGGCAGGGCGGCGGCATGAGGGTCGTCGACGTGACCCAGTGGTACTCGCCGGTGTCGGGGGGCATCCGCACCTACCTGCACGCCAAGGCGGAGTGGGCCGCCGCGCGCGGCCGCGCCCACGGGGCGGTCGTCACCGGGCGCGAGGCCGGGGCCGACACGGTCGGCCGCAGCCGCTTCCTCCGGGTGCGGGGGCGCTCGCCCTCCGGCCGCTGGGGGTACAGGGTGGCCCCGCGGCCGGCGCCGGTGATCGCCGCTCTCGAACACCTCGACCCGGCGGTGGTCGTCATCAACGACGCGCTGGCCTTCCCGGCGGCGATCGCCCGCTGGGCGGCGCGGCGGGGCACGGTCGTGGCGATGGTGTGCCACTCGGACCTCGCGCTCGGCGCCGCCCACCTGCCGGGCGCCCTGCGCGCCCCCGCCGCGAGCGCCCTCGGGCTGGTGCAGCGGCGCGCACTGCGGGCGCCCGCGGCCGTGATCGTGTGCTCCGAGGAGTCGCGCCGGCGCATCGCCCCCGCCTGCCCCGCCCCGGTGATCACCTCGGCGCTGGGCGTCGACACGGCGGTCTTCGCGGCCGCCCGCCCGGACCTCGCGCTGCGCGCCGCCCTGGCCCCCGGGGGCGCCCGCCTGCTGCTCTACGCGGGCCGCCTGTCGGGTGAGAAGCGCGTCGGCCTGCTCGTGCCGATGCTCGCCGCGCTGGGCGAGGGCCACGTCCTCGCGGTCGCCGGCGCGGGGACCTCCGACCACGCGCTGCGGCGGGCCGCCCGGAGGGCCGGGGTCGCGGCACGCCTGCGGCTGCTCGGCCACGTGCGCGACCGGCCGCGAATGGCGACCCTGATGGCGAGCGCCGACTGCTTCGTGCACCCCAACCCCGACGAGCCCTTCGGCCTGGCGCCGCTCGAGGCGCTGGCCGCCGGATGCCGCGTGGTCGCCCCCGCCTCGATCGGCAGCGCCGCGCTGCTGGGCGCGCATGGTGGCGTGCTCGTCGCGGGGGGGGACGCAGGCGCCCTGACCGACGGCGTGCGCCGGGCCCTCGCCGCCCCGCGCCCCCCGCGCCCCCCGGGGGACGACCTGTCGTGGGACGGCGTCTTCGCGCGCGAATGGGTGCTCTACCGGACCCTGGCGGACGCGGCATGAGGCTCCTGGTGGTGGCGATCCACGACGTCGCGCCATCGAGCTGCGGCGCGGCGGCGGCGCTCCGCGACCGAGTGGCGGCGCGGACCGGCGGGCCCGTCAGCCTGCTGGTCGTCCCCCGGCGGGGCGGTCGGGAGTCGTGGCGCGCCGGCCCGGAGGCGGGGTGGCTGCGCGCACGCCGCGACGCCGGGGACGAGATCGTCGCGCACGGGTGGTCGCACGTCGGCCCGGGGGGCCGCGACGGCCGGGAGCTCGCGGGCAGGCCGGCGGCCGGCATCGACGCGGTCGTCCACGCCGGAGTGCAGGAGCTGGGGGCGGCCGGCCTGCGCGCCGAGGGGTTCATCGCGCCGTCGTACCTGCACCCGCCCGACGCGCACCGGGCGTGCCGCCGCGCGGGTCTGCGGTGGTGGGCCACCCGCGGCCGTCTGTGCTGGGACGCCGGCGGGCGGCCCCTGCCGAGCATCGGCCTCGGGGCCTCGACGCGGACGCGCCGGGCCCTCTCGCCGGGCGCCGCGGCGCTCGCCGCCCGAGCGCTCGCCGCGGCGCCCGTCGTACGCCTCGACCTCCACCCCGCCGACCTCGGCCACCGGCGCCTCGATCGCGCGGCGGCCGGCCTGCTCGACCTGCTCCTGGCGCAGGGACGGCGGGCGCTGACCCACGCGGATCTCGTCGGGGCGGTTTCAGCGCCGCGCGGCGCCGCAACAGCGCTGTAACCCGCCGGCACCCGGCCCCCGCCTACGGTCGGCCGCGACCGTTCCGACCAGGAGGGAGAGGGATGCGAGCAGTCAGGAGACGCGCGCTGGCGTGGGCCGGCGCGGCGGCGCTCGCCGCCGGCGTGGCGGCGGGGACGACGGCGACCGCCGTCGGCGGCAAGGGCGGGCCGCCCGAGAGGGCGCCGCAGTTCACGGCGATCGGGTCGTACGCGACGGGCCTGATCGCGCCCGGCTCGGAGGACACCGCCGGCGAGACGTCGGCCTTCGAGCGCGGCCGCCTGTACGTCACCAACAGCACCGGCAACAGCCTCGACGTCGTGGACGCGAGCGACCCGGCCGCCCCGTCGCTGCTGCGGCGGGTCGACCTGAGCCCCTACGGCGCCGGCCCGAACAGCGTCGATGTGCACGGCGGCCTGGTGGCCGTGGCGATGGAGGCCGACCCGACGACCGACCCGGGCACGGTGGTGCTGCTGCGCCGCGACGGCTCCCTGGTCACCACGGTGGGCGTGGGCGCGCTGCCCGACATGCTCACCTTCTCGCCCGACGGGCGCCACCTGCTCGTGGCCAACGAGGGCGAGCCGTCCGGGTACGGCGCGCCGGACTCGGTCGACCCCGAGGGCTCCGTGTCGATCATCGACGTCACCCGCGTCTCGGCCACGCGCGCCCCGTCGGTGCGCACCGTGCGCTTCACGGACTTCGACGAGGGGGGCCCGCGCCACGGCGAGCTGCCCGAGGGCGTCCGCCTGAACGGCCCGGGGGCGAGCGTCTCCCAGGACCTGGAGCCGGAGTACGTCGCGGTCTCCGAGGACGGCCGGACGGCCCACGTCACCCTCCAGGAGGCCAACGCGGTCGCCGTCATCGACGTACGGCGGGCCGCCGTGCGCGCGATCGTCGCGCTCGGGACGAAGGACCACTCGATCGCCGGGAACGGCCTCGACCCGAGCGACCGCGACGGCGGCATCGCGATCGGCACCTGGCCGGTGCGCGGCCTCTACATGCCCGACGCGATCGCCGCCTTCCGCGTGAAGGGCCGCGACTACCTGATCACGGCCAACGAGGGCGACGCCCGCGACTGGCCGGGCTTCGTCGACGAGGCCCGGGTCAAGGACCTCACCCTCGACCCGGCCGCCTTCCCCGGCGCCGCGGCCCTGCAGGCCGACGCGGCCCTCGGACGGCTGACGGTCTCGGCCACCGACGGCGTGGGCGCCGACGGCGAGCACGAGGCGCTCTACGCCTACGGCGCGCGGTCGGCCACCATCTGGAGCGCCGACGGCGCCCGCGTGTGGGACAGCGGCGACGCGCTCGAGCAGCGTGTGGCGGCGGAGCGCCCCGGCGCGTTCAACGCCGACAACGCCGGGAACGCCCGGGACAATCGCAGCGACAACAAGGGTCCCGAGCCCGAGGGCGTCGCCACCGGCCGCATCGGCTCGCGCACCTACGCGTTCGTGGGGATGGAGCGCGTCGGCGGCTTCATGGTCTTCGACGTCAGCGACCCGCGGGCGCCGGCGCTGCAGCAGTGGGCGAACAACCGCGACTACGCGGCCGACCCGGTCGGCCCGGACAGCGGCCCGGAGGTACTCCGGTTCGTCGACGCGGCGGGCAGCCCCACGCGGCGGCCGCTCGTGATCGTCTCCAACGAGACCACGGGCACGGTCACCTTCTACGAGGCCTCGCGCCGCTAGGAGGGTCTCCGCGGCCCGGTCGTCCATGGGGATCCCATGGGTGGCCGGGCCCTCGGGGGTGGTCGCCGGCGCCGCGAAAGCAGTACGGTTCGGTGAAACCCCGGAAACCAGGAGAAAACATGGGCATTCGCATCGGCGACACCGCCCCGGACTTCGAGGCCGACAGCACGGAGGGCCGCATCCGCTTCCACGAGTGGATCGGCGACTCGTGGGCCGTCCTGTTCTCGCACCCGAAGAACTTCACGCCGGTCTGCACGACCGAGCTCGGGACGATGGCGAAGATGTCGCCCGACTTCGTCGCGAGGGGCGTCAAGGTGATCGGCCTGTCCGTCGACCCGATCGAGCGGCACGCGGACTGGGCCAAGGACATCGAGGAGACCCAGGGCGCCGCCCCGGACTACCCGATCATCGCGGACTCCGACTACGTCGTCTCGAAGCTCTACGACATGCTGCCGGCCGAGGTCGAGGGCGACGCGGGCGCGCGCACCCCGGCCGACAACCAGACCGTGCGCAACGTCTTCGTGATCGGCCCGGACAAGAAGATCAAGCTGCTGCTGGCCTACCCGATGACCACGGGCCGCAACTTCGACGAGGTGCTGCGGGTGATCGACTCCCTGCAGCTCACCGCCACCCACAAGGTCGCCACGCCGGCCAACTGGCGGAACGGCGACAAGGTGATCATCGCCGGCTCGGTCAGCGACGACGAGGCGCGCGAGAAGTACCCCGACGGCTGGGAGGCCCCGCGCCCCTGGCTGCGGATCGTGGCCCAGCCCGAGTAGGGCGCCCGGGCGCCCCCGCCGCCGTATGCGGCGGGGGCGCGGCGGGTCATCGGTCCCACGGCGCCTCGAGGACGCCGGCGAGCAGGTCGTCGATCCGGACGACCTGTCGCGGATCGGTCACGTCGAGGCAGTCGAGCCCGGTGAGCCGGGCCACGAGGTCGGCACCCGCCGTGGTCGCGGCCACGCGCCCCGCGACGATGTCGGGCACCGCCCCGTAGGCGTCGATGACGCCGCGCACGGCGTAGGGGTCGGACGCGCAGAGCACGGTGAGCGCCACCGCGCCCTCACCCAGGGCGGCGATGGCCAGGTCGCCCCCGTAGGGCTCCAGCGGCGAGGCCCCCGCCTCGACCACCAGCAGGTCCGGATCGGCATCCTCCACCGCGCCGAGGATCGCCCGCACCGCTCCGATCACCTCCTCCGCGGGAGCGATCGTCGAGGGCAGCCCGGCGTCGACGAAGTCGAGGACGGGCTCCGCCCCGGCGTCGCGCATCGCCAGGATGTCCGCGTACCGCGCGACGCCGACGAGCTTGACGCCGGCCACCCGCAGGCCGAGCCGGACGGCGCGCCGGATGAAGGCGGCGGCCGTCGTGGTCTTGCCGGCGCTCATCGACGACGCGATCAGCAGGATCACCGGCGGCAGGCGGGAGGGCGCGCCCCGGGCGGGCAGCGCGCCGTCGGCCATCGTGAGCGGCCTGCCACCCTGGGTCAGGTGGCCGCGGTACGCGAGCGGGATCACGAGGGCGCGCACGCCGGGCGCGGCGGAGGTGCAGCACCCGAGGATCCCGGCGCGCGTCAGGGTCTCCATCATCCCGTCCTCCCCCACGTCACGCCAGCCGCCCACGGCCTCGAGGGTGGCCCGGCGCTCGCCCAGGGCGCCCACGACACGGTCGCCCTCCCACACGCCCGCCAGGCGGCCGGACGCCGACTCGACCTGCCGCGCCGGCCACGCATGCCCGATCACCTCGCCGACGACGAGGTCGCCGGACCTCCATCCCCCCCGGGGGACGGCGATCACCTCGCGCGTGCCGTCGTCGGGCGTCAGCCGGCGCGCGACGCTGGTGGTGACGAGCCTCATCGCGGCCGCCCGTCCGGCTCGAGCATCAGCAGCGCCAGGAGCGCGGCCCGCTCGGGCATGGCGGTGATCAGGACGTGCTCATGGGACGCATGCGCGCCGTCGCCGACCGCGCCGAGCCCGTCGAGGGTGGCCGTGTGCAGGCTGGTGGTGTTGCCGTCCGAGGCGCCCCCGACCGCCGCCTCGACGAGGGGGATGCCGAGGTCCGCGCCGAGCAGGCGGGCGCGCTCCCACAATCGCCGGTTGCGCGGCGTCGCCTCGAGCGCCGGCCGGCCGAAGCCGCCCCCCACGCGCAGCGTCACCCCCTCCAGGTGCGGCCTCAGCCCGCGGATGGCGGCCTCCACCCGCACGGCGTCGGCCGCGGTCGGCACGCGGACGTCGAGCCGGGCCCGCGCCTCCGGGGCGATGACGTTCGCGCGCAGGCCCCCGTCGATCGTCCCCACGTTGACCGTGATCCCGGCATCCGGGTCGTTGAGCGCGAAGAGCTGCTGCACCTGGTGCGAGAGTTCGAGGATGGCGCTGACGCCGCTCCCCGGGTCGATCCCGGCGTGGGCCGCGCGGCCGGTGATCGTCACCGTGAAGGCGCCGACGGCCTTGCGCCGTGTCTTGAGCGCCCCGTCGGGCCCGAAGGCGGGCTCGAGCACGAGCGCCCGGGCGGCGCCCCGGGCGAGCCGGGCGATGTGGCGACCGGAGTCGCGGCTGCCGATCTCCTCGTCGCACGAGATCACGAGCACCGGGATCACCTGGGGCTCGGCCCCCGCGGCGCGCAGCGCCCGCAGCGCGTAGACGGCCTGGACGAGACCGCCCTTCATGTCGAAGACGCCGGGGCCGGACAGCCGGCCGCCCCCGGCGCGAACGGGCATCTCCTCGATCGTCCCGACGGGCCAGACCGTGTCGAGGTGACCCACGAGGAGCTGGAACGGCGCCCCGCCGACCCGGTGCGCCGGGCGCGACACGAGGTGCCGTCCGCCGCCGGGGGCGCGGGGCTCCCGCACCCGGTGGCCCAGGTCGATCAGCTCGGCGGCGAGGAGCCCGCGCACCCGGTCGTGCGAGCGGGGATCGGTGGAGGGCGACTCGGCGCGGGCGAGCGCCGCGAGGAGGGCCGCCATCTCGTCCTCGCGCCGGCGCAGCCAGGCCAGGAGTTCCCGCGCGCCGCCCCGCGTGACGCTCGCACTGCCGGTGACCTCGCGTGGACCCGCCATGCCCGCCGCTCCTTCGGCCGCGCCTGCGGCGCCCACCAAGCCTGACGGCGCGGCGCGGCGCGGGGCAGCGGGGAGGGCCGCAGGACGCGCCGGGTTTGTTACGCATCAGCGGGGCGACGATCCCCGATGCCCCGCCGGCCGCGCCCGGCGAGGATGCCCCTCAGGCTCCACCGCGGCCAGGAGGCCCGATGCCCGTCCCCCTCGATGTCGGCCTGGCGGTCTGGGAGAGGTTCCACTCGGTCTTCCCGCTGGTCCTGATCGCGACGGTCGAGGGCGACTCCCACGACATCGCCCCCAAGCACATGGCGATGCCGATCGGCTGGGAGAACCACTTCGGCTTCGTCTGCACCCCGCGGCATGCGACCTACCACAACGTCGTCGCCACCGGGTCGTTCACCGTCGGCTTCCCGCGCCCCGACCAGGTCGTGGAGATCGCGATGGCGGCGACCCCCCGCGACGACGACGGCAAGTCCGCCCTCGCCGCCCTGACGACGAGCCCCGCCCGGGTGGTGGAGGGCGTGCTGGTGGACGGATGCCGTGTCCACCTCGAGTGCCGCCTCGAGCGGATCATCGACGGCTTCGGCGACGCGAGCCTGATCGTGGGGGCCGTGGTGGCCGCCTCGGCCGACCCCGCCGCGCTGCGCGAGAGCGAGCGCGACGACGCCGACCTGATCCACGACGACCCGCTCCTGGCCTATCTGCATCCCGGGCGCCTGGCGACGATCGACCGCAGCCGGTCCTTCCCGTTCCCCGAGGGCTTCTCCCGCTAGGCGCGCCCGGCCCGGCTCAGAGGCGGCGGTCCTCCTCCACCACGCGCTCGCGGCCGGTGGGGGTCACGTCGGCGCGCTCGACGGTCCGCGTGCGGCGGAAGGTGCCGCTCATGAGCAGGCCGAGCACCGCCGCGGCGGCGCCGACCACGATGAGGATGAGGCCCACGACGTCGAGGTTGGCCCCCTCGACGCCGCGCGTCACGCCCCATCTCAGGATCGCTCCCACGGCGATCAGGAACAGCCCGAATCCGATGGACATCCCGGTCCTCCCCTCGGTCGTGGCCGGACGGACCGGCCCGCTCTCGTCACCGGAAGGGGTTCCCCGCGGCGCCGGCGCCCACCCCATCCGAACGGGGGGTTCGCGATCGCCCGGCGCGGCCGATGGTCCCCGGATCGGCCCGCCCCGGAGACGGGGGGTTCTCGGGGACGACGGCACGACCTAGACTCGGACCCGTCGCCGGGAGCCGCCGATGTCGCTGCCACCGAACGTCTTCCTCGAGGACCCGACCGAATTCGACGGGACCGGTCTCGGGCGGCGGGATCCGGCCTACATCCGCGAGCTGCTCCCGGTGATGGAGCTGCTCTACCGGTACTGGTTCCGGGCGACGGCCACGGGGCTCGAGAACCTCCCCCGGGAGGGCCCCGCGGTGGTCGTCGGCAACCACAGCGGCGGCATCATGACCCCCGACACGGCGATCACGCTGCACGCGTGGATGACGGCCCTCGGCGCCGAGGCGCCGGTGTACGGGCTCGTGCACCCCGCCATCTTCCGGCTCCCCTACCTGAACGTGCACACGATGAAGATCGGGGGCATCCGGGCGCACCCGAGGCAGGCGATGGAGGCGCTCGACCAGGGCGCGGTCGTCCTGGTCTACCCGGGCGGCGGCGACGAGGTGTACCGCAGCTACGCGCGCCGCAACGAGGTCGACCTGATGGGGCGCACCGGCTTCATCAAGCTCGCGATGCGCTACCGCGCCCCCATCATCCCGCTCGTGGCCGCCGGAGGGCACGAGACGCTGATCGTGCTGCACGACGGCGAGGGCCTCGCGCGCCGGCTGGGACTCGACCGCCGCGGGCTGCCGCGCCTGCCCGTCTCGCTGTCGTGGCCGTGGGGCCTGACGGTCGGCTTCACCTACAACATCCCCTTCCCGGCGAGGATCGACCTGCGCGTGGGCGAGCCCATCGACCTCGACGACATCGACCCCGCCGACATGCGCGACCGCCGCGTGGTGCGCGAGTGCTACGAGCGCATCGAGGGGCGGATGCAGGAGATGCTCGACGAGATGGTCGCCGCGCGGCGATGACCTCGACCGCCCGCCCCGGGGCCTCCATGCGTGAGAAGGAGCGCGCGGGGCGCCCCGGAGAGGGCCACGACCTGTTCTTCGCGACCCTCGCCCGCTACCGCGAGGAGGTGCTCGACGAGCTGCGCGCGCTCATCCCCGACAACGGGTACCGGGGCGTGCTGTACGACCTGATGCTCGAGTACCCCCTGCGGGAGGGGAAGGGCTTCCGTCCCGCGCTCTGCCTGGCCACCTGCCAGGCCTGCGGCGGCCGGCTGGGCGACGCGGTCACCTCGGCGGCCGCGCTCGAGCTGTTCCACAACGCGTTCCTGATCCACGACGACCTGGAGGATGGGTCGCTGCACCGGCGCGGCAGCCCCACGCTGCACGCCGAGTACGGCGTCGGGATCGCGGCCAACGTGGGCGACGGGATGAACGTGCTGGCGCTCGGCACCCTGCTGCGCAACGTCGAGCTGATCGGGCTCCAGCGCGCGCTGGCGACCGTGCGCGAGGCCGAGCGCATGGCCCGCGAGTCGGTGGAGGGCCAGGCGATCGAGCTGGACTGGATCCGCCGCAACCGCGACGACCTGGGGGTGCGCGACTACCTCACGATGTGCCGCAAGAAGACGTGCTGGTACACGTGCATCGCGCCGATGCGCATCGGCGCGCTGATCGCCGGGGTGCCGCCGGAGCGGCTGCGCCGCTTCGAGGCCTTCGGCTTCCACGTGGGCGCGGCATTCCAGATCCAGGACGACGTGCTCAACCTGACCGCCGAGGAGCACCTCTACGGCAAGGAGATCGGCGGCGACATCGCCGAGGGCAAGCGGACGGTGATGGTCGTGCACGTGCTGCGGACCGCCCGGCCGCGCGACCGCGCCCGGCTGCTGCGCATCTACGGCAAGGAGCGGCCGGCGAAGACCGACGGCGAGATCGCGTTCGTGCGCCGGCAGATGGGCGCCTGCGGCTCGATCGACTTCGCGCGCGCGCTCGCCCACCGCCTCGCCCTGCGCGCCGGGGCGCTCTTCGACCGGGACCTGCGGTGGATCCCGGCCTCCCCCCACCGCCGGTTCCTCGGCGAGATGATCGACTACATGATCACGCGACGGCTGTAGCGGTACTCGTCGAGCAGGGCGCGCGCGCCCGGCGAGCGCACGGCCCCCTCGGTGAAGGCCGTCAGCGCGCGGGCGAGCCGCAGCACCGACTCGCAGTCGCCGCGCACGTCGAGCGCCCCGGACTCCACCGCGCCCAGCAGGTCGAGGCGCCCGTCGATGAGGTCGAGCACCACCGCTCCGCGGGCCGTGACCCAGCCGGCCGGCGAGCGCCCGCCGCGGCGGGCCACGCGCGCGCGGCCGTCGCGCACCTCCACCGTGAAGCGCTCGCCGTCGACGTCCAGGCGGACGGCGCACGGGCGTAGCTCGTCCACGATGCGCAGGAACGCGGCGGGCGCCTCCGCCTCCAGGACGGCGAGCGACCGCCCGACGAACGCCCCCGTCGACGCCGCCCGGGCGCCCCGGGGCACCTCACGCCCCCATGAACTCGAACACGGCGCGGGCGCGGAAGCCCACGGCCTCCCCGCCGACCCGGCCGTCCACATCCATGTCCCCCACCACCTCGGCCAGCCGCACGAACCCCGCGCCGAGCTCGCCGGGCACGACGACCTCGATCGCGCTGCGGGGCGTGAAGCGCAGGGCGAGCGCGTCGTCCTCGGCCCCCGCCTCGACCTCGAGAGCCCCGGGGACGGCCGAGGCCGATCCCTGCGCCAGCAGGCCCATCACGCCGGGCACGCGCCGCACCGGGCCGGCGTCGTGGCGCCCGCGCATGCGCGCGGCGATCTCGGCGCGCGTGAACACGCGCACCAGGTCCGGCCCGCTCCACACCGAGAGCGTGTGCTCCTTGGCCGCCGCGCCGGTGCGGTCGGACGTGCGGTCGTACACGACCGTGAGGCGCGGCCCGCGCCCGTCGCCGTCGCCCTCCCGGGCGACCCCCCACTGCCACCCGAAGTCCTCGCCCCACCACCACCGGCCCCAGTTGTGGTCGTGGTATCCGCGCCAGCCGTCCAGCGGCCCGCGCCACCCGGGCAGCCGGGCGGTGCCCTCCACGGCCAGGTCCGGCACGATCAGCCAGTTGACGTACCCGCTGCCGACGGGCGTGTCGTGCCAGATCATGGCCGGCGCCGACGCCGGGGTCAGCGCGGCGCGCACCGCCAGCGAGCGGTCGCGCAGGGCGGCCGACACCCGGTACCGCCCGCCGCGGAAGGCGACCCGCTGGCGCCCGACGCGCAGGTCAGGGGAGCGCGGGGAGACGCCGGCGTCCGCGCCCGCGTAGAGGTCGACGCCGCCCGACCATCCCTGCGGGCCGTGCGCCAGCATCACCACCTTCGCCCGGCCCCCGCCGGGGCCCGCGAGGTCGCCGTCGACGCTCAGGTTGACGATGACGGTGCGCTCTCCGCCGTCGAAGAGCACGAAGTGCTGCCACTCCTTGTACATGCGCGCGCCGGGCGTGCCGGGCTCCGGCGGGTGGAGGCGGTCGGCGACCGCCAGGGCCATCCCGGCGGACGTCGTCACCGCAGCAACGGGCCGTCGTCGGGCTGGGGCGGCGCCCACGGCGACGAGGGCACGGCCCCGGCCACCGGCGCCAGCGCGTCGTCGGCCAGCGCGACCAGCCCGAGCATCACCAGCAGGACGGGGTTGCGCTCGTCGAACTCGTCGACGTCAGCCACGCCCGGCCCCCTCCCCCGGCGCGGGGGCGACCGTCATCACCAGCCCCGCCCGCCCGGGCGGACCGTCCGCCGCGAGCAGGGCCAGGATGTCGTCGGCCATGGCGCGCGGCGAATCCGGCCCGCGATCGCCGCCGCTCACGAAGAGGTCGAGCCCCGCGGCCCCCCAGCGCCCGAGCCCCTCCCGCCCGATCGACGCCTCGCCGAGCACCCGGCGCCACCGCGCACCCGCGGGGGTGGCGGCGAACCGGCGCCCCTCCTCGATCAGCGCGAGCAGGAGCCCCCGCATCACAGCGCGGTCGAGGCGGTCGCCCGCCGCGGCGACCGGGTCGCCCCCCGGCGCCCGCGTCAGCCGCAGCGTCGGAGGGCCGGGCGGGCGGGCGATCACGTGCCCGTGTCGCCGGGGGCGGCCGTCCTCCGCGCGGCCGGCGCCCTCGGGGCGGATCGCCGCGTCGCGGGCGTCGTCGCGGCGGGCTTCTTGGCGGCGGGCTTCTTCGCCGCGGGCTTCTTGGCTGTGGGCTTCCTCGCGGCGGGCTTCCTGGGGGCGGGCTCCGGCGGCGGCGTCCCCACCTCCAGCACGACCCCGATCCTCACCGCGTCGACGCCGGCCGCGGACACGGTGCCGCGGTAGGTGGCGCCCGGCGCCAGGTCCGGCCCGACCGGCACGATCAGCGTCACCTGCTGCTCCTGCCCCGGGGTCAGCTCCACCCGGGGCGGATCGAAGGCCACCGCCGGGCGCGCCACCTCGTCCGATCCCTCGCGGCGGAACGGGCCGGCGACCAGCTCGACGGTCATGGGGGCGATCGTCGTGTTCTCCACCCGGAAGCCGCCGCGCACGGTGTCCCCCGGCGCCCCGCTCAGGCGCATCTCGGGGTCGGGCGGGGGCGCCCGGGTCTCGTCGCGCGGCTCGACGCCGAGCAGGGCCCGGGTGCGCTCGTGGAACTCGGCCGTCATGTCGACCAGGGCGGAGTAGTACTCGAGGTGCAGCCGCACCAGCTCCTTGATGACGCCCTCGCCGGGCGCCGTCGCGGCCGCCGCGCCCCCGGGGGCGGCGCCGTTGCCGTCCGCGCGCCAGCGGCCCATGAGCTCCGCGCCCCCGCGGAGCGCGGCCAGATCGGCCTTCAGCTTGCGCGCCACCAGGTCGCCGACCATCCGCCGCACCTCCGGGTCCCCCAGGATCACCCCGAGGCCGGTGGGGTCGGGCGGCAGGCCCGACATCAGCGCCCCTGTCGGGTCCGGTGCTCTCCGCAGGGGCCGGGCGGCGCGTCGCCCGCGCAGCACACGCCGAACGTCGGCGCGCGGCCGTCCCCCCGCACCCGCAGTCGCACCCGCAGCTCCTGGGGGTCGCAGCACCGGGACCGCACGGTCAGGGTGCTCGTGTACTCGTAGCCCGTCTGGAAGGCGGAGGTGACGGCGACCTCCATCACCACGGCGCCGGTCTCGGTCTCCAGCAGGTCGAGCGAAACCCGGTCGAGCGACGGCGCCGTGGCCGCGGTGCCGTCCTCGCGCCGGAACGGCGCGGCCTCGAGCGCCAGCACCCGCCGGCGCCCGGAGCGGTTCCTCAGCCTCACCGGGATCCTGATCGTCTCGCCCACGTAGGCGTCGCGGGTCACGGTGCCGAGGTGAGGGTCGCAGTCGTGGTGCTCGGCCGGGCGGCACACGGCGAGGCGCAGGCCCGCCGCGTCGGCGAGCGTCCACGTCGTCGTGCGGATCTGGCGCAGGTTGCGCTGCAGGGCGCCGGGCACACCGCCGCGCGCCCGAGGACGGGCGGTGGCGCTCACGACGCCCGCCGCCGTGCCGGGGCACGCTTGGTGCGCGCCTTCGGCGCGGGCGCGTCGGCGTCGCCGGAGCCGCCCTCCGCCGTCACCTCGACCAGGAGCGACGCGCCCACCAGGCGCAGCAGCCCCGTGTAGGTGCGGCCCGCGCCCATGTCCGGCGGCAGGTGCAGCTCGAGGTCGACCGCGCGCGTCTCCCCCGGCGCCACCGCCGCGGCGTCGACGGCGCGCACCCTCATGCGGTCGACCCGGGTGCCGGCGATCCGTCGGACGGCCTCGTCGAGCACGGCCCGGTGGCCGTGCTCGCCCTCGGCGCGCAGCGCGCCCTCCAGGCTGCGGCAGACGCCGCCGCGCTCCTCCATCGTCACGGCGCCGAGCCGGTCGAGCGGCACCGGGACGTTCCCGAGGTTCGACACCACCACACGTGCGAGCACCGTCGCACCCGGCGCGCCCCGGGTCGCGAGCTCCGCCGGCGTGATCCGCGCCCGGGGGTGCTCGGCCACCTCCACCACCGCGGTGGTGCGGGCGCCCCCCACCTCGACCTCCACCTCGTGGCGCCCCGGCGGGGTGCAGGGGTCGAGCCGCAGGCGCACCGGCACGCGGGTCGTGGACCCCGCGGGCAGCCGCCGCAGCACCGGCACGCTGCCGGCGGCCCGCTCGGCACCGAGCGCGCCGCCCGAGACCTCGAGGGCGCGCAGCATCACGTCGTCGTCACCGGCGTTGCGCACCTCCACGTGGCCGGTCACCCGGCGCGGCGTGCCCGCCAGCAACGAGGCGCTCGCGCGCAGGGGCGGCGTACGGGAGCGGGTCGTCGACACCGTCCCCGCCCCTCAGCCCTTCGGCTGCGGACGGTCGTCCTTCGGCCGCGGGTCCTCGCCCTCCGCGCAGGGCTCCTCGCAGTCGGGCACGCAGTCGTCGCGGATGACGGCCGGCTCGCCGCACATCGAGAAGGTCAGCGCGTCGATGCCGAGCAGTGTGAGCGGGAACACCGAGAAGCCGACGTTCAGGTTCACCGGGAAGCGGATGCGCGACCGCGCGAGCGTCACCGTCCGCAGCAGCTCGGTGATCTGCTCGAAGGTCAGGTGCGGGAGGTTCTTGAGGTCGAGGTCGATCCCGGCTCCGACGGTCACCGGCGCCTTCGGGTCGCCCTTCAGCGTCGCCGACACGTCGAGCGGGTCGAGCCGAATGGCGATCGGCGCGTCCTTGCTGCCCGTGAGCACCGCGCTGGCGGTGGCCGTCACGTCGGCGGTCGACACCGTGGTGATCGTGCCGAGATCCACATCCACGTCGAACTCGGTGGGGATCAGTTTGATCTCGGGCGAGCCCATCTGCGGGGCCTCCTCGGATGACGGGCGTCCGTGACCGGGGGCGTTTCGCGGATGAACCGACTCTATTCCCGGCGCCGTTGCGGCGTCCACCGCCGTCTCACGGCGGCGCCGACGACGATCCGCTCACCCCGGGGCGGCCAGCACGAGCACCTCGTCGGCGCCGCGCTGGAAGGCGTAGTCGACCCGCCGCACCTCGCTCTCGACCCCGTCCGCGCCGAGCATCCGCCGCAGCTCGTCGATGACAGGAGAGCGCGCGTAGGCCGTGTCGATCAGCGGGTACACGCGCACCTCCCCCGCCACCCGCAGCAGCTCGCGCAGCGCCGCCTCGTGGTCGTCCATGTCGAGGTGGTCGGGATAGGTGAAGAGCAGGTAGCCGCTCAGCGCCAGGCGGAAGGCCCGGTCGCGGAACGGCAGCGCCGGCAGCGCCGCCGCCACGTAGCGCTCGTCGGGACCCCGGTAGTCGGCGGCGAAGGCGTCGAGCCCCGCCCGCCGCGCCGCGGTCAGCGCCTCCACCGAGTCGTGGTAGCTCCACAGGTAGCTCTCGCTGTTGGCCGCGAGGTACCGCAGCCCGTGCTCGAACCCCTCGCGCGAGCGCTGCACCAGCGCCTGCGGGTCCCCGGCATACGCCGGGTCGGCGCTCACCACCACCCCGCCCCGCGCGCGCAGCCCCGCCGCGAAGCCGCCCGCCCCGCCGGGGCAGTCCAGCACCGGCCCGGCGAGCAGCTCAGCGTCGGTGAGGCCGAACATGTCCCGGTACTCCTCGTAGGGGCGGCTGCTGACGATGATGTCGCCGATGCCCCGCGGGGCGTCTCCGGATCCGCGCGCCATGGCCCGATCCTCTCAGTCGCTGGGGGGTTCGGGGGCACGTTGACATCGCGAACGCGGCGCCCCTAGGGTCGCGCCCATCGGCACCCCGCGCGCGTCGTACCCATCCGGTCGCGCCTCGACACTGGAGCCGGGTCCTGTCACGAGAACGGGCGCGACCAGCGGCGAGCGGTCCGCTCCTCGGCGCGGCGACCCTGCTGCTCGCCGTCTGCGCCATCGCGGCCGCCGCGCCGGTGCACGCGGCCACCCCGAGGGCGGTGACCGGGCTCTCGGCCGGCATCAGCCCGGCGAGCGCCCCCCACGGCATCGCCGCCGGGCCCGACGGCAACCTCTGGTTCACCGAGTCCGAGGGCGACCGGATCGGGCGCATGACGCCCACTGGCCTGGTCACCGAGTTCTCGGCCGGGATCGGGCGCGGGAGCACCCCGTACGACATCGTCGCCGGCCCCGACGGCAACCTCTGGTTCACCGAGCGGGCCGGCAACCGCATCGGGCGGATCAGCCGTGCGGGGGTCGTCACGGAGTTCTCGGACGTCATCAGCCCAGGGCGCGGCCCCCTCGACATCGCCGCCGGTCCGGACGGCAACCTCTGGTTCACCAAACCCGAGGCCGACCGGATCGGGCGGATCACGCCGGCCGGGGTCGTCACCGAGTTCGCGGCCGGCATCACACCCGGGAGCGCCCCGTCGGGCATCGTCGCAGGGCCCGACGGCAACCTCTGGTTCACCGAGTCCGAGGGCGACCGGATCGGGCGGATCACCCCGGCCGGGGTCGTCACCGAGTTCGCGGCCGGCATCAGCGTCGGGAGCATCCCGTACGACATCGCCGCCGGGCCCGACGGCAACCTCTGGTTCACCGGGTTCGGTGGGGACCGGATCGGACGGATCACCCCCGCCGGGGTCGTCACCGAGTTCTCGGCCGGCATCAGCGCCGGGAGCCTGCCGTACGACATCACCACCGGCCCCGACGGCAACCTGTGGTTCACCGCGTTCTACGGCAACCGGATCGGGCGGATCACCCCCGCGGGGGTCGTGACCGAGTTCCCGATCCGGGCCGGCTCGTCGAGCGACCCGATCAGCATCGTCGCCGGTCCCGACGGCAACCTCTGGTTCACGCTCTCCGGCGACCGGATCGGGCGGATAACCCCCGCCGGGCTCGTGAAGGTGGTCCCCGGACGGCTCCGTCTCTCCGTCAGCCCGCCCCGCGACCGCACACCCCCCTTCGCCGTCCGGATCTCGGGGGCGCTCGCCCGCGCGGCCGGGACCCCGTGCGCGGGCAGGGTCCGCGTGACCCTCACGACGGGTGGCAGGGTCGTCGCGAGGAGGACGGCGCGCCTGGGGACGAGGGACGGGGGCTGTCGCTTCTCCCTCCCCCTGCGGCTCGAGCCGCGCGGCCGGCTGTCGGTCAGCGCCCGCTTCCTCGGAAACACAGCGCTGCTCCCGGGCGCCAGCGCCACGGTGCGAGTGCGGGTCGGCTGAGCCGCCCTCGTCGGCCCCCTCGATGACTGGGGTTGCCCCGCTTTGACGGACAGGTTGATTAGGCCGCCGACTCTGCTCCTTGGTGGTGCCGTGCCTCGAACTGGGCCGGGCTGAGGTAGCCGAGGGCCGAGTGCCGGCGGCGCGGGTTGTACCAGCCCTCGATGTACTCGTAGATGGCCATGCGCGCGGCCTGGCGGGTGGGCCAGGAGCGCCGGTCGACGACCTCGGTCTTCAGCGTCGACATGAACGATTCGGCCAGGGCGTTGTCGTAGGCATTCAACGATCACCTACTCTCAACGCAACAAGGCGGTGTTGCGACGACCCCTTGAACCCGGACAGCGAGCCGCGATCGGAGTGGTGCACCAGCCGGCCGGGACCGACCTGGCGCCGCCACAGCGCCATCTGGATCGCATCGACCACCAACTCCGAGCGCAGGTCCTCGCGCATCGACCAGCCGACGACGCAGCGACTGAACCGTCGACCACCACCGCCAGCTAGAGCCAGCCCGGCCCAGGTGCGCACGTAGGTGATGTCGGCAACCCACAGCGCGTTCGGGCGCTCGGCGAGGAATCGTCGCTCCACCCAGGTCGGCGGCCGGTGCTCGCAGCGGGTCACGTTCGGTGGTGCGCCGGAATCGCCTGCGGTGCGCGCCCTCGAGGCCCGCATCACGATCAGGCGCGCGATCCGCTTTCGGCCGTGTCGGAGTCCGTCGGCCCCGAGCTCGGCGTGGATGCGCGGCGCGCCGTAGGTGCCTCGGCTCATCTGATGCACGCGGCGAAGCCGCTCGACCAGGTCCTGGTCCTCGCGCCGGCGCGCCGATGCCGGCCGGGCGGCCCACGAGTAGAAGCCCGAGCGCGAGACGCCGAGGGTCCTGCACAGGGTGGAGACGCCGTGGCCGGCCTTCTCGGCGGCGATGAACCGATAGAGGCTCACCGCGTCGTCTCCGACGCGAAGAAGGCCGCGGCTTTTTTCAGGATTTCGCGCTCCTCGGGCAGGACCTTGTTCCCGCGCCGCAGGCGCGCCAGCTCGGCGCGCTCATCGCTGGTGAGGCCCGGCAGATCGCCGTGGTCGATCTTGGCCTGCTTCACCCAGCGGCGCACCGCCGTCTCGGTCAGATCGAGCTCGCGGCAGACCTCGTTCACCGACTTGCCGCTCGAGAGGATCAGCTCAACCGTTCTCGCCTTGAACTCGGCCGAGAACTCGCGCCGTGCCCGCCTGTGAGGTTACTCCATGTGGACCTCCTTGGAAGGGCATCATCGCCCTTCGGTCGGTGTCCGCAGAAGCGGGGCAACCCCAAGCGATGTCCACAACAGGTCGTCTCACGTCCCAGATCCCCTCCGTTTCCAGTGGCCGACGCCGCCCTGTGTCGGTGCCGCCTGAATACTGACCCCCGCGCGCCGGTCGAAAAGCGACCCCCC
>VFQN01002441.1_pt1 | contig 28634 bp, 31 predicted proteins | sample 3512371 | NCBI WGS metagenome assembly VFQN01 (sample SAMN10412370, study PRJNA504923) | tailings metagenome | isolation source: Replicate 2 from Balatoc abandoned mine | place: Philippines: Itogon, Benguet | collected 2017-08-28
AACAGACCTGAGAGGGCTGCTGCTGCTGCTGCTGCTGCTGCTGCTGCTGCTGCTGCTGCCCTGTCCAGCCGGCTCTTGTGCATGTTGGCACCTTGTTGCCGCCGGCTCCGGTCCGACCAACACGTGTGCCAGCAGGAGACCCACACGTCGGGTGGCGGCCGCAGGCAGCTGTACCCTACATGGAGACAAGTAGCGGCGGAGGGGAGCCTGAGCACACGAGAACACGTGCTAAGCGAGGATGTTACGTCCGTCACACGATGTGCCATTTAATGCCATGCAACAAGTACTGCTTTCGCGTAGGCGGAGGTGCCAGGTTGAAGCTATAAATAAAGCGCGCGCTCGAGGCAGCGTCACAGCTCTTGCAAAGACGTCTAGGTTGCGTTGCAAGGGTGTCTCCTTGCGTACCTGATGGGCACATACTCGCTCGCCTCCTCCTCCTCCTCCTCCTCCTCTGCCCCAGGGGCCCGGGACGCACTGCCAGCCCGGCCCCGCCACGCCTCACCACCGCCGCTGCCGGCCCTGCTGCCCTTGCTGCCCCTGCCGCTGCTACCCCCGTCGCTGCCACTGCCATCCTCATCGCTCTGCTGCTCCACGCGTACACTGGCACTGCCGGTGGGCAGATACGCTGTGTGGTCCAGGACCGCCCGCGGTTCCTCGTGCTCGTCCTCCTCCTCCCCTCCCTCCTCCTCCCCCTCTTGGTGAATTCCGTCCGCCCGCACCACCACCACCCTCACGGACCCACACCCCTGCAGAAGCCCACGCTCCAACAGCAGCACCACCGAGCTGCCAGCAGAGCCCTCTAGACGCCCCTGTGCACTCCCGCCCCCGCCTCCGCCACCACTCCGGTCCCCATTAACCCCGCTGCCCTCCTGCCCACCGCCCCTAACCTCCACCGCAGGGGGCCATGCCAGCACCCGCCCACAGCTGTCCTCACCAATGACGACCCCTGCAGGATCCTCAAAGGACGCTGCCTCCTCTCCTGGTTCCTCGTTACACCAAAAGCTGTTGCTGCCACTGCCCCCATCTCCGTAGCTGCTGCCCTCCCACCGCCCGCACGCGCCCGGCGTTCCTACCCCTGGATTCAGCTCATGCGGCTGCAGCAGGTTGGAAGCTGCCAGAAGCTGCGCAAGGGTGCCCTTCAGTTGGCCTCCCGCGCCCTCCCCTCCGCCCGCGTCCGAATCGTCTGCATCGTCGGGGCACCACAGGGAGGGCAGCTCCGCGTGCACGTGGCGGTGACGGTTGCGGCGGTTAGAGCGGTTGAGACGATTGGTTTGCAGTTGGCGGTCAGCACCGATGCAGCCGCCTGCAGCCGTGACATCCTGGTCCGCGCCCGCTGCAGATGCGACCGGCTGCAGCAGCAGCTGGTGCGGGGACGCCAAAAGCGGAAGCGGCGCGGCCTGCTGCTGCGGGATGCCGGGATCACTGCGTCGCGGAGCCAGTGCGCCGCCCCTTGCCCCGCTGGTCCGCATCCCGCTTGCACCGCCTCCCGGGTGCGAGTAGACGCCTGGCAGTCTGTTGTCCAGGTGTGAGGGCTGGACAACACCAGCTGCAGCTGCGGCCGCTGCTGCTCCTGCTCCTTGTGCGGCTGGTGTGCCGTCGGGTCCCGTGGTACCGGTCCCATCAGGGGCAGGGAGGGGCTCGGCGGGAGGGCGCGGTACGTGGCGCACCCGCGCACGTGCGGCCCTGGCCGTGGCCACCCGGTTGACCGGCGCGTGGGCACGACCACGTGCCACCGTCAGCAGCAGCAGCACGCAGCCGGGGACGCATGCGGCAGCCATGCAGTACAGCGGCCGTGGGAGCAGCTGCATTGCGGACAGGCTGCTACTGTCATTGTCACTGTCTGTGGGCGGATAACCGGCAGTGGGGGTAGTGGCGCTGGTGGCGGGCTGGGTGGCTGAGGTGCTGGGGAGGGAGGAGCGGGGGTTGCCTGTTGTGGGCGTGGTGGCGGCAGCCAGCGCTCGGTCCACTTCACGCAGCAGGGCGCGGCTGACAGCGTAGAAGCTGTTGGGATCAGCTGAGGTGCATGCGGTATCGGCAGCCTCTGTTCCTGCTGTCGGAGGCTGTGGGTTAGCGTGGGGTAGCGCTGCAGCATCATGAGGGAGGGTGGTGCTGGTGGCAGTGGTGGTGCTGGCGTGACCAGCAGGGCCCTGGCGGCGGTTCGGGGTGCGGAGCTTGAGGCTGATGTTGAGGACGGAGGTGGAGGAGCGGTAGATGCTGGGGTGGGACGGGCCCCCTGCTGCGCGGGTGTGGATCATGACGGATGCTAAGGACAGGGACCGGGTGGTGCTGGAGGCGGGGCGCAGCAGCGGGCGGGAGCTGGCGAGCGGTCCAGGGCGCGTCATGGGCCGCATGGCGCTGCTGAGCGTTGCGGCAACGGCGCCTGCAGCTTGTGGGACCTCGCCATGATGTGCTGCTGCATCCGCAGGCCTGGCTGTATGTGTTGATGAAGATGGAGGTGTGTACGGGGTAAGATGCTGATCGGCTGGGGGCGGGGACCCCTGGGGGCCCCCGCCTCCGGGGTGCGAGAAAAGCATCGGCCGAGACGGTCGGCCCCGGCTGAGCAGTCTTGTAAAGCTGGCTAGGCCTCCTAGGGCAGAGGCCACGCTGGCGCTGTAAATGTCGGGGGCGGAGTGAAGAGCGGAGGGGAGGAATGGGCTGTCCGGAGGGCCGGCCGGGGCTCGGGGGCGAGCGGTGACGGCATCGGAGGCCAACACGTCGTCCCGGAGGGAGGAGCCCGTTCGAGCCCGGGACGAGGATAACTCTGAAGGTACATGAGCGCCCTGCAGAGACTGCTCGGCAGTTCCTGTGTCCAGCTTTGAAGTGCTGCGGCTCGGTTGCGGAGAGCTTGCGCCGGTGCGAGAGCCCGAGGTCGGCTGCTGCGTAACCTTTGCAGCCAGCTTTTGCAACCGTCGGATCCTTGGTGAGCGCGCGCGCCGTTGCAGGCACGGCCACGCGAAGAGGAAGTAAGATGTAGGGATGAACAGCAGGAAGACCAGTAGGGCAACGGAGAACGTTTCGGGCATGTCTCGCGTCGCAACCACAAGCGCAGGCGAGCGCTCACGCACTACAAAATGCGGATGAATTTATTACCACTGCAGCTAATCATACTGTCTATGTTATGTTATGTTCAGCAACGTCAGACTGTGAGCAACACGGAGCCAAAGTGCCAAACGACCCTCGGGTCTCTTAGGATGGGACCTTGGAGTTTTGCACAGCGTGTTGGACGTCTTGGTACTGTCGCACCGATGTACACCCAGTGCTCATGAAAACACGTAATTATATCAAGAAGGTTGGTGAAAGGCCTTTGTGTCCACCCTGTACCGGTGCGCGTGATGGCGGGAAAATTGTACAAGGACTTTTCGGAAGGGGCGCACAACGGGCAGCCCGCTTTTATTCGTACGTACGCAAAGGCGCATCTGGGCGCATTCACTAAGACTACAGGCAAGCTGCACCTTGGCGAGGCTAGGCCATCGGTAATGCAACATTTAAGGACCTTACTGTGCGTCTGTGCCTCCGCGTGAGCCGGGCCGCTTACGAAGAAAGGTAGACGTTGTGAATATGGCTTTGGACCCCCTGCATGCAAGGACGGGCGTAGTTTTGTAACACTGTTCGGCACCTGACCGGTTACAAAGCTCTCTTCAAGCAGCGCTGATGACTTTGCGCTGCCTTCGTGCCTGCGCGCAAGAAGTCGCTCATGGATGAGGCATTGAGCCGGGCTCAGTACCACATCAGTCCGTTCTGTTGCCCTTACAAGCGGGTGACCATGATGCCAGAGCAAAAAGCATACCGGCAGGCATCCTTTGGAGACAGAGTTCCACTGGAACGCATGCAGGGCCACAGAGACTGACAAAGATTACCAAGAGAGGCTCCACCAACACCAGATTCCACCACACCAGATGCCTGGCATCTGCGCATCATTAACGTAACATGCAGCTATGCAGGGTACCGCGAGGTAACGCAACCCTCATTATGCTCGATCTGCTCCACCAGAGCATGCCTGTTTCCTGTTCGCACGCAAACGCAATGTACAACGTCAGCCTCCACCTTTCCGGAACAGCATCTGAGTCATCGCCTAGTACGGCGCATACCGCGGCCCTGCACCAGCCCCGCGCCCGCCGCTAGAGGGGGGCGGGCGGCTGGCGCCGCCGCCGCCGCTGCCGCCCGTGTATCCCCCGGACCCGCCCGTGTAGCCTGCAGGCCGAGATGCACCGCTCCCCGCGTTGTAACCACCCGAACCACCAGTGTACCCTGCGGGAAGGGGAAGGCAACTCCTGTAAGTACATGGCTTACAGTCGATAAGCCCTGCAGTACTCCTACTGTGTCCTAACACGTGCAGTGAACACGTGCTACTGCAAAATTGTGAGCCGTGGCAGCCAGCCATATCACCTGCACACACTTGGCTCGGTGCATCACCCCCGTTTCTCACCTCCGCTGCCCCCAGTGTAGCCACTGCTGGCCGCCCGCGCAGGAGGCGCCGGCGCAGCGCTGTACGACGAGCCGCCGCCGTACCCGGATCCGGACCGCTCAGCGCCGTACCCGCTGCGCTCCGAGTGGTAACCGCCGCCGCCGCCGCCTCCACGCTCTCCGCCCCCGTACCCTCGGCCGCCACCACTGTACCCACCCCGCTCCCCGCCATAGCCGCCGCGCTCGCCCCCATAGCCGCCGCTGCCCCGCTCTCCGCCCCCGTAGCCGCCGCTCCGCTCGTACCCGCCGCCGCCGCCGCCTCCACGTTCGTGTCCGTAGCCGCCGGACGCCGAACGCTCGCCTCCGTAGCCCCCGCCCCGTTCGCCTCCGTAGCCACCGCCCTCGTAACCACCTGCAACCGTCATCAAACACACGCACCTGTCTGCACGCTCTCCACACACACGGCGCAAAGGAATGACGGAAAGTGGTCCGCCGGGATCCATAATGGACTACCCACCATACCCACCTTCGTGTCCGTAGCCGCCCCGACCACCGCCGCCGGAGTACCCCCCGCGGCTGCCACGGCCACCACCGCCGCCGCCGTACCCCCCTGAGCCCCCGCCGTACGGTCCGCGCTCTGCCCCAGCGCCGCGGGCCTCGGGGCCGCGGCCCTCCGCGCTGCGGTCGCGCGGTGGTGGCGGCGGCGGGCCGCTGCGGCGGATGGGGCCGCCAGCACCGGCCGCCGCGCCGCCGGCTGCGGCCGCGCCGCCATCGTGGTAGGCCGCCGCGGCCGCTGCGCCGCCCATCACGTAGCCGAGCTGGGGGAGGCAGCGCGCACGGCACATGAAGCTCAGCAGGGTCAGGAAGCCCATGCGGTTCGAAGCTGGCCGCCAGGATGCAGCCGAGCTGAGCAGACACAGCACATGGCAAGGACAGCAAAACCAACCGATGCATGCTGACGGCAGCTGGTCCCTGCCAATCGACGCAAAGGGGACAGTCACCTCTGCTACTGCTTTCCTGCCACACCACAATCACAGAAGGCATACGCCTCGCACTTCTGATAACGCCCCCGCCCCCCCTTCATGCTGCCGTACCTGGCCGCCGGGCACCATGATGGGCATGATGGGCATCCCCAGGTGGCCGCCGTAGCCGTAGCCGTACCCGTAGCCCTCGTAGCCCTCCTCCTCGTACCCCTCTTCGTACCCCTCCTCGTAGCCGTAACCGTCGTAACCGCCGCCGTAATCGTAGCTGGCGGCTGCGGCCGCCGCGTAACCCCGGCCGCCGCCGTAGCCACGGCCGCCTGGCGGACCGCGGCCGCCGCGGCCCATGCCACGACCGCCTGCGAAGCAGCACATGCTCATTCCTACTTTACTGGCAGTACGTACTCTATGATGGCATTTAGTAGCATTTGGCTCCATCCCGCGGCTTGCACGTACGCCAGCCCTAACTTGCAGATCGCCCTGCACCAGACGCACCTCTGCCGCCCATGTTGTAGCCGCGGCCGCCGTAGCTGTAGCCCGGAGGGCCGTACGGCCGCATGCCCATCCCCATTCCCATCCCCATGCCGTCGTCACGCTGCGCCTGCGGCTTCGCCATGTGCACCTGCACAAACAAACAACAACGAACAGGTGATAACCCTTAGGCACACAGTGGTCGCTCGCGGGAATGGCTGGTGTCATAAAAGGCGGGTCACAACGCTTAGGCATACGATCATCGTCCGCTGGTAGAAAAGGCTGGCGTCATACAAGGCGGGTCACAACCCTTAGACATACGATCATCGCGCGCTGGCAGACAAGGCGGACGCTGGTTTCCTTCCTTGCACTTAATGCCACTCGGCAATGCCGGCAAAGGGTGAGGATGCCGGACTGGCGCCGGTTCCGCCTTGCCTCGCAAGCATGGTCAACACGCGGTGACCAAGCTAGCGGGGTCTACGTGCAACCCATGCACCAGCACGCCCGCACCCACCACCAGCTCCTTGCCCTCCAGCGTGTGCTTCTTGTTCTCCGCCTCCGCCACGGCACGCACTGCGCTGGACCGCTCCACGTAGTTGACAAAGGCGTAGTTGCGCAGCTTGGACTGGTCGTCGGGCTGGTACAGCAGCGTGACGCGGTCAATCTGCGGAACGACGACACGGGAAGCAGGAGTTTTGACCACTTCGGTCCGTCGCGGTTGCTAGATTTTGTCGTCCCGCAAAGTTGGAGGTTCACTAACGCTGCAGGAACCAGTTGTTTATAGAACCGCAAGCGGCGGTCGCGGGCGTGAAATCCAAACCAGAAGATGCAGTACACGTGGGGTGCTTGCCAGGGGCCAGCAACAACCATTCGGAGAGCTAAAGGCGAGAGGAGAGAGGAGGGTGTAACTTGAAACCGCTCACCGAGCCATAGTGCGCGAACACGTTGCGCAGGTCCTGCTCGGTGTAGTGCTCCGGCAGATTGCCCACGTAGATGGATTTGACCTGCTCGTGGGTAAGGGGGCCGTGGCAAACGCAAGGGTTCAGAGCTTTTGTGGATATCCCTACTGGCCAGGCAAGGACATGAGTGCATTTGCACGCACGTGCGTGGGGTGTAAAGCACCGCGGGAGATGCTTGCAGGCGGAATAGCTTGCATAGGCCACCCAGCTGTCCAGGGTCATGTGTTCACGTGTGGCGCAGCCATCACCGACGGGTTACTGACCTTCTCGGTGCCGATCTCGTCCCGCTTGGGGTCGGCCCACATGATCTGGACCTGGTGCCCGCGGATCCTGCGCAGAACCAAACAGCAGCACGACGCCGCATCATCAACAAAGCTGTCGTGCGTATCTTGGCACTGTTTTAATTTTAATGCACAAGCCGCGAACCACAGATGGTAGCGCAAGGCGCATGTGCGCTACCACGCTCACGGCAGAGGACACCAATGCGGAAACTTCGTAGACATGCCGTCAGCTGGCCTGCGCGCAACCGCAATGATAACCACGCTGTACCTGAAGTCCGGCCGGCTGAGCTTCCTGAGCGCCACCGTGGCCGCCGCGTTGTTGTAGAAGGCGATGAAGCCGAAGCCTCGCGCCTGGTTGGTCTCTTTGTCCATCATGACCTCCGCCTTCTCAAGCCCTGCCGTGCGCAGGGTTGCCACAAGGCAACACGACGTCAGCTTCGTCAACACAAGCCATGACCAGTCTACAGACACATGCAGTTCAACCCGCCACGTCGTACTTTTGAGCTGTAGCCAGACCTGTATTGCCGCCGCCGGACAACGGCCCCCACCCGTTCCCATGCACAACCATGCTACTCCCGGGGCTTCTGCATGGAAGCACACGCCTCATGTACGGCTTGCTGCTTACCCCCGACCATGCCACTTACCCACGACCTCTGTGTGCTGATGCCAAGGCTGATGCACGGGTGCGCACGGTCCAGGCACGGGCCGCATTCGACCTTCCACTTACCCACGACCTCGGTGTGCAGCAGCGCCTCCAGCTCCTCCCGTGTGATGTCCCGCGGCATGCCGCCGACGTACAGCTTGTTCTTGACGATGGACGGCACCACGTTGACGCGCCGGCCGGGGAAGTCCTTCACCTCGCGCCCCTCCAGCAGGGTCATGGCCTTGTCCGCGCCCTCGCGCGTCTTGTACACGCAGAAGCAATAGCTGGGTTGCGGCAAGGGAATGGGGTGTGGTGAGGTGTTTCCCTTCCGCTGAGCGTTATGGCACTGTAGGGCTGTGTCCCGGGAACCCATGTCCCGCGGGAGGCGTATTGCCAAGCAAGACGTCAGGGTAGAGTGCAGGTGTCAGTGCACAACTAGGTAGCAGAGACCATATGGGACGCCAAAACGAGCGCGAATATGAACGGGTTGGTTCGAGTCGCAGACGGCGTGTCCGTGATTTCCGCGTGAGGCACATGACCTGCGTGACAAGCGGGTGAGCAACTTGGTGCATGCTGGAGGTGGTGGCCGCACAGTGCTCACCCCTTGTTGGTGTTGGCCTCCCTGTCCTTGGGGATGCGCAGCGCGTACACCTCGCCCGCCAGCTCGCAGAACGCCCGCAGCTGCGCGTCGGAGGCCTCCCGGGGCAGCTTGGACACAAACACCTGCACGACAAGGAGGGAAAGCATGGAAGCTGGACAAGATACGCTTCATGTAGACGTGTGCCGCACAAATATTGACGCGGCGGTGACTGGACTGCGTTGACACCACTGACACGTGACAGGGAGGCTACATGCGCCTTGGATACGGCGCAAGGCGAGGCGCCTTATGTCATGCTGCTGGCGCTAATGTGCTCGGAAAACGTACAGGTGCTGCAGGAAAACAACGAGACATCAGCACGCTTACCTCGGTGCCGTGAGGTGGCTGGCTCATGGGGTCTTCTGCGTCGCCACCGTCATCCATCCTGTAGGCAGAGGCAGGGGCAGTAGCTTTAACCCTCACGGCGCGTTGCGACCTCAAATGGGCAGTAGTCATTATCAACGACACATGGCACGCATGTGTCTGGAATTGCCGCAACACGTAAAACTTCCCCGGGGCACGAGGGTCTCGCTGCACAAGAGCTGCGAGTTGGGGGACTCACGCCTTCTCGTCCTCGTGCCGCTGGCGCTCGTCCTCTGCCATGGCTTGCTCCTGCTCCTTCGAGTGCTCCTGCTGGTGCTGAGCCGCCTCCTTACCAGCATCAGGCCCTGGCTGCTCATTGCCATTGGCCCCATCGTTTCCCGCAGCGCCCTCTGCCTGGGGAGCAGGCTCCTCCCCCGCGTCACCGCCACTTGCAACCGGGTCGCCTGCAGCCGCGTCTTCCAACGGCTCGTCAGCGGGTTCAGCATTGCCACCTGCACCGTTATCATTGGCCGGTTGGTCGCCGTCAGCTGCTCCTCCGCTGCCGTCGCCTTCCAAACCTCCCTGCGCAGCGACCGGGGCAGACAAGCACGTTACGCGACCTGGACTTCCTCAAACAGGGACTTCTCGGGCGACCTCTATGAATGGCACGTATTCAGAGAGACCTACAGCTCGCCAGGGCTCTCAAGCAAAGGCATGCAGGCCATGGCGATCTCGTGCAGCGGGCCCTTGATAAAGACCCGCCATACTGGCGCATGCAACAACTCACCTCGTCTTGTCCCATCATGTCGACATCATCTCCAATGGCCTCCTCTGCATACTGCTCTTCCTCGGCCATAGTGCCGGACAGAACTGCCGGCGCCCTCTATGGGACGCGCACTAGACGTAGGAAGTTGTGGAACCGGCATTAAAAAGCAGCAAGGGAAATAGTGGTGTGATCGTGGGTTTGCGTAGGGTCCGGCAAGGTCGCAAAAGGCAGAGGCGAAAGTGAGCGTGGCCAGCGGTGGAAGCATTTGTTATGCAACTTTGAAATCGATACTCCAAAGGACCGGAGGAAAGCCAAAGAGCAACCAGAGTGTAAGCCCAAAGTCTAGTTGGCAGAGCGCATTGAGCAACGGACCTGGTGAGAGTGTTGACTGTGACGGGATAGACCAGCAGCAGAACCGAGGTGCTTAAGTATGTGTCGCGGTCGCACAAGCAAATATGTACCGTGTTCGCAGCACGGCGGTGTCGTACACGGTGCTCAGGTAGGCGGGCAAGAAGATGGCCAAAACCTTGGGCCATTCAGGGACGAGCCGGACCTCGGCTTCTACGCCAGGCAAGCATAGGTACCCGTTGCGGCACGTGCTGTGCACCTATGCTCCCTGCCCGTGCCCGAAGCAGGCTCAAGACGCGCGCGGCCATGGCACCCCATCTGCCCCCCACTGTGGGGACACGTGGAGGGACCACAAGGGACTAGTCCTGTGGACCGAGAAAGGAGGTGGGGGCCTGGAGTGTTGTAAAACACAGACCCTGTAAGTCCATCGTGCAGACGGTGCAGTACAGAAACTTGAGGGGGCCCTGAAGTGGGTTTAAGCCACGGCAGCCGGGCAGCCAGAAACCAGGGGAACTGTCTTCCGCAGATACAAGTGGTTACGACGTGCTACCCATGTCCCATATACGCTGAAAAATGGCAGTTCCGAAGCAGACTGGCAGTACGCCAGGTACCGTACTGTGCTGGGACTCAGCCGCGAAGCACCGGGCCAGGGTGTAGGACGGGAACGAAGCGTACGATCCCAGACTGGCTTGGCCTAGGACTGCATGAGTTCAGTGAGCAGCTGTGCGGCAGGCAAAGCCGTGCGGTGATGGGGCAGTCCTGGGCAGCCTGGCCTCTGACGCAATGCGTTACTGCCGGTTGCTCCTACCTACAATGTCGCTGCCATGTTGCGCGAAGCGATGTTAGGACCTCGGGTTTGGAGACACGAGTGGACCTCACACTGCAAGGCAGGTAGGCACAGAGCAGGACAGGCAGCCGGCAGGTGTCAACCTGTGTCGTGACCTCTTCCGGCGCACAGTCTGTGCGGTTGCGGGCACGCCCCGCTACGCCCCTACCTAACCACGTGCGGGCTCGGCGGCTGCCTAATGTGTACTAGCGATGTTGGGGTTTTGCACACCTATCCAGCACGATACTGAGCAAGGCCTTCCACACAAGTTACAACCGTGTACACTGCTTGGCATACGGTATTACGCTACAAAGATTGTACCTTGGCCTGGGTCACACCTGCGGCGCGTTGTACGGACCCAGGTGGCGGGTAGCAGGACCTTGCACCGTTTGCAGCAGCAACATACCTGTACTCCAGCCAATCTTGACTTGCATGCTACATTGCAACCAATATCTACTGCCTGTGTGCCTTCAACCCAAGGCCTTTGGTGTTACTTTCTCGCCCATCCAAGCGTTTTAGGTTGGCGAGTGGTAGGGATGGAGGAGTTGCGTTGATGATATCTCATAAGCAAAAAGGGCTTATGGCTGCTTTGCAGCCAGCCCTCGCAACTGTGTTACTGCTTGTCGTCGCACTTACTCGGCCGGCACTCACCCAAGGGAACGGCGACAAATGGCTTCATTACCTCACACGGCCACCCTTTTGGCGTCAGCAGTATACAGCTTGCGGGCTCAGTACCATCCGGAACGGTGTTCGGCCTAACCTCTGTGCCAATAACGTGGAGTTCTGCTTCCCAGATCCTTATCAGCCCACCTTTGAAGTCTGTACTCCTTGTTGGAAAGCCTGCCTGGAGTGCACTCGGTACGATACACCCCTTCGGAACAGCTCGGGCATAACATCCCATCACTGCAGCTCATGCGGTTGCGCGACAACCGCCGGGTGCTCCTCATCGCGGACATGTCGCGCCGGCAGCTACTGCGACAAATACTACGGCCGCTGCATCAGTTGCTACGAGTGCCTGGCGGACGGGGACGTCAGGGAGGGCAGCTGCCGCGCGGTGTGCGGCCACGCAGCCCGACCGCAGTTGCCCGAGCTCTTCGGGCTTCCCTTCGAAGGGCTTGCCGCCGAGGACTCGGACTGGGTGATTGATGCAGCCATCGAGGTGGCGACCTGGTTCAAATCCTCCCTGGGCCGCATACCGGCCGTGGGCTGGCTCGATCTGGGTCAGCTGCTGGCGGACCGAAACATGGCCTTCCTGCCACCAGGGCAGCTCCGATACGCTGTCGCCCAGCTCACCCGCGCCAACTCCAGCTACAGCGGCTACATCTCCCCCAGCCCCAGCCCACCACCCCCTAGCCCCCGCCCCTCCCCATCCCCTCCCCGTCCCAGCCCATCACCTGCACCCCCAAATACCACCCGCTTCCCCCCACCCGGCCCCCGGCCCTCCCGCGCCCGCCACCTCGCCTCCTACGACCCCGATCCCTCGTCCACCATCAACGACCCACACTCCTTCACCACCACGGCCTCCGCCTCCGCCTCCGCCCGCCACCTGACCCAAACCTACGACCCAGATCCCAGCATCAACCCCTCTGTAGCCCCAATCTACCCAGAAGACTTTGTCCGCGTCTTCGTCATGCGCCAGCTCGAACCGTACGACGCCTTCTGCCCCAGCGACGCCGCCATCTTCGCCACCGGCCGCTCCTACCCCGGCTGCACCTGCATGTCCATCCCGCCAGAGTACCAGCAGGACACCAACGTGGTCACCGGCTCCACCAAGCAGTGGGTTGACTACCTCACCAGCGTGGCGGGCAGCAACGCCTCCAGCGCCAACGCGGTGTGCCCCGAGGGCTTCCGCTGCTCCGCCATGAACTACCAGCACCTGCGCCACCTGTTCACGCGCTCCCAGGTGCACATCACCATGGGCATATGCGTGCCGTGCCTGGTGGGGGAGTACTGCCCCGAGGGCACCGTGGAGAAGTCGCAGCAGCTGGTGGAGGTGTGCACGAGGCGGTCGGCCTTCTCGGAGAGCGCCAGCGGGAGCGGTGGCAGCAGCAACAGCAGCAGCAGTGGTGGTCAGGGCTCCTCGGACTGCGTCAACACGCGGCTGTGTCCGGCGGGCAGCTACTGCCCCGAGCCGTCGGTGCGGCAGAACTGCACCAACGGGAACTTCTGCACGGAGGGGTCCACGGGTGAGGGATTGGAGGGGGTGCACGTGGGCGGGGTTAGAGAGCGGGGCTGTGCGGCGGGTGGGAGGGCGGAGACGGGGCCGGGGGCGGGGGCACGGGCAGTCGCGCTGAGCGGCTGGTGGCTGCGTCTGTGCTTGTGAACGGGTCCGTTGAGCTCGATACCAACATCCATGAGGGAGCCAATGTCTGAGTAATGTGCACAATACCGCCCAGGCCCGGTGGCACGAGGCACAGTATGTGGTGGTCCTTGAAACGGGTTTGCCTAAAAACGCGCCAGCACCTTGCCGTGAGCCTGTCCCCATCCCGCCCCCTGCCGTACGTGGTGCCGTACAGAGCCCGTCACGTGCGACTTCGACGTCATCATCGCCACGCTGCCGTTCTCGATGGTGCAGCCGGAGCCCGAGTACGTGCTCACCTCGGTCACGGCGGGCGGCTCGCCGCTGTCGGGCAACTACTGCCCGGCCAACTCGGCAGACCCTTTCGACTCCTGTCCCAGGGGTGCGTGGGGAGTGTCAGGGTGTGGGGGTGCGCCGTGGGCTGAAGACACACGCCATATGTCTTCAGTGGCCAGTGGAGTTAGTCCCCTATTAGTGCTTAGGCGTATAGCTCCATTTTGTCAAGCTGGGGAGGCTGTAGCTTTTACACGACGACCCTCACCCGCAGGATACTACTGCCCCGAGCCCGGTGTCAAGATCGTGTGCCCCAAGGGCTACTTCTGCCCTGACCAGACCGTGACGCCGCAGCGGTGCGGCTTCCTGCTGGAGTGCAACAAGGAGGGCATTGGCAAGCCGCAGGTGGGGCACGGAAAAAGGGCAACCGCTGGTGAGGGAGAGTGGAACCGGGGATGGACGGGGCCCCTTGAGGCCGCGGGCAGTGGGACGGCGCGCGGCCGGGGACATGTTTTCTGCTTACCCGACCAAGGGCTGTATGCGTCGCGTTAGCAGTACTCTCACTAGGCTGATCCGCGCTTCCATACCTGTATCCGCCCCCTCCGGAGCTGAGCTGTGCACCCATGCCGCTGCTGCCGGTGTCCCCCGCAGGTTGCGTGGTGGGGCTTCCTGGCCTTCATCCTGCTCATGCTGTGCCTGCCCGTGCTGGGCCTGGTGTACAACCTGTACGAGTCGCGCACCATGAGCCGTACGGCACGGGACGACAAGCTGCTGGAGGCCATGGACGCCATGGGCTTCGGCGGGGACACCGCCGACGAGGGGGCGGACGGCCCGGGCGGCCCGGACGACAGCGGGGCGGGGCTGTACGGGACGGAGGAGGAGCGGCCGCGGGGCTGGTGGGCCCGGATGAAGAAGTGGTTCAGGTGGGGCGGCTTTGGGGGTGTCGGCGGGAGCGTGGGTTGGCATTGGGTGAAGGCTAGGCGCGCAAGGAAGTGCTTGCTGAAGAATGTCACGCCTGATGGACGGGGTCTGTGGGTCGCGTTGCCCTGGCCTACGCTGTTGTGTGGCGTTGTTGGGCAAGCAGCGAGTTCTGCATGGTCGTCAGCCTCACGACTGTCCTGACGTTGCTGTCTGCGTGTGTTCGCCAGGAGGTGGGTGCTGTGCCGCGGGGCCGAGGGCGGGCGCGACGCCGGCCGCAGCAAGCGGCGCACCAAGAGCCTGGACGAGGAGGACCAGCGCTCGCAGACCGTTGGGCCGCTGCCGCCGGGCTTCAGCGACATCGACACCTACCTCACCATCCAGGCGAGTGCTCTCCTGCTGCACCTGCCGAGTATGTTGCTCATGTACCATGTCTTGTAGAGCGCCTCCCGAGAATTCAGGTGGTTGGAGCTGTCGCCCCGTTGGCCTTGCCTCGAGCCTTGCCGTATCATGGTCCCTCGGCGTAGCCATCCGTAACCGCGCTCTCTCACGTAAGACAAGAACGCAGACGTTGCCCATCTTGCGTCCATTGCAGTTCGAGAACCTGTCGCTGCGCATCAAGTCCGGGCGCCGCATCCTGCACGACGTGTCCGGCGACTTCCCGCACTCGCACGTGCACGCCATCATGGGCCCCAGCGGCAGCGGCAAGTCGTCCTTCATCACGGCGCTCATCGGCAAGTCCAACGGCGGCGCCATCAGCGGCAACGTGGCGGTGTGGAAGAGCACCAAGCGCGACGAGCTGGCGGGCGGGGGAGGGCCGCAGGTCAACGTGCAGGAGTCGCTGGGCACGGCATGCACCTACGACGACGTCAGGTGAGAGACAGGCAGTACAGACGTGTGGAAGCTGGCTGTGCAAATGTTGATGCCGTTTGCGACGCGCGTGCTCCTGCGCGCCAGGTACGTACCTAATTGGCTTCGAGGCCCAGGGCGTACTGGGGCACGAGGCCAGTCGGCAACCCCCACCTGCGCCTTTCACATGCGAAATCCTCCCGATCCTCCTGCGCACCGTGTACCCGACCGCGTTCGTGGCCAAGCCCCCGGCCGTCGGCACCATGCCATGTTGTGTCGCACTTCCGTTTCATTATGCCGTTCACTATAACGACCCCTACCTGCGCCGTTTGCTGTGCTCACCCGCCTGCACGCCAGGTACCTGACCGGCTTCGTGCCCCAGGACGACGTGGTGCACGAGACCATGACAGTGCGCGAGAACCTCACCTACAGCGCCGCGCTGCGCCTCAGGCGCGGCACGCGGCGTGCGGAGCGCGAGGAGATCGTGCGCGGCGTGCTGGGCATGCTGGGCATGGCCCACGTGCAGCATGACGTGGTCGGCAGCGTGGGCAGGAAGGGCCTGTCGGGCGGGCAGCGCAAGGTGCGGTTACAATGAGGCACCTGACACGTGTTAGGGTTGGCAGCTCAGAACCCCATGGCGCGGCCGGGCCAGTCATTCAGGCGTAGGTGGGGCAACTGCAGCCGCTGGAGTGCTCAGCAGGGCGCGTATGCTGGCCCTACGTTACTGGCACAAGGTCGCCTACTACTACTACCTTTCCAATGCTTCTGCCAATGCGCCCGCAGCGCCTAAACATAGGTCTGGAGTTGGTGGCCAAGCCGTCGCTGCTGATGCTGGATGAGCCCACCAGCGGCCTGGACGCCGCCGTGTCGTACGACGTCGTCCACGCCCTCAAACTCATGGCAGAGGTACGCATTCCCCTTCCCCTCACCCGCTCGTTCCCACCGTGTGCTCGACCAAACGCTGGCTGTGTACTCAACACTAGTTGTTGGCATGATCACGCTGGCCCCCAATCTGCCCCCGCACCCTACGTGGCGTGTTGCTTGCAGGCGGGCATGAACGTGATGGTGGTCATCCACCAGCCCCGCTACTCCATCTTCGAGATGTTCGACTCTGTGCTGCTGCTGGGCGTGGGCGGCCGCACCGTGTTCCTGGGACCCGTCAGCCTGGCCAGGAAGTACTTCTTCTTCCTGGGCTTCAGGCCCCCGCCCGGCGAGAACAGGGCAGGTGAGCGAGAGGATGCGCAGCCTCTGTGCGGCCGTGTGCGCGCGCGTGCAGCACGATGCAACACCCGCTGTCCGTGTTTGTGAGATGTTCGGACCTGGCCTCCCTCTACTGAAAGCAGGGCAGGTGAGGTAGACTGCGGCCGTGGGCACGCAAGTACGATCATACTGGCGATTTCACAAGCCAGGCTCAGTCACGTGCAGCGTGTGCGGAACCTTGCTATTTGTGACTGTGTGACGTACGGATGTGCCCTGCCGTACAGATTTCTACCTGGACGTCATCAGCGGCGCTGTACAGCGGTACGACAAGCGCATGACGGACGAGGATTTCATCCCCAACGAGCTGTTCCAGGTGTGGGAGGAGGCCGGCCGCGGCTGGCTCATCGAGCAGCTGCTCAACCCCATGGGCTACGACAACGACGACGAGGAGATGGAGGAGGAGGAAGAGGAGCACTACTACGGCGTGGCGGCAGCGGCGGCTGGATTCAACGTGAGGCAGGGGGCGGGAGCGGCATGCTGGCTCTGTCTATAAGGCGCGCTGGGTGCAGATGCCGCATTACCAGAATGTTGAAGGCTCATAGGCCGTAGCATGCAGTAACCAGGACGGGCCAATACCACCTCTGGCTCTGTACCTGTCCACATCGTACCTCGCGAGGGCGAGGGCGAAGGGGGGACTTAGTGTGCAGCAAACCGTGCTGACAAACATCATACACCCTTGCATCCAAACTGTCCGCAGGACGAGGTCATCGTCCCCGGCGAGCCTGACATGTACGGCAACCAGGGCTACATGTCCGAGGGGCTGCACGGCGGCCACCACCACCACCACCTCCACATGCAGCGCGTGGGAACCATGCTGCCCCCACACGACTACGCCCACCCCGACCCCATGGGCCACCACCACCATCACCACCACCCCGGCCACTACCACAACCACCAGAGCGGCTACCGCTCCAGCCCCGGCGAGGGTGGCCGTACCTACCACCCGGACGACTACGACGCGCCCAACAGCCCGGGACGCCCCGGCCGCCACCCGTACCCGGAGCAGTACCAATCCGGGGACCGGTTCGCCGACACGGTCAAGCAGGCCGTGGCCAGCCACCGCAGCATGTCTTCGGGCTCCAGCGCGCCCAACAGCCCCACCGGGCTGTCGCCGCTGTCCCCTCGTCGGGCCGGGCTGGTGGACGGCACGGCAGGCAGCATGACGCACCAGCGCAGCCGCTTCGCACCCGACCGCCAGGTCAGCTCCAACCTTGCGCCGCCCCTTGTGATTGCGCACCGCGCCGGCAGCACCCCCGGCTCCGGCTCCATCGCCGTGCTGTCCCCCCGTGCCGGGGCCGCCACCGCCGCCGCCCTCGCGAACGCGACGGTTTCGGTTACCGGCATGCCGCCTGGCGGCGCTGCGTACGACAGCGCCGGCGGCCAGGGGCAACATCACCTGATGGACTCCACAAACGACCTGGCGACGGCCCTAGCGGCACCCCCGGTGCGCGCCCGGCGCAGGTCCAACCTGGGCGGGAGGGCGGGCAACGGAGCAGCCGTACCTTACGGGAGTGGCGGCAGCGGCGGCGGCAGCGGCGGTAACGCCAACGGCACGGAGCACCCCGCGGGCAGGGTCTCCCTTGAACAAGGCAGCAGGCGGGTGCTGAACAAGGTGGAGAGCCTGCGGGAGGGCATCTCTGGCGCGCCGGGCGGGGACGTGCCGGCGAGCCGGCGGTTCTTAGACAAGGTGGAGTCGCTGAAGGAGGCCGGGATTGACACGCTACCGGCGGCGGGCAGCCCCCTGGCCAGGGAGGTCATGGAGGACGGCCGCCCGGCGGGGCCCGCGTTCGGGGCTGCTGGCCGGACCTCGGCCAACAGGCGGGTGCCGCGGACCATCAGTGCGGCGTCTGTGGACCTGGGGGCTGCGGCGTCGGCGCATGCGGCGGCGGCGGCAGCAGGGTCGGGGTCGCTTGGGGTGGCGTCGCAGGGGCGTGGGCCCGCTGCTCCGGCGGCGCTGCAGGTGCTGCCGAGCGAGGAGGGGGAGGAGCACGTCGGGGGCCGGGGGGCGCTGTCGCCGGCGGAGGGCGGGGAGCAGCACGCGGACGGCGGTGGCAGGTGGGGTTGCAGTGTGGGTGCAGCACCGGCGTTGGTTGTCTCGTGCTCGGCCCCATCGAGGGGTGCGCACTTACCGTGTGTCAACGCCATGCTTGCTTGCTGATGTAAGCCCTGCCGGCCAGGCGCAGAACCTGTGTGCGTTGCGTGCCAAATGCAGGGCGCGACAGCATTGGAACCGGCTAGGGGCCAACGTGCGGGGCGCCCTCGCCACTGCGGGGCCCCCAACAGGCGGCGAAATCCAGGCCACGGCAGCGGATGGCGAGAACACGTGAGACCTGGGCACCTAGGGTCCCCTTTGCTGTCGTGCTTCCATTGATCCGTTACCTCGGGCCCGTGCAACCTCCTCCCACGTACGCTGTGCGACGATTACACCCGAGCTGACATAGGTATTCCGCATTGCTTGTGGTTGACATGAGACCAACACACTCCGACCCTGTGCTAACCGTTGCGCTCTGGCTCACCCCTCAGGGCCGCCCGCGGTCGCCACCTGTGGCAGCGAGTCAACGCCGCGTTGCCGACAGTGCTGCAGCAGGGCGCTGGCACAGGCACAGGCACAGGCACGGAGAGCGCCGACTCACCAGCCTCCGCGGCAGTGGGTGCCCACAACGCCAACCGCCGCGCCTCGGTGGGGCACGCGCCCGGCGGCGGCAGCAAGGTGACGTTTGGGGACGTGGTGGCGGCGGCGACGGCGACGGCGAAGCGCGAGCGGCTGACGGGCGGCCCGGCGGGCAACGCAGCGGCGCGGGCGGCGCTGCTTGCTGGCCCGACGTTCCGGCGTCAGACGGGGACGGGCACAGTCGCCCTCGATCCCAACGCCAAGCTGTCCATGGGCGAGATGTGAGAACAAAGCCCTGCTTTGCTACTTGGCGGTTATCTTGCTATTGCTCTTGCTCGTGCTCTTAGTCTTGCTGCTTCCCTTGCTGCTGCGCTTGCTGCTTCTGTGGCCGCTGCTCTTGCGCTTGCGTCCGCAGGTCTACGGTCGGACCGCCGCAAATCAACTTGACGATGTCCTGCACGCGCCAAGGCCCATTGGGCCTCACGTCGTCCCTCTCAGGCCGACATGCCCTGCACCTGATGCACCCGTGCAGGCTGAAGCTGGCCCGCGAGGGCAAGGAGCGGCAGCGCCAGCAGCAAAACCCCAAGGCCCCTGCGGGCGCCCCTGCGGGCCGCAAGCCCCAGGCCATGACCTCGCGCAAGGCGCTGGCCGTGGCGGTGGCGGCGGCAGGGGAGTCCACGGCCGGGCCCGGCGCTGAGCGCCCGCCGCCGCCGCACCAGCAGGGCGCGCTGCCGCAGGGGCAGGGGCAGGGGCAGGGGGCCATGGAGGGCGTTGACGCCAAGGCGGAGCTGAGCAAGGTCAAGAGCGGCAGGCTGGACATGTGGGTCGGGAAGGGAGGGAGGGAAGGGGGTGTTGGTCCGAGGGGGAGGGCAGGGTTGCATGGCGAGGTAGGACCTGCGGACGGTTGCGCGATGCGCTTGGTGGCTGCATGTCCGTTACGCCTGGCAGCGTCCCTGCTTTGGTGGGTGGTGTGGCTTTCGAGCTCCATGGGACTGGATGCACCAAGAGCCCTGCCAAGACATGGTTCCCAACTGCACCAGCTTTGGAACTGCGTTAGGAACCGTGGGTGTGTCGGTGTATGTGCTTGGCTTGAGGGCCTTGACCACCTCACCTCCACACCGCTGTGTTGTGCTCTGTTTCGGTTGCCTCCTTGCAGAGTGAAGAGGACGCGCGAGGCCAAGGACCGCGACAAGGAGCGGGAGGGCAACGCGGTGCAGCGCGATCGAGACGGCGGCGAGGGCGAAGAAAACATGAAGCGGCCACTACTGGGCGAGGGGTAAGAGCGGCCGGGCAAAGCATGAACACCACGGGAAGGCGTTTCCACCCGCTTACAGAGAGGACCCACAGAGCTGGCTCGTGGGTTGGGGTGTTTTAAGCCGGTGCCGCGCCCTGACTTGGCCTGATCTGTTTGAAGTCGTCAGCAGCTATATTGTGGAATTAGGCCAACCGTTCCTTGTTACCCATGACGGCTTGTCCAAGGGAATCATGGCAGTGGTCTGCGCTTGTCCGCAGGCCGCAATTTGTGTCCCGCGGGCGGCGCGGCAGCGCGCAGCCGCGTGCGTCGTACGAGGGTGGCGCGGCGCATTCGGGTTCCACCTCGCAGTTCCACTCCGGAGCGTTGCCGTACGACTCAAACGCGGTCGAGGCCGCGTACGGCGGCCTGCTGCTGCAGGTGCGGCACGGGGCATGAGGCAACAGGGTACCCGCTAGCGCGCTCTGGGATAAGTTGTGGGCCTCTCCCGGAGCTTAGGGCGGCTGAATGGACCTGCTTGATAAGGAAGTATCAGAAACGCCGCACAACCGCTTACCGGTTCCATAGGTTAATCAGGATTACGAGCGTACAGGCACACCAGCCGGCATCCGATTTCCGACACGTGCTCTGGACGCGTTCACTAGCAACCTTGTCACTGCGGCACCTGCTGCCTTTCCAGCATCTCACAGCTTGGACGGGGGTTGTATCTAAGCCCGTGATCATCGACCACTCAATTGTGCATACCGTACCACGAAGAGTGCCGTGTTTAGGCAACCCTGCCCGACTCCTGTTTCAGGATGCCGGCATGCTCGAGGACGACGAGCAGCACGTGGCTGAGATGAACCGCGCCTACCTGTCCAAGTGGAGCGTGCCGTGGCGGCCCAAGGACCTGCAGGCCATCCAGGACAACTTCGACCTGCTGGCGGGAGGCAAGGAGGTGAGGGGCATGCGGCGGTGACCGTCACAGTGCACAGTGAGTATGAGCTGTGTGTGGTAGGGTGTAATAGGGTGTGCAGCCGTCCAGGACGAATTCGACCTGCTGGCTGGCGGCAAGGAGGTAAGGGGCGCTGAACGCCGACGGTCAGGACGCTTGCTATTCTTTGTGCTCGAGCCAGTCGGCTTGGCTGCCTGCCTACGCGCCTGACGTCGGGGAGCGCCCGCGCCGCCCTTGCGTGGCCCCTCGCTTGTGTTGGTCATGCCCTTGCTGCTGCTTTTCGCCCCTGCTGCACCTCAGGACCTGACGTACGGTGACTTCCTGGCCTTCTTCGCCACCACGCGCCGCCTGCTGCCCGAGCGGCCCTACCGCCACTTCGTCATGGAGTTCTCGGAGCTGTTTGACCTGCAGGTGCGACAACTGGGGGCACAGGGTTCACATGGCAGCGTTCATGGGCACTGTGTGACCCCTCATCTAGTGACGGCCTCTTACTGGTGGTGCTCTGTGAGAGCTGTTCGACCTGCAGGTGCGGCGGGTGGGGTGGACCTTTTGACCAGTCGATGTGTGAAGTCTTACACTGTTGCAAGTCTGCGGGTGGGATCTACTGCCTATGCCGGGCCGTGCTCATTCTGCATTAAGGGTGCAGGCCAGAGACCACCGCTGTGCTGCAGTGTGCTGCGGTCAGCTGCCCCGCCTGCGTGCCTGCCCGCCCGCCCGCCCGCCTGTTTTCCGCCTCGCGCCGTACTCCAATCGGGCGTCACTGCCCAAGCCTTAGATCACCGCTTTGCTGCACTGCGCTGCTGCTACCTGCATGGCCCCTTACCCCTGCATGGGCCTGTAACTGTAACTGTAACTGTAACTGCTACCACGGCACGCGCCTGAGGTTACCGCTGTGCTGCAGCGCGCACTGCTGTTTGCATGGCCACCTACCGGCCCACCTGCCCACCCGCCCGCCCACCTGCTCCACACCTCGCAGCCCGGCATGCGGCCGGTGGACCGCAGCGAGTTCATGGGGCACGTCAAGGAGCACCTCAAGGACATGTCGCACATGGGCCACCTGCGGCACCGCCGCCACGGCCACCGGCACTACACGCCGGAGCGCCTGGAGCAGGTGCGGTGGGCACACTGGTCCAGGTGTGCACGGTACTGCAATTAGGACGTAGACAGGGTTGCAGCGCCCTTCAGGAGCTTCATGCGCATAACGAACCCGCACGGCGAAGCCGCTATGGCGTCGCGGTGTCTTGAGTTTTGCAGTCTGATGAACGCCCTGCCGCCCGCCACGTGCGTAAACTGCCCTGTAATCAAACCCTACACACAGATCCTCCGCGCGGTGAAAAAGTACAAGCGTCCCAAGAACCGCGACACGTGGGGCGCGGGCGCAGGCGGCGACAAGGACCGCAAGGCGGAGGCGGAGGCGCACGCGGAGCCACAGGGCGAGTTCGCCGAACCGCCGTCCGCTGACGGCTGGTGGGCGGGCATCACAGCGTACTTCCGCCAGCGCAACAGGGACATCGTGAGGAGGCACCGGCAGCTGCTGGCCGAGCGCGAGGCGCGGCGCGCGGGCGGCCACTCCCACACGCACCCCCACGGCCACTCCCACTCCCACTCCCACGCGCACCCCCACGGCCACGGCCACTCCCACTCCCACGTGGACAGCCCGCACGTGCCGCAGGGCACCAGCCGCCAGGCGTTGCTGTACGACACGCCGCAGGACTCTCTGGTGGGCGACCCCACCGCCGCCGCCGACCACGCGCAGTACGCGCCCCCGCAGGCACAAGCGCCCCCGGCCCCGGAGCAGTATGCGGGCGCCAGCCCTTTCCTATCCTTGGCAGCGTACCAGCCACCTGCAGTGGAGTCCCCACGCGGAGGCGCCGGGCCCCGCCCCAACGTCCCCATCGGCAACCGCAGCATCGCTCAGCTGATGCAGCAGGACGCAGGACGCACTGGCTCTGGCGGCTCGTTCTCAGGTGGCCAACGGCCTGCGCTGGCGGGCCCCGACGGCGTCAGCGGCGGCGGCGCGCCCGCCATTCCCGTGGGCCTGATGTCGCTGGGTCTGGCGCACCAGGACCAGGGCAGGGGCAGGCAGCGGCGCGCCAGCGGCCTGGGGCTACCCGCCATGCGCCCGGGGGGCATGCCTGGCTTTCCCGTGTCGGCCGGGCCCGGTGGGCTCGGGGAGGTGGAGATGTCGGAGCTGAGCCAGCCCATGGTGCTCAACCCGGCCCGAGAGCGCGAGCTCGCGAGGATGCTGGGGGTGGCGGTCGGCGGCATGGGGCCCCGCGGGGGGAGCGGGGAGGTGTCGGGCGTGGAGGGCGGCGGGCGTGCTGGCAGCGTCACTAGCGGAGGGCGGCACGGGTCGGTGACGCGGCGCGGGGGGCGGCACCTGCGGCCGGTGCTGACGCCCGGCGGCCGGGCCAGCACCGACATGTTTGACCTGAACGTTGACCACGTGGCTTCGGGGCGCATTAATAAGAGCCGTACCGGCAGCAGGGCGAACAGCAATGCCAGTCTGGGTGACATTGGAGCGGGCGGCAGCGGCACCGCCGGCGGTGGCGGCGGCATGGTACGGCACGGCAGTGTCACAGGGCCGCAGCTCAGCGTGACAAATCGGTACGGCAGCGTGGCCAGCAACAACTCCGGCCGTGCGGGTGCGCGCATCCCTGCCGGCCGCCTAGGCAGCATTGCCCTCGGCGGCGGGGGCCGCATCCCGGACAGCCACGCCGCCTCCATCATCGCCGCCGCCAACCGAGTCGCGACCATTACCGGCGGCGCGCACGCCGGCAGCTTCACCGGGGCCGCCCGCCGCATGGGAAGCATCACGGCGCACGACACACGTGTCAGCTCCATCGTGGCGGGCGGCACGCGTGCGCCGGACGTACTAGTCATCGGCGGCGGGCGGGTGGGCAGCATGACCGCCACTGGCCGCATGGGGTCCATCACAGCCGGCGGCGGAGCGCGCGTGCGCCGCCACCGCCAGTCGTACATTGCGTACGGCGACGAAGATCCCGCCACCGATGACGGCGGGGAGTCCATGCGGCCAAGTGCCTTTGGTGGCGGTGCGATGACCGGCAAGGACATGCTGCAGAGCGCGTTCGCGCGCGTCCGCGAGAAGAACGCAGAGCAGAGCCAGGGCCCTGCCGGCACCGGCCGCCTGCGCCGCCAGTCGTACGTGCTACAGCCGGAGCACATCGAGCCGCACCTGGTGGACGTTGGCTCGGGCGCGGCCGCGCAGTCGTCGCACGGTCCGCACCCGGGCATGTTCCAGGCCGGTACCAGCGGGCCCCGTGGCTCTGCGCACATCTCGCCAGACCCCTCCGGCATAATGCCCCAGCCCTTCCCCTTTGACGCCCGCACGCCGCCCGCCGGCTCCTACACCCAGTACCAGAACAACCCCATGCGGTTCCCGGACGGCTCCTTGGCTTATCCTGGCCCCGACGAACCCTGCAGCCCCCACAGCCCCAACGGAAGCACCCCGCGCCCGCCCGGCACCAGCTACCCCGGCGGAGGGTACTACCCGGGCCCCCATGCAGACCCGTACGACCAACAGCCGTACGGGGAGCAGTCGTACACCCAACAGTACGACGACGGGACGTCGCGTGGGCAGTACGCGGGGACGTACGAGGGGGCCAGTGCGGGCGGGGCTGGCGGCGGCTGGGAGGGGAGCAGCATGGCCGCAAAAGCGCATGGGGGCACCATGGGCGGCGCGAAGGCGGGCGAGGGGCACTACGAGCAGGGGGAGGAGGATGACGGGTACCGCATCAGCATCTGGGTGCTGCTGTGGTACTACGTCAAGGATGCGGCCACCGCGGTGTGGTCCTGGGTGTGTAAGTACGGGCGCGGTGGGCTGGTGGGCAGCGGGAGACAGATGCAGACGGACGTGCAGGGCTGCTGGCTTAAGCCGTGGTGTGAGCCATAGAGCTGTTGTTTTTTTTATGATAGCTCAGCAGGTGCTGTATTGTGCCTTGACTCGTCGCAGCACACTGGGAGGCACGCTCGTCCTAGCCTTTGCAGCGCCCCTGACTAGCATTCTGCCTCTTGCACCGGCAAGGTCTTGTCCAGGTCCCGGTCTCCTCCTCCGTACCCAGTACACCGCTGTCGGCGTCCTCATTCCCAACATCCCGCCATCTACTCTCTTTCGCCCCCACCACAGGGTACCGGCTGCAGGACTTCGTCGCCGGGCTGCTGGGCAACAAGCGCGGCGGCCTGGCGCTGCCCTCCCTGGGCCGCCAGGTGGTGCTGGTGTGGCGCCGCAGCGGCGTCAAGTTCCTCAACGAGCGCATCTACGCGCTGCTGGACATATCCATGGTCATCATTCTGGGCCTCATCCTGGGGGCCATTCAGGTGGGTGCGGCAGGCGGGCGGGCGCCACACCTGATATGGCGCTTGCCACCCCGCGCATGACTGACTGGTTCCTGATAGGTGTGGTCGGGACCAGTGAGGATCGTGTGGCCACACCACCTGGAATGTCACACAGAATGCCTTATAGTATGAAACTCAACTGGCGGCTGTTGGGAAAGTGGGTTTGGCGCAGGGGAAGGCGGTGCCAAAGCCAGGCTTGCGTGCCTGAGCGCCTTGCCCAAGTCCCCGAAGGCCAAGAATCAGGAGAGTACACTGGTTTGCAACGCCGCCGTGACGGCTGGCTTGCCTGACGAGAAGCGCTCTAGGCTCAACGCGCATCCGCTGTCCTCCTATTCTCAATTAATCCCGCTGCAGCCTGCGTTTGCCCTGGCCCTACCCCGTAACTCCCCAGGGCCACACGCCCACTCCGTTCCCAATTCCCTTTCATATCCAGCCTATTCACCTAACACACAACCTCCCACTCGTGCTACTACGCGATATGGTAAGCACGCATTTATAAACGTTGTACTATCCTCCCTCCCCAGGGCCACACGTCCAGCCTGCGCAAGGTGCCCGAGACGTCCATCCTGGTGGTGCTGGCCTTCGCGCTGACGTCCCTGGTGACGGGGCTGCGCACGTTCGGGCAGGAGCAGCTCATCTTCCTGACGCGCGAGGCGCAGGCGGGGCTCAGCGTGGTGTCGTGGATGCTGGGGCGCATCGGCTGGGACCTGCTGCTGCAGGTGAGGGGAGCGGCTGTCGGGACGCAACTTTGAAATCAGGTGGATCAACTCCAACGCCCCGGGGAGCCGGGCGTACACTGAGAGCCCTACAGCTTCGTATCAGTGTGTTGCATGGAGAGCACATGGTGCCACAGTAGGACCTGCTGCTGCAGGTGAGGTTCATGGAGCGCGGGGTTGGGGTCCCTCACGAATGCCCCCAAAGTGCTGCACCGTCTTCCGTTCATGCTCCCCCGTAAAGGCGCTGACCCTGGGCTTCTGCAAGGGTCACGACAGGCCACCCTCACGCATGTCGCACTCCTGCTGCTCCGTCCCCTCGTCGCCCTCTCTCCACCAGCCACCAAGTACCGTACCCCCTGAACGCCACCCCCCTGCTCCCCCATGTAGGCTCTGACCCCCGCCCTGTACATGGGCTTCTACTACGCCATGACGGTGTTCGACACGCCGTTCGGGCTGTACTACGTGGTGCTCTTCTTCGTGGCCTGGTGGGGCTACGGCGTGGGCTACCTGTTCTCGGTGCTGCTGGAGGCGAACAACGCGCTGCTGGGCGGCCTGTGCGTCACGCTCATCTTCGGCGGCATCATCAACGGCATCAACCCCACCGTCGCCTCCGCGGACGGCAACGCGCTCATGACCGGCCTGCAGTACCTGTCGTACACCAGGTGCGGGGGCGTGCGGTACAGCGTGCAGCGGTGGCGCAATGCGCTTGCTGATGATGTACATGGCGTGCCGGGTGCGGGTTGCACGGCGAAGAGGTCCAGGCCTCGCACCTTTGCGCTGTGCTGACCTGCTCCGGCCCCGCTCCTTTTTTCACACCCCCGTGTCTTGGTTCTCCGCTACACCCCAACCAGCCTTGATGCACAACGGACACACCGCCTCCCTTTCCCCCCGTGCAGGTGGGCTGTGGAGGGCGTGTTCATCGCCACCGCCACGCCCACCAGCAGCTCCATGGTGTTCCTGACCGCGGGCGCCATGGCCAACCTGGGCTTCTGCGACATGAACCAGCACATCAAGCCCATCGAGGGCGGCCTGGACCCAGCCAACCTGGCAGAGGCGTTCCGCCCGCTCTTCGAGCAGCAGTTCAACACCACGGTGGGCGGAGGAGGAGGGGGAGGCGGGGGCGGGGGCGCCAGCCAGAACAGCCAGACGGTGGCGTTCCTGTACCGGGTGTACAGGGACCCGAGCATCATTGACAGCATGTGCAGGACGGCGTTTGCGCTGGACCTGGTGTGGCTGTTTGTGTGGGGCGTGGTGACGCGGCTCATGACGTTCGCGGTGCTGTGCTACAAGGTGGAGCGCAGGATGACCACGGCGTCGGTGTTTGGGTGATATGTTGTGGTCTGTGGAGGTTTTTCTTATGCAGGAAGTGTACAAGTAAAGGTGGTGCAGCAGCGGGATGGCCACGGCGCAATATATAGTGTTGGGTAATTGGCGTGATGGACGTTTGGGCGGTTTGTGCTGTCTGCGCTTGCTCTTGGTACGGACGTGTTTCGTGTTGACTGTGCGTAGAAGTGAACGCAGTGCTTTTTTTGGCTGGTATGTAGGGTGTGGCTGTTTAGATAGGGCAGGTTGGTTTGCGAAGGACTGGAACCGGGATGTTCACGTGGTTGCTCCCTTGGTCTTCGCGGTAGTGCTCCGTAGCAATGTGGCTTCGCAGTGGTAGACTACTGCAACGTGTGCGGCTCTGCGGCATGTCCCAGGCTTGGCGGTGTCGCGGTGTGCGCCCTTCCACGTGTGTCGTACAGTTTTACACTGCTACGCCGCTCCGCAGAGCCGGCTCACAGCACGGAGGCCCTGTAAGGGTCCTCCAGGCAAGGGAGCGGCCCCCAGTTGGGGCACGCTCCCTAGGCACACACCCCTCGCAAGGGCGAAAGCCACCGTGTGTGTACCTCTGCGTGCACAGGCGTGCATGATGGTTGCTGATAGGATTGCGCGTGCTCGTTGTGTGGCGTAGTGCGGGCAGCATATCGGTACATGTACACCGGTGTGCGGGAGTAAAGCGTGCGATGCGTGCGGTTCGGTGCAGCACGCGGTCATGCAGGGTAGGATGGCACCGTATGGAAACGGTTAGCGTGCGTTACATAGGGCATGTGTACAGCAACCCTATGACTGCTTCGTACGTCCATGGTCAGGCTGGGCGCAGAACTGCGACGGCGCGCGATCGTACAGACTGTGTATGGTGCACCGTATAGCCGCGTAGAATGTATTGTGTCTGTGATGGGGTCGACTTTGTTTGCGCGAGCGGTTGGAGCCCTTGGTTGAAACAACGGATGAATGAACACTACCGTACGTGCGGCAGTGAATGGCATGCTGGCATGCCTGCTTGCGTACCCAAAGGGAATGCCCTCTGAAGTGCGAGTGCAATCACTGTATGAAGTGCCAGTGCGATAGCGTGCAGTGCATGATAGCGACGAGGTACCTTCGTAACGCACTGCGACCAGGTGCATACGGTGTGGGATAACCATGGGGAAGGCGTGTCGGTGGTTGGTGGCTATCAGTGGATGATGGTTGGGCATCAGCTGGTAGATGGTTTCCCTTTCCCTGTTTC
>VFQN01002442.1_pt1 | contig 28612 bp, 20 predicted proteins | sample 3512371 | NCBI WGS metagenome assembly VFQN01 (sample SAMN10412370, study PRJNA504923) | tailings metagenome | isolation source: Replicate 2 from Balatoc abandoned mine | place: Philippines: Itogon, Benguet | collected 2017-08-28
GTACGTGTATGAACCCTGTGTATCGCGCGCAGACGTCTGCCATTCCCTGCTGGGGCAAATGCGACAGCAACTGTCGAGTTTTACCATCAAGTCTGTCGTCCTGAATCTGATTGAAGGCGACGACATTTCCAAATCGGATCTGGCAGAGATCAAGGATGCCATCGCCCGTCTGGAGGACCGGAAATGAGTCCCGTGCAATTTCTGGAATTCCTGGTATCGATCACCCTGCAGGCTGCGGTCATCGTGGGGGTGACCCATCTGCTGTGCCGTGTCGTCGAGACGCCGCAGCAACAGGGGCGCTTGTGGAATCTGTGTGACCTGTGCCTGCTCATGGTCGCGCTCTGTGGCCTGCTCCTGCCGCATCCCAGAATCGCGCATCCGTGGCAGGCGGCATCCGCAGAGATCATTGCACCACTCGTCGTGTCCGGAATGATTCTGGGAAAACTGGTGACGGGAGTCTGGGCCGCGGGGGCCTGTCTGTCGTGTCTGCTCCTGATGCGGGAATGGCGACGGGCGTTTCGGTTCCTGAAGACGTGTCGCCCGGCCACGGCCGCCGAGGTTTCCCGGGTACTGCCCCCGTCGATTTCGGACGACTTTGAACGTAACACGTCCTGCTCCAGGGTAAGGTTGTTGATTGGCGAGGGGATCGGCAGTCCGTTCTGCTGTCAGTGGCATGAACCGCTGCTGGTGATACCGGAATTCCTGCTGGAGATGAGTCCGGAAGAGATTCAACTCGTGACCAGGCATGAACTGGAGCACCTGCGCAGCGGGCATCCCTTGCAGTTATTCGTGCATCAACTGGTGAAGTCGCTGTTCTGGTTCCACCCGGCCATCTGGTGGTCATCGCGGCAAGCGTCACTGGCCCGGGAATATGCGTGTGACGAGGCGGCCGTGGCTGCCCATCGCGACGTGGTCACCTATCTCAAGGTGCTGGTCGCAGTGGCAGAGCGTGGACTGAACCGGGAAGCGGAAGGCGCTGCCCTGTTCTTTGGTCGCGGAGCCAGTGTGCTGGCCTTGCGGGGCCGCAGGTTGCTCAGCCACCTGGAGCACGGCTTGCGAACGGGTTCGGTACAGAGTCGTCTCTGGCCTCAGACGGTGCTGGCATCCCTGAGCCTGGCCGTCTGGTGTCTGTGGGCGCCGCTGGACGTGCTGGCCTCGACGCGCACCGCCTGGTCACCCTGGCCACGCTGGTCGGCCAGCGTCCTCAGAACCTTCGACATCCCGGCCCGGGACTATGAACCGTACGAAACCCGGACGCGGTTCCATGAATTCCTTGAGCATCGCCAACGTCCGTAACCGGCGGCACCGCGACCTCATTCCGGATCGACCTGATATCGACCTGCTCACGTCCTGAAAAACTAGAGAGATAGTAGTTCTCTGCCAGCCCCGATCCTCTTATCTCCCAGGAGTTAATTCCATGTCCTCGGTTCCAGTCACAGATTTCGGCGGTGTCTCAACAGCGGCCCTGCAAGGCGAGGGAGCAACGAGTGCATTACACCGGGTCGCAGCGGAACGCCGGCGTCGACCGCTGACAGCGCTGTTCGGGCTGTTCATCCTCGCGATGGTTCTCGTGACCGGCAGCAGGTGGGGTTCCCGGACACTCGTCAGCGAACTGCTGTTTCTGGCGGGGCTTGCGCTGGTCACGATCGCCATTCTCGGACGGACGTGGGCCAATCTGTTCATCGCCGGTTACAAGACGCGGCTACTGATCCGGACCGGGCCGTATTCCCTGTGCAGGAATCCGCTGTACCTGTTCAGTGCGATTGGCATGACCGGTATCGGTCTCTGCACCGGCACGCTGACAATTCCCGCGACCATGTGCCTGTTCTTCGCCGCCTATTATCCGTTCATCATCCGCTGCGAGGAACTGCGGCTGTCCGAGACTCACGGCGAGGATTTTGACGACTACTGCCAGACGGTCCCGGCCTTCTGGCCCGCCTCGCTAAAGATCGATGAGCCGGAGACCTACGTTATTCAGCCACGGATTTTACGCCGGAACATTGCCGACGGTTTCTGGTTCATCGCGCTGGCAGCTCTCGCACACACGGCCGCGCACCTGCATCAGTTCCAGTTGCTGCCGGAACTGTTCCTGGTGTGGTAATGGAAATGACCATTGATGAGCCAGGCGAATTTGCCGGGATCTGCCCCGTGACGTTCGCCAGTATCAGGTGGGATCTTCATCCGTCGCCGCATTGGCAGTTTCAACTTCCGGGAACCAGAGCGAGGCCCAGATGCCGATGGCGAGACAGATACCGATCACGGTCAACGAGACCAGCGGTGAAATCTCCAGCACGGCGTGAACCAGCATCTTGATGCCGACGAAGGCCAGGATCGCCACCAGGCTGAACTTCAGGAACCGGAACTTGTCGAGCAGATCTGCCAGCGCGAAGTAGAGCGAGCGCAGACCCAGGATCGCGAACACATTCGAGGTGAACACCAGGAACGGATCGCGGGTGATGCCGAACACGGCGGGGATGGAGTCGACGGCAAAAATCAGGTCCGTGGTTTCCACAATGACCAGCGACATGAACAGCGGCGTGGCCCCCCAGACGTTTCCGATTGTGGCGAAGAACCGGTCGCCCTCAAAGCCTGGATGTACGTGGATGAACCGCCGCACCAGTTTGAGCATGCGGCTGTCCTCCGGATTCAGGTGATCTTCATCCGAACCAAGCATTTTCCAGGCAGTAAAGACGAGCAGGGCTCCGAAGACGTAGATAATCCAGTCAAAGCTGTGAATGAGCTGCGCGCCGACGCCGATCATGATGCCGCGCATCACGAGCGCCCCGAGGATGCCCCAGTAGAGAACACGGTGCTGGAAGGCGGCTGGCACCTTGAAGAAGCCGAGAATCAGGGCGATGACGAAAATGTTGTCCATACTGAGCGACTGTTCCACCAGATACCCGGTGAAGTACATCGTCGCCGCTTCCTGACCATTCGCCGGGAGCCCGTGTCCGGCTTCCGACTTGAGCCTGGGTTCAAACGGATACGCAACGCGGATGCGCTCCACGTCACTGCCATGTTCCTCCTCTGCCTGCTCTTCATAGACGCCGAGGTTGAACAGGTGGCTGTCGTAGGCGTAGTAGACGAAGACTGTAAAGATCGCCGACAGCATCACATAGACGCCGGTGCGGAACAGGGCCTGCCGTGCAGTGATCGCCCGTGCCGGTCCCCGGGAAAACATCCCGAGGTCAAACGCCAGGATGATCAGAACGAGGACGATAAAAGCCCCCCAGACAAGAATCGTACTCACGTGCCAACCTTCCAGGTGCTGTCGATTCCGGGACTTCGCTCCCGGCTGCCGTCGATTTCAGGCCCGACAGCGATTGATTGACTCCCGGGGGCCTGCACAAGGCGGATGCCGGGTGACTCGTCCGCCCGGCCGGCCCAAAAACGGGCCGCCGGGATCTCGTCGGGAATCGCGGAATTCTACACGATTTCGGTGAGGTTCCAACTCCACACCCGGGAAGTCACCTGCGCGGGCAGCGATCAAGCGGCAGGGGTCGTCTGATCAGTAGCTGCCCGATTGAGGTTTCATCCCTCCTGTCCGGGTCGCCTGCACCCGGGAAAACAACTCGTTGCCTGAGGTCGGAATTTTCGGGATTGCCCTGGCTTTCGGCCGTCCGGAGCCGTCGCCAGTCTGCCTCGCCGCGAAATTCCTGACGACGTCATCTGCGGCAGGGCGATCTCCCCCGTTTTTGACAGCCTCTGTTTTCCGAACTACGTTTCCCTGACCAGTGACTGCGCGCGCCGCTACGGCGAACGGACCATTCGGGAAACCATCCCGGTCGTCTTTCGCAGCGTTGCCAGGACCACTGCGACGGGCCATTCCTGCATCCCCTCCTGGACATATCGACTTTGGAAGCCTGTAGTGCCACTCGACATGAAGTCCGTCAGAAATGGGCAGAACCCGGCAGCTGACACGCGCAGCGCCACCCTGAAAGCGGTCGCGGACCTTCCCCTGGATTTTTCCGACCTGCCGGGAAAACCGGCTGCTTCCTCCAGCCCTGCCACCCCGGGCAAGGCCGGCTCGGTTTCCGGAATTCCGCCGAAACCTTCGCCCGTCACCGAGCAAGACCCGCGGATTTCGGCGCTCTTCGATCGCGTCCGGAACCTGCTCGGCGGCAAGAGCGGTGAACCGGAAGAAGCCTACTCGCCTCCCTGCCCGGAAACGCTGGAGGAGGCAGGACTGTGTCTGGAAGACGTTGAGCGCCTGGTTCTGAAGTTCATCTTCAACAAGGGGAGTTCCTCGGGACGTGGCGTCTCCGCCCAGATCAAGCTGCCGTTTTCGATTATCGACCCGCTGCTGAAGAACATGAAACGCGACCAGCTGCTGTCGCTGACCGGTTCGGCGGAAATGGGCGATTATATTTACGGCATTACCGATCTGGCCCGTGAGCGCGCCCGCCGCTACATCGAGGAATGCACTTATTTCGGTGCCGCACCGGTGCCGCTGGGCGATTATCTGAAAGCGATGGAGGCCCAGTCGATCGCGAAGCAGTCCGCCACCGAAGACGACCTGAAGGCAGCGTTCTCGGATCTGCTGATCGGCGAGGATCTGCTGTCGCGACTCGGACCGGCGATCAATTCCGGACGCGGGATGTTTCTGTTCGGCGAACCTGGCAACGGCAAGACCAGCATCGCCGAACGCATCACGAAATGTTTTGGCTCAACAATCTGGATTCCGCGGGCCCTGGGAATTGAAGGCGAAATCCTTCGCGTGTTCGATCCCGGCATTCATGAGGAAGTGCCACTGGCCCAGACCGAGGGGCTGTTCGATCTGTCCGGCATCGATCCCCGCTGGGTCCAGATCGTTCGGCCGACAGTGGTTGCCGGCGGCGAATTGACCATGGCCCAACTGGAAGTCACGCTCAACCCGGCGACCCGCATCTGCGAAGCGCCGTTGCAACTCAAGAGCAACTGCGGCACGCTGCTGATTGACGACTTCGGACGCCAGCGGATGCCGGTCGACGAACTGCTCAATCGCTGGATTGTGCCGCTGGAAAAACGGTACGACTTTCTGAATCTGCCCAGCGGCAAAAAAGTGCAGGTGCCGTTTGACCAGCTGATTATCTTCTCGACGAATCTGGAGCCGAAGGATCTGGTGGACGGGGCGTTTCTGCGCCGGATTCCGTACAAGATCCAGGTGCCGGACCCGACCACGGAAGAGTTCAAGGAAATCATCCGGCGGATCGCTCCCAAAATGGGCTTCCAGTACGACGAATTCGCGGTCGACTATCTGGTGGAAACGCACTTTCACGGTGTCAATCGCCCGTTCCGCTCCTGTCACCCCCGCGATCTGTTGCTGCAGGTGAAGAACTACTGCACTTACCGCAATTTGCCCCGCGTCATGACCGCCGCCGCGTTCGACTTCGCGGTCGAGAATTACTTCTCGATTCTCTGAACCTGCGACGCAACGCCTCGCCAGGAACTCGCTGGTAGCACGGGGTTTTGTCCGTGCAAAAGCTCAAAGACGCTACTCCCTCGCGGGCCAACGTATTGCATGTGCGTCGTTAAGTCCGTGAATCTGCGTGGCATGCTCGCCCCTCAAGGCGAGCATGTGCGGCTTCCCTGGACGTGGTCCACTGCGAAACACCCATGCTTGCCTTGAGGGGCAAGCATGCCACACTGGCTGGTTAGCCAGCAAGCTCGTAACTCGATCATTCGCAACAAGTTTTGCATCTGAATGCAATGCCTTGTGGCGCTGTGGGCTGGTGATCGTGGTGGTGAATCAGCCTGGTAAGCAGCCCGTTGAACTGTCCGGGCTGGTGTTCAGACGCGGGCCGGTAGCAGGTTGGTCCACGATCCGCGTGCGAAGCCGGTGCTGACCGGCGGCTGATAGGAAATCTGCAGGGCCGGCGACGAAACCGGTTGCTGTCCGGCGAACAACGACCGCAAGGCGAAATCGCACATGGTTGTGGTCAGCAGTGTCCGTTCGATCGGCCCCGCCGGCTGGCCGCGATGGAAGAACTGTTCGATGTGATATGTCAACGGGTTGAAGAAGTTCGCGGCCGGTGGCGACGGCAGATACAGGCAGCAGGCCAGTGGATCTTCCCGTCCGGCAACCGTCCCTGCAAACCCGAATTCCGAGGTCTGTTCGATCAGATCGAGGATGGTCCCGCGCGTGCCGTCGTTGTACTCGATCAGCACTGCCAGGGGATCTGCCACGTTCTTTTTGATCGGGCCGATGTTGAGGCTTTGGCAGTTCGCGAGTGCTGCTTCCATTAACTTCCAGGACCAGCGGCCCTCGGCGGCAGCTTGCCAGACGGCATCGCCCCGCAACATCTGCAGGCTTTTCACGCCGCTTTCGCCGCCCCGCCGCCGCTCCATGAACACCTGCAGTGATTCGAGGGCATGGAACAGATAAATGTCGATCGCACCCCGATCGAAACCGTAGGTAACGAGGCCTTCCGTGAACGGTGTGTCGATGGGGGGCTCGATCTCCGGAATCCTCCAGGTCACCGGCAATGATGAGCCCGCCATCAGGCCGAAGCCCAGATCCCGCGAAGTCTGCACCATTTTGGCCGCCTGCACGTGATCGTACGAGAGATGTTTGTCACAGAACACGGGCACGCTGCGACCGGACTTCCGGAAGACGCTGGTGATTCGCTCGAACATTTCATACCGCGGATACAACACCTGCTCGCGGTCGTTCACGGGATAGTCGCCGTGTTCAATGATCAGCAGTACCGCGTCGACAGCAAGTCCGCCTGCGCCGCCGAGCGCCTGCTCGACGCTGCTGCAAAGCTCGATGTCGTACTGCTCACAAACCCGGCGACCCAGATCGTTGGCGGGAGTCTGGTGGTTATACATCCGCATCAGCCGCACATCCGGCTGGTGATGCAGGCCGTTCCAGGTGAAGCCGTGAATCATTCGGCCGCAAATGTGGTCGGAGTGCGACCGCAGGCGGTAGATGGAATTAATCGCAGCCACGCGGAGCGGTCGTGCCGGTTTTGCAGGAGAATCTGGCTCCGGGGCAGCAGACGTGGACCCGGACTGGGTGGAAACCGTTCCCGCCGCCAGCACCGCAGTGCCGGATGAGGCCAGAAAGTTACGTCGGGAGACCGCAGCGCCGCTGGACATGGACCGTGTTCCTTGTGGGGGACAAAGATGACGGAGGCCCGCTGGTGAGAACCCGAATACACTGAATGAAGACCCGGGATCATCACACCTGGCCGTGCGGTTCCTTGTCCTGACACTTCCTGCTGATTGGCACGACTGTAAGGGAGCGCTGCTGAAACGATTTTTTTTGCCAGGCAGGATTTGGACGATGTCCAGGCCTCGCCCGTTTGGTAGCTTATATAAAGTTATTCCTGTCAATGTCACGCCATCCGGCGGTGCGTCTGGTGTTCATCAGACCCTGACCGGAATGTCAGTCTGTTTCCTGCAGGAAGAGAATCAGCGGCCTGAGAGCAGGGGCATGGTCTGACAGACGGCTTGCAGCATAAAGTTCCGGGATTGCATCGAACAATGAATATCTCGATTCTGACCTGTCCGCAGTGCAATGCGATGGTGCTGAATGATGCGGCACGTTGCCACGTCTGCGACCATGTCCTGGACCACGAGCGGGAAGAGGACGATCACGTTCCGACGTTGCCGACCGATCATGCCGTCGCAGAGGATCTGGAAACCTGCACGGGCTGCGGGGAAACCTATCGCACGGGACTGGTGCGCTGCTGGAACTGCGGCGCTTTTACGCGGCAGGAGATCAAGGACGCATACGATCGCATGACGGCCGATCCCGGACGCTATGCCGTTCGCGAATCCTCTGGAAGCAGTGAGACGGCCGGAGACAGCCAGTCGAAGGCCCCGGAAGCCACCCAGCGATCGGGCCCCTGGAAGGTCGTCGCGGTGCCGCCACGGGACAATCTGCCGCCAGCCAATGGCCATGAAGACGGGCCGCTGCTGGAGGAGTTTGACGCATCGGATGATGATTTTTCCTTTGAGCTGGCCGACTCTGTCCATCTGACGGATGCGATTGAACGACAGCACGAAGAGGCGCTGGAAGAGGGGATCGCGGAAGACGACACCAGCGGCTATTCGCTCGCAGCGGAGGAAGCTCCACCGGTCCTCGCCACTGCGACAGAAGAACCGGCCGCCGTGGATGACCTGGCTCCGGCGATTCCCCCGCTCGCGGTTGAGGCGCCGGCGAGTGAATCTCCTGCGGCATCGTCCAAGGGGAGTCCGGCAGACCGGAAGAATGCGGAAATCCCCGACGTCGCTCATTCGGAAGCTACGGGCGGCGACGTACTGCTGGAGATTGCCCGGCAGGAAGAGACCGACATTTCCCGCAGCCGGCAGAAATTCAAGGACAAGCTGCAGGGGACGTTCGTTGTTTACTGCCCGATGGGTTGCCGGATTCGCGTTCAGGAACGGCACCGCGGCAAGGCCGGCAAGTGCCCCAAGTGTAATTCAGTCTTTTTCGTTCCGCGACAAAAACCGAAGCGGGTCGTCAAGGACGAGGCAGCGAGTGACGCAGCTGTCCCGGCCGTCCTGGAGAAGTGGCGGGGCTGGCAGGAAGACCTGCATCTGCATCAGGTCGTCCCGCAGAAGCTGCGGATCAAGCCGGACAGCCTGCTGAACGAGTTCACGATGGTCGACGTGGCCATGTCGACGGAGGGCCTGTTGCTCGCCACACTGGTAACCTCACCCGGTTTTCTGGGAGCCAATCTCAAGAAGAAGCCGGCGTTGCGGACCGGGTTGCAGGAACATCTGAAAACCGTTGGCACCGTCGACGGTGCGCCGGTCCCGCAAACCCGGCTGATCGAGCCGGCAGCGCTCCATCAGCTGGTGGTCGCCCAGCCTTCGCCAGCGGACGTGGAGTCTCTCTTCGGGAACATTCCGGTGTTTGGGGCCGGCAGGATTGCCGTCCGCTTGCCGCGCATCGCTGATGATCCCGCCACGCAGTACCTGTCGTTCTCGCTGTCAGAATTCCGCAAGTTCGCTGCGAACCTGGCGGATGTCTGTGGCGTGAGCGGGCTGGGCACCGACACCGAAATCCCGCTGACCGAGACCTACAACACGGTTGCCTGTCATTACAGCGAAGGGCCGGTCCGCGAACTGCTGGGGCTGGAGTATTATCAGAAAGACCCCGCCCTGAAGTTGCAGGTGGCCGGCTGGCGCTGCGGCGGGTGCGCGCTGGTGGTCAGCGAGGACTCGCGGAAGAAAGAGAAGATCGGCGGCTTGAACGGCAAGGGCATCGCCTCGGCCAAATGTCCGAAGTGCGCTGCGAAGTTCGGCAGCCATCCGTTGTATGAACTGGCCCCTGCCGCAGGAACGCCCACTCCCGAACCGGCTGCCACATAATCCCATCAGCGGATTGAGATGTGTCGGCGAATCCGGGATACTCCGGGAAAACATCGGACAGCGGTGCTGTGAGCCGCTGCCGGGTCTTCCCGGAGGAACTGGCTTTGAATTCTTGTGCGACCGATCTGCTGGCATCCTTAACGCGACGCGGGTTTCTTTCAGCGGGGGTGGCCTCTGCCCTGTTGTCTGCAGTGAAGGTCCGCGCCGCAGACCGGCCCGCTGAGACTCCACTGGCCTCATCGCCATTGCGTGATCCGCTGCTGGTCACTGCACATCCGCAGATCGCCCGGTCGCGCGACACTGCTCTGGCAGAACTGAAGCCGTCGCAGGCCGATCTGGAACATGGACTGACGCTGCACCGCGAGTCCCTGGTGTTCGATGCCTACGGCTTCGCTCCCCGCGCGGCGCTTGATCCGGAGCGGATGACGGCCATGCTGGAAGAGGGAGCCTCCGACGATGAGCTGCAGGATCTGCGCGAAGAACTTGGGATGACGCAGGCCATTGTTCAGGAGATCGAGCACCAGGAGTTCGCGGAGGCCATGCGCTGCAGCGGCGTGACGGCGATCTTCCAGAATGCCGGTGAGGAAGGCAGTGACCCGTTGCGGTTGCTCAAGCGACTGGCCCGGTTCACGCACCTGTCGGACAACCTGCGCGGGACGCTGGTGCGCGCGACCTTGCCGGCTGACATTGAGGCCGCGAAAGCAGCGGACAAGCACTGTCTCTATCTGACCGGCAACGGCGTACCGCTGGCGCAGGAGTACGACACGGTTGCCGAAGAACTCGGCTACATCCGGGTCTTCTTTCAGCTTGGCATCCGGATGATGCACGTTACCTACAATCGCCGGAACCTGCTGGGGGACGGCTGTGCGGAGACCGCGAACGGCGGTTTGAGCGATCTGGGCCGCGCTGCCATCGCCGAGATGAACCGTGTGGGCGTGATTGTGGACGTGGCTCACAGCGGCTGGCAGACCAGTCTCGAGGCCGCCCAGGTCTCGCAGCAGCCGATGGTGGCCAGTCATACGGTGTGCGCTGCGGTGCGGCATCACATCCGGGCCAAGCCGGACAACGCCATCAAGGCCATTTGTGATACCGGTGGCTATATCGGCATCTGCTGGATTCCCTCTTTCGTAGGTGGCACCGGCGGGATGACGGCCCTGCTGGATCACATCGATTACGCCGTGAAGAAATTCGGGGCGGATCACGTCGCAGTCGGGACGGATATCGCTCACACGTCCCAGTATGCTGCGACCGCTGCGAAAGCGATTCCCGGTCGTCCGGCAGGTCGCAAGCGAACCCGCTATGAATCGCTCTGGCCGGAAGGCGCGCTGGGCGGAAACTGGCCGGATGCACGTTCCCTGGCCTGGACCAACTGGCCGCTGCTGACCGTTGGGCTCGTGCAACGCGGCTATTCCGATGCCGAGATCGGCAAGATTCTGGGCGGTAACGTCCTGCGAGTGTCGCGTGCTGTCCTGCCGCCACACCTGCAAACTGTCCCGCTGCCGTAACATCATCCGGACGATGCCTCAGGCCCGGAACTGCACTGCGACGATCCGCGTCAGGCTCTGAAAATTCCGAACTGACCTGACGCCGTAAATTCGTGGTGCCTGCTGGTCCCCGGCAGGGTCTGCGGATAGGATTTTTCTGGAACATCCGTTCCGGGAATGCGCGGCGGGTGACTGATGGCCTCCACGGGGTGATGGATCAGCGATGGAAATTGCCGAAATCGCGTCTTTGTTCGATCGCACACTGGCTGAGATCGGCAAGGTGCTGGTCGGTCAGGACGAACTCGTGGAAGCCACCATTGTGGCGCTGCTGTGCGAAGGGCACGTGCTGATCGAAGGGGTGCCCGGTCTCGGCAAGACGCTGCTGGTTAACACGCTCAGCTTTGTGCTCGACAGCCCGTTTCGCCGCGTACAGTTCACGCCCGACCTGATGCCGTCGGATATCACCGGGCATTCGATCTACGACCTGCAGGCCCAGAAGTTCAACTTCAATCAGGGACCGCTGTTCGCATCGTTGCTGCTGGCAGATGAAATCAACCGGGCGCCTGCGAAGACGCAATCGGCCCTGCTGGAAGCGATGCAGGAACGCCAGGTGACGGTGGATGGCACCGTCCATAAGCTGCCGCAACCCTTCATCACCATCGCCACCCAGAACCCGCTGGAGCAGGAAGGCACCTATCCGCTGCCGGAAGCCCAGCTCGACCGCTTCATGTTCAAGCTGCTGGTCGACTATCCGACCGCCGCACAGGAAGCACAGATCCTGCAGAACTATATCGTCGGTCACGATCATCGCCGGCTGGAAAGCTACGGTGTGCAACCGGTGCTGTCCGGCGCACAGATCATTGAGATCCAGAAATCGATCGTCAGCGTGATTGTCGAGCCGCCGATCGTGGAATACATCGTCAACATCGTCGGCAAGACGCGCGACTGGGCTGCGGTGGAAGTCGGCGGCAGCCCGCGGGCCAGCGTAAGCCTGCTCCTGGCCTCGCGAGCCCTGGCGGCCTGTCGCGGTCGGAACTTTGTCACGCCGGACGACGTCAAACAACTCGCTCCGTGGGTGCTGCGACACCGCTTGCGATTGAATCCGGAAGCGGAGATCGAGGGCAACTCGGTGGAAGCCGTGATTCAGGACATTCTGGATGCAGTGACCGCTCCGCAACCCCCGGCAGAGGCCCTCCAGCCATGATGCCGCGTCTCCGGCTGCTGGTACTGGCCGCGCTGGCCGGACTGCCGTTCGTGGCGACTCCGTACGAGCCGGCTGCCACGGCACTCGGTCAGGCGCTGACCATGCTGCTGGCAGTGCTGGCGCTGCTGGATCTGTGGCTGAGTCCGCGTCCGGGCAAAGTAGAAATCTTTCGGTCCGCGAAAGACGTGCTGAGCGTCGGTGCTCGCAACCCGGTCGTCGTCACCATGCGCAACCGCAACCGGTCGCAGATCGTGCTGACCGTGCATGACGAACCACCGCAACCGGCCCGCTGCGATGAGTTGCCGTTTACTGTGGAACTGCCGCCACAGCAGTTGATGACCTTCACTTATTTTGTCGAGCCGCATCATCGCGGTCCCAATCACTTCGGCACCGTTTTCCTGCGGATGAACAGCCTGCTCGGGCTGTGGACGATGCAGGACGAACGGCCGTTGCGGCAGGAGATCAAGGTCTATCCCGATATCCAGTCGATCCGGCAGGTGGAACTGCTGGCCCGGCAGAACCGGCTCGCGGAAGCCGGTGTGCGGCTCAGCCGGCTGCGCGGACGCGGCTCGGAATTCGATCGCCTGCGCGAATATCGCCGTGAGGACGAATATCGCAGCATCGACTGGAAAGCGACCGCCCGGCATCGCGAATTGATCAGTCGCGAATATGTGGTGGAGCGCAATCAGAACCTGCTGCTGGTGCTCGACTCCGGTCGCTCGATGTGCAACGCCCAGGACGGCGTCACCCACTTCGACCGGGCGATGAATGCCGCCATGTTATTGACCTACGTGGCCCTCCGTCAGGGCGACACCGTGGGCCTGCTCGCCGGTGACCGTCAGTTGCGACGCTGGGTCAAACCGCTGCGAGGCCAGGACGGCGTCGAACGCCTGACGGCTCAGATCTACGACCTGGAACCGAGCTACGAGGCGACCGACTACGACCTGCTGTCGAGTGAACTGCGGCGACGTTATCGCAAGCGTTCGCTGGTCATCTGGCTGACGCACGTCATCGATGAACTGCACCTGGATGCGATCACACAGTCGGTGCGACGGCTGCGGTCTCCGCATCTGGTGTTAATGGCGTTCCTGCGCAACGTCCCGCTGCACGAACGCATGAATGCCCTGCCGCGGACCGATCTCGAAGCCTTCCAGATTGCAGCTGCCGCAGAGATGGAAGAAGCCCAGCGAACCCGGCAACTGCTGGTGCAGAAGACCGGTCTGCTCACCATCGACTGCCTGCCGGAAGATCTCTCCGGCCGGTTGATCAGCCGCTACCTGGACATCAAGGCGCGGCATCTCTTGTAGGAAAATCACAAATCCCAAAAGACAAATGACAAGGAATGCTCGAGATCATAACAATGCTCCAGGAGATAAAAGTGAGGGCAATTCCATGATTTGGAAATTGCGTTTTGGAGCTTGTTTGTTATTTGCAATTTGAGATTTGTAATTTCTGTGCAGGAAAGCCGCCATGCCGACACCGCTGGAATCGCTCTGGAAGTTCAAGTTCCAGTTTGGAAATGCCCAGGGCCAGGCGACGTCGATCTTCTCAAAGAAAGGCTCGTTTGACGGCGAGCAACTGACCCTTGATCAGCGGACGTATGCAGTCTCCGACATCGCGGCCATCGAACGTCGGCAGAAACTGGTGGTGATGGCGGTCGCGGCTGACAACCAGCTGCACACGCTGATCCTGGTGTTCGGCTCTCAGAAGCTCAGCCAGGAATTCAAGGAACGGCTGGACGTTGCCCGCAGTGGCTTCTGGGCCCGGCAACATCGGGCCGATCTGGAGAAACGCGGCCAGGTGCAGGATTATCGCGATGCGGCATGTCCGAATTGCCAGGCGACGATCATTCTCAGCCACATGCCAGCGTCACCACAATTGTATTGCCCGTTCTGCGAAACCCTGATGACGCTGAATGACAACGGTCAGTCACCGGCCAACGAACGGGTGTTTCGTCTGTGCGACGATTGCGGTCTCTTCAGCCAGCCGCAGAAATACACGATCATGTATATCTGGTTCATTGTTGTCGCGTACGGCTGGTCCATGCGCGAGAAATGGTGCTGCCGGACCTGTATCCGCAAGGAAGCCTGGAAAATGTTCTGGGGCAACCTGCTGTTCGTTCTCGGCTTGCCATTCGCTGTGATCCAGTTGTTCCGGGCTTACAGCGGCGACTGGCTCGGCGGCTCTTTTCGTGGGCTCGACACCGGCAATGCCCGCATCATCAAGGGCGATGCAGCTGCTGCCCTGCCGTACTATCGGGCGATTCTGGAACGCGTCCCGTATGCTGCCGGCGTCAAATACAATCTGGCCAAAGGATTGTTGCATCAGGACGAACCAGGCCACGCCGCGAAAATGCTGGAAGCAGCGCTCCACGACTGCACCAACTATGCCCCCGCCGCTACCCTGTTGCGCCATCTGTATCAGGAACTGGGCGAGCAACAGAAGCTGAAAGAACTGGACGCGATCTGGTCCATTGCAGAACAGCAGACCGAAGACCTGGACGTGGAAGAGACGTCGGTCAGTGATGAGTAGCGGGAGAGAGCTGCATTTTCAGCGGTCCGAAACACAGGTCTTGCAGTTGCGCGTCGGGCAGAGAACTGTCCCGAACGTGTGGCACGCCCTGAGTCCTCGAAGGGCGTGGTAACTTTCGGCGCTGATCGTCATTTGAACGGGTGTTTTCAGCGAGCGAGGATGGAATTCCCTCGCGGGTGCGTCGGACTGGTGACATCGCAGGCCGACGACCACGACCGACCACGACTGTGGTCCAGCCATCACGGCGCTGAGTGACTGGAAACACTGGTCGGTCCCAGCGGAGCGATCTTCAGGCTCTGGAGTCCGGCAAGGATTTCCTGTTCTCCGGCATGAACATCGCGCAGCAGGTCCACTGCGGCGGCGTCATCCGCGCAGGTGTGAACGGCCTCGTCCAGTTCGATCACCAGTTCCTGCTGTTCGCGGATCAGTCGCGGCAACAGATATTCCAGCGACACGAAGTGCAGATCGGTGTATTCCGAGGGGAAACCGCCGAAATCGACCGGCCAGTTGCGGCCATTCAACAGTTCTGTCAGTCGGGCGACATGACTGGACTGCCGCTGGGCCAGGTCTTGCAAGCGGGCGGTTCCGGCTGCCGTCCGGCTCCACAGCGAACCTTCGGCGGCATACTGCAGCAGGCTGCGACCCAGGTCGATCAGCACGTCGTTCAGCTTGGCATCGTGTGTGATGGCGGCCACGGCAGATTCCCGGCAAGGTGCAGGCAGTTCGACAGAATCCGGTTCGAGGGGATCTTCACCGGGCGACAAACAGCGACTGCGCTGCCCGATGGGCGACGCCGCTGACAAACTGCACGGCAGTTCCCAGAGGCAGCAGCAGCGGCACGGTCACCAGTAACACATACACCCCTCGATTCGAGAGCACCGGCATCAGCACCCGCCGGCTGGCGGCCGGACGTGCCTGGAAATACATCACTTTCAGCACATTCGCGTAGTAGAACACGCTGAAAATGGTGTTCAGACCGCCGATGACCAGAATCCCCCACATCGCCGGGTGCACGAAACCGGCATCATACAGCGACGCAAACACGAACAACTTGCCGACAAAACCGCCCAGCGGAGGCAGTCCGACCAGACTGAACAGGCACAGCGCCATCCCGATTGCCAGCACGGGCGCCTGATAGCCCAACCCGGCGTAATCGGAGATTTCCTCGCTGTAAATCTCGTTGCGAATCAGGGCAGTGATCGCGAACGCTCCCAGGTTCATGAACAGATAAACGGCCAGATAATAGAGCAGTCCTTCCACAGCCCGTGCACTGCGAAAGTCGTAATCAGTGCTGCCGGGGTCCACGCCGGCACGCAAGACGATGAGAGCGCCGACGGCCATCAGCATGTAACCGGCATGGGCGATGGTCGAATAGGCCAGCATCCGCTTCATGTTGGTCTGCGTATAAGCCGCGAGATTGCCGAACGTCGCGGTGATGGCGGCGATGATCGCGATGCCGACGCCGAGCGTCAGCCAGGTGCCTTCCAGATTGATCGCAGTCTGCGGCGTCACCAGCGCCAGCACGAACCGCACCAGCAGCACGAACGCCGCCGCCTTGGAAGCCACACCCAGAAACCCGCCGACTTCGGCCGAGGCTCCGTGGAAGGCATCCGGGGTCCAGAAGTGAAACGGCACTACCGACAGCTTGAAGGCGAACCCGACCAGCGTCATCAGGATCGCCAGCACCAGAATCCGCAGGGCCGGGTCGGACAGCGTCGCCGCTTCTCCCAGGAACAGATCCTGCAAGCGGGCCGCCATCTCCGGGAATTTCGCGGTTCCCAGCAGTCCGGCGATCAGCGAGATCCCGTACAGCATCACGCCGGCCGAACCCGCGCCGTAGACCACGAACTTCAGTGCGCCTTCGCTGGCACTCCGCTTTCCCTTGAGAAATCCGACCAGCGCATAACCGGGCACGCTCGACATCTCGACGCCGAGGAACAGGATCAGCAGATGATTGGCCGAGCCCATCAGCAACATGCCGATCACGGAGCCCAGCAGCAGGGCGTAGAAGTCGGGGGCATCCTCGCGGTCGGGAATGCCGCACAGCACCGTCAGGGCGATTACGAACACCAGGAATAGCAGCAAACCCAGACGGAATGTCAGCGCGAACCGGTCCATCACCAGCAATTCGGTGAAATAGTAGACCGTTTCATTTCCGGCCCGGTTGAACCCCACATAAGTGATGCCCGCAAGACCGACAGCAACCACCGCCGACCAGAGCGCAATCGAGTGGCCCGACACCCGGCGGTCGAACTCGAACAGCCGCGCCAGCAGCATCAGCACGATGCCGGCAACGAGCGTCAGCTCGGGCGCAAACAGCCCCAGCGACGTCTCCGCCGTATCCGCCAGCAAATGTTCAAACAGGGAGTTCAACACTGCCCCTGGTTCCTTGTTGGGGAAGAGTCAAGAGAATGGAGTCCAGAGACTAGAGCCCAACAGATGAGGTGGTGCAACAACTGCTCCGGCTCTGGACTCTAGTCTCTCGACTTTTCACCTGACCCATGTGGTTTCGATGGCCGGAGGCGCGGCTTCCGGCTGTGAGCGGTACGCCGCGTCCATATTGTGTACCAGCGTTTCCACGCCGGGATTGGTGATATCGAACAGCATCCGTGGATAGACGCCTAGCGCGATCGCGAAGGCCAGCAAGGTATAGCCAATGAACATTTCCCGGCGGCTGGCAGGTACAATCCCTTCCGCATGCGGCCCCTTGTACACCGGGCCGAAGTAGACCCGTTGCACCGTCCACAGGATATAACCGGCTGTCAGGATGACGCCCGACGCGGCGATAATCGCCAGCAGCTTGTCATACTGCCAGGCACTCAGCACCGAAAAGACTTCGCCGATGAACCCGCACAATCCCGGCAGCCCGAGGCCGGCGAAGAACAGTCCTGCTGCGATCCCGGTGTAATGGGGCATCAGCCCGGCGATGCCGCCGAAGCGGTTCAGGTCGCGATGGTGCACGCGGTCGTACAGCACGCCGACGGCGAAGAACATGCCGGCCGACGAGATGCCGTGAGCGATCATCTGGAACATGGCCGCATTCACGCCCATCTGCCAGTAATAGATTGACTGATCCGCCTGCTCTCCGATTTTCCAGACGCCCAGGCCCAGCAGCACGTACCCCATGTGGCTGACCGAACTGTAGGCCACCAGACGTTTGAAGTCGGTTTGTGCAAGTGCTGCGAAGGCACCGTAAATGATGCTGAACACGCCCAACGCGACGATACCGTAGGCACAGTACTGTGCGCCTGCGGGCAGAATCGGAAACGCGATTCGCAGGATGCCGTATCCGCCCATCTTCAGCAGCACGCCGGCGAGGATCATGCTGATCGGCGTCGGTGCCTCGACGTGGGCATCCGGCAGCCACGTATGAAACGGGAACGCCGGCAGCTTGATGGCGAAGCCGATGAACAGCAGCAGGAAGGCGACGATCTGGAAGGTTTCGCCGAACGCATATCCCGGCACCTGGCCTTGTCCGACCTGCGCCAGATGCAGCAGGTCGAAACTGTTGCCGCTGTTGAAGTACAGCATCAGCATGGCGATCAGCATCAGCACGCCGCCAGCCAGCGTGTAGAGGAAGAACTTGATCGCGGCATATTCCCGCCACGGTCCGCCCCAGATGCCGATCAGGAAGTACATCGGCAGCAGCATCACTTCCCAGAAGATGTAGAACAGGAAGAAGTCGAGCACCAGAAACACGCCCAGCATCCCGGTTTCCAGGATCAGGAACAGGATGACGTAGCCTTTCACATGCTTTTCGATGCTCCAGCTGGCCAGCATTGCCAGGAAACTGATCAGGCTGGTCAGCAAGACCAGCGGCAGGCTGATGCCATCGACTCCCAGGGAGTAGTGAGCATTCCATTGCGGAATCCAGGGCCGCGTGGAAAACAGATGCATGCCGTGAACCAGATCCTTCGCTGCCGCAGCGTCGGTTTGGTAAGTGAGCAGCAACAGCAGCGTCAGGACGAAGGTCAGCGCGGTGCCGAACAGACCGAAATAGCGAATCGCCTCGGTGGCCTTGTCATCAAAACCTGCCGTCACCAGGGCCCACAGGGCTGGCAGAAAGATGACCGCGGTCAACAGCATTTCGGAACTGATCATGTTTTCGTGATCCGGCGTGAAGCTCTCGGAATTCCATCAAGGCTGGTTCTGCTGGCGGCTATGTCACTGATCAGAAGCGCCAGCGAGGGATATCTGGCACCATTGTCCATCCTGCCTACACACGTCTTTGCCGCCAGCGTCGGTTCAGCGGGCTGATGAACTTGTTCATTTCGGAAGCGCCGTGAACAAGGTTGCAAACAGCACCACTACACCCACGGCGATCCACATTACATATTGCCGGAGCTGACCCGTCTGGACAGACCGCAGCGAACGGGCCAACGATTGTGTCGTCTGCCCGGTGAAATTCACGAAGCCATCGACCAGGGTTTCATCGAACCAGCGATCCCAGTTCGCGATGAAGCGCATCAGCCTGGCAGAGCCGTCGATCACGGCATCCAGCACACGCTGATCAAACGCCTGGCACCAGCCGCCGACGATGTGTACCGGTTGCACGAACAGGCCGTCATACAGGGCATCGAACCGCCACTTGTCTAGCAGGAATTCGTGCAGGCCGGCGAACTGTCGCTGGATCTCCGCGGGATTCATCAATTGTCGGCAGTAGAGAACCCAGGCGAGGCCGGTGCCGATCATAGCTGCCAGCAACGCGAAGCCACCAGCCGTTTCATGCAGGGAATGCACCAGTTCCCGATCTGGCAGGGCGACCGTCACCGGGCTGCCCGGCAGCGATGCGGATCCGGCGGGCACCGGTTCGCTGAACGCCAGCAACCGGAACAGCGGGCCCTCTTCCCCACCCACGGCACCTGCCGCAGCGAGCAGCGACAACGCGAACAGGGGCACTACCATCACCCACGGAGATTCGGTGGCATGTTCGTAGACTCCGGCATCGCGCGGGGCACCGGTAAACGTCATGAACCACAGACGGAACATATAAAACGCAGTCAGCCCCGCGGTGATCAGCGGAACCAGGAACAGCAGCCCGTGAGCGCTGTTCAATTTCGTAAATGCCAGGGCAGTGGCCACGATGGCATCTTTCGAGTGATGACCGGAGAACGCGATCTTTTCTCCGACAATGCTGATTCCCGGGATTGCCAGCCCCGCGATGGCGATCACGCCAACCAGCATCGTGGCAGCGGTGAGCGGCAGCTTGCGCCGCAAGCCACCCATTTTCCGCATGTCCTGCTCGTGATGACAGCCGGCGATCACACTGCCCGAGCACAGGAACAACAACGACTTGAAGAAGGCATGAGTCACCAGATGGAACAATCCGGCTGCCCATCCGCCGATGCCGATCGCCAGCATCATGTAGCCGAGTTGACTGATGGTGGAATACGCCAGCACACGCTTGATGTCGGTCACCACCAGCGCGATGGTGGCTGCCATGAACAGCGTGATGCAGCCGATGTAGGCGATTGTCAGCAACACTTCCGGCGTGAACATCGGATAGAAACGTCCGGCCAGATAGACGCCGGCCGCGACCATCGTGGCCGAGTGAACCAGTGCTGACACCGGCGTTGGTCCCTCCATCGCATCTGGCAGCCACGTCTGTAGCGGAAACTGGGCCGACTTGCCGATACAACCGGCGAAAATGCCGAGACCCGCCGCGACCAGCAGCCAGTAAGGCATCGTCTGGAAATCGTCTCCTGCGGACTGGAATTCTCCGTCAGCATCCTGCAGCAGAATCTGCTGGCCGTCTTCGCTCAGATGCAATTCTCCGGAAGGGCCACGCACCAGATGAAACAGTCCCGTTTGCTCCGGGTGTTCGCCGTGCGCTGCGACGTCATAGAACTGGAACGTGCCCAGCGACGTCCAGACGATCATCAGGCCGATGAGGAACCCGAAGTCGCCCACCCGGTTCATGATGAACGCCTTGTTCGCCGCCGTGCTGGCCGACTGGCGTTCGACGTAAAAACCGATCAGCAGATAGCTGCAGAGACCGACCAGTTCCCAGAAAATGAAGACCTGGAAAATGTTGCCGGCAAGCACCAGTCCCAGCATCGCAAAGCAGAACAGCGACAGGAATGCAAAGAAACGATAGAACCGGCCGGGCCGGTGCAGATGTTTGTGGCCTGCCAGCTGCACCTGGTGGTCGACATAGTCTTCCGTCAGTTCGTCCGCCATGTAGCCGATGGCGAAGATGTGAATACAGGTGGCGATGAAGGTCACCATCGTGAACATCACCAGCGTGAGGCTGTCGATATACCAGTCGAGCGTGATCCGGAGTGGCCCGAAGGTTCCGAGCGTGTAATAGACGCCGCCGAAAGACGCGGGCACGTCCGCATGGGCAGTTCCGGCATGTGCGACGCTGGCATGAACTTCGTCAGTGTCGGCCTGAGCCTGCTCAGTCGTGTCGGTCGCCGTTGCGGCATCCGGCCCGGTCTGGTCATGCGACTCCAGATGGCTGTGTGACTGCAGCGCCGCCCAGTGCGTGCCTTCGCCCCAGATCCAGAGCGCAGAGGCACTGCACACGAACCCGGCCGCGATGCAGCCGACGGCGAGATACGCCGGCGTCTTGCTGAGCCGGTTCGTCCAGACCAGCAGCGAGAAAATCTCGACCACGAACCCGAACAGCGGGAGCAGCCAGGCGAGAGTCAGCAGATTTCGTAGCGTCTCGCCCATGAATTCCTCGTTCGTCTCCGGTCGCCGTTGTTGCAGTCAGGAATGGAGCAGCGTATTACCAGCCCGAAGCGCCAGCGAGGGAGTTCATTTCCAGATCACCATGCGTCTCTCGCTGGCGCTTCGGGCTGGTGATAATTTCCATCAGCCCTTCAAATCGCTGCCACGGTCCACGTCGATCGTCAGGTGATTGTTGTAAAAGTTCAGTGCGATCGCGAGGGCGATGGCGGCTTCCGCCGCGGCCAGCACGATGACGAATAACGCGAAGACCTGGCCGTCCAGTCCCAGCGGGGTATAGCGGGAAAAGGCCACCAGATTCAGGTTGGCTCCGTTCAGAACCAGTTCCACTCCCATCAGGATGCCAATGCCGTTCCGCTTGACCATCATGCAGACCACGCCACAGACGAACAGCACGGCTGCGACGAACAAGTAGCCATTCAGGCCTGCGGGAGTCATGGGAAACGGGTCCGGTTCGTTCAAGGTTCAGGGAGCAGGATTCATCGTGTCGTCGTCGGAATTGACCCGGCGTTTGGCTCGCGCCAGATAGGCCGCGCCGATCAGCACAACCAGCAGATGCACCGAAACAATTTCAAAAGGCAGCAGATAGCCGGGCCGCGTGGGCCTGCCATCCTCGTCAACATGATCCGGACGCAGACCCAGAAACGCCAGTCCCAGCGGACGTCCGGTATTTCCGCTTTGTTCAACCACCGTGTGATCAGCCATCGCCCGTTCCGCCGCCGGGCCGAGCCGCGAAGCCACCTGGGCCTGCCAGTCCAGACCGGTCACGGAAGATGCCAGTACCAGCAGCAACAAGCCGCCGACCCCGACGCCGAGAAACATTTCGGCCGGAGATGTCTGAATCTGTTGATACGGTCCCGTCGCAGTCAGCATCACGCCGAAGATCAGCAGCACCACCGTCCCGCCGACGTAAATCAGCAACTGGGTTGCCCCGACGAAGTCGGCTTCCAGGAGAAAGAACAGCGCTGCGACCGAGCCCAGCGACATCACCAGCCAGAAGGCCATGCGCACGACGTTCTGGCTCAGCACGACTGCCAGTGCCGAGGCACAGGTGACTCCGGCGAACAGCCAGAACAGCAGCGTTTCCAGGGTCATCGGCCGCCCTCCGTTGTCAGCGCGGCGGCCGCTTCCCGGAAATTGACCGCATCCTGGACGGCATCGGTTTGCGCGTGGACCTCCACCATCGTCGCGGCGAGTGGTGCCGCAGACTCCAGCACCGTCGTCCGGCCGACGGTCGACAGCAGCAGCAACGGCCACAGCACCGCGCCCAGGAACAACACGCAACTGATGGGCACCAGATATTTCAGGCAGGTCGTCATCACCTGGTCGATTCGCAATCGAGGCAGGGTCCAGCGGACCCAGATCTGTACGAAGACCAGGGCGAAGGATTTCAGGATCAGCACTTTCGCCCCCAGGAGATTCAGCAGGTAGTTCCCCACTGCGAAACCCGGAACCGGAAAGTCCTGTCCCCAGCCGCGCAGAGCTCCCAGGGCCGATTCCAGCCCGAGGCCGGTGTTCCAGCCGCCCAGAAAGACCAGTGCTGCGATCGCACTGACCGCAAACATGCTGGCGTATTCGGCCATAAAAAAGAACGACCAGCGGAGGCCGCTGTACTCGGTGTGGAAACCGCCGACGAGTTCACTTTCCGCTTCGGCGAGGTCGAACGGCGCCCGCTTCACGCTGGCCGTCGCCACCGTGAAGTAGACGAAAAATCCCAGGAACGTGAACGGGTCGTGAAAGATCAGCCAGTTCCAGACCGGCCCCTGCTGCATCACCGCGATTTCACGGAAATTGAGCGTGCCCACAGCGACCAGTGGAATCAGCAGGCACAGGGCCATCGGAATTTCATAGCTCACCATCTGGGCGGCTTCCCGCATGGCTCCGAACAGCGACCACTTGGAACCGCTCGAATAACCGGCCAGCACGATGCCCAGAACTTCCAGCGACATTACCGCCAGGATCAGGAAGACGCCGGCATCCAGCGACACGGCAACCCAGCCATCCGCGAATGGCAGCACCATGAACGCGGCGAACGATGCCACAACCGCCAGATACGGCGCGAGGTTGAACAGCCAGCGATCGGCGGCAGCCGGCGCGAGGTCTTCTTTCTGTACCAGCTTGATGCCGTCCGCCAGCGTTTGCAGCCAGCCGAAGCGACCACCGACACGTGTCGGTCCCAGACGATCCTGAATCCGCCCGGCGACCTTGCGTTCGAGCCAGATAAAGAACAGCGGCAGGAATCCGAACAGGCCGATCAGCAGGGCGGCGTGGACCAGAATGGCCAGCACCAGGGCAGCACCGGAAGACAGCCCGTTTTCCAATCCGGGCAAGCGCCAGCCTGTGAAAAACTTCTGCAGCGTCATTGCGGCAATCAGCAAGGTCATCACGTCGCCCCGGCGCACAGCTCCCGCGATCCGGCAGAGACCTCCGCCTGAACCGTCTCCAGCTATGACTCAAAACACCTGGGGTTCAGCGGCGACTGCCGAGGCGGCAATCCCTGTTTCAGGACCGGACGCAAACGACCGGTCAGGTCAGGCAGCGCCTGCCAGCGCGCTGAACTATGACGCACCAGCCACACCGATTCAAGGGCAGGGCCGGTGATTCAACTCCATTCCTGACAATGAGAACCAATCGAGGTTCATCGATTTCAACTCCCGGCGCCATCAGTTTCCAGGTCGTTGTCATCCCCGCTCGTTTCTGTGCAGGAAAGCACCCGGAACCACGACCAACGCGGTCTTTGTATCAAACAGACACAGGCAGATCCGGTCTCCCGGCGGGCCGTCTGTCCGGCAAGCATCAGCGTCCTGTCCAGGGCAATCGCTTCCGGGAACGTCCGGCAACCTCTGGAGAAGCCCTGTTTCACCGGTTACGATCTCAGGATCATGCACGCTGCCCGCTGTTCCGGGGACCGGAAACCACGGGCCTGAATCCCGGCTTCCCCGCTGCGAGATCCCGTCATGCTGTTCGACCGCCTTATTCCGGTCGCTGGAACCCGGCTGACGGCCAGGGTCTCTTTTTATCCGGCAGCAACTGCCATCAGCCCGTGGGTCGTTGTGCTTTCGCATGGCATTTGCCATTCCCGCGTCCATTTCGAGCGGTTGATCGCCGCCTTGAATGGGCAGGGGCTGGACGCCGCTTTTATCGACCTGCAATCGGAATCGGCCGGCTGGTTCCGGAACTGGATCGGCCTCGGGCATTACGCACGCGCCATGTCTGCCGCCGTCCGGGAATTATTCGCGTTCCCGGAACTGCAGGATCGCCAGCGGGGCGTCTATGTCTTCCATTCCATGGGAGCTTTAATCGGCGAACAGATGCAAGAATTGGACATGATGTTGCAGTCGCCCACGGTGCTGCTGGCTCCGGTGCCTCCCCGCGGTGCGCTGGGCACCACCTGTCGCATCTTCCTCAGATTTCCCGGAGCGTATCTGTGGGCCGTCGTCACCTTGAACATCCGGTCGCTTGGTCGTTCGCGCGACCGGGTGTCGTGGCTGTTTTTTGATGCGGAAACGCCGGCAGAACTTGTCGACCAGACGTGCGAAACCCTGAAGCATGCCTCATTTCTGGCCTATTGCCAGCTTACGTTCCGCCGGTGGTTCGGCTTCAGCACGCGGGAACACGGCCGAAAACAGCTGCTGATCACCAGCAGGACTGACAGAATCTTCACGCCCGGCGATTACAGGGAGATCGGGCAGATTTACCAGAAACTGCAAACTCTGGAATTCCCCACTGGCGGGCACGACTTCTTCATGCAGTTTGCGGCGGCGACCGCAGCGGCAATTGCCGATTTTCAGCAGCAAGTCTGCGTTCTACCTGTCCGACAGGGCAAAACGTTGTCCCGCAACAAGGTGTCGCTGCGGTTTGATCAGGCAGAACCGCTGTCGGCACCGCGTGGTCAGTCGAGCAGTGGTCAACACGCAGAAACAGGGCGGGATGCCCTGCGGACCGGCCATGACTCGGAGCCCGGACAGACTTCTGGGGACGCTGACAATGACCGGGCTCGACAGGTGTGACTCCCTGCGTCTCCCGAGTCATGTACCATACCTGTCCGTGCGAGTCCGGACCGCTTCCGGTAGAGACGGTCCGGACAGGTCACGTCGGTGGAATTGCTGCAGATTACTTGCTGCTGGCGATGTCGACCGGCTTCGGATCGAGCTGGTTGGCTTGCAGCAGCCCCCAGCGTTTCCAGCCGTAGTCCAGGAACTTCGTAAATTCGCCGTCCTTGCGTTCGTTGCCGATGTAGACGGCTAAAATGCGTGTGCCATCCGGTGACACCACCGCGTAAGACGGCAGCGAAACGTCGCCGAACCAGTTCACCTGCAGATCCAGGTTGCGATCCTTGATCGCGGCTTCCCGTTGCGGATCGGTGATGGTCGGGACGCGATCGGCATAGAGCTGCACATTCACGAACTGCTCCATCCGTTCCTTGTTCTCCGGACGGCCCATTTTCTTTTCCATGAGCCGGCAATTCACGCAATTGACACCGGTGAAATCCAGCAGCATCGGTCGCTGCTGTTCGATCGCCACCGGGCGGGCTTTTTCCAGGTCCAGCGCGAACTTGATGCCGTGATGCTCGATCGTCGGGCCGAGATCGCTCTGGGTGCCGTGCAGACGCGGCGGTGCAAAGGCCACAATCTGTTCCATCACCACGCTGTCGGCCTGGTCCGGGTGGACCAGCAGGAAGCCAAGCATCGCGGTCAGACCGAAGAAGCCCAGGGCCAGCAGGCCGCGGCTCGTTGACACGCTGTCAACCGGAGTGTCGTGCGAGAAGCGATACCAGCCCAGCAGGTAGGCGCCGATGGCTGCCGACAGCACCACCCAGATCAGCATGCAGGTGATGAAATCGAATAGCACCGGGGACGGATTCCAGGACAGGTCGGCAATGCTGAAGAATTTCACGGCCGCCCCGATTTCGATGAGGGCCATCACCACCTTGACCGAGTTCATCCAGCCGCCACTCTTCGGCAGTTTCTTGAGCATCCCCGGCAGCAACGCCAGCACAAAGAAGGGTGACGCGAAGGCCGCTCCGAAAGCAAGCATCCCGATCACAGGCCAGTAGACGTCACCGTGCGAGGCCATGACCAGCAGCGAGCCGGCGACAGCGAACGTGCAGGTGAACGACGTGAGAGTGAAGGTGAGCGCCATGAAGACCGCGCCGAGATAGCTGCCGCCGCCTTCGTGCATGGCCGACCAGGTAAGTAACGACGTCGGCACGCGGATTTCAAAGGCGCCCAGCATGTTCAGTCCGAAGGCGACGAACACCAGGCCGATGGCGACGTTGATCCACGGATTGTTGGCCAGTTCGTTGAGCTTGGTCGCGCCGAAGATCGCGGAGATGCCGACCCCGAGAACGGTGAACGCCATCACGATCGAACCGCAGTAGACCATCGCCAGCAGCCAGGGGCGGCGATGATTCTGTTCGCTCTGCTTGAGGAAGAAACTGACGGTAATCGGCACCATCGGGAACGAACAGGGAGTCAGCAGCGCCAGAAAGCCGCCGGCCACGCAGACCAGCAGGAATGGCAACAGTCCCTTGTCCTGCGGCTGGGCAGCCGCGTCAGCGTCGCCGGCAGCGCCATGGTTTTCAATCGCCGCCAGCGTTTCCGCCCAGACGCGGCGGCCTTCGTTCGCCTCAGTCACCGGAGGCGGCAGTTCCGCTTCGTCGACGACAGTTGCAAAGGGTGAGATCGTCTCACCGGCATCTGCAAGGAGCTCTGCCGGAACCGGTCCTACCTGGAAGTCAAACAGATCCAGCGGCAGGCAGTTGGATTCAGCACACACCACATAGGAGAGATCGCCCGCCAGACCGTAATCGCCGGAGGTTCCACCGGTCACGCGATATTTGCGCGTCCAGGTGACCGGATGATGATAGGTTTCCAGGTTACCGACGTCGGTTTCTTCCAGCACAAACGGGTGATCCGGCTGGAATGCGTCATCAACCGGTTCGAGATGATGCAGGGCGAGCGTGGTGATTTCTGTCGGAGCCCCTCCCGTAGGTGGCTGGGACAGCGAGTAGGTATGCCAGCCCTTGTCCGGAGCCGCGGTCACCGACAGCGTGACCACATCGCCCGCTTTGGCATTGGCGGGTTCCAGGCGGAACCGATAGGAAATCGGTGCCGCTTCGCCGCTCGCCTTTTTGGGACGAATCGTGGTGTCGAAAGTGACTGCGTCACTGGCGGAGGTCGAAGGCGTTGTTGTGGTGTCGGCTGTGACTTCCGCGACCAGATCGAACTGGTATGCCGGCCGAATCATGATGCACTGGCCGCCTTCGGCCGAGTCACCGCAGTATTGTCCTTCCAGCTTACCGGTAAACTGCACCGCCTTGGCGTCGCTGGCGACCTTGAAGGTTCGGGACCAGGTAACCTGATCGTAAAACTTGGTGACCTCGCCCTGCAGTTCCAGCGACTGCAGGGTCTTGCCCGGCTTGTCCGGAGTCCAGCCGTTCCCGGCGTCCGTTCCGGTGGCCTTTAGGGTGATTTCCGTGTGGGCGATGCCCTTTGTGTCATAGATGTAGTAGCCGGAGGGCAGTTTGGCGGTGATGGACAGCGTGATGTCCTGACCCGGTGCGACTTTCTCACGCGAGAGGCTGGCGACGAATTCTGCCTTGGGAACCGACGTCTGCAGCGATTTTTTGCCGCCCAGCAGCGTACTCAGATCCACCGGCTGGGCCTGAACCATCGCCGGGAAGCTCCAGGCGAGCAGACCGACGAACACTGCCAGTCGCAGGTGAGAAATCGACATGGATGAGAATCCTCCAGTATCCGGCAGGGCAGGCGGCATGTGGCAGGGAGAGCGGGTTTCCGCATCCCTTCTCAGGCGGGATCATCTTCGCAGGGCAGGAGTTACGGGCGATGAGCCAGCAACACAGCGGCCAGTTCAGGAGCTTTACCACATACTGCTACTACCGGGTTCGCATGATCAGCTTACGTCCTGCAGAAACAAATCTGTGGGATCGATGAGCTGGCGGCGATCAGTATTCCGAAAATATCTGCCAGGCTTTATGTTATTCTTTTCACTTCCTGTCGGCCACTTTCCGGGACTTCAGAACAGTCGGCAGGAACGATCGACACAATCCGTAGATTTCGCCGCGGCATTGTGCAGATTCCCGGGCAAAGATGCCAAACGATACATCTGAACACATACGGCGGGCGAGGCGCTATGAGCATTTTCCGGGTTTCCCCTGTCCTGACTCAGATTAACACCATCCGGACCGCGCTGGTCACGCTCGCGGTCCTGACACTTTTACCGGTTCAGGAACAGCAGGTCGCTGCCCAGGAAGCAACAAAGTCGCGCAAGCGGCTGGAGATCGGCGACAAGGGTCTGGACTATTATAGCCCGGAAACCAGCAACCCGTTTGCGACCCTGATGGAACGTGCGGAACGCGGCGAGGTGCAGCTGG
>VFQN01002443.1_pt1 | contig 28605 bp, 23 predicted proteins | sample 3512371 | NCBI WGS metagenome assembly VFQN01 (sample SAMN10412370, study PRJNA504923) | tailings metagenome | isolation source: Replicate 2 from Balatoc abandoned mine | place: Philippines: Itogon, Benguet | collected 2017-08-28
AGGAACGCCTGCTGAACCTCGCCGCGTGAGCGTGAGGGAGTCGCGGAAAGTACAGACCGGCCGCGTAGGTGACAGAGAATCGGCACCAGCCGAGGTAAATGAGCTGGCCGCAGCCGACGGCGCAGTACGGGCACATGCCCTGGGTGACGGTCGCCCCGCGGAGGCGTGACGTCTTGGCCGTCTGCGGGCTGAACGGCTGGGTAGACACGACCGGGAGTTGGAACACGGGAGCGCCCTCGGGGGAGGTGTGGGGGATTGCCGTGTGCGGGCGAGGGCCGGACGCACCCCGGCCCGGGGAGCCAGACCGTGACCACGATATTTACCGAACTGTTCGTTGGACTCCAGGTAGCGGTGAGCGGCGGCGATCTCCTCGAACGGGAACACCTTCGCAACGATCGGCTTCAGCCGGCCGGGGGTGAGCCCGTCGGTAATGAACCGAACGGCGCGCCGAAGTCGCGCGGGGTCGGTCGTGACCTCGGTCAGCGTGTAGCTGCGGACGGTGAGCGACTTGCCGAGCACTTCCAGTACCGGCAGCGTGGTCGGCTCCAGTCTGAGCGCCCGTACACGAACAGGACGCCAGAGTGCGTCATCGCACGCACCAGGTCTGTCACGGTCGGGCCGCCGACCGGGTCGAAGGCGACCCGAGCCCCCGCGCCGCCGGTCAGGCGCTGCACCTCCTGCACAAGATTTTGCTCCTGCGTCACGACGACGGCCTTCGCCCCCGCGTCCAGAAGTGCCTGCGTTTCGTGGCGGTGCGCGTCGGCGCCGCCGGGACGGCCCTGACCAGGTTCGCCAGCTGAATTGCCGCCAGGCCGACACTACTCGACGCGGCGGAGATAAGGGCGGTGTCGCCGGGCCTGATGTCGGCGATGTCGAGCAGGGCGCCGTAGGCGGTCAGGTATTGCATCCAGACCACCGCCGCTTCGACCCACGAGAGCGCCGCGGGGTGGTGCACGACGACGGCGGCCGGGACGTTCGCCCGGTCGCCGTAGAGGCCGTAGTCGTTCAGCGAGAAGGCGGGGACGACGCTGACCGCCTCGCCGGCCTCGAAGCCGGTGACGCCCTGCCCGACCGCGGCGACGGTCCCGGCGGCCTCGTAGCCCGGCCGGGCGGGGAGCTTCGGCTCCTGGATGTACCGGCCCTCGCGGAACATCGCCTCGGCCCGGTTCAGTCCGAGGGCGTGGATGTGAATCTGAACCTCGCGGCGGCAGGTCGATCTCCTCGATCGCCAGCACCTCCGGTCCGCCGAGCCGGTGGAACCGTGCGACCCGCGTCGGCGCCGCGCCATCCTCCGCCGCCTTCCGCTTCGCCCTGGTGCTCATGCTCGATCTCCCTCAGAGAACCGCATGTCTCCATCGCAACGCGGGTGCCGGGCGGGTGAGCAGCGCCGGGCGACTCGAATCCGGGGGATTCCACCGCGCCGGTGCTGGGCCGATCGGTGGCATCGGGGTGATCCGGCGGTTGCCAGACTGGTCGCAGGATTTCCCCGACACCACTTGCACCGACCCGGTCGCCGTCCGCGAGCGATCCCGGAACAGGGTCGTGTGCGGGACTTCAACGAAACTCACAAATCGGGGAACGCATTTCAGACGGCGGTCGCACTAACCGATACCAACCTTACAGCTGACCCGCAGCGAGGTCGGTGTCGAGTGAGTGCGTGAACGGGAGGCCGACGATGCCCGACGTTGTGCGACTTCTCGTGTGCGCGGCCGCCGTTCTGACCGCGGCGTCGGGCCGTGCCGCTGGACAGCAACTCCAGACGCTCTGGGACCTGCCGGCGAATCGGGCCGCGGTCGTCTCGACGCAGCCGGAGGGCGGGGCGGAGCGCCCGGCAGAGCCGGCCGTGACCCATACCGCCGGGGGCGGGTCGAAGACCTCGGGCGGCGACCCGACCACGCCCGGGCGGGCGCAGGAGGTCGGCAACCGCCACCGCGGGAAACTCGAACTGAAGTCCTTCTACGAGTACGGCGACGACGGCTTCCGGTGGACGACCGAGGGCGACGAGTACAGCCTCGGCATCCGCGGGATGTCGCAACTCGATACGCGGGTCTACTCGCAGCCCACGCCGGGGTCCACGAATAGCGGGTTCTACAACCCGCGGACCCGTCTCTACTTCGAGGGGCACTTCTCCCGGCCGATCCAGTATGAGGTTTCGCTCCAGAACACGTTCGACAGCGTCGGCCTGCTCGATGCCTACGTGAACTTCAACTACGATCCGCGGCTCTAACTCCGGCTCGGCCGGTTCAAGACGCCGTTCACCTACGAATGGTATCGGGGCCACATTTGGGACACGCTCGCCCCAGAGCGGTCGCTGTATGCCAACAACTTCGAGAGCAACCGGCGGTTCGGGCTGATGCTGTGGGGCGTCCTGCTCGACCAGCGCGTCGAGTACGCAGTGGACACGTTCGACACGCAGCGGGACTCTCTCGAGGCGTTCAGCGGCCGCCAGGACTTCATGGCTTTCCTCAACTTCAAGCCGTTCACCAAATGGGAGAACTCGGTCCTGATACCCGATCCGGTTGGTGCTGTCCGGTTGGAGTTTGGTGGGACCGGCGTCCCGCCGGTCGTCCGGGAAGACCAGCGGGACGCCGGTCCCACCAGATCAGACACCCGCAACCGGACCGGGTATGAGAGACCTCCAGTTCGGCGGGTCGGTGGACGCGGGGAGCCCGAACCAGCCGACGCTCCCGGCGGCCCTGCGGACCAACTCGGCCCCGTCCGGCAACACCGTCGGCGGCGGTGCGGCCGGCGACGCCGCCACGGTGCCGTTCCTAGCGTTCAACCCCGGGGTGCGTGAGAAAGGCGGGCGGGCACTTTGGGAGTTGCACACGGCGTACTACTGCGGTGGGCTGTCGCTCCTGGCGACGTGGCAGAGCGGCTACGAGAGCTACGCGGTCGGGGCGAACGGGGCGTCCACCCGCATCCCGATCGACGGCTGGTTCGTGCAGGCGGGCTACATCCTCACCGGCGAGACGATCCGCGACCGCACCCTCCTCGACCCGCTCCACCCGTTCGATCTGCGGTCGGGCCGGTTCGGGCTCGGGGCAATCGAGCCCACAGCCCGCTACAGCGAACTCCGCCTCGACCCGCAAGTCTTCTCCGCCGGGCTCGCCGACCCGACCCGCTGAACCAGCCGCGCGCAGTTGGTCGACGTCGGCTGCAACTGGTACCTGAACAAGTTCCTGAAGGTCTACGGCGGTTGGGAGTACGCCATGTTCAGCAGCCCCGTCTTCTCGAGCGGCGGCACGCCGACGAAGTCGAATGACCTGTTCTGGGTGCGGACCCAACTCTACTTCTGACCAGCGACCGGTCCCCGACGGTCATCCCCTGGTAGTGCGCGGGCTGGTGTCGGCGTGGCCAACTACTCCTTCGCGGTGTCCGGGGGGGCGATGAACACGTCGCGGCGCGGGAACTTCTCGAACCACCCCGCCGGCTTGCTGAAGTTGGTCGCCAGCACGTCGGTCGGGTTGCCGGCGATCCACTGCGACAGGTCGATCGTCTTGTACACCCCGGTGTTAAACCCGATCAGCACCCGGCTCCGCCCGCCCCCGACGTTCTCGATCGAGTGCCCGTACCCCTGTGGGACGTAGCCGACGTCGCCCTTCTCCAGTGTCTCGGTCCGGTACCGGCCGTGCGACCCGAACATCGTCATGCTGACGGTGCCCTCGACCACGTACTGCCACTCGTCGGCGGTCGGGTGCCAGTGGAGCTCGCGGAGACCGCCCGGTTCGAGGTCGAGGACCACGCCGGTGACCGTCTGGGAGATCGGGAACCGACTCGAATCGACGCGCCACTCCCGCCCACCGGGGAACACCTTGTGCGGCGGTTGCGCGAGGAGCTCGTACTTGTGCGTCTGTGGCGGCAACCGCCGCCCCTGGAGCGGGATCGACTGCGGCTCCGGCGGCCGCGCCCCGCGGGCGAAGTACACCTCCTCCCGCGGGAACCCGTCGAACGCCGCCTCGGGGAGGCCGAAGTTCTTCGCCAGGAGCGGTTTCGGGGTGTGGCCGATCCAGTCGGTGATGCTGAACGTGCCGAACTCCGAGAAGTACCCGTTGTCGAAGATCAGGATGAAGTGGCACGGCCGGTCGCCGAGGCACTCGAGCATGTGGCCGTGGCCGCGGGGGAAGTACCACACGTCGCCGGGGTTGAAGTCGTTCGTCTCGGCGCACCCCTCCGGGTCGATGACCGTCGTCCGCACCCGCCCGTCGAGAACGAACGCCCACTCGGCCGCCGTGGCGTGCCAGTGGAGCTCGCGCATCGTCCCCGGCTGAAGCTTCATCGACACGCCGGCGATCCCCTTTGAGATCGGCAACTGCTCGACCGTCGCCTCCTTCCCGAAGCTCCCGTCGATCACCTTCCCCTCCGACCGCTCGAGGGCGAACTTGAAGGTCGGAAGCTCTCGACCCGCGAGGAGCGGGTCGGGGACGTTGTTCATGAACGACGGGTCGCCCGCGGCAACCCGGTTCGCGCCGCTGAGGGCGGCGCTGGCCGCCGTGAACGCGGCGGCGCGGGTCAGAAAGTCACGACGCTGGAGACCGGACATGACACCCTCGGGGTTGGCGGACCGAGTGGAAACAGGACTGCGTTGACCGCGGGGAAAGCAACGCCGGTGCCGAGAAGAGCCGAGACGGCGTTCGTACTGGGAAGTGTAGACTGGGAATGCGATCAGGTCGTCAGTAGACGCACCGTCCGGACTCGCTGACGGTACGGGGTTTGCCAGAGTGACAACCCTCGTGCCGGCTCATCATTGGAACAGCGCGAGGGACGTGACGGCCGTCCGCCAGACGCCCCAAGCGAGGGGGGCCGCCACGACGGCCCAGCGCGCGAGCAGTTCGACGCGACTCGTGCTCACGGCTTCTCCCGACGGGCGACCGGGCGGACAAGGAGGTTGCACGCGAACCCGACCGCGAGCAGGCCGGCCATCAGGTACATCGTCACCGTGTACGCCTCGACCTTCGGCACGCCGCGCTCGATCTGGTACGCCCGGATGTAGTTCACCAGCACCGGCCCGGCGACGCCGGCGAGCGACCACGCGGTCAGGAGCCGGCCGTGGATCGCCCCGACGTGGGCGACACCGAACCGGTCCTTCAGGTACGCCGGGATCGTCGCGAACCCGCCGCCGTACATGCTCATGATGACGCCGTACCCGAGCACGAACAGGGCCACGCTCCCGAGCCGGCCGGCCTGCGGCGTTAGCGCGTAGAGGGCGGCCCCGAGCGCGAAGAAGACCGCGTAGGTCGGTTTCCGCCCGATGCGGTCCGAGAGCGACGACCAGCCGAACCGGCCGGCCATGTTGAACACGCTGAGCAAGCCCACGAACCCGGCCGCGGCCGCGGCCGTTACCCGCCCGGGGAACGTCTCCTGGATCATCGGCGACGCCTGCCCGAGCACGCCGATGCCGGCGGTGACGTTCAGGAGCAGGACGGCCCACAGGAGCCAGAACTGCGGCGTGCGCACGGCCTCACCGGGTGTCATACCGAATCCGGCCGGGATCGCGCCACCGGCCGCGCCGCCCGGCGACCACCCCGGCGGGGGGAGCCGGACCGTCAACGCCCCGAACGCCATGAACGCGAAGTAGACGAGCCCGAGGACCACGAACGTCTCAGCGACGCCGGCCGAGCCCGGGCCGCGGAACAGCCCCATCAACCAATCGGAGAGCGGCGAACCGATCATCGCCCCACCGCCGAACCCATGATCGCCAGTCCGGTCGCCATCCCCGGCCGGTCCGGGAACCACTTGATGAGGGTGGACACCGGCGAAATGTAGCCGATCCCGAGGCCGACCCCGCCGAGCACCCCGTAGCCGAGGAATAGCAGCCAGAGTTGGTGCGCCCATACGCCGGCCGCGGCCACCAGAAACCCGCCCCCGAAGCAGCAGGCGGCGGCGACCATCGCCTTCCGCGGCCCGGCCCGCTCCAGCCACGCCCCGAACACCGCCGCTGACAGCCCGAGGAACACGATCGCCAGACTAAACACCCAGCCGACATCGGTCAGCGCCCAGTCGCCCGGAGCGGAGTGGTCCACGCCGACAAGGCGGGTGAGGGGCAGGTTGAACACGCTGAACGCGTACACCTCGCCGATGGACAGGTGGACGGCGAGCGCGGCCGGCGGGACGAGCCAGCGGTTGTAGCCGGGCGTGGCGACCGACCGCGACCGGTCCAGTACGCCCGGCGCAGCCGCGGGCGGGTGTTGCTCGCCGAGAACGGTCGACATGGTTCCTCCCGGACGCCGTTCTACCCGCGTGGCGGGATGGCGGCGAACAGTTCGCCGAGTCCTTCCGCCATCGTCGGGTGGGCGAGCACCGTGTCCCGCGGGCGGGGACGGGCAGTCGCGGGACTGCCCGTCCCCGCCCGCGGTGTGCGTCCACGTCGGGAGCGTCCCGGCCACGCTGCCCAGCACGACAAGGTCGTGGCCTTCGGTCGCGGACACGATCGGCTCCAGCGCGGGATGCAGTATGCACTCCGTTCTGTCGAGGTCGTAGGCGCAGGCAATGACCGTGCCGCGGCGGACAGCGCCTGTCGCGGCGTACCGGCCGGTGTCTTGGGAAACAGGCTGGGCGGACCGGTATCAGGGCTGTCTCGGCCGGATCATGTCCTCGGCCTCGCGGCGGAGGGCGTGGAAGATCCAGTCGTCCTGGTCGGTAACCTGGCCTGCGGCCCAGTCGTGGCCCGAAACCGCCGCGGCCAGCGTCTCCCGGGCTTCTGCCGCCTGCCCGTACTCGTGGAGGGCCATCGCGAGCACCAGGCGCGGCGCCGGCCCAAGCACCCCGGCGCCCTCGCCGCGCATCGTCGCCATTGCCCGGTCGAGCCGCCCCTGGCGGAAATCCGCGAGCCCGCGGACGAACAGGAAGTGCCGGTACGACGGGTTCTTCGTGTTCTTGTCGGATGCGGCGCGTTCCGCCAGGGCCACGGCCCGGCGGAGATCCCTCCCGACCGCGGGCCGGAGCAGGCACGCCCGTGCGACCCGCTCCGCCTCGTAGGGGTCGGTCGTGAGGCCGAACTTGTCGAGCAGCGCCGTCCGCGCGTCCAGGTACTCGTCCTTCCGCCCCAGATAGAGACAGAACTCGGCGTATCCGTACCAGGCGTTGTGTTCGGACGGGTCGGCGTCGAGCGCCGCCTGCCAGGCCGCTCGGGCCTCTTCGGGCCGCCGTTCTTGCTGCAAGACGGCTCGCAGCCCGCTCTGGGCAGCCAGGTTCTTCGGGGCGAGGGTCACGGCCTCGCGGAGGGCCGCGATCGCGCCGGTGGGCTGCCCCAGGGCGTTCAGACTGTAGCCGCGGGTCGTGTACAGCAAGGTGTGCCGGATGCCGAGGTCGATCGCCGCATCGACCTGTTTGAGAGCCTCGTCGTGCCGTTTGAGACGTGACAGGAGGACGGCCAGGTTGGCCTGAGCCGGGACGAAGGTTGGGGCACGCTGCACCGCCGCCCGGTACTGCACGACGGCCTCGTCTCGGCGGCCGGACTTCTCCAGCGCCATGCCCAGTTCGTTGCGGACGGCGGGGGCGTCGGGGCGGACCGCGAGGGCCGCCTGGTAAAACCGGACGGCCTCGCCCGGCTCCCGCTTGTACAGCGCCCGGGCCAGGCGCATGTTCGTCCAGAAGTCGGTGGGGTACGCTTGCTGGACGCGCCGCAGGAACGCGGAGGGATCGCGGCCGGTGTTGGTCATTCGCACCTCGACGGCCAGCAGCACGGGCAGGGACGGGTAAGCGGTCGGGGCCGCGTCGAGAAGTGCTGTGAGCGCCTTGCCGTCCTTCCAGAACGCGGGGTCGCTGGCCCGCGTCCGCCACCCAGTCGAGTCCGTATCCGCCAGCCGTGCCGTTTCGAGCAGCCAGGCCTTACGGGTGGTGTCCTCGAAGCAACACGACGACCAGTTGTCGAGAGCGGCCACCAGGACGGGACCGACGGGCGTGACGGCCACTCGGGCGGCGGCGGCGGCGGGCTCCTCCTTCCCCGGCCGCACCAAGCCAGCGCGGCCGAACGCTTCCTCGTACGCGCCGTTCGCCGGGCGGAAGTCGAGCCCGTCCTCGGCCAGGACGTATCCGTCGAGCCGGATCGCGTCGAGCCGGTCCACCAACTTGAGGTAGAAGTCGCCGCGCCCAATCCGCCCCGCCAGTTGGTCCGGCGGGTCGCCCCCCAGCCGCCCGCGCGCTCGCTCCAGCGCGGCCCGGGCGTCGGCCCAGGCGAGCCGCTTCATCGCCCCGTCCATCTCGTCCAGATCGGCCCCGGCCGCCCGCTCCACTTCCGTCCGGGCCGCCGCGGTCGCGGCGCTGGCGGCCAGGTTGGCGGCCCGGGCTGCCGCCCGGTCCGAGTAGATCCACAGCCCTCCGCCCGCTAGGGCGGCGGTGAGGACCATGCAAGCCGCCAGCGCCGCCGACAAGAGTGGTCGGCGGCGGACGCGCCGGACCAGCCGCGCGACCCGCCCGTCCGGGCGCGCGGTGATCGCCTCCCCGCGGAGGAAGCGGCTGAGGTCGTCCGCCAGCGCCGCCGCAGTGGCATAGCGGCGCGGCGGCTCCTTGTGGAGGCACGTGAGGCAGACCGTCTCCAGGTCGCGCGACACCTTAGGGTTCAGGCGCGACGGCGGGACCGTGTCGCGGTCGATCACCTGCTGAACGGTGACCGCGTCCGACTCCACCCGGAACGGCGGGCGGCCGGTGAGCAACTCGTAGAGAATGGCGCCGAGGGCGTAGATGTCCGCCGCCGGGCCGACCGCGTCGGCCTTGCCGCGGGCCTGTTCGGGGGCCATATAGCCGGGCGTGCCGAGGGCGGCGCCGGTGCGGGTCAGGCCGGTGTCGCTGTCGGCATACTTGGCCAGCCCGAAGTCGCCGACCTTCGGCGTTCCGTCGGCGGCGAGGAGGACGTTCCCCGGCTTCAGGTCGCGGTGGACGATCCCGCCCTGGTGTGCAGCCTCGACCGCGCCGGCAAGTGTGGCGACGAGCGTAGCGGCGTCGCGGGCCGGCTGCGGCGCGCCGGTGAGCCGCTGGGCGAGAGTGCCGCCGTCCACATACTCCATTGTGAAGTACGGCCGGCCGTCCGCGTCGCCGACGTCGTACACCTGCACCACGTTCGGGTGGAGCAGGCGGCCGACCGCCTCCGCCTCGCGGCGGAACCGCTCGCGCTCGTGCGGCCCGGCGTACGCGCCGGCGAGCATCATCTTCAGGGCGACGACGCGGTTGAGGCGGAGGTGGCGGGTGCGAAACACGACCCCCATCCCGCCGCGGCCGAGCACCGCCTCTACCTCGTAGCCGGGGACGGTCGGAAGGGCCGCGCCCGGCGGCGGGGTCGGTGCATCCGCGGCGAGTGGGGTTGGGAAGAGGGCGTCGAGCTCGGCCTCCACGCGGCACACCCGCCGCCACCGGGCACGTACCTCGGGGAGGAGCTCCGGGTGGTCGCGGCATACTTCTTCCGGCGTCGCGTGCGAATCGAGCAGGGCGTCGAGCAACTCCTCGGCGCGCGGGTCGTCGGTCATGGCACGAGCCTCAGTTCGAGCCCGGCTCGCCCGGGCGCAGGTCGCCGAGCCCCTCGGCGAGGAGGTGGAGGCCGCGCTGCAGCCGCCGTTTCGCCGTCATCGCCGAGCCCCCCCAGCACCTCGGCCGCCTCGGCCTGGGTCAGCCCCTGGATCCGCACCAGGTCGAAGGCCTCTCGCTCGGCGTCCGGCAGGTCGCCGAGCGCGTCGAGCATGCGGCGGCCGTCCGGGCTGAGGCCGGAGTCGCTGTCGTCCGGGGCTGGGACGAGCCCGTCGCGCAACTCGCCCGCAGGCGGCCGCTCGTCTAAGCGGCGGGCCAGGTCATTCAACTCCCACCGCATGTGCTGGTTGGCCAGCGCGAAGAACTGGCGGACGGTCTTCGGCCGGGCCTCACCCAGCGCCTTGAGCAGGCGCTCGACCACTGCCCCGAGGAGCTCGTCGGCCCGGAGGTTGAGGGGCGGCTGGGTCAGCCGCGGGTAGCTCCGGTGGAGGAGGGCGGCGCAGAGGTGGTGGAGGCGGCGGACGGCCCGGTCGAGGAGGACGCGGACGACCGGCCCGGCGGGGGCGTCGCCGGCCAGCCCGTCCAGGTAGCGCTGGACGGCGGCGGTGGTCGGTTCGTCGCCCACGTCCGGGCCTCGGAAGAGGTTACAGTGACGACGGCGATTATATCGCCGCAGCCTGTTACCCCACCACGCTTAGGTTTGCGTTCCCGGCGAGTAACCGCCCGACCGCCTCCTTCGACGCACGACCGGGAGGGTCACACTATGACCGCTGTTCGCACGCCGCGCCCGCTGGCTCGGGGCCGGGTGTGGGACGATAGCCAGGCTCCCGGGACGCGGCGCGAGGTGCGTGGGCGCGGCGACGAGTGGCTCGCGACTCTGGCCCACGAGCTGCGCAGCCCGCTCGCCACGGTCGTGTACGCCTTGGATGTCGTCGCCGGCGGCAGCGACCTTGACCCGGAGGCGCGGCAGGCGTGCGCCGTCGCCGGGCGCCAGGCGCGGCGGGCGGCGGAGCTCGTTGAGGATCTGTTCACGCTCTGCGCTGCCTCGCTGGACAAGCTGCCGCTCCGCACGGAAGCCGTGGACCTGGCCGGGGTGGTAGCGGGGGCGGTAGAGGCGACCGGCCACCTACTCGCCGCCCGTGGCCACCGGCTCACGGTGTCCCTCCCGCCGCGGCCGCTCGTGCTGGAGGCGGACCCGGTTCGGCTGGAGCAGGTGCTGACGAACCTGCTCGCCAACGCGGCCAAGTTCACCGCCCCGGGGGGGCACGTCTGGCTGGCCGCGGAGGCGCGGCCCGGGGAGGTCGTTGTGCGGGTTCGGGACAACGGTCGGGGGATCGCCCAGGATTTGCTGCCGCGGGTGTTCGAGTTGTTCCACCAGGGGCCGGGCGCGGGCGCCGGTGCAGGGGGCGTCGGCCTGGGCGTCGGGCTGGCCCTGGTGAAGTCGTTGGTCGAGCGCCACGGCGGCGCGGTGACGGCCGCCAGCGACGGCCCAGGCACCGGGGCCGAGTTCGTCATGCGGCTCCCAATCCGGATGTGAATTCGGGTGGAATGTGGGTGACCAGTTTGGCAATTCCGTAACCCGAGGAAGGACGGTGCTCGTCATCGGCATGATCGGTCACCGCCCCGGCACGGCGGCGAGATCGTATAGATGTTGCAACGACAGGTCGCCGGTCAAGCGGACCAACTCCGGCACCGCGGCCTCGACCCGCGTGGCCAGATCGACCGCGGCGTCGAGGTCGCCGGCCGCGGCGCGGTCTTCCGCCTGCGAAGCCAGCGACCCGGCCGGGGCGGAGAAGACCGACAGCATCCCCGCGAGTTTGTGGGCGGCGGCCTGGATACGTCCGACGTCCCGGACGTCCCGGGCGGCGGCGAGCTCGGCCGCCCGCGCCGGCGCCTGCTTCTGGAACCACCCGCACAGCTTCCGCAGCAGGGTGTCGTCGTCCTCGCACGCCGCCAGGATTGCCGTCGGTGTGAGCCTCGGGCCGTCCGGGGGCGCCGCCGCCGCCGCCGGGTTGCCGGCGACCCGGGCGATGACGGCGAGTAGGTCCGGGATGCGCACCGGCTTGGTCAGGAAGTCGTCCATGCCGGCCGCCAGGCACCGCTCGCGGTCCTCGGGCCTTGCGCGGGCGGTCAGGGCCACGACCGGCAGGTGACCGCCGGTGGCTTGCTCGCGCTCCCGGATGGCCCGGATCACCTGGAATCCGTCGAGTTCCGGCATGTGAACGTCGAGGAGGAGGAGGTCGAAGCCGCCGGTGGTCGCCAGCGCCAGCGTCGCCCGGCCGTCGCCCGCCAGCCGAACGCGGTGGCCGCGCCGGGCGAGCAGTTGTTCCATCAACCCGGCGTTGAATTCATTGTCCTCGGCAACGAGGATCGAGAGCGGGCGGGGCATGGGTGGCTCTTGTGCGGGCATGGGTGGCGGGACCGGAGTCGGCTCGGTGGCGCCGGTCGGTCGGTCGAAGCGGACGGCGAACGCAAAGGTGCTGCCGCGGCCGGGCTCGCTGTCGAGGGCGATCGTCCCCCCCATCAGCTTCACCAGCCGGTCGGCGATCGACAGGCCGAGGCCGGTCCCGCCGTAGCGGCGGGTGGTGGCGGTGTCCGCCTGCTCGAACGCGCGGAACACGCGGTCGTGCAGTTCCGCCGGGATGCCGATCCCGGTGTCCTGCACCGCGAACCGCACGCCCGCGCCGCCGGGAATGGCCTCGGCCCGAACCACGACCTGCCCGGACGGGGTGAACTTGACCGCGTTCCCGATCAGGTTGAGGAGTACCTGTCGCAGCCGCCCGGCGTCGCCGACCAGCGCGTCCGGGAGGCCGTGGGCGATCGTGGCGCGGAGGTCGAGCCCTTTGGCCGCGGCGAGCGGGGCGAGCATCCGCACGACGTCATCGACCGCCGCCCGGGGCGAGAAGACGACCGGGTCCAGCACCAGCCGGCCGGCCTCGATCTTCGAGAAGTCGAGGACGTCGTTCAGGACCGTCATCAGGGTATCGGCGGCCGCCCGGACGGTGTGCAGGCACTGCCGCTGGTCTTCGCGCAGGTCGCCTTCCAGCACCAGGTCGGTCATCCCCAGGATGGCGTTCATCGGGGTGCGGAGCTCGTGGCTGACGTTCGCCAGGAACTCGTCCTTCGCCCGGCTCGCCGCCTCGGCCGCGTCCTTGGCCCGGCGGAGTGCCTCCTCCGCCTCCACGCGCGTAGTGATGTCGGTACAGGTGCCGACCCACTGGGCCACGCCCTCGCCGGCCGCGACGCCCCGGGTCTTGAACCACCGGAAGACGCCGTCCGCCCGTCGGAGGCGGTGCTCGATCTCGAACTCGGCCCGCTTGTCCGCGGCCGCCGCCCACGCGGCCCGGGTCGGTTCGAGGTCGGCCGGGTGGACGACGTCCATCCAGCCCCAGCCGAGCAGGGCGCGCTCGGAGAGGCCGGTGTACGCCTCGCACTGGGTGCTGAAGTAGTCGATGGCGCCGTCCGGGCCAGCGGTCCAGACCAGTTGCGGGAGGGTTTCGGTCAGGCTCTGCCAGCGCGACTCGCTCCGCCGCAGCGCCTCCGCGGCCCGCCGTCGCTCGTCGGCCAGGATGCGCCGCCGGGCGCGGTGGAGCGCCTCGCACAGGCCGCTGATGATGAGCGCGACCAGTACGAACAACGGCAGGGCGAACATGGCGTTGAGGCTTTTAATCCCCAACCGGTAGTGCGGCTCGGTGAACACGACGTTCGCCGCCACCGCCCCCAGCAGGGTCGCCAGCAGCCCGGGGCGGAACCCGCCGGTGTAGGCCGCGAGGGTGACGGCCGGGAAGAAGGCCATGTGCGGGACGACGTCCCCGAGCACCGGCCAGAGGAGCAGGCGGACGCCGAACGTCGCCCCCGCCGCCGCCAGCGCCACGCCATAGCCGAGGCGCCGGCTCCGCACGGACTCGGGAGTTTCCGCGGCGGCGCGCACGGTCGGTCCTCGGCGTGACGGCAGTCTGGGCCGGCCGACCCGGAGACGCCCGATGCGTTCGTGGTTTAACACGGCCGGACGGCATTGCGAATCCCGTTCCGCGGCGCGACCGGGTGGCCGGGGTTCTGCGCGCGGCGGAGAATGAGTGTGTCCCTCCCACTTCAGCCACCCGGTCCCGAGTCCCGCGTCATGGCCCACGTACTGCTCATCGACGACGACCCGGACCTGATCGCCGAGCAGGTGCGCCACGCCTTCCCGCCGCCGCACCGGGTCGAGGTGGCGCGGACCGGCGCGGCCGGTCTCGCCCGGGTGCGCGAGCGCCAGCCCGATGTGGTCCTCCTTGACCTCGGGCTGCCCGACCGCCCCGGGCTCGACGTGTTCGACGAGGTGCGCGAGATCGACGCCCGTATCCCGGTCGTGTTCGTCACCCTGTCCAAGACGGCCGACGCGGCGATCGAGGCGATGAAGCGGGGGGCGTTCGACTACCTGTTCAAGCCGGTCGATACCGCCCAGCTCCGCCGGGTGGTCGGTGAGGCAGCGGAGGTCGGCCGGCGGATGCGCGAGCCGGCGGTCCTGGTCGAGGCGCCGCCCGACGAGGACGTGGCCGGGGCGATCGTGGGGTCGTGCCCGGCGATGCAGGAGGTGTACAAGGCGGTCGGCCGGGTGGCCGCCCAGGACGTACCCGTCCTCATCACCGGCGAGTCCGGGACCGGCAAGGAACTCGTCGCCCGGGCGATCTACCAGCACGGCCGCCGCAGCCGAGCCCCGTTCCTCGCGCTGAACTGCGCGGCCATCCCGGAGGCGCTCCTGGAGAGCGAGTTGTTCGGGCACGAGAAGGGGGCGTTCACCGGCGCCGACCGCCGCCGCATCGGCCGGTTCGAGCAGTGTAACGGCGGTACGCTGTTCCTGGATGAGATCGGCGACATGCCGGCCGCCCTCCAGGCGAAGATGCTCCGCGTGCTCCAGGAGCAGACGTTCGAGCGGGTCGGCGGTACGGAGACGGTGACGACCGACGTGCGGGTCATCTCGGCGACCCACCGCGACCTGAAGGCGGCCGCGGCGGCGGGAACGTTCCGCCCCGACTTGTACTTCCGGCTCGGCGTATTCACCGTTCATCTGCCGCCTCTCCGCGACCGGGGCGACGACTTGCCCGTGCTGGTACGCCACTTTCTGCGGCGGTTCAACCGCGAGCTCGGCCGCAGCGTGCGCGACGTGAGCCCGGAGGCGCTGGCGGCGCTGCGGGCGTACCCGTGGCCCGGCAACCTCCGCGAGCTTCAGAGTGTGTTGAAGCAGGCGCTACTCCGGACGACGGGCTCGGTCCTGCTCCCCGCCGTGCTCCCCGATCTGACCGCCGGGCCGGTGGCGGCGGCCGCCCCGGCCGCCGAGCGGTCGGACCTGGAGGCGTTCGTCCGCCGTCGGCTGTCCGAGGGGTCGGAGGAGCTGCACGACGAGGCCCACCGCGAGCTCGACCGGGTGCTGCTGCCGCTGGTGATGGAGCACACCCGCGGCAACCAGTTCCAGGCGGCGCGGATCCTCGGCGTCGCCCGGCAGACCCTCCGCCGCCGCCTCCGCGAGCTGCACATCACCCCGCGGTTCACCGACGGCACGGAGGACGACGCCGACTGACCGCTGGTCCGCGACCGCTCAGGTTGGCAAGCGGGTGATCCCCGCCCCGCGTTTAGCGCCCACCCCCACCCCCTCGATCAGCTGGAAACCCAGCCTTTCACCGCCCCGCGCGGCCGTCGTGACCGGACGGCACGGGCAGTGCGATACGGGTTGTCGGGCGCTCAGCAGTCGAGTGTCCCGCCACATCAGGAGGCACTTCGATGATCCGTCAACTTCTGCCCCGCGTGCTGCTCGCCGTGATCGCGGTGGTAGCCCTGACCGGGGCCGCGACCGCCGCTCCCCCCGGTGGGCACGGGGGCTTCGCCCCCCACGGCTCCTTCCACGCCCCCGTCTACCACAGCGCCGTGCACACGTACCCCGCGTTCCACAACTACGGGTATCACTACTACCCGGCCTACCGGGCGCACTCGGTCTACCATTACGGCTACGGTTACCGGCCGTTCTACGGCTACGCCCCGTACTCCTATGGGTACGGCTTCTACCCGTATTCCTACGGGTCCGGTGTGTACCCGTACTCGTGGTCGTACCCGTCCGTCGGCAGCTACCTGACGACCGACCCCGGGCTCAACTCAGTGCCGGCCGACGCTCCGCCCGCCGCGACCGGGACCGACCCGGGCGCCGCGCAGAACCCGCCACCGGCCGCGGCTCCGGTGAGCGCGGGGGCCGACGCCACCCGGACCGCCCACATCACGGTGAACCTCCCCGCCGACGCGGTGCTGTGGTTCGACGGAATCCAGATGACCAAGCCCGGTTCCACCCGCGAGTTCGACACCCCGCCGGTCGCGGCCGGGCGGCATTACGCCTACCAGGTCCATGCCATCTGGATGGTGGACAACCGGCCGATGGACCAGACGCAGCAGGTCGAGTTCGCCCCGGGCGACCGGGTCGCGGTGACGTTCCCGATGGCGATCCCGTAGGGATCGGCGCCGGCCGAACGCGCGGCGGAAGGCCGGGGTTGCCCCGGCCTTCCGTCGTAAGGGGATGTGGGGGAAGTCGCTGACCGCACTGTTGGTCCTGAGTGGGGCGGCTCGCGGCTCGCATCGGGTGCCTTGTCGGAAGCGGGGCACCGACATCGGAGTTCCACAACTCGGTGAAACCAGTGCCGGACGGTACTTTCGTCCGCGGCGGCCCGGTCGCGGCACCCGCCCGAAACGCCCACGCGGCGGCCGTCGGCCGCGCATCGCTGCACGGGCCGGCGGCCGCCGGTGGTTGAGGTATCGAGTTCCGGCGCAGTGCCCCAGGCCGACCGCTCGTGCCGTGGGGGTTGCAGGTTGCCCTGCTCGGTCGCCCGGACGACCGCCCCCGCGGACGCACCATGACAGTGCATCCCGCGCGGCTCACGGACTGGAGGAACGTCACGGTCCGGGTGTGATGCGCCAGTACCCGAAGATCGCTGCCGCGGTCCGGGCCGCGACAGAGTCGGTGGGGCCACACCCGACACCTCAACGCCATTATTCGGAACGGGCGTTCACCAAGTCAAACGCCCGATGTGAGTCGGCCCGAGTGCCTGATGCAACGACCGGCCGGCTCACACCGGCCGTTCGCCAGGACCGGAAGAACCTGCTAGGTCACAGGCCCGTCGGGGTTGGGCGGTAGATCCCGTCCGGGCCTGCCTCCAGCGGGACGTAAACCCGGCTGCCGCTCCACACCACCACCACCACCACCGGTTCGTCGGGCGACGGGTTGGCCTCCTCGTGCGGCAGCAGTGGCGGCAGGTAGACCAGGTCGCCGGCTTCCAGCTCGGCCTCGGTCTCCAAGCACTCGCCCCAGCGGACTCGGAAGCGGCCTGCGACGACGTACACGCCGGCCTCGTGGTTCCCGTGGTGGTGCGGCTCGATCACCGCGCCGGGCTCTAGCACGGTCACGCCCATCCACAGCCGGTCCGCGCCGACCAGTTCGTGCGTGATCCCGGGCAGCCGGGCGATGCCGGCGGCGGTCGAGTAGTGCGAGGCCAGTTCCAGCGGCCGGATGACCCGGGCGCCGGCGGGCGGGCGGACTTCGAGCGCCACGGGCGCCTCCGTTCGCGGGCGAGTGGTGACTACTTCGCGGGGGCGGGGACCGGCTCGATCACGGTCCCGTCGGGCAGGTCGTCGCCCGGGTGGACGACCACCGTCTCCCCCGGCGCGAGCCCGACCGTGACCTCGAGCTCGGCCCCGTAGTCGCGGCCGAGCTGGACCGGGCGGTAGCGGACGGCGCGGTCCGCGTCCACGACGCCGACGGTCGGCGCCCGGCTGCGGATCACTACCGCCGCCGACGGGATTATGACGGGGAAGACGTTGCGGTCGAACGTGAACCGGACCTGGAGGTACATCCCCGGGCGCAGCGCGTTGTCGGGGTTCGGGACGTGGACCTCGGTGAGCAGCGTGCGGGTGTTCGGGTCGAGGGCGTCGGCCGTGCGCGCCACCGTGCCGGCGAACGTCCGGCCCGGGTCTTCGCGCCGCGACACGCTCGCCGCCTGCCCGGCCTTCACCGCCGTCGAGAACGTCTGCGGGACGTTCACCCACACCCGCACCGTGTCCGTCCGCATCAGGTGAAACAGTTCCTTCGTGGTCGTCGGCGTGTCGGCCTGGACGAGCGCGCCCGGGTCGATGTTGCGGGCGGTGATGACGCCGTCGAACGGGGCCGTCACCGTCTGGAACGACTGGAGGGTTTCGAGCCGGTGGACGTTCGCCTCGTCCACCCGCAGCGTCGCCTCGCTGGCCCGCACGGTGGCGACCGCCACCTGGGACTTGGCGACGGCGCTGTCGTACAGATCCTTCGACTCGCCCCCCCCCTCGTAGGCCTTCTTCTCGCGCCGCTCTTCGGACTTCGCGTACACCTCCTGGGCCTGGGCGCGGACGAGGTTCGCCCGGTCCTGCACCAGCGTCGCCCGGGCCTGGTCCAGCTGCGCGTCGATCTCCGGCGTGGAGATTTCGGCGAGTACCTGCCCGGCCTTCACCCGGTCGCCGATGTCCGCCGTCCACCTGGTCAGGTAGCCCGTCGTCCGCGGGAAGACGGAAATCTCGGTGAGCGGGAGGCAGTTCCCCGGGAGCACCCGCTCGGCGTCAGGCGCCACGCGGGTCGCGGTCGCCACGGTCACCCGCGGGGGTCGGACCGAGGCGGCCTCGGCCTGCGCGCGGACGGCGTGCTCCTGCCGCAGCCGCGGCACGGTGCCGAGCGCGAACCCACCGGCCAGTACCGCCACGACCGCGGCGACGACGGCCAGCACGCGCGGCCACCCCGCACGAGTGGCGGCCGGGGTGTCGGGTGTGTTCGTGCCCACGTCAGCCTCCTCCGGTCGGGGCGTCGCGGTCCAGGTCGGCGTCGGTCATCTCCGGCGCCGGCGGGTTGCGGCGGAGCAGGCTGTACGCGACCGGGACGAAGAACAGGGTGAAGCCCGTCGCCACCAGCAACCCGCCGACGACTGCCCGGCCGAGCGGGGCGTTCTGCTCGCCGCCCTCGCCGAGCCCGAGGCTCATCGGCAGCATCCCGACGATCATGGCGGTCGCGGTCATCAGCACCGGCCGCAGCCGGGTCGCGCCGGCGTCCAGCGCCGCGGCGAGTGCGTCGGCCCCCTCCTTGCGGCGGTCGTTGGCGAACGTGACGAGCAGGATCGAGTTCGAGGTCGCCACGCCGACGCACATGATCGCGCCCATCAGGGCCGGGACGCTGAGTGTGGTCTGGGTGACGTACAGTGCCCACAGGATGCCCGCCGCCGCGCCGGGCAGGGCGGTGAGGATGACGAACGGGTCGGTCCACGACTGGAAGTTCACCACCATCAGCAGGTAGACGAAGAGGATGGCGAACCCGAGGCCGTAGGCGAGTCCGGTGAACGACGTGATCATGCTGCGGGCCTGCCCGCGGACGACGATCGTGCTCCCCCGCGGGAGCGTCGGCGTCACCTCGTCCACGGCCCGCTGCACGTCGGCGACCACCGCCCCCAGGTCGCGCCCCTGGACGCCCGCGTTCACCTCGTACACGGTCTGCGTGTCGTAGTGGCTGATGTTCAGCGGGGTGGTGGCCCGCCGCATCTCCGCCAGGTTGGCGAGCAGTTGGGGCGGCTGGCCGGCCTTCACGATGGGCGTGCTCATCAGCGTGTCCACCGAGTCGATCCGGTACGGCGGCGTCTGCACCGCCACCCGGTAGTTGACGCGGTTGACCGGGTTGACCCAGAAGTTCGGCGCCACCTGGGTCGTGGACGACAGCGACACCAGCACGCTGCCGGTCACGTCGTTCTGGGTCAGGTTCAGTTCGGACGCCATGATCCGGTCCACGTCCACGCGCAGCTGCGGGCCGTCGGTGATCTGGTGGATGTGGACGTCGGCCGCGCCCGGCACCGCGGCGATGGCGCGGCGCAGCTTCTTCGCCGCCGCCAGGTTGGCCTCGCGGTCCACGCCGACGACCTGCACGTTGATCGGCGCGGGGAGCCCGGCGTTGAGGATCTGCCCGGTGATGTCGGCCGGCTCGAAGTAGAACGTGCAGCCGGGGAACCGCCGCGGGAGTTCGTCCCGCAGCGCCGCCACGTACTCGCGCGTCGGCCGGTGGCCCGGCGCCAGCGACACCATCAACTCGCCGTCGCACTCGCTCACGGTCCCGATGTCCGTGTACGCCGTCGCGGTGAACGACGACGTGAGCCCGATGTTGTCGAGGATCAGCGTCCGCTCGCCGGCGGGGATGAGTTCGCGGATCGCGTCCTCGACGCGGCCGAATAACTTCTCCGTCTCCTCGATCCGGGTGCCGGCCGGCGCCCGCACGTGGAACCGGATCTGACCGGCGTCGGTTTCGGGGAAGAAGTCCTGACCGACGTGTGGGAACAGCGCGAACGAGCCGAGGGCGAACCCGAGCATCCCCGCGAGGGTGGTGTAGCGGTGGCCGAGCGCCCACCCGAGTAACCCCTGGTAGAAGCCGCGGAACCGCTCGAACTGCCGCTCGAACCGCTCGTGGACCCACCAGATCGGCCCGCCGCCGGCGGCCCCGCCCTGGTACAGCGGGATCTCCTTCGGCAGGAGGTAGAGGACCATCGTCGGCACCAGCGTCCGCGACAGGAAGTAGGACGCGAGCATGGCGAAGATGACCGACAGCGCGAGGGGCGCGAACAGGTACGCCGCCGGACCGGTGAGGAAGAAGACCGGCAGGAACACGATGCAGATCGACAGCGTGGAGACGAACGCGGGCACGGCGATCTGGGCGGCGCCGTCGAGGATCGCCCGCCGGAGCGGCTTGCGAAGGCCCATTTGACGGTGGACGTTCTCGATCTCGACCGTGGCGTCGTCCACCAGGATGCCGACCGCCAGCGCCATCCCGCCGAGGGTGAGCGTGTTCATCGTCTGCCCCAGCGCCCACAGCACGACGATTGACGCCATGATCGAGAGCGGGATGGAGACGGCGACGATGAGGGTGGACCGCCACGACCCGAGGAACAGGAGGATCATCAGCGCCGTCAGCCCGGCGGCGACCGCCCCCTCCTTCAGCACGCCGTCGACGGCCGCGCGGACGAACACCGACTGGTCGAGGAGGATGTCCATCTTCAGCTCGGGCGGGAGCTGGGCCTGCACGCCCGGCAGCGCCTCCTTCACCCGGCGCACCACGTCGATGGTGGACGCGCCCTCGCCCTTGAGCACGCTCAGCAGCACCGCCCGCCGGCCGTCGCGGCGGACGATGTTCGTCTGCACCGCGTACCCGTCGCGGACGTGGGCCACGTTCCGCACGTACACCGGCACGCCGTTCACCGTGCGGACCGGGATGTCGTTGAACGCGGCGATCAGGTCCGGGCTGGAGTTGAGCCGGACGTTGTACTCGGTGTCCCCGATCTTCGCCGACCCGGCCGGGACGATCAGGTTCTGGTTGGCGATCGCCGCGCTCACGTCGGCCGGGGACAGCCCGCGGGCATAGAGTTGGTCGGCGTCGAGGTCCACCATCACCTGCCGGACCTGCCCGCCGTAGGGCTGGGGAATGCGCGCGCCCTGCACCGTCCCGAGCCGCTGGATGAGGAAGTTCGCCGTGTAGTCAAAGATCTGCTGTTCGGTCAGCGTGTCGCTGCTGACCGCGATCTGCACGACCGGCACACTCGTGGCGCTGTACCGGACGATGAACGGCGGGGTGATCCCCGGCGGCATGACCTTGAGCAGCGTCTGGCAGGTGGCGGTCACCTGGGCGACCGCCGCCTCGATCCGCGCCCCGGGCTGGAAGTACACCCGGATCACCCCGATGCCGGTGAGCGACTGGCTCTCGACGTGCTCGATGTCGTTCACCGCCGTGGTGAGCACCCGCTCGGTGACCAGGACGAGCCGGCTCTCGACCTCGTCGGGCGACATCCCGGTGTACTGCCAGACGACGGTCACGACCGGCACGTCCGCCTCGGGGAACACGTCCGTGGCCATCCGGTTCGCGGCGACGGTCCCGAGTACGGCGATGAGGACGGCGACCACGACGAACGTGTACGTCCGGCGAAGCGCGAGACGAACGATCCACACGGCCCGCCTCCTTCGACCACCCCAGGGTGTCCGAAGGCGGTCAAGGCAACGGCTGTGCCGCGGCCCGCGAATCGCGGGTGCGGGTTGAGAAGCTACGGGTAAACGGCCCGGCTACCGGGTGCCCACCCGGCCGGTGTGGGTCGCGCGTGTCCAGTGTGGGTGATTCTGTACCACCGGACCGCGCTCATCACGGTGGCGGGGTGGTGCGGGTGCGTCCCGCTCAGCGACCAATGCTGGTGAGCTTCTTGTTCCGCCACGGGGCGTTGGCGGGCGAGTCCGTAGGAAACGCGGTATGGGTAGTAGGCCGAGCGTACCGCGGCGAGCGGTACGGGTCTGCCGTGCCGTCGAGCCCCGCCGAACCGTGCCGCGAGGAGCCGGGGCGGCGATTGGGACGTGGTCGAGACAACCGGGGACGGCCGAGGCGGCCGGAGCGGTCAGTCGTCGCCGTCGAGTACCTCGCGGACCTTGGCGGCGAGCGCCGCCGGCGTGAACGGCTTCGGCAGAAAGTGGACGGCGTCCTGCTCGACCCCGTGTCGGAGCACCGCGTCGTCCGTGTACCCGCTCATGAACAACACCCGCAGCCCCGGCCGGGCCACGGCCAGCCGGTCGGCCAGCTCGCGGCCGCCCATCCCCGGCATCACCACGTCCGTCACCAACAGGTCGACGTCCAGCCCGAACACGGATACCGTCTGGAGCGCCCGCTCCCCGGACGCCGCGTCGACCACCCCGTACCCGGCGAGCTGGAGGGTCCGCATGGCGAGCGCCCGGACCCGGTCGTCGTCCTCGACCAGCAGGATGGTCTCGCCCCCCGTGGCCGTCGGCCCCGCCGGCGCCGCCACGCCCGCCGTCGACGGGTCGGGCGCGGGCGCGGCGGCCGGCAGGTACACCCGAAAGGTCGTCCCCCGCCCGACCGCGCTCTGAACCTCGACGTGGCCACCGCTCTGGGTCACGATACCGTACACCGTTGCCAACCCGAGCCCGGTCCCCTTGCCGACCTCCTTCGTCGTGAAGAACGGCTCGAACACCCGGGCCTTCACCTCGTCCGGCATCCCCACCCCGGTGTCGGTCACCTCCAGCAGAGCGTATCGTCCCGGTCCCACCTCGGCCTTTACGCCGGCCAACTCAACCGCCCGCGTACACACGTCGAGCCGGCCGCCGCGGGGCATCGCATCCCGGGCGTTCACCGCCAAGTTCATGATGACCTGGGAGAGCTGGCCCGGGTCGGCCGAAACGTGGACGGGCCGCGCGTCGAGGGCCAGCGCGACGTCTTCCCCGATGACCCGGCGGAGCATCCCGCCGAGGTCACCAACGAGACTGCCGAGGTCGAGGACCCGCGGCTGGAGGAGCTGCTTGCGGCCGTAGGCCAAGAGCTGGCGGGTCAGGTCGGCGGCCCGGTCCCCGGCCTCGCGGACCTCCTCGACCATGGCCCGGGCCGGGTGGTGCGCGGGCAGGGCGTCCAGGGCCAGGTCGCTGAACCCGTTGATGACCGTGACCAGGTTGTTGAAGTCGTGGGCGACGCCGCCGGCCAACCGCCCAACCGCCTCCAGCTTCTGCGCCTGCCGGAGTTGCCCCTCCAGCCGGGTCTTCTCGGTCGTGTCCCGGACGACCGCGACCATATACTCCCGGCCGAGGGGGACGAGGGTGGCTCTCACCTCGACCGGGAACGTCGAGCCGTCCTTCCGGCGGTGGACGGACTCGAACGCCCCGGACCCGGTCCGGCGCAGCCGCGCGACCACGTCGCCCCACTCCTGTTCGGAAACCAGAGAATCGATGTCGGCCACGGACATCCCCAGGTACTCGGCCCGGGTGTACCCGTGCGCCGCGCAGGTCGCCTCGTTCACGTCGAGGAACCGGCCGGTCGCCGGGTCGATGACCTCGACCCCGTCAGTCACCCGGTCGACCAGCGCCCGGAACAGCACCAGATCCGCCTCCGCCCGCCGCCGCTCGGTCACGTCGGCGAGGAACCCGACCATGCGGGTCCCGTCGCCGACGCGGACGGAATGCGCCCGGTCCTCGACCACGATGTACTCCCCGTCCTTCCGGCGGAAGCGGTACTCCATCCGGAACGGGTTGCCGTCGGCGACGACCCGGTCGACCCCGGCCGCGACCGCCGGCCAGTCGTCGGGGTGGACCAGCGCGGCCCACCCGTCGAGGTGTGCGGGCATCTCGGCCGGGTCGTACCCGAGGGTGGCCGCGCAGTTCCCGCCCCAGGTCAGCCCGCCGGTGGCCGTGTCCCAGTCGTAGAGCACCTGTCCGGTGGCCCGGACGGCCGCCTCGTACCGGGCCTGCCACGCCCGCGCGTCGGCCTCGGCCCGGACCCGGGCGGTCACGTCCCGGGTGGTGGTGAGGAGCAGGGGCGGGCCGCCGGGCGCGTCGAGCAGGGCGTGGCTGACCTCGAAGCAGGCCCGCCGGCCGTCGGCGAGTTCGACGTGACTCTCCCACGGCCGCCCGGGCGGGGTGGCGAACCGCACCCGGTGCTTGGCCAGGATGTCGGCCCGACCGGCGGGGGCGTAGGCGTCGGCGAAACAGCGGCCGATGACGTCCTCGGGGCGCCGCCCGACCATCCGGCAGTAGGCCGGGTTGGCCATCACGACCGTCCCGTCCCGGTCGGTCAGCCGCATCCCGTCCGACGCCCTGTCCCACACGAGCCGCAGCAACCACTCCGACCGGCGGGGGCCGAGCTCGCCGGACCCGTCGAGCGGGCCGTCGGGCTGACGAGCCACGCACGCCACACCGGCCGCGCCCGCGCGGGATACCTCCGCGACGGGGGCCATCGCCCGGCCCTCGGAGACGAAGTAGGCGGGCGGGTTGTGGGCGTCGTGGTCCGGGACGAAGGCCGGTCGGCCGGCGGCATGGGGCAGCATGCGCGGGTTCCGTCGGTGTGGAATGGCGGCCATCGTTGCGCTGCGGGATGAACCCTACCGCGCACTTTCGCTCGGGCGTGTCGCGCGGGGAACCGCGGGTCGAGTTTTTCTCGCAGGCCAAGTGTTTCTGTGACGTGGGCTAAGGAATTATGCTCCGGCGCACGACCACGATACTTCTCCACCGCAAAACCTATCGCGGCGACGCAAACCTCCAGCCCACCCGCCACAGGAGTCAGGCTGTTACGCGCCGATCCGACGGCGGAGTCTGACCACGGCGAGCCCAGTCCGGTAGGCCTGTCGCAAGGGGCAAGGCCGCGATGGACACCCGGGCGACGGTGGCGTGGTAGCGGGCAGTTGGCGAGGGAGGGGAAAAGCGAAAGGGGTCACGACTTTCACCGTAATCACTTGCCATAATTATAGTTTCGATGAAATGGCTTGATTTTATACGACATTGCTTTCGCTACAACCTGAATCTAGGCGGCGCCCTGTTGTGGTGCGTTGGGGTGTGACGCATCACGCTGCAGAACAGCCGTCTCCTGCACTCCAGCGTTGCGTTTCGCCCGTGTTGGCCGGACGTGGCCCACGCTGTTACACCTGAGTTACACCTCGGGGCGGGTGTAACAAGACACCCCGGGCTGCTCATTCTGCAAGGGATTCCAGGTCTGTCGAGCCCCGTAGTCAGCGGTGCAGCGGCTCGAAGCCCCGGCGACGCGGCGCCTCTGGACGTCTGCGTCCATCAGAATTTCGAGGGCCGCTCCGCGGGAGACGGAAATCCTCTTTGGGAATTGCACCGTCGCGGTTCGTAAGCCATCCTAACCGCGTTACGCCCACGACAGGAAGTTTCGCCCCGGTGTCGAAACGTGCTCGGGGCTTACGCAGGAGGTGACTGTGAGGGGCGCGTGCGCGTACTGCGGGGGCGTAGTCCACGAAGCTGAATTGGGGCCGTACCAACTGTGCGCGGGCTGCTTCAGCTGGCTGGAGGACGAACTGACCACCACCGCCATGCGGGTCGGGCGCATCGGCCGGCGCGACGCCGAGACGGTCGCCGAGGTGCCCGTACCAGCCGAGCTAATGGAGCCCGCCAGCGTTCGGCCGCGTCGGCCTCAACTCAACCGGTAGAACGCCAACACGGCACCCGCGACCGCGACCACCACCGGCGCCCCGGCCCGGGAGACTCCTCCGAGGCCGGCGGCACGGGGCCGGGGCACACGGGGCAGAGAGCCTACCGACCGGCGAAGGTGCCGCCCAGGTCGAGCAGGCGGCGCAGGACTGGCACGGGACGGTGGGCACGAGACGTTCGAGGTGAGCCCTCCCCGAGCGGGATTGCATCGGGCTGGCACGTTATCTGCCGTATAATGGCCAGGCCGGCCGCGGCCTCCCGACTGCTATGGGCGGGCGACGGTTCGGGGGGCGCGGCCGGCCCTTTCATTTCCACCGGTCACGTCACCGGCTTGTCCTACACGAGATGAGCAGAAAGAGTGACCGCCCAGCCGGTTGCTCGTCGAGGCGAGTTGCTCCTGCTGAGGGCTCAGTCGCCCGCACCCGTGACCGCGTCCGCCAGCGGGAGGCGGGGGCAGAATGTGCTGCCCCGGTCGGGGCCGGGGCTCTCGGCCCACACCTCGCCGCCGTGCATCTCCACCAGCTTCTTCACCAGCGCGAGACCGAGCCCCAGCCCACCCTGGGCGCGGTCGATGGACCGGTCCACCTGGGTGAACACCTCGAACACCTTCGGGAGCATGTCCGCCGGGATGCCCACCCCGGTATCGGTCACCCGAACGACCACGGCCTCGCCCGCCGCCTCGGCCGAGAGGCCGATGCGCCCGCCCGCGGGGGTGTACTTGCAGGCGTTGTTCAGCAGGTTGGTCAGCACCTGCACCAGCCGGGTGTGGTCGCCGACGACCGAAATCGCCCCGTCCGGTAGCCTCACGTCCAGCGCGTGCCCCGCGGCCTTGACCGCCGGGCGGACCGCCTCCGCGGCCGCGTCCACCGCCGCGCAGGTCGAGCCGCTCGGTCCGGAGGACAATCTTCCCGCTCGTCACCCGGGACACGTCGAGCAGGTCGTCGACCATGTGGACGAGCTGCCCGAGCTGCCGCTCCATCATCGCCACGAGCCTGTCGAGTTGCTCCGGCGGCGGTCCCAGCCGGAGGACGGCGACGGCGTTCCGGAGCGGGACGAGCGGGTTGCGGAGCTCGTGGGCCAGGGTCGCCAGGAACTCGTCCTTCCGTCGGCTTGCCTCCCGGAGCGCGTCCTCGGCCCGCTTCCGCCGGGTGATGTCGCGGGTGAAGCAGCAGGTGTGGCGGAACTCGGCGCCCTCCCGGTACACGTTCGAGCTGATGAGGACGTGGACGACCGCCCATCCTTGCGCCGCATCCGGGCCTCGTAGGAGTGCAGCTCCTCCCCGCACGTCAGCCGCCGGAGGACGTCGGCGATGACCGCCGGGTCGGCGTGGAACTCGGCGACGTTCCGCCCCACGTACTCGTCTTTCGCGTACCCGAGCAGGTCGAGCTCGGCCCGGTTCGCCCACAAGACGGTCCCGTCCGGCCCGACCCAGTGCATCCCGACGGTGGCGTTCTCCACGAAGTCGCGGAGCTCGGCCTCCTTCCGGGCGAGCGAGCGCAGCGTTGGCCGCGGCCAGCTCGGCCGTCCGCTCCGCGACGCGCCGCTCCAGGTCGGCCGTCGCCCGACGCCGCTCCCGCCACAGGTCGGCGAGGGCGCCGACCTTCGCCCGGACGGCCGCGGGGACGAACGGCTTGACCAGGAAGTCCACCGCCCCGAGCCGTTACGCCTCGGCCAGCGTGGCGGCGTCGTGCTCCTCGGCAGTGACGAAGAGGACCGGGATGGCCTTCGACCGGGGACGGGCGCGCATCAGGCGGGCGACCTCGAACCCGCCCACCGCGGGCATCTGCACGTCGAGCAGGACGGCGGCGAAGTCGGCATCGAGGAGGCGCTTGAGGGCCTCGTCGCCGAGCACGGATTCCAGGGTGAGGAGGTTCTCGGGCCGGTCGTCCACCAGGAGAACGCGGGGCGGCGTGAGTGCGGTCACCCCTCCATTTTTACGCGGCCTGCGCGGTCACGGCGCCCCCGCCACGAACGACACCCGCTCCCGGTACGCCTGGTACGCCTCGCCGTAGGCGCGCAAGGTGTGGGCCTCGGCCGCGACCGACCCGACCACGACGTACACGGTGAGCCCCACGTTGAAGGCGAACCGTCGCGTCGTCATCCGGGGCTGGAGCCAGAACAGCGGGACGAGCAGCCAGTTCAGGGGGTGCCGGGAGTAGGCGAGTGGCCCGTCAGCCTTCATCGCGCCCGGCTCAGCAGGGACGGGCTCCTGCCCGTCGGGCATCGGCGGTACGTCGGCGCCCGCGGACCACACCAAGACGTGCTCGTGCCCGGTCAGATGTGGAAGTCCGACGCTCGCCACCGCCCACACGAACGCCGCCAGCACGACGGCCTGCCCGGCCCGCATCAGCCACGCGAGCGAGCCCTTCGCGTGGTAGAGGTCGCGGCCCGGCTGGCGTCGGATGCAGAGCATCAGTAGGCCGAACAGGACGATCGCCTGGACGTTGAGGAACGGCCGGTAGAGGGCGTCGGCGGTCGTCTGGCCGACCAACTCGGCGGCCCGGTCCTTTGCCCAGGACGAGACGAACGCACCGTGGGCCAGCCCGAACAGGACGGTCGCCGCCGCCACCTTGAGTGCCCCACGCGCATCTTGCCACCCTCCCGGAACGCCCCTTGTCGAGATACGAAGGACGTACCGGGCCTCACGAGCAACCCCTCCGACCACTCCCCGAGGCACAGCTTCTCTGTCCCGGCCCCGTGGCGCCCGCCCGTTTGGTCGCTCCCGGCACCGCGTCTGCCTGTTTACCAACCGAGACCAACTCGGGTCGAGGTCACGGAGCACGACCATGTCCGAAGTCAAGGCCCGCCTGCACGCCCTCCTGCTCATCGGACTGCTAACCGCGGTCGCCCAGGACGACGAACACGAAGACGTGGGAGACGAGCGCCCGGTCCGGACGCCGGTCGCGGCGTGAGCCGCGCTCGCCGAGCGCTCGCCGACGTGAGCTGGAGGGTGTGATGGCCCCGCTCTCCACACCCCGGTGCGCACCAACTGCGTCCACCCGGAAATCCTCGGTTAACTGCAACAGCTGCAACGGAGTGGTCTTGCGCGGCTATTTTTTCTTCGCCCGGACACGCCCCCGCGGACCCGCTAGAACCCACCCTCCCCCGCTCGCCGTCCGGAGTCGCCCCCGCCGAGCGGGCGTCCATCCGAGG
>VFQN01002444.1_pt1 | contig 28603 bp, 25 predicted proteins | sample 3512371 | NCBI WGS metagenome assembly VFQN01 (sample SAMN10412370, study PRJNA504923) | tailings metagenome | isolation source: Replicate 2 from Balatoc abandoned mine | place: Philippines: Itogon, Benguet | collected 2017-08-28
CTCCATCGCCTCGCCGCCCGCGACCAGCATGATCGGGTCGAGATTGCCCTGCACGCAGATGTGCGGCTGGATCTCCTTCGCGGCCCAGTGGGCACCGATGCCGGTATCGAGCGACAGGGCACCGAACGTCTCGGGCAGGCGGTACATCAGGACGGCGGGACCGACGGCGCGCGGAAAAGCGATGACCGGTACGCCGGGATGGCGCTCGCGCAGGGCCTTGGCGATCCGAACCATGGGATCGAGCGACCAGTGGAAGAGCTGTTCCTCCGGCAGGATGCCCGCCCAGGAATCGAAGAGCTGGACCGCATCGACACCGGCGTCGACCTGGTGGCCGAGATGATCGACCACCGCCTGGATGAGGAGATCGATCAGCAGCTTGAAGGATTCGGGATGGGCGTAGGCCCATTTCTTCACCTTGGCGAAGTCCTTGCTGCCGCTGCCTTCGATCATGTAGCAGGCGAGCGTGAAGGGTGCGCCTGCGAAGCCTAGCAGTGCGGTGTCCTTCGGCAGTTCGGCGCGCGTCCGGCGGATCGCCTCGTAGACCGGCGTCAGATGTTCCTGCAGGCGCGCCCGCGAAAGCCGGCCGAACTGCGACGGATCGGTCAACGCCTCGAGCTTCGGTCCCTCGCCTTCCGCGAACCAGACCTTCTGTCCGAGCGCGTCCGGAACCACGAGGATGTCCGAGAAGATGATCGCGGCATCGAGACCGAAGCGCCGTATCGGCTGCAGGGTCACCTCGACCGCCTTGTCCGGCGTGTAGCAGAATTCGAGGAAGGAGCGCGTCGTCGACCGTACGGCACGGTACTCCGGCAGATACCGTCCGGCCTGGCGCATCAGCCAGACGGGCGGCGTCGGATGTCTCGTTCCGGCCAGTGTCTCCAGGAATTTGCCGCCGCTCACACTCTGTCCCTCATGCTTCCTTCTACTCTATTCATAATAGGTAGTAGCAGTAGTAGGCCCTGTGGCATCTGGGGATGCGCCTTATTCGTCATTTCTCCCCAGCCGCCTGTGGAGCAGGAAAGGCCGGTTCTGCGGCGCTCCCAGGCGTGATTCACGACTCGCAGGCCATTCGTCCCGAGCTGTACGCAGGGGACGACGGACTGGATGGGCCGGGCGAGTCGGGTCCCGAATCCGGGTGTGTCGGACAGGCTGGCGGCTTGTCCCCGAAATGCCCGGATCAATCCCGCGTTTCTCCCGGCCTCCCTGTGGGGTAAAACCAGCCCGTGGCCAACCGCAACTTCCACGTCCATCTCGTGTCCGACTCGACCGGTGAGACCGTTTCGAGCGTCGCCCGCGCCTGTCTCGTCCAGTACGAGGGTATCTTCGTCCAGGAGCATGTCTGGTCGCTGGTGCGATCGCCGGCGCAGATGGAAAAGGTGATGCTGGCGGTCGAGCGCGATCGCGGCCCCGTCCTCTACACTCTCGTCGACCCCGAATTGCGCGACGTCGTGCGCGATCATTGCCGGCGCCTGCAGCTTCCCTGCGTGGGCGTGCTCGACCAGGCGATGAGCGTGCTGGCCGTCCACTTCCATTCCAAGAGCGAACAATGGCCCGGCCGCCAGCATCAGCTGGACGAAGGCTATTTCGACCGCATCGACGCGATGCACTTCACGCTGGCCCACGATGACGGCCAGTCGACGCATGACCTGGACGATGCCGACGTCATCCTGGTCGGTCCTTCGCGGACCTCGAAGACCCCGACCTGTGTTTACCTGGCCAACCGCGGCGTGCGCGCGGCCAACGTGCCGCTGGTGCCGCAGGTGCCGCCGCCGGTGGAGCTCGAGGCGGCCAAGCGGCCGTTGATCGTCGGCCTGATCACCGATCCCGAGCGACTGGTGCAGATCCGCGTAAACCGGCTGCGGCTCATGCAGCAGGAAACCGAAACCGACTATACCGACATGGACACGGTGCAGGGCGAGATCCAGGACGCACGGCGCCTGTACGCCCGCCGCAAATGGGCGACCATCGACGTGACCCGCCGCTCGATCGAGGAGACGGCGGCGGCGATCCTGCAGATGTTGGCGGCCCGCCGGGAACAGAGGCTGCAAACGCCGTAGGAAGACGAACCGGGAGGCGACCATGAAGGCAGCCTGGACAGCGTTGGTTGGGATTCTTGCGTCGACGGCGGCTCCTGCCGCCAATGGTATCGTCGTGACGCGCGGCAGCGATTCAACCGTGTACGGCAACTGTGTGCCGAGCCTGATCGTCGAGAACAGGTCGGGCGAGGCGATCGACTATCTCCAGGTCGACATGGTCCTCTCCCTGCGCAACGGCCACGAGCGCACGGTCGAGCTGAAGTCGGCCTATCGAGAGGGGGCGCCCGCGCCCATCGCCCCCGGCGCCAGTGCGACGCTCCGCCAGCATCTGGATACATCCAGGGCGCTGGGCGTTCCCTGCGGGGAGGTCAGAGAAAGACGGGTTTTGCGAACGATCTGCGAAGCGGAGCATGGCACAGTGTGTGCATCTTCCGTCTCCGTGCAACCCTGAGGCCGTATTCCATGAAACTCCGTCGTAGGACCATGCTGGGCGCCGCAGGCGCCTCGCTTCTTGGCGCTCCGGCCATCGGCCCCGCCCTCGCCCAGGATTATCCGAGCAAGCCGCTGAAGATGATCGTACCTTACCCGCCGGGAGGAGGCACCGACGGGCTCGGTCGCATCACCGCACAGTTTCTGTCGGAAAAGCTCGGCCAGCAGATCGTCATCCAGAACATCGGCGGCGCTTCCAGCACGATCGGGTCCGACACGGTGCGTCGCGCCGAGCCCGACGGCTACACGGTCCTGTTCAATGCCAGCCTGTTCGTGCTGGGCAAGACGGTGGTGCCCTCCTGCCCCTACGATCCGCAAACGGATTTTCGCCCGATCGCCCAAGCCGGCGAGGCACCGCTGGTGATGCTGGCCAACAACAACGTGCCCGGCAACGACTATGCGACCGTCATGGCGGCGGTCGCCAAGGATCCGAAGAAGTTCTTCATCGCGATATCCTCGGGTGGCTCGGCTGGCCACATCGCCACCCTGGCGTGGTTGAAGCGCATTGGCATTCCGCTCGACCAGATCCTCTACAAGGGCACGGCGCCGGCCAACACCGACCTGATGGCGGGCAGCGTCCAGTTCTTCATGGACCCCTGGACGGCCCTCCTGCCGCTCGCGACTTCAGGCCGCGCCAAGGGCCTGTTCGTGACGTCGAAGGAGCGCACGCCGCTCGCGCCGAACATTCCGACGAGTGCCGAGGTGGGTCTCAAGGATTTCAACCTCAGCTCCTGGTACGGCGTGTGGGCGCCCAGGGACACGCCGGAGGCCGTCGTGAACAAGCTGGCCGCCGGCATGGCCGCCGTTTCGAGCGACAAGGGTTTCATCGAGAAGACCACCTCCCTCGGCATCGTCCCGACCGCCCGCGGCCCCAAGGAGTTCGCGGCCTTCATCAAGTCGGAAGTCGAAGCCAACACCGCGCTGCTGAAGGCCGCCAACTTCAAGCCGGAATGACAGCCCTTGGCCGTCATTGCGAGCATTTGCGAGGGATCTGCTGAAGGAGGCTGATGTCTATTCCGCCGCCTTCGGCACCGGGTCGAAGCGGGAGTCGAAATCGCGGATGGCGGCTTCGACGGTGGTCGAGATCTGCTTTAGCTTGTCGGCATTGACGACCTTCAGGCCGAACAGGTCCTTGACGTAGAAGACGTCGACCGCGCGCTCGCCGTAGGTCGTGACGTGGGCGGTGGCGATCTGCAGGTTGAGACGCGTGAGCGCGCGCGTGACGACATGGAGGAAGCCCGGCCGGTCGCGGCCGTTGACCTCGATGACGGTGAAGGTATCGGACGCGTTGTTGTCGATCAGCACGCGCGGCTCGACCGTGAAGACGCGGTCGCGCTTGGGCCACGAGCCGCGCTGGCTGTCCAGTTCGCGCTGGATGTCGAGACGGTTGGACAGCGCCAGCTCCACGCGCGCCGCCAGCCGCGCCAGCCGCTGCGGCCCGTCGAACGGCTTGCCCTCGAGATCCTGGATCCAGAACGTGTCGAGTGCCATGCCGTTGGCCAGCGTGAAGATCTTGGCATCCACGATGTTGGCGCCGCTGATCGCCATGGCGCCGGCCAACCGGGCGAACAGGCCGTGCGTGTCGAGCGTGTAGATCGTGACCTCGGTCACCGAACGCTCTTCGTCGACCCTGTGCTCGATGGCGAGCGGCTGCCTGCCGCGTTCGGCGTCCCGCACCAGTTCGGCCTGGCGGACCAGGGTCTCGATCGGGAAGGACAGCCAGTAGGAGGCGTAGCCCCGGGCGAAATGTGCCTCCTTGTCGGCCTCGCTCCAGCCCGGCAGTCGCTTCGCGACCTCGCCCTGGATGTGCTTGATGCGCTCGGCGCGGCCGCCGCTCAGCGTGCCGCCCGACAGGACCTGCTCGGTCGCATTGTAGAGCTGGCGCAGAAGCGCGGCCTTCCAGTTGTTCCACACGTTCGGACCCACCGCGCGGATGTCGCACACGGTCAGGACCAGCAGCAGGCGCAGCCGCTCGGGCGACTGGATCAGGGCCGCGAAGGTTTCGATGGTCTTCGGGTCCATCAGGTCGCGCTGGAACGAGGTGGCCGACATTGCGAGGTGATAGCGCACCAGCCAGGCAACTGTTTCGGTCTCGGCGGCGCTGAGGCCGAGGCGCGGCCCGAGCTGCATCGCCACATCGGCGCCCAGGATGGAATGGTCGCCGCCACGCCCCTTGGCGATGTCGTGCAGCAGCACCGCGAGATAGAGGACCGGCCGCGACAGGATCTTGTGCACCACGTCGGCCGAGAGAGGATGGTCTTCCTTGAGCGCCCCCGATTCGATCTGCGAGAGGATTCCGATGGCGCGGATCGTGTGCTCGTCGACCGTGTAGGTATGATACATGTCGTGCTGCGTCTGCGCGACCACCCTGCCGAAATCGGGCACGAAGCGGCCGAACACGCCGGCCTCGTTGAGACGCCGCAACGTCGTCTCGGGATCGTGGCGCGACGTCAGCATCTCCATGAACAGCCGGTTCGCTTCCGGGTCGTTTCGAAGCCTGTCGACCAGCCGGATGTTCTGCGTGATCAGCCGCAAGGTCGCGGGATGGATGTCGAGGTCGTTCTCCTGTGCGACATGGAAGAGTCGCAGGATCGCCACGGGGTCCTTGGTGAAGGAATCGGGCGAGGTGACGGCCAGGCGCTCGCCGTCGAGACGGAAGCCTTCGAGTTCGCGTGGCCGCAGGCTCTGCCACAGCGCCGCGAGCTTGGGCTTTCGACGGCGGCTGTCCTCGAGGGCTGCCACGAAGATGCGCGTGAGGTCGCCCACGGTCTTGGCGTGGAGATAATAGTGCTTGGTGAAACGCTCGACGCCCCGGCTGCCCGGCCGGTCCTGGTATCCGAGGCGGGTCGCGATCTCGCGTTGAAGATCGAAAGACAGCCGGTCGTCGGCACGGCCCGTGAGGTAATGGATGTGGCAGCGCACGGTCGAGAAGAAGCGCTCGGCGCGCTCGAAATGCCGGGCCTCCTCGCGCGTGAGGACGCCCTTGGCGACCAGCTCTCCCGGTTCGCTCACCCGATAGAGATACTTGGCGATCCAGAAGAGCAGGTGCAGGTCGCGCAGGCCGCCCTTGCCCTCCTTGACGTTGGGCTCGACGACGTAGCGCGAATCGCCCATCCGCTGATGGCGCTGGTCGCGCTCGGCCAGCTTGGCGTCGACGAAGTCGCGGCCGTCACCGGTGTAGAATTTCTGCGCGAAGCCGCGCTGCAGCTCGTCGAACAGCGCGCGGTCGCCCCACAGGTAGCGGGCCTCCAGCAGCGCGGTGCGGATCGTCTGGTCGCGCTCGGCGTAGCGCAGGCTTTCCTCGACCGTGCGCGTCGCGTGGCCGACCTTCAGGCCGAGGTCCCACAGGAGGTAGAGCATGAACTCGACGATCTGCTCGCCGCGCGGCGTCTGCTTGTAGGGACGCAGGAACAGGAGATCGATGTCGGAGAGCGGCGCCAGTTCGCCGCGGCCGTAGCCGCCGGTCGCCACCACGCCCAGCCGTTCCGCGGCACTGGGGTTGGCCGCCGGATAGGCATGCTGGTCGGCGAAGTCGAACAGGACGCGGATGATCTGGTCCATCAGGTAGGAAGTTGCGGCCAGCACCGCCGGCCCGTCATTCTTGAGGGGGCCCGGCTCCTCGAAGCGCCGGCGGATTTCGGCCCGGCCCGCGGTCAGCGCATCGCGCAGCAGGGCGAGCACCGGCGGGCGGGGCGGCTCGCCGCCGTCGGGCAGGTCCTCGACCAGGCGGGCGAGAGCCTCCTCCAGTGTGCGGCGGCGCACGATGGCGCGGCGGTCGGGGATGTCGTCGTAGGGCTGGGCCATGGCGGGCGGATACTACAGGGCGCGGGTGGCCTAAAGTAGGCCCCATGAACGGCGTTTCCCCCGTCGTGGCAAGTCCGGCAGGTCCCGGCCCCAGTCCCGGCCTCGGCCGATTTCGTGCGATACTGCACGCCATGTCGTTCAAAGCCCTGTTCGCAGCCCTCGCGATCCTGTGCGGCGCCGGCCCGGTTCTGGCCCAGGCCGCCCGCCCTGCCGCTCCGCCGGCCTCCGCCGCCGCTCAGATCGACCTCAACAGCGCCAGCCGCGACGCTCTCATGACCCTGGAGGGGATCGGCGAGGTGCGGGCCGACGCGATCATCCGGGCCCGGCCGTTCAAGGCCAAGACCGAGCTGGTCGAGCGGCGCCTGATCCCCGAGGCGCTCTACGAGAAGATCGCCGACAAGCTGATGGCGCGTCCCGTGCCGGCCGCCCCTGCGCCGCGGCCGGCCCAACCCGCGCCCAAGCGGACGTGACCGACGCCACGATCTACGCGCTGGGCACGCCGACGCCGACGCGCGCCCATCCCGGTGCGCTCGCGGTCGTCCGGCTCAGCGGTCCGCGCGCGGGCGACGCGTTGGAGCGGCTCACCCGTAAGCCCCTGCCGACGCCGCGCCGCATGGCCCTGCGCACCCTGCTCGATCCCGCGACCGGCGAAGCCTTCGACAAGAGCTTGGTCGTATGGTTCGCGGCGCCCGACACCGAGACCGGCGAGCCGATGGCCGAGCTGCATCTCCATGGCGGCCGTGCCGTCGTGGGGGCGGCTCTCGATGCCCTCGCGAATCTGGGTTTCTGCCGGCTGGCCGAGCCGGGCGAGTTCACCCGCCGCGCCTTCGAGCATGGCAAGCTCGACCTCACCGAAGCCGAGGGCATCGCCGACCTGGTCGCGGCCGAGACGGCGGCCCAGCGCCGGCAGGCGCTGCAGCAAATGGATGGCGCACTGCACCGGCTTTACGAGGCGTGGCGCGGCAGGGGATTGCGGGCGCTGGCCCATCTCGAGGCGGCGATCGACTTTCCCGACGAGGACCTGCCCGAGGGACTGGCCGACGAGGTGCGGGTCGCCATCGCCGGCCTGCGGGACGAGATCGCGACCCATCTCGACGATCGCCGCGGCGAACGCCTGCGCGACGGACTGTCGATCGCGATCATCGGCCCGCCCAACGCCGGCAAGTCCTCGCTGCTGAACCTGCTGGCCCGGCGGGACGCGGCGATCGTCTCGGAAATCGCCGGCACGACGCGCGACGTGATCGAAGTGCATCTGGATCTCGGTGGCTGGCCGGTCGTGCTGGCGGATACCGCGGGCCTGCGCGACTCCGGTGATGCGATCGAGCAGGAGGGCGTGCGGCGGGCGCGGGCGCGGGCGGACGCCGCGGACCTGCGCGTGCTGGTGCTGGACGCTTCCGGCGACTGGCGCGCCGAAATGGAGGCCATCACCCGCACGACCGAACGCTGGAACCCCGCACGCGATGTCGTGGTGGCGAACAAGGCGGATCTCGTGGCGATCGACGACCCTGCGGTCGTGGCCCTGTCGACCCGGGACGGTACCGGCATGCCCCGGTTGCTGGCGCGGCTGGAGCAGGCCGCCGAGGCGGCGATGCAGGAAGGCGCCGGGGTGCCACCGCTCACGCGGGCGCGCCATCGCGAGGCGCTGGCTGAATCCCACGCATCGCTCGAGCGTGCGCTGCTGGCGCCGGAAGTGGCGCTCGCCGCGGAAGACCTTCGACTGGCGTTGCGCGCCATCGGTCGCATCACCGGCACGGTGCGCCTGGACGAACTGCTGGACGTGATCTTCCGCGACTTCTGCATCGGGAAGTGACGACGTCGGAACGACTCCGGCCTGCAGACGTTCAAGTCGCGGCATAGTTCGCGGCGCGCGGTGGGTGGTGCATGCGCAAGGACAGTCTCGCTCCCTATCGCGCCAAGCGCGACTTCGACCTGACGCAAGAGCCGTCCGGAAAGTCGTCGTCCGTCCCGAAATCCAAGCAGCTCCGTTTCGTCATCCAGCGTCATGACGCGACGCGGCTCCACTATGATTTCCGCCTCGAGCTCGACGGCACGTTCAAGTCGTGGGCCGTGACCAAGGGCCCGTCGCTCGATCCGAAGGTCAAGCGCCTGGCGGTGGAAGTCGAGGATCATCCGCTCGACTATGGCGACTTCGAAGGCACCATTCCCGAGGGCCAATATGGCGGCGGCACGGTGCAACTCTGGGATCGCGGCTACTGGATTCCCGAGGGCGACCCGCACGAGGGTCTGAAGAGCGGCGACCTGAAGTTCACGCTGGTGGGCGAACGGCTCGAGGGAAGCTGGGTTCTGGTGCGCATGAAGTGGGACCGCAAGGGCGGCAAGCGCACCAACTGGCTTCTGATCAAGCACCGCGACGAGGCGGCGCACGAGGGCGACGACGACACGATTCTGAAGGATCCCAAGTCGATCGCCTCCGGTCGCACGCTGAAGGAGATCGCACTCGGTACCGGCAAGGCTCCCACGCCGTTCATGACCGGCAGGAAGCGCAGCGCCGGCGCGGTGTGGCAGAGCAATCGCAAGGACGGGGGCGACAAGGCCGCCCGCGGCAAGGGCGGTGCGAAGACCCGGAAGGTCTCTTCGATGCCGGCGTTCGTCGAGCCGCAGCTCGCCAAGCTGGTCGAGCGTGCCCCTGCGGCGGCGGGCTGGGCGCACGAGGTCAAGTTCGACGGCTATCGCCTGCAGCTTCGGGTCGAGGATGGCGAAGCCCGCCTGCGGACGCGCAAGGGACTCGATTGGACGGAGAAGTTCGCCGCCATCGCGCGGCAGGCGAAGAAGCTGCCCGACTGCATCGTCGATGGCGAGGCGGTGGCGCTCGACGAGCATGGCGCGCCGGACTTCGCCGCGCTGCAGGCGGCGCTGTCGGAGGACAAGTCGGAAGATCTGATCTTCTTCGCCTTCGACCTGCTGTTCCTGGAGGGCGAGGACCTGCGGCCGCTGCCGCTGTCGGAGCGCAAAGAGCGTCTCAGGAAAGTGCTCGACGGATTGAAGGGCAAACATCCTGGCCTGCGCTATGTCGATCACTTCGAGACGGCGGGCGACGCCGTGCTGCAATCGGCCTGCCGCATGCACCTCGAAGGGATCGTCTCGAAGGAACTCGACGCACCGTACAGATCGGGACGCGGCGGCAGCTGGACCAAGGCCAAATGCCGGGCGGGGCACGAGGTGATCATCGGCGGCTGGACCAGCGAAGGCCGTCGCCTGCGCTCCCTGCTCGCCGGCGTCCATCGCGGTGACGGCAAGAGCCGCAAGCTCGTCTATGTCGGCCGCGTCGGCACCGGCTTCGGCGAGAGCGTGATGCGCACGCTGGTGCCCAAACTGCGCGAGGTCGAGAGCAAGACCAGCCCCTTTGCCGCGGGGGCCAGTCCGCCCAAGGAGTCCAACATGCACTGGGCCCGGCCGGAGCTGGTGGCCGAGATCGAATTCGCCGGCTGGACCGGGGCCGGCAACGTGCGCCAGGCTGCCTTCAAGGGACTGCGCGGCGACAAGCCCGCTGAGGAGGTCGAGGCGGAAGTCGCGGCGACGCCCGGAAAGGTCGAGATGGCGAAGCCCACGCCCCGCAGGACGTCCCGGCGCAAGCGCACGACAGAGGCCGCTCCTTCGGGCAAGGCGGTGGTGATGGGCGTGTCGATCTCGCACCCCGACAAGCCGATGTGGCCCGACGAGAAGCCGCCGGTCACCAAGGTGGAACTGGCGCGCTACTACGAGGAAATCGGCGACTGGATGATCGATCACATCGCGGGCCGCCCCTGCTCCATCGTGCGCACGCCCGACGGGATCGACGGCAAGCAGCGTTTCTTCCAGCGCCATGCGATGGCCGGATCGTCCCATCTCCTCTCCGAGGTGAAGGTGAGCGGCGACAGGAAGCCCTATCTCCAGATCGACCGCGTCGAGGGGCTTGCGGCCGTGGCGCAGATGGGTGCGACGGAGCTGCACCCGTGGAACTGCCAGCCCGGGAATCCCGACCTGCCCGGCCGCCTGGTCTTCGACCTCGACCCGGCGCCGGACGTGGGCTTCGACGCGGTGATCGCCGGCGCGCGCGAGATCGCCGCGCGGCTCCGGAAACTCGGCCTCGTGCCCTTCTGCAAGACGACCGGCGGCAAGGGTCTCCATGTCGTGGTGCCGCTGACCGACGACGAAAGGAGTCCCGATTGGGACACGGCCAAGACCTTCACGCGGGAAATCTGCCGGCGGCTGGCGGAGGACGAGCCCGAACTCTACGTGATCAACATGGCGAAGAAGGAACGGACCGGCCGCATCTTCCTCGACTATCTGCGCAACGATCGCACCGCCACCGCGGTCGCGCCGCTGTCGTCGCGCGCGCGTCCCGGCGCCACCGTGTCGATGCCGATCGAATGGACGCAGGTGAAGAAGGGCCTCGATCCCACGAAGTACACGGTGCGCACCGCGCCGGCGCTGCTGAAGCGCAGCAAACCATGGAAGGACTACGCGAAGTCCGCGCGTCCGCTGCGCGCCGCCATCGAGAAACTCGTCAAATCCTGAACCCGGAGCAACACCATGGCCAAGAAGAAGGCAATGCGACCGACCTGGGAAGGACATTTGCGTCTGTCGCTGGTGACCTGTCCCGTATCCCTCTACACCGCGACCGAGCGCAGCGCCGACATCCACTTCAACTTCATCAATCCCAAGACCAACAACCGCATCCGCATGCAGTCGGTCGATGCCGGTACCGGCGAGCCGGTGGACCGCGCCGACCTAGTGAGGGGTTTCGCCGTTTCGAAGAACAAATACGTGCTGTTCGACAAGGAGGAGCTCGACGCGGTTCGACTCGAATCGACGCGCATCCTGGATATCGAGGAGTTCGTCGATGCGTCCGAGATCGATCGCATCTACTGGGATGAACCCTACTACCTCGCGCCGTCGGGCAAGACCGGGATCGAGGCCTATGCGGTGATCCGGGCCGCCATGGAGAAGAAGGGAAAGGTTGCATTGGGCCGCGTCGTCATGCACCAGCGCGAACGCATCTGTGCACTGGAGCCTCGCGACAAAGGCATCCTGCTCACCACCCTGCGCACGCACGACGAGATTCGCGAAACCTCGGAAGTGTTCGACCGCAGCCTGCCGAAGCCCAGCGCCCAGATGCTGCAGATCGCCGAGAAGATCATCGAGCAGCAGGACGCGAAGTTCGACCCGACGCGCTTCGACGATCGCTACGAGGACGCGTTGCGCGAGTTGATCGCGAAGAAGAAGAAGGGTGAGCCCGTCGTTTCGGCGGAGCCGGTGGAAGAGGAGGACAAGGTCGTCGACCTGATGGAGGCGCTGAAGAAGAGCCTCAAGGGCGGCGGTGGACCGGCGCGCGACAAGGCCGACCGCTTTCTCGAGGCGCACGGCCGGAAGGCGAAACCCAAGGCAAGAGCCAAGCCGAAGACCCGCCGCAAGACCGCGTCGCGCAAGCGCGCGGCGTAGGCCTCCTACCCTCGCCGCTCCCACGCGACCGGTTGCGGCACTCCATCGACCGTGACGTGGCGGAAGGCGACGCCGTAGGCGGCGTCGATCACCCCGGCCGCAAGGGCAACGCCGGGCGGACCGTCGGCGGCGACCTTGTGGTTGGCCAGCACGACGACCCGGTCGGCGAAGCGCGCGGCGAGGCCCAGGTCGTGCAGAACCACGATCACGCAGGCGCCGCGGGCCGCTTCGGCGCGCAGGATGCTCATCGTCTCCAGCGCATAGGCCGGGTCGAGGCTGGCGACCGGCTCGTCGGCGAGGAACACGGCGGCTTCGGTCGCGAGCGCCCGGGCCATCATGATCCGCGCCCGTTCGCCGTGCGACAGCGTATCGATGGGACGGTGCGCAAGGCGGAGGGCGTCGACCCGGGTGAGCGCCCGCTGGATCGCATCCGCGTCCGAGGCTCTCGTCGGGCGGCTGAGATCGGCCCCATGTGGCAGCCGGCCCAGTGCCACCAGGTCGCGCGCCCGCAGCGGCCAGTAGGCGGAAGCCGCCTGCGGCAGATAGGCGATGCTCGCGGCGCGAATGGCCGGAGCGAGGGAGGCCAGGGACTGGCCCTTCAACTCGACCTGGCCTGCGGCGGGCGGATCGAGCCCGGCCAGGTGCCGCAGCAGGGTCGTCTTGCCGGCGCCGTTGGGCCCGACGATCGCGGTGACCTTGCCGGCTTCGAGGGCGAGATCGATGTCGTCGAGGACCACGGCATCCTCGCGCCGGCTCACCAGACCGCGGATGGCGATGGCGGTTTCGTTCATGTGGCGAGCCAGGCGGCGTGTGCCTTGCGCACCGCGCGGACGAGGAAGGGCGCACCGACCAGCGAGGTGAAAACGCCCAGCTGAAGCTCGGACGCGGTCGGCAGCAGGCGCACGACGATGTCGGCGCCCAGCACCAGCGCGGCACCGACCAGCATCGAGGGCACGAGCGTGCTGCCGGGGCGGAAGCCGACCCGCGACCGGATGAGATGCGGGGCGATAAGGCCGACGAAGCCGATGACGCCCGCCACCGAAGTCGCGGCACCCACCATCAAGCCGACGCCGAGGGTGAGCCTGAGGCCGAGCGCCCTCGTGTCGGCGCCGAGGCTGCGCGCCGTGTCCTCTCCCAGCGACAGGGCGTCGAGCCAGCGGCCGGCACCCAGCACGACGGCCGCCCCCAGGATCATGAAGGGTGCGGCCATGGCGAGGTAGCGCAGGTCGCGATCGACGATCGAACCGGCCAGCCAGAGCGAGATCTCCTGGTAGGCGAAGGGATTGGGCGACAGGGCGAGGACCAGCGAGATCAGGGCCGCGGCGATGGCGTTGATCGCCACGCCCATCAGCAGCAGCGACACGGTTCCCGTCCCCGACCGCACCGCGCCCATCAGCAGGGCGACCGCGACCGCGGCGCCGGCGATGCCCGCGAGCGGCAGCGCCAGCACGAAGGCGGCGGCGAGGCCGCTGTAGAAGGCGCAGACGGCGGCGAAGCCCGCGCAGGCCGACACGCCGATCACGCCGGGCTCGGCCAGAGGATTGCGCAGCCACCCCTGGAGCACCGCGCCGCTCAGGCCCAGCACGCCGCCGATCAGCAGGCCCAGGGTGGCGCGCGGGATGCGCAGTTCCCAGACGATGGCCCAGCCGACCTCGTCGCCCAGCCGCCACGGCCACCAGGCCGGACCGACCGCGAGCGACAGGAGGTAGAGTGCCGCCACCAGCAGCAGGAGCCAGCGGTTCATCGCCGGGCTTCCGCAAGGCGTCGCATCGCCTCGAAATTGTCCGGGCCGGCGCAGATCGAATAGCGGGTCGGCACCGACGCGAGTTTCGCCTTGCCCGCGAGGGCGAGCAGCGCGTGATGGCCGACGAACTCGGTGGCGCGCGCCGGATTGTCGTTGGCGGTGCCGTCGAGCACCAGCAGGTCGGGCTGGCCGGCGAGCACGGATTCGAGCGAGACCCGGCCGAAGGAGCCGATTCCCAGCTCGGCCGCGAGATTGCGATAGCCGGAGAGCCGCAGCAGCTCGTCCATCAGGCTGCCCTTGCCCGACGTTCCGCGGTTCGCCTCGAGATAGATCGCCCTGCCGAGCGGCGCCCCCGTCCAGGTGAGTTGGCGGCGCTTCTCGCGCATCTCGGCGATCAGCCGTCGTCCCGCCTCCTCGCGGCCGAGAGCGGCGGCCATCCGGTCGATGACGGTCTCGGCCTGGTCGATCGAGGTCGCCCACGGCAGTTCGAGCAGGCGCACCCCGGCGTCGCGCAGCAGGCGCTTCAGCGGGGCGTGGGTGTCGGCGCCGAGGATCACGAGGTCGGGCTGCAGCACGAGGATCGTTTCGACGGAGTCGCGCACCGGTGCGAGAGCCGCGGCACGCTCGGCCAGGACCGAAAGGGCCGGGTTCTGCGACAGGTAGCTGACGCCCACCAGCTGCCCGGGAGCCGCCAGCCGCAGCGCCATCTGATCGAGGCAGAGATTGAGCGTCACCACCCGCTGCGGTGTCTGAGCCGCTGCCGGAAGGGCCAAGAATAGCAGCACAAAGCTAGCGAAGCTGCGGAGGATCGCCATCGTCAAAGTTCGACAGCAACCTCATCCTGAGGAGCACGCCCAAGGCGTGTGTCTCGAAGGATGGGCAACGGACGGGGTGCTCGCGCCCATCCTTCGAGACGCGCTCCTGCGGAGCGCTCCCCAGGATGAGATCTTTGTTGGGGTGTCTTCAGTCCAATCTCCATGATCTCACCGCGCTAAGTCGCCCCTGTGAGACGCCAGTTGGCAAGCCGGCGCGTGTCAGGGGACCAGTCGACCAAGACGATCGCCGGCTCGGCCGAGGCGTGGGAGAAGGCGATCGTGCCGCCGACGGCGGCGACCGACTGCGCGGCGTCGAAGTCGAGTACGTCGCGGCCCGTCCGGTTGCACACGAGGACCGGCCGGCCGGTTGCGGCGGAGGCGCGTTCCCATTCGCCGTTGGGCCCGTGATGGCCAGGTGCCCACGCGGCGGCGGAAAGAAGCAGGTCGACGCCTTGGGTCGCGGTTTCGTCGACGAGACGGGCCGCATGCATGTCGGCGCAGACGAAGAAGCCGATCCGGCCGATGCCGTCGGCCGTCAGCACCGTGGGACGATCGCCCGGCGTCGACCAGGATTCCGAGCCGACCCTGAGAGCGTTGATCTTGCGATGCCGGCCAACCAAATTTCCGTCCGGGCCGAACAGCACCATGCTGTTGAACAGGGCGCCGATCTCCGGTGCGGCTTCCGGCGTGCCGAGCACCACCGACGCGCTGGTTTCCCGCGCGAGCGCACCGGCCCAGGCGAACAGCCTGGATTGCCCCGCTGCGATCCAGTCGGTGCCGATGAGATCGCGGAAGCCATAGCCGCTCACCGCAAGTTCCGGTGTCACGATGAGTCGCGCGCCGTTTGACGCGGCCCGGCGAACGGCCTGCTCGAGGGCGGCCCTGTTCGCCTCAAGGTCCCCGGGGCGCGGGGCGAGATGGAGCAGGGCAAGGGAGGTCGTCGCGGCGGCGGTCGTTGGGGTCACGGTCGCGAAAACTACGCCACCGGCAAAGACTTGCAGCAAGTTTCGCCGGTGGCGTGGATGCATGGGATCGCTCAGAACCTCGCCTTCACGCCGAAGAAGGCCTGGAAGTACGGTGCCTGATAGCCTTCCGGCTCCTCGTATACCCGGTCGAGGACATTCTCGGCGCGGGCAAAGAGCTGGACCGAGGGGATGACGTCGTACTGGGCCGTGATTCGCACGAGCGTATAGGGGGCCGGGGTCATGATCGCGCCGGTTACGGCATTGGCATCGAATCGGCTGTTGACCTGCAGCACCCCGACGCCGAACAGGGTGTTTTCCCACGGCCGCACCTCGGCGCGGATGTTGAAGACGTCACCCGGACGGCGCAGCAGGGGCTGGTTGGCATCGACGTTGCGGGCGATCAGGTGGGTATAGTCGAAATAGAGATCGAACCACTTCACCGGGCTGATCTGCAGAGTCATTTCGAAGCCTTCGGTCTGCGCATTGGCGACGTTCTGCATCAGGGCGAAGGTCGGCGGCGCGCACTGGATCAGGTTCGAATAGGTATTGAAGAAGTAGGTGATGCCGGCCTTCACCTTGCGGTCGAAGAGTCCCTGCTCCACGCCCACCTCGTAGCCACGACTGTATTCCGGCTGCAGGTTGGGATTGCCGCCGCAGAACGGCCCGGGGCCGAACATCTCGATCAGCGCGGGCGCCTTGAAGGCGGTACCGTACGACGCCTTTATCTTGGTGTCCGTCGGGGCCCACAGGTAGGACGCGCCCGCGCGCCAGGTGCCCACGGTGCCGAACATGTCGTTCATGTCGACGCGGCCGCCGACGTTGAGGTTGAAGCCCTCGAACGGATTGAGACGAAGCTGACCGTAGATGCCGGTCTGCGCCATCGTTCCCCACGCCTGGGTATAAGGCGTGAAAGGGCCGACCGTATTCGTGTAGGCCCATTGCCGATCGTAATCGATGCCGCCGATGACCTCGATCTGGTCGATGACCTTCACCAGGTTCTTGAAATCGGCCTGCAGCCGGCGGCCGTTGAACCAGCTGTCGGTGTTGAACGGGAACGGGTTCTGCGGGCTGGCATAGTCGAGGTCGTGCCGCGTGATGGTGCTGTAGTTGACGCCGACAACCGGCTTCCAGCGTCCGTCGAAATACGAACCTTCGATCTCGCCGCGGGTGAAGAACTGCGACGTATAGCCGTTGGCATTCGGATCTTCCTGCCCGACCTGGTCGTAGTTCACCTTGGCGTCGATGTAGCGGGTGTACCAGTTGAACTGGGTGTTCTCGTTGATCTCGAAGCCGAGGCGCGCCGCGAGCGTGATGTTGCGATAGGGGTCGATGTCGACGAACGCGCCGTTCGGGGTGAAGCGTGCGGGGACCGGCGTGTCGTTCGGGCTGAACGTGCCGGCAAATGTCAGGTTGTAGTTGAACCGCCCTTCACTACCGCGCACGTAGGCGCCGCTGTTGCTGGTCAGCCGCGTGCCCAGTTCGGTGAAGGCCGCGCCGTTCATCGGCCCCTTGCCGGCCTTGGTGACCATGTTGATGACGCCGCCCATCGCCTGGCTGCCGTACATCGTGCTCATGGGGCCGCGCACGACTTCGATGCGGTCGAGGTTCTCGGTGAGGAAGTTGCCGAAGTCGACCGCGCCGCTGCCGCTCGACGGATCGCTGACGTTGACGCCGTCGATCAGCACCAGCACGTGATTGGCATTGGAACCGCGCACGAAGACCGAGGTCAGCGTGCCCACGCCGCCGGACTGTTGCACGGAGACGCCGGGGATGGTCTTCAGCACCTCGCTGGCGGTTCGAAGCTGCCGTCGCTGCATTTCTTCCTGCATGACGACGGTGTAGCTGGCGGTAACCTTGCTCGGGTCCGTCGGGAAACGGTCGGCCGTGACGACCACCGGCGGCAGCATGCCTTCCGGTTCGGTCTGGGCCAGCGCCGTCGCGGCCATGGCGAGTGGCGAGAGGAGAGGAAGGACGGAAATAATTCGACGGATCGGCGTCATAGACGGATCTCCCAAGACAGAACACGCACGAGGCGCGTCACCGCTCGGTTGACCGTCCCGTTGGATTGTCCCGTCCATCGGAAGAGCGACGCTATCGCCGGCAGGTCTTCTGGCTCGCGGGTCACGGCTCCTGCCCGTCTTCCCAGACTTTCGTCCAGTGACTCTGGGGCAGTCGCTCGCCGCTTACAGCTGCGGGTACAGCTGCCGATTGGCTCCCGAAGGAGCAGCACGGCATTCCCTGTTAGCCTCCGGTTAAGGAGGACCGTCGATGGGCAATCGTTAAGGCACGCCGGCCGCCTCCGTCAAGATTCCGGGAGCGGACCCAAAGCGAGAGGTACGTCGTGTGGCTCGCAGGCTACACTTGGGAATGACCAGAATCCTGTTGACCCGTCATGGACACGTCGATGGCATCCACCCCGGCCGCTTCCGGGGGCGGGCCGAACTTCCGCTGACCGACAGGGGGGTGGCGCAGGCCGAAGCCCTGGCCGTCCGCGTCGCCGCCCGCTGGAAACCGACTGCCGTCTATACGAGCTCGCTGCAGCGGTGCGTCGTGACGGGAGGTCGGGTTGCGGAAGTCTGCGGGATTCCCGCGTCCATCCATGAGGGAATGGGCGACATCGATTACGGCGCCTGGCAGATGCGCACCCACGACGAGGTCGAGAAGGAGTCGCCGGAGGCCTATCGACTGTGGCGACGGGCTCCGCATCTCCTGCGCTTTCCCGGAGGCGAATCCCTCCAGGACGTGGTCGCCCGCACGGCGAATGCCCTGCGTCTGGTGCTCGATCGGCACGCAGGCGAGACCGTTGTGCTGGTCGGCCATGACAGCGTGAACCGGGCGCTGTTGCTGCAGCTCCTCGACCAGCCGCTCTCGGCCTATTGGAAATTGGCGCAGGATCCGTGCGCATTGAATGAGGTGCAGGTGCTGGCCGACGGCGACGTGCGGGTGGGGTTCATCAACGACACGAGCCATCTCGATCATCTGGACCGAGGCTGACCGGAGGCGTAAATGGCGCGGCATGCGCGCCTTTTCATATGACGTGATCGTGGTGGGCGGCGGCCATGCCGGCTGTGAAGCCGCGGCCGCGTCGGCGCGCCTCGGGGCACGCACCCTGCTCCTCACCCACCGGATCGAGACGATCGGCGAAATGTCGTGCAATCCGGCGATCGGGGGACTGGGCAAGGGCCACCTGGTCCGCGAGATCGATGCCTTGGACGGGATCATGGGCCGGGCCATCGACCGCGGCGGCATCCAGTTCAGAACCCTCAACCTCTCCAAGGGGCCGGCGGTGCGCGGGCCTCGGGCCCAGGCCGATCGCAAGCTCTACCGGCGGGCCGTCCAGGCGTTGCTGGCGGAACAGTCGAATCTCGACATCCGCGCCGATGCGGTTGCAGATATTGTCGTCGATACAAGCGGTGCGTGTGCGGGTGTGGTCACCGAGTCGGGTGTCGAGATCGGTGCCGGGCGGGTGATCCTGACGACGGGGACGTTCCTGCGCGGCCTGATCCATATGGGGGAGACCAAGATCCCGGCAGGTCGGGTGCGGGGCGACGGGGTCGAGGAGCCGTCGACGGCCCTCGCCCAGACATTGCATCGACTTGGCTTCACGCTCGGCCGCCTCAAGACCGGGACACCGGCACGGCTTGACGGCCGTACGATCGATTATGCTTCGCTCGAGCAGCAGGACGGCGACGATCCACCCCGGCCATTCTCCTACCTGACCGGGCGGATCACGACGCTCCAGGTGCCCTGCCACATCACGACGACGACGGCGGCGACGCACGAGATCATCCGCGCCAATCTTCACCGGGCGCCGATGTACTCCGGCCAGATCGAGAGTGTCGGGCCTCGCTATTGTCCCTCGATCGAGGACAAGGTCGTGCGGTTCGGCCAGCGCGACCGCCACCAGATCTTCCTGGAGCCGGAGGGTCTGGACGACTTCACCGTCTATCCGAACGGCATCTCGACCTCGCTTCCGAAGGACGTCCAGCTGGCGATGCTTCGGACCGTCCCCGGTCTGGAGCAGGCGGAGATGTTGCGTCCGGGATATGCCATCGAGTACGACCACATCGATCCGCGGGAGCTGAACGCGACCCTGGAAACCCGCCGGGTTCCGGGACTCTACATGGCGGGTCAGATCAATGGCACGACTGGCTACGAGGAAGCGGCCGCCCAGGGTCTGATCGCCGGTCTGAATGCCGCGCTGGCAAAGCCCTTCGTGATCGATCGCGCCGATGGCTATCTCGGGGTTCTGATCGACGACCTCGTGTCCCTCGGTGTGACCGAGCCCTATCGGATGTTCACCTCGCGGGCCGAGTATCGTCTCTGGCTCCGTGCCGACAATGCCGACCAGCGCCTCACCCCTCGGGGCATCGAGATCGGCTGCGTCGGGCAAGATCGGGCGACGATGTTTCACGTGAAACATCAGGCGTTGGAAAGGGCCCGCTCGCGCGCCGGGGAACTTAAGATCAGCCCGTCCGCTCTGGCGAAACGGGGTGTCCATATCAATCAGGATGGGGTCGCCCGGTCGGCGCTCGATCTGCTCGCCTATCCCGACATCGATTGGACGCGACTGGTCGCGCTGTGGCCGGAACTCGGAACCGTATCTGCCGAGGTTGCGGAACAGCTGACGATCGATTCCCGTTACGAAGGTTACCTCAGCCGGCAGCGCGGTGACATTGCCGCGTATCGACGGGACGAGGCCTTGGCCCTGCCGCCCGATCTGGATTACGGCGCCATCGGCAGCCTGTCGACGGAGGTCCGGCAGAAGCTCGAGGCAAACCGCCCGGCGACCCTCGGTCAGGCCGCGAGGATTTCGGGGGTTACGCCCGCGGCATTGGTGGCCTTGCTGAAACATGTCCGCCGACGGGCCGCCTGAAATGGCAGATCTGCTCGACGATGTTTCACGTGAAACACGAGGTCAGCTCCAAATTCTCGTCGAGACCTTGGAGCGTTGGCAGAAGGCCATCAACCTGGTGGGCAAGGCCACTCTGGATGGCGCCTGGAAGCGGCACATCCTCGATTCGGCGCAGGTCGTTCCCCTTATCCCGGCCGAGGCGAAAACCCTCGCCGATCTCGGAAGCGGCGGTGGATTTCCCGGTCTCGTCATTGCGGCGATGCGGCCGGATCTCGACGTTACCCTGATCGAGGCCGACGCCCGCAAAGCGGCCTTTCTAGGCGAAGCGGGCCGCAAGATGGGTCTGGCCCGGCAACCACGGCTAGTGATCAAGCGCATCGAAGCGGCACCTCCCGCGAACGCCGAGGTGGTGACCGCCAGGGCCTTGGCGCCGTTGGTCCAGTTGCTGGAATGGTCCGACCGGCACAGGATGGACACCGCTATTTGTCTTTTCCACAAGGGGAAGGACTGGCAGGCAGAGGTGGACGAGGCCAAGAAGAAATGGGACTTTTCCCCCGAAGCATTTGCGAGCGTAACCGATCGTGACGCCGTCCTCCTCAGAATCGGCCCCTACACCGCCGCAGATCTTCGCGATCGCCAACCAGAAGGGCGGCGTCGGTAAGACCACGACCGCGATCAACCTCGCCACGGCTCTCGCCGCCGTCGGAGAGAAGGTCCTTTTGATAGACCTCGATCCGCAGGGAAATGCTTCCACGGGTCTAGGTGTAGCAAGAAATGAACGCTCACCCGGTTCCTATGAGTTCCTGCTGGGTCTCAATCCACTGGATGCCAGCGTCCGTGCCACCCAGATCCCCGGCCTGGATGTGATGCCGGCGGCGGGTCAGCTCGCCGGCGCCGAGATCGAACTGATCGACCTCGATCGTCGAGAACACCGGCTGGCCGAAGCGCTGGCGGCACCCGGCAACGACGCCCGGCAGCGCTGGACGATCGTCCTGATCGATTGTCCGCCCTCGCTCGGTCTCGTCACCCTCAACGCCCTGGTCGCGGTCGACGCCGTCCTGGTTCCGCTGCAGGCGGAGTTCCTGGCGCTCGAGGGCATCGGTGCACTCGGCAACACGATCGACCGGGTGAAGAAGAGACTCAATCCAAGGTTGCATATCTTCGGGGTCGTCCTGACGATGGTCGACCGCCGCATGACCTTGAGCCAGCAGGTCGTGGCCGACGTGCGGGCGCATTACGGCGAACTGGTCTTCGGGACCACGATCCCGCGTAACGTCCGCATCGCCGAAGCGCCCTCGCACGGCATGCCGGTGCTGATCTACGACAATGCCTGCGCCGGGTCGCAGGCCTATATCCTGCTGGCGAGCGAATTCATCCGCCGCCGGCGCCTCGCTGCAGAACAGGCAATCGTCCCATGAGCCAACCCCCGAAACCCCGCGGTCTCGGCCGCGGACTCTCTGCCCTGTTGGGCGACGACGAAGTCGTTTCGGCCGTGGCGCCCGCCGCACCCGCTGGTGCGCCAGCCTCACCGCCTGCGGTTGTTCCAGCCTCGCCGGCTGCAACCGAAGCCGCGCGGCCCTCGCCCGGCAAGATGCCGCCGCTCACCTTGCCGATCGGCCAGCTGAAGCCCGGCAAGATGCAGCCGCGCACCAGCTTCGAGGGCATCGAGATGCTGGTCGAATCGGTCAAGGAGTACGGGCTCCTGCAACCGATCCTTGTGCGTCCCCTGCGCGACGCGGCCGACAGCTACGAGATCATCGCCGGCGAACGGCGCTGGCGGGCGGCGCAGAAGGCCCAGCTTCACGACGTTCCGGTCGTCATCCGCACCATCGACGATCACGACGCCCTGCAGATCGGCCTGGTCGAGAACCTGCAGCGCTCCGATCTCACCGCGATCGACGAGGCGCTGGGCTACAAGCGGCTGATCGAGGAATACGGCCACACGCAGGAGGAGATCGCGCGCATGATGGGCCGCAGTCGCCCGCATGTCGCCAATACGATCCGCCTCCTAGACCTGCCGCCGGCCGTGCAGGACATGGTCCGCGACGGCCAGCTCACCGCGGGCCTCGGCCGTACACTGATCGGTGTACCCGACCCGCTGGCGATGGCGCAGCGGGCCGTCGCCGAAAAGCTGACGGTGCGCGATCTCGAACGCCTGGCCGGCGAGGCCAAGCAGCCGTCCAGGTCGGCCGGTCCGGCGAAGGCGAAGACCGGCGGTGCGGGCAAGAGTGCCGACACCAAGGCGCTGGAACGGCGGCTCGAGGAAGCGCTCGGTCTCAAGGTCGATCTCACCCTGCGCGGCCTCGGCGAACAGAGCGTGCTGACCCTGGAAATCCGCGACTTCGACCAGCTCGACACGGTGGTCGACAAGCTCACGCGACGCTAGCTTCCGAACGATCTGGTCAGGTTCTTGCAGGACTCCATGGCGCACAATGGAAGGTGCCCATGGAAACCGGCCCGAAGCCCGTCAGCTACTTCCCGCCCAACGATCCCGACGCGCGGCGGCTGGAGGCGCGACCCGAACCGATGCTGATCAAGCCGTCGGAAACCGCGCTGATCATCGTCGACATGCAGAACGCCTATGCCTCGCCCGGGGGCTATCTCGATCTCGCGGGCTTCGACATCTCGGGGGCAGCACCCGCGATCGAGAAGATTCGCGAGGCCGCGGCTGCGGCGCGTGCCGCCGGCATTCCCGTGATCTATTTCCAGAACGGCTGGGATCCCGACTATGTCGAAGCCGGCGGCCCGGGCTCGCCCAACTGGCACAAATCGAACGCCATGAAGACGATGCGCGCGCGTCCCGAGCTGCAGGGCAAGCTCCTGGCCAAGGGCGGCTGGGACTACGAACTCGTGGAATCGCTGCCGCCGCAGAAGGGCGACATCGTCATCTCGAAGCCGCGCTACAGCGCCTTCTACAACACCAACCTCGACAGTGTCCTGCGGACGCGCGGCATCCGCTCGCTGGTCTTCACCGGCGTCGCCACCAACGTCTGCGCGGAGTCGACGCTGCGCGATGGTTTCTTCCTCGAATATTTCGGCGTCGTCCTGCACGACGCCACGCATCACGCCGGCCCCGACTACATCCAGAAGGCGTCGCTGTTCAACATCGAGACCTTCTTCGGCTGGGTGTCGTCGGTGGAGGCGTTCCGCAACGCCTTGCAGGCCAACGCCCATCCAGCCCTCGACAGCGAAGGGCGCGACTGAGCCCTGGACTGTTGGACGCGCTCGCTTCAGTTGTTGGCGAGCGCGCGGTTGCCGCCGGTCACCCCGGCGCGGCCTTTGTCGGCCGGCACTTCGGTCGCCGTGCATCGCGGGTTGAGCGGCAAGCCGGGCCAGATGTCGACCTCGAGGAAGCGTGTCTCCCCCGGGGCGATGTCGACGTTCGCCGCTTCGGCCGGCGTCTGGGTAAGAGGCGCATGGCTCGGTGCCGTGCAGGTGATCACGTGCCGGCCCGGCGCGACCTCGACACGGATCCAGGTCTTGTCCGCAAGAGAGCCGATCGGCTGCATGTTGTCGGCCAGGGAGAATGCCACCTCCGACCCGAGCAGCGAGCTGCGGTAGAGGTAGAGCGCCGACATTCCCGGTGGCGGCGGATCGAACCGCTTGCCTTCCGCATCGGCGGCCGGCCCGGCCATTGGGACGGAGGCACAGCCGCCGAGCAGCAGGGAAGCGGTCAACAGGCAGCCCAGAACGCGCACGTCCTTCTCCGCGGTTGGTGGGACCGACGCAAACGCACCATCCAGCCGGATCGTTGCGCAAGCGAACCTCTGTGGCCGAACAGCCGCTCAACACTATTGATATTCATTCGCAATTCACCTATTATGCATGCCTTGGCAGGCCGTTGAAAAAGGCGAGGTCGTCGCCAATAAGCGCAACAAACGAAATACACGAAACATGTGAAACGCATGTCGCACCCCCCCCCCAATCTCGGGTCGCGGCAACCGCTGGCGCAACGATGTTGCTCGCCAGTCTCCCTGACAGAACCATTTCAACAACCTGCTGGTTTGTGAGAGCCGCCGCCCACTGAACGAGGGCGCACGCGTTGGTGTTGATCGAAATCCTCCGTTGGTCCGGCAGTCTTGCGCTCGTGCTCGCGGTGCACTCGGTGCTTCTCGCGTTGACCATCGCGAACCAGCCGCCCGCACCTCCGGCGGAGAGCGCCGAGCCGCCGGCCGCCATCCTGCTGGAGCTCGCACCGCTCGCGCCAGACGCAAGACCGGATCCGCTTTCCGTCAGCGACCTCAGCGAGGTGATCCCCGAACCAGATCCGCCGCCGCCGCTCGAGCTTTTGCCGCCCGCGACCGCGTCCGTGGCCCTGCCCCGACCCGTGCCGAAGCCCCCGACGCGTACCCAAACCCGGACAACGCCACCGGAAAAAACGCCCGAGAGGCAGCCAGTCGACCCGAAGGCAACGCCGTCGCCTTCGTCGGACGAGCTTCCGGCCGCCGCGGCACCCACCTTCGGCCTGTCCCCCGACCGGCAATCCGCCGCCCTGCCGACCTGGAAGGCGCACCTCCTGCGTCACCTCGAAAGGCACAAGCGTTACCCGGCGGCTGCGCAACGCGCCCGCACCGAAGGCGTCACATATATCCTCTTTACGATGACGCGTGACGGCCGGGTGCTGAAAGCCCGCGTCGAACGCAGCGCGGGCAATGCGACGCTGGATCGCGAGGGGCTCGATCTTCTGGCGCGGGCCGAACCCTTGCCGTCGCTCCCGCACGACCAGCCGGGCGAGACGCTGCAGCTGGTCGTGCCGGTGCAGTTCTTCATGCGGCGGTGAACGGGTTGGCGTGGCTGGATGAAGCAGCGGGCACATGGTGCAAGAGGAACTTCCGCACTTAATCCGCGTTAGAGCCGCCATGGCTAGTGAAACGCTGCACGAGGACCCGGCCAAACTCGGTCCCGAGGTCATAGATCGCCATCGCGCGATCGTTTCCCTGATGGAAGAACTCGAGGCGGTCGACTGGTACGACCAGCGCGCCAAGGCGACCGCGAATGCCGAGTTGCGTACCATCCTCGAACACAACCGAGACGAGGAAAAGGAACACGCCGCAATGGCGCTCGAGTGGCTGCGGCGCAACGACCCCAAGATGGACGAGCATCTCCGGACCTTCCTGTTCAAGCAAGGCCCGATCAAGGAGATCGAGGCGGAGATGAAGGGCGCCGGCGGCGCCGAGGGCGGTGAAGCCGATACCACATCCGATGGCAGCCTCGGCATCGGCAGCTTGCGCAGGAAGTCCGATCAGGTGAGAAAATGAAGAACCATCTGTTCCGTGATCGCGCGCCCATCACCGAAGCGGGCTGGGAAGAGATCGAGAAGGAGGCGAAGCGTACCCTGCGCACGCTGCTGGCCGCGCGGCGTGTCGTCGACTTCCGGGGGCCGCTGGGGTGGGGCGCATCCGATGTCGAGCTGGGCCGTGCCGATCCCATCGCGTCGCCGCCGGGCGGCAGCAACGTGCGGGCCCTGCTGCGTCGCATCCAGCCGTTGGTCGAGTTGCGCATTCCCTTCGAAGTGACCCGCGCCGAGCTCGATGCGATCGATCGCGGCGCCCGGGATCCCGACCTCGATAGCGTGACGGCGGCGGCGCGCGAGATCGCCATTGCCGAGGACCGCGCCATCTTCCATGGCTACGAGGCCGCCCAGATCACCGGCATCTGCGAGGCACAGAGAGGTCAGTCCGTGGCGATGGGCACCAGCCACGCCGACTATCCTGATGCCGTAGCCGCGGCGCTGAAGAAGCTGCGTGATGAAGGCGTCGAAGGCCCCTTCGCCGTCGTGCTGAGCGAGCAGCTCTACAAGGATCTGCAGGCCCGGACGGACGGCGGCTATCCGATCCTCAGCCACGTCCAGCGGCTCATCGACGGCGAGGTCCACGCCGCGCCCGGGCTCGATGGAGGCCTCGTGATCTCGCTGCGGGGTGGCGACTTCGAATTGACGGTCGGCCAGGATTTCTCGATCGGCTATCTCGAGCACGACACGGAGCGCGTGCGCCTCTACATCGAGGAGAGCTTCACGTTCCTCGTGCTGTCGCCCCAGGCGGCGATCCCGCTGACACCGACCGGCATATAGGGGCCTAGCGTCGCGCTTTCGCCGAGCGCGCGGCCTGGCTCAGCCGCAGGCAGAGACGACGCGCGATCGCCTCGTCGGGCAAGCCGGTTCGCTTGCATTCCATCTCGGCCTCCAGGATCGTCGTCAAAGCCGCGCCGAGTCGCGGCAGCGGCCACACACGGAGGTGGCGCTCGAAGCGCTGGCGAACGGGACCGCCGCGGGGCAGCCCGCGCGCCTTGAACATCGCGGCTTCGAGATTGCCGCCCCTGGCCGCATGGCCTGACACGAGATGGAGCTGGTCGGCGTGCCGTTGCAGCGACCGCACGAGCTGGACCGGATTGCCGCCCTCGGCGAAAACACGGTCGAGGGCGCGATCGAGGGCCACGAGTTCGCCGTCGAAGGTGGCAGAGATCACGTCGTCGATTCCAATCGAAGCGGTGTCGCCCAGTACCGCCATCGCGTCTTCCAGCGTGACGGACTTGCCGGCATCCGAGCCCTTGTAGAGCAGCAGCTTGTCGATCTCGCCGCGCGTCTGGCCACGATCGCCACCCAGCCGTTCGACGATCCATTCCAGCGCATCCGGCTCGACGCTCAGGCCCTGCGCGCGTGCCGCACTCTCGACGAGACCTTCGAGCGCCATCTCGTTGTCCAGGTAGCAAGGCAAGGCGGCCAGGGTAGACTCGGTCTCGGCCAGCGTGCGCAGGCCCGAACGCGGCGTGAGGTTGCCGCCTTCGACGATGATCAGCGCGTCGCCGGCAGTCGCCTCCACGAGGTTCTGGAGGGCCGCGACGGTTTCCTCGCCGGCCGGCCGCACCCGGATCACACGGCGGCCGCCCATCATCGACAGGGCCCCGAACTCGTCGGCCAGCCGGGCCGGATCCTGCTTCAGCACGTCGCCCGCGATGTCGACGACCCGGAACGGATCCTTGAGGTCCTCGCAGATCGATTTGGCGAGTGCCACGGCGCGCTCAGCCACCAGGCCGTCGTCGTTGCCGTAGATCACCACGCCCCGGACCCTGGGGTCCGGCTTTTTCAGGAAGGCTTCGACCTGGCGTGCTTCGATCTTCACCGCGCCTCCATAGCACGGCCGACGTTGCGTGCCTTCAGCCCTTGTCTGCCGCCGGGTCGCTCTCGCCGCTCGCGGCGTCGCCAGCCTCGCCCAGCTTCGCGCGCTCGCGGGCAGCGCGCTTGGCCTCGGCCTTTTCGGCAACCTTGATGGCCTTCAGGCGTTCGCGTTCGCGACGCTCGAAATCGTAGTTCGGCTTGCGTGCCATGTTCTCGCCCCTTCCTGGCTATGAGCCCTAGACTACGACGTTTACGATGCGGTTCGGCACCACGATCACCCGCCTGGGCGTCTTGCCGTCGAGCCCGCGGGCAAGTTCGGGTAGCGCCAGGGCAGCAGCTTCGGCCGCCTCCTTGGGCGCGTCTTTCGCGAGTGAAATGGTACCGCGGAGCTTGCCGTTCAACTGCACGGCAACGGTGACGGTGTCGTCCACCAGCAGTGCATCTTCCGGCAATGGCCACGGCGCGTCGGCCAGCAGGCTCCTGTGTCCGAGCGCGTGCCACAGTTCCTCGGCGAGATGGGGCGTCATCGGCCCGATCAGGCGCACGAAGATCTCCAGCGCCTCGCGCAGCGCCCAGCGCGTCGAATCGTCGTTCGCCTCGACCGAATCGATCGTGTTGGCGAATTCGTAGAGACGGGCCACGGCCTTGTTGAAGTGGAAGGCCTCGATGTCGGCCGAGAGACCCGCGATTGCCTTGTGCGCGGCGCGGCGGAGCGCGACGGCGGCGTCCGAGAAGGTCGCGGGCCTGGGTGTGCCGATCGCCGGCAGCGTCTCGATCGCCTGCGAGGCGATGCGGAACAGGCGCTGCTGGAAGCGCCACGCGCCGGTCACCCCGGCTTCGGTCCATTCGAGGTCGCGCTCCGGCGGACTGTCGGACAGCATGAACCAGCGCGCGGTGTCGGCGCCGTAGTCCCGGATGATCTGGTCCGGGTCGACGACGTTCTTCTTCGACTTGGACATCTTCTCCGAGCGGCCGACCTCGACCGGGCCCCTGTCGGAGGCGCGCACGACCTTTCCGCCGTCGCGTTCGATCTCCTCCGGCGTCAGCCACGTCCCGTCGCTCGCGCGATAGGTCTCGTGGCAGACCATCCCCTGGGTGAAGAGTCCGTCGAACGGCTCGTCGCGGCTGGTCATCTGCACCTCGCGCATGGCGCGGGTCCAGAAGCGCGAATAGAGCAGGTGCAGGATCGCATGCTCGACGCCGCCGATATACTGATCGACAGGCATCCAGTACTGGTTCTCTTCGCGATCGAACGGCGCCGTCTCCAGATGCGGCGACGTGAACCGGTCGAAGTACCAGCTCGAATCGATGAAGGTGTCGAACGTGTCGGTCTCGCGCC
>VFQN01002445.1_pt1 | contig 28597 bp, 26 predicted proteins | sample 3512371 | NCBI WGS metagenome assembly VFQN01 (sample SAMN10412370, study PRJNA504923) | tailings metagenome | isolation source: Replicate 2 from Balatoc abandoned mine | place: Philippines: Itogon, Benguet | collected 2017-08-28
CCCACGACCTGCTGATTACAAATCAGCTGCTCTAGCCAGCTGAGCTACACCGGCATCTCAATTCGAGTGCAAATATATATTTGAATTTTAATTCTCCAAAATTTTTTTGCACTTTTTTATTGTTTTTTTCCGCTTATAATGCGTTGATTTTCTCAATCAACTGATTAGCAGTTTGTTCAAATTCAGAATTAATTTGTTTAAAATGTGTTTTTTTATTTTCTACATTTTTAGCATTCACTTTAGTGATTAAAGTATCAAATGATGAAAAAACTTCTTCAATGATTGCATTTGTAGCTTCAGACGGCTTTCCTGAAGTTGTCATCTCATGGATATAAACCGCTTCAATAATACCTCCTAAAACATTGTTGATGTCTTTTTTTAAATTCTTAACACTTGGCATTTTCTTCTATTTTTAAAATTTGATGCAAAATTACATATAAACTTTTGAATATAAGTTAAGAAATGTATATTTCTAATATAGCAGCTTTTCCATTTAATTGAAAATCAGTTAATGATGCCGGAATTAAAACGGTATCGCCTTTTTGGTAGTTGTACTTTTCTTCGTTTAAAATTAACTCGAAATCTCCATCAACACACATGTAAACGGTAAATGAAGTTTGATTTTTGTTAACCATGATATTTCCATTTAACGGAATAAAATTGGTTGTAAAGTAACCACAATCAACCACTTCATTTGATGCATTCTCTATTTTTGAATATTTCTTTTGTGCTTCATTTTTTTCATAATTAATTGCATCCAAAGCTAAATCGATGTGTAATTCTCGGGTGTTTCCATTGGCATCAACCCTATCGAAGTCATAAACTCTATAAGTTATATCGGATGTTTGCTGAATTTCAGCAATGACAATTCCTGCACCAATAGCATGAATAGTTCCGGTTTCCAGAAAGAAAACATCACCTTGTTTTACTTTTTTACTATCAAGAATATTTAGTAATGTTTTGTTTTCTAAATGCTGAATATACTCTTCCGGAGAAGATTTCTCTTTGAAACCTACAATTAATCTTGCATCATCATCGGCTTGCATTACATACCACATTTCCGTTTTTCCAAAGGAATTATGACGCTTTTTTGCCAATTCATCATTGGGATGTAATTGAATAGACAAATCTTCCCGAGCATCAATAAATTTAAATAATAATGGAAATTGTTTTCCAAATTGTTCAAATACTTTTATCCCTAAAATTTCCTTCGGAAGCTCTTGTATCAAATCGTTTAGTGACTTTCCTTTGAATACGCCTTTAGTTACAACACTAACGTCGTTTTCTACAGTTGAAATTTCCCAACTTTCTCCTGTAATTTCAGAGGAAATAGGTTTATTTAAATAGGTTTTCAGTTTTGTTCCGCCCCAAATTCTATCTTTTAAAATGGGTTCAAACTGTAAAGGATATAATTTCATAGTGTACTGGAATGCGACAATATTTTTCTATTAGCCCCGATTGCAGTGGTATCGTCTTTTTAGACGATAATAACGAAAAGCGGGAAAATGATTTACAAAAGTAACTAAACCATTCGCTACAAAAAAACTATTGCGATTTTTTGAGTATTTCGAGTGCTTTTTCGATATGGATTTTTCCGGACATGCTATTGAAAACCATTTCAATTATACCGTTTTTATTGACAACATAAGTTACTCTTCCTGGAATTAAACCGAATAAATCGTTGGGAACACTAAATAATTTTCGGAGTTTTTTATCGCTATCTGATAATAAGATAAATGGTAATTGGTGTTTTGAGGCAAATTTTTTATGGGATTTATCCGAATCGCTACTGATGCCAATAACTTCTGCTCCAAGGGATTTAAAATCCTCATAATTATCTCTAAAACTGCAAGCTTGTTCGGTACAAACTCGGGTTTCATCTTTGGGATAAAAGTAAATTACCAATGATTTTCCAAGATAATTTTGGCTATCGAAAACATTTCCGTTGCTATCGATTGCTGTAAAAAGAGGAATGATATCGCCTACTTTTAGTGCCATTTTAGTTTCCTTTAAAAGTTACAAAATTACGTGGCGTTTCATATAGTGTTATTTCCAAATCTTTATCACTCTCAATAAACGGGCGAAGTTTTTGCCAAATGACAACCGCAATATTTTCGGCTGTTGGATTTAAATTTTCAAATTCAGGAACATCAAGATTTAAATTTTTATGATCAAATGCTTCTTCGATATGTTTTTTTATCAAATCGGAAAGAATTTTAGTATCGATTACATAACCGGTTTCCTGATTGATTTCTCCGGTAACAGAAACGATTAACTCATAGTTGTGTCCGTGGAAATTGGGATTATTGCATTTACCAAAAACAGCTTCATTTTTTTCCATAGACCAATCTTTTCGATACAATCGATGTGCGGAATTAAAATGAGCTTTTCTGGAAACGGTTACTTTCATATTTTGGAAATTAAAAAATTGGAAATTTATAATTTGTGATCTTCTAAATAATGATAAAATTCGTCAAAAATAATTTTGAACCAAACCGTGTAACTATTTGGATTTGTAATCATATCATCTTTAATGTCTTCAATTTTCATCCATTTCCAGCTTTCCACTTCATCTTGATTAATAACTGGTTCTCCATTATAATAACCAATCATCACGTGATCGAGTTCGTGCTCGGTCAGTCCGTTGTCAAATGGTGCTTTGTAAATAAAATGAAATAATTCTTTCAGTTCCGTTTTGAAACCCATTTCTTCAAATAGACGGCGCTTTCCTGCTTCTATATTGGTTTCTCCAGCTCGTTGGTGACTGCAACACGTATTAGTCCATAACAAAGGTGAATGATATTTATGATGTGCACGTTGCTGTAACATAACTTCATTTTTATCATTCAAGACAAAAACCGAAAAGGCTCGATGCAAAACTGCTTTTTCATGAGCTTCGAGTTTATTCATCAAACCAATGGGTTCGTCTTTCTCATTGACTAATATTACTTGTTCTTCTTTCATAGAATTTTTATGATGGTCAAAAATACGAAAAAAAACAAGCTTCAAGAATCTTACTCGCCGAACAACCGTTAAACTTTCCTTAAATAGCTGTAATTTACAATCTAATTAAGATTTTTGAACGTATATCTAGTGTAAATTTGTATTGGATTTTAAAAATCTTTAGCTATGAAAAAGCCTTTCCTTAACTTCTTGTTTTTGCTTCCGTTATTTATAATGACGGCTTGCGGACAAAACAATACTAACTCAAAAAAAACTACTTCAAATAAAATGGAAAACGTTATCAATAAACCTGAAAATCCGTATTACTCGAATACCGACACCAAAAAATTAAATGTTTCAAATGCCGAATGGAAAAAGATATTACCGCCTGATTTATATGCTGTAGCAAGAGAAGCTGATACTGAAAGAGCTTTCACAGGAACGATGTGGAAAAGTGAAACCAAAGGAACGTATTACTGTGCGACTTGTGGAAATAAATTATTCAGATCAGACCAAAAATTTGTGAGTAGTTGTGGTTGGCCAAGTTTTTTTGAACAAGAAAACAAAAACAGTATTTGGTTCAAACCTGACAATTCCTATGGAATGCAACGCACCGAAGCACTATGCGGAAGATGCGACAGTCATTTAGGACATTTATTTGATGATGGTCCAGAACCAACAGGGAAAAGATATTGCATGAACGCGATTTCGTTAGATTTTGTGCCGGATGCTATTGCCACAAATTCAGGAAATAGTGAAACAATTGTTCTTGGTGGCGGATGTTTTTGGTGTGTGGAAGCTGTTTATGAAAATCTTGATGGTGTGAAAAGTGTTTACTCAGGTTATGCCGGCGGAATTGTTGAAAATCCAAGTTATGAAGAAGTCTGTACCGGAAAAACCGGAGCTGCAGAAGTGGTTGAAATCACCTATGATAAAACTAAAACCAATTTGGATGAAATTTTAAAGGTTTTTTTTACTGTTCATGATCCAACGACGTTAAATCGTCAAGGTGCTGATGTTGGAACACAATATCGCTCGGTGATATTTTATAAAAATGAAAATGAGAAAAAAGTTGCTCAAGATTTAATCAAAGATTTGAATAAGGAAGTCTTTGATAATAAAATCGTGACCACACTTGAATCGCTGAAAAAATTCTACAAAGCCGAAGAATACCATCAAGGTTATTATGAAAACAACAAGAACAAACCCTATTGTCAAATGGTAATTCAACCTAAAATTGAAAAATTTGAAAAGGTTTTTAAGGATAGATTAAAGAAGTAGGTTTAACCACTAAGACACGAAAATTTTCACAAAGCTCACAATATTATTTGTGGGCTTTTATTTTTTCAAAACCTCAGCTATTTTCAAGGCACATTTTTCGCCATCAATAGCAGCCGAAATAATTCCGCCGGCATAACCAGCACCTTCGCCACACGGATACAATCCTTTTATTTGAAGATGTTCAAGAGTTTCGTTGTCTCTCGGAATTCTGACCGGCGATGATGTTCGGCTTTCCGGAGCATGAAGAATGGCATCATTTGTTAAATAACCTTTCATTGTTTTACCAAATTCTCTAAATCCTTCTCGCATGATTTGGGATAAAAATCCAGGAAAAACTTGTCCCATTTCTACCGAAGTTGTTCCCGGAACATAGGATGTTTTTGGAATATCAGCCGATACTTTATTTTGCGTAAAATCAATCATTCGTTGTGCCGGAACTTTTTGGGTTTGTCCTGCCAAATGCCATGCTTTTTGTTCAATGGCTTTTTGAAATTCCATTCCTGCCAATGCACCAAATTTGGCAAATGGTTTGAAATCTTCCAATTTTAATTCGACTACAATCCCAGAATTGGCCGTAGCTTGATCACGTTTGGAAGGCGACCAACCATTGGTTACTACTTCGCCCGGACTTGTGGCACATGGTGCAATTACGCCACCTGGACACATGCAAAATGAATACATTCCGCGGCCATTGACTTGTTTCACAATAGAATATGGCGATGGAGGTAAAAACTCACCACGGAAATCACACGAATATTGGATTCTATCGATTAACTCTTGCGGATGTTCTGCGCGAACGCCTAATGCAAAGGGTTTTGCTTCGATTAAAATTTTCTTTTTGTCTAATAATTCAAAAATATCTCTAGCTGAATGTCCTGTGGCAAGAATGACTTTATTAGCTGAAATTACATCGTCATTTTGAATTACAACACCTTGAATTTCATTGCTTTTCACAACAAAATCGGTAACGCGAGTTTCAAACAAAACTTGTCCGCCACACTCGATGATTTTTTCGCGAATATCTTGGATGATTTGGGGTAGTTTATTGGTTCCAATGTGTGGATGTGCTTCTACTAGAATATCATCCGAAGCACCGAAAGCGACTAATAATCGGAGAATTCTATCGACATCACCACGTTTTTTGGAACGTGTATATAACTTTCCGTCAGAATAGGTTCCTGCTCCTCCTTCACCAAAACAATAATTACTGTCTTCATTGACAATATGGTCACGATTGATGGCTTTTAAATCACGTCTTCTTCCTCGTACATCTTTTCCACGCTCGATTACTATTGGCTTTAAACCTAATTCGATTAATTGCAAAGCGGCAAAAAGTCCAGCCGGACCGGCACCAACCACTATAACTTCTTGCTGATTGGATACGTTTTTATAATCGGGAAGTTCTATTTTTTGAGGTATAAACTCTTCATCAATCAAAAAAACTTCAGCTTTTATATTGAATTTTATTGCTCTTTGACGTGCATCGATGGAACGTTTTAGAATTACAACTTTTTGAATTTCTTTTGCAGAAACTTGCATCAACTTGGCAACATACTCGTTAATAAGTTGCTCATTATGTGCGGTTTCCGGAGAAACTTGTAGTTGTAATTGACGCGGCATTTTTGTCTTTGTTTTGAGGTTGCGACCGTGATAGTAGTGAAAAGCTTTGAGCTAAAAAAAACTAATTTTTTGCCAACAGGAAAAGCGACCAATGGAAGCTCTTTTCTGTTGTTGCAAAAATAGTTTTTTTAGCGAGAACTTGAAACGGATAGCACGAATTGTCGCCCAAGAAAAATTATTTTTTCTCCTCGAAAGCGCGCAAAGCGAAGGAAGCCAACCAATGTTCGCCTTCATAGTTGCCGTCAACCACGGACGGAAGCGAGAAATTGAAATGGTAATCTGCCAAGGGTTTCAGGTGCTTGAACTCGTTTGGGTATTGATTTATAAGGTGATACATATTCCAAGCACGACTGAAATTTAGTCCATCGAGATGCACCAAATGTCCATCGGTTCTATCGGAAACTCGGGCAACTTCCCATTTGTAGTCCTTTTTGAAAAGGCTTGGTGCGAACTTTTTAAGCCAAGTTAGAAACTCCTTTTTAGGCAAAATTCGTTGCATCAACGCCATTTCTTCCATGCATGGCGATAAAAAATCGGTTCCGCTTGGTTCCCAATTGAATGGGCAATTTTCGTCTTTTTGAAACAACCGAAGTGCGTTTTCTTTGATGCTTTTTTGGAGTAATTCATTTTCAGAAAACACGGCATAATCCCAAGCATTGGTTAGCCCAAAAGCTGTATTGGAATGGGTTCCAACTCGAACTGGATAGAGTAATTTGGGTAAAAATTCGATGTAACGTTCGATGATGATATTGGAAAGTGGTTTTAGGTTTTGGGCTAATTCAGTAGTAAATGGTTCGTTGCTGGTTTCGAGTTCGAGTTGTAATTTAAGTAACCAATTCCAACCGTAGGTTCGCTCGAATGATTTTTCGTGTTTTTTATTCAAATAATCGATTTCTACCTGAATATTTTCTTTGGAAAGGTTAGCTTTCAGTTTTTGGATAATTTGTTCTCTGTTAGCAAGATTAGGATATCGTTTCAGTAAATAAACCAAACTCCAATGTCCGTGAACGGAAGAATGCCAATCGAAACACCCGTAAAATGTAGGATGTAGTTTTTTTGGCGATTGAATTTCAGTGCTATCAATCAATAATTGTCCTAACTTGTTTGGATATTCTTGTTGGAGACATTTTAATGGCAAAGTAGCTAAATGATTGGCTTGTTGGAGCGTTAATTCTTGAGCAAAAATTTCAACAGTAACCAATAACGTTATTATATAAAGGTATTTCATATTAAGCTTTTTTCAAATGTAGCAAAAAGTTACCTTTGTGAAACTATTTCTTTATTATGTCACGACAAATTAAACTGATTTGGGATTTTCGCGGATCGGCTTCAGCGAAAACAGCAGAACATCACGAAATTCATTTGAAAGAATATATTGCTATCGAAAAATTACCTTTAACAATAACCGGATTTGAAATAAAAAATGAGATGCATGCTATAGCTTTCATGGTCGTAACAGACGACAATATGATTCAAGTTCGTGATGCTTTAAAGCCTCATCGAGGCGAACTTTTTAATTAATTTCAAAGTAAAAGCTTATAAAAAAGTATATTCTACTTTAGAAATTCGGGAATTTTGAAAGTATAACAAAAAAATGACATACATAAATAGTATAGATTTGGTAAACTAATCAATCTATATTATTATGTCTAAAAATTACTTTCTAAAACATCTGTTGCGACACAACTACAGCGAAACAAAATTAGCGAAAGGAAAAAATCGTTCATTAAAAATGATTTTATTGGTAGCTATGTTGGTTTTGACTGTAACAAGTATGCAATCACAAACTACCTTTACCTCAGTACAATCGGGTAATTATTCTGATCCGACAACTTGGGGAACGACAACTACACCAACTTCTGATGACCATGTTGTTATTAGCTCAGGAAATACCGTAACTCTTGATGATATACTAACAGCACAAAATGTTTCTATTAGTGGAACTTTAAATTGTATCGAAGCTGCCTCTGAGTTTTCTGTAGAAGGAAATTTAACTGTAAATTCGGGTGGATTATTCAAAGGGCACTATTATTTTGAAACGTCTTGGGGTGGTTATGATAAAGGTATCCAACTTACTGTTTCAGGAAATATTATTAATAATGGTAGAATTGATTTATCTGTAGGTTCAAGCTATTCTCCTGAAGGAGTTTTAAATTTAAACGGAACATCAGTTCAAACTGTTAGTGGTTTAGGGACTTTTGGAGGAACTTTATACTTAACTGATAATACTAATACCGGCGCTGTTATTAATCAATTAGTTATTGATAATTCTAGTACTGCTACTCCAAACGTTATTTGGAGTTTTAACAATATTAAAATTAAAGGAAAATTATCCTTAACCAATGCTCGAGTTGACTTGGGAACCAATAAAATGACAATTGGAAATTATGGAACAGCTTCTACAGAATGTGCTACAGAAAGTGGCTTTTTGAACGGAACTATTGGACGCTGGTACGATTCTTACACTAATTTTCCAGCAGTGAGTCCCGGCTCGGATTTCTACAATAACAATGCTTTATTTCCTTTTATTTCAGCAAACGGAAAAAACAGAAATGCATTTATAACAAGACCTAACGACACTGAATCATCAGCTGTATCAGGAGAACTTTCCATAACTTATTATGATGAATCAGGAATTTCTACGGGATTTTCTATTACTGATGGAGCCTACACTGTAACTGATATTTTTGAAAGTGCATGGATTGTTGCTAAAGATGCTAATTATGCTTTCCCTACAGGAAATCATGTACTTTCAATTTCTGCTCAAGATGCTTATTTAATCAAAAACGGTAATTCAAGAATTGTAAAAGCAGACGGAACGGTAACCGGAAGTCATTTGACAGGAACCACAACTCCTTTTGCTCATAGAATCGGTTTATCTGATACAGATTTAGACAATGTATTTCAGATTGGTTATAATGCCACTTTAGATACACCTATCACAACAGTCCAAACAGGAAATTGGAACAATCCTGCAACCTGGAACAGCAATAGTGTTCCCGATTGTACGGATACAGTTACGCTTCTTTCCGGACATACAGTAACTATAAATTCAGTTAGTACCATAGCAGGAGTTAACATCTCAGCAGGAGCAACATTAATAAGTGACTCTAACAGCCTAACTGTGGGTTGTACTAATAATAATGCTACTTTTTCAAATAGAGGAACTTATACCATGAATGGAGGCTCTTTAATTGTTAATGGAAATGTTGTTCACTCTAGTGGAAGCACATTTAATCAAACCAGCGGTGAAATCATTGTAGATGGAAATAATAATGGTGATGCAACAACTAGTATTGACCAAACACTTTTTAAAATTGCTACTTCATCGCTTACTATAACAGGAGGAAAAATAACTATTATAGATCCGGCTGTAGCAAGTGCTACATTAGTAACAAATCATTCTATTAGTAGTATCGTTCCTTGCACTGGATGGTTTTGTTGGTATCCAACAAATATTTTCTTAGATTCTACTGAAAATGTTTCTGTAGGTCAAGTAATTGTTGGTGATGGAATTCCTGCTGGAACAACAGTTGCCAATGTAAATTTTGATGGTTCAATCAACACAAGTCCAAGTTTACCTGCAACGGGACTAACTTTACCTCTTTCTATATCTTTCTATAATTTAAGTAGTTCACCTTCTACTTTTGTATATGAAGCTGATGAAAACTATGCTACAGGTGAAAATCACACATTGGAAATAGGTGACGGAATATCTACTCAAAAAGGAGCTGTTACCACTAATGGTTTTAATTGTAATTTCAGAGCTGCAGAAGGAACATTATCTTTAGGCAACTTAACAATTAATGCTTTAGACACGACAAATCGTTTTGTATATTTAGACAATAACAATATTAATTCAAATATTGTAAAAATGAATGTCCAAAACACTTTTACTATCCAACAAGGAAGAGTAAAAGGATCAGGTGTTGAAACTTACTATGGAGGTAATGTAATAAACAATGGTGAGTTATTCATAAACAACACTACTTCATTCGGGAACTATATTAATGGAGAGTTTGTAGCTACTTCAAGACCTCAAACAATTTCCGGAATCGGTATTTTTAATGCTCAGCCTGACCTTTCTCTTAATACGAATGAAAATACAGGTTCTGTTTCTCAACTTAAAGTTCATAATATAAGTGCTGAAGGAGTAACGTTTGAAGTTCCTTTCAATGTTGTTTCCGGTTTAACAATGACTGACGGAATTATCCATACTTCTGCTACAAGTCTATTAACTGTCGGGGCGCCAGCAATGTCTTATACAGCTTCTCTCTTTGGTAACTTTGGCCCAACATGTTATATCGATGGCCCTTTTGCTAAAGACATTAGTGGAGGTCAAAATGCAGGCGATCTTAATAATGGTTCAGGGTTTATCGATAAATTCTTTTTCCCGGTTGGAAAATCAACTTATACTCCTATTTGGGTTGCTGTAACAACTCCTGGTGGAGGATTTGGAAGTCCTGGAACTAACATAAAAGTTGAAGCATTTGACACTAATTCCGGAACAGAATCTTCAAATATTTCCAATTTAAGCCAAAACAGATGGGAAGTTTCAAAAACTGCCGGAACTGTTACTCATTATAACATTAAAGTAGCTGATCCTAATACAATCGAAAATAGTATCATTGTTCAAGCTCCATCCGCATCAGGCGTTTATGATAATGATTTTGGGATTACCGCTACTTTTGAAGAAGGAGAACCAAATACTTTAACTTCAACTACAGCGCCAATAGCTTTTGAAAACTTCAAAGGTTTCTTCTCTACCGCAAGACAAGCTGAATGTTCTGTTGTTAATCCCGGAAATACTATAGCATCAGAGACAAGTGGCTGTAACGGGAAGGCTGTTAATTTAAGCTTACAAAATGTTGTTATAGGTGAAGGTATAAGTTATCAATGGCAAAGTTCTACAAACGGAACTGATTACACTGATATTGAAGGAGAAACATCACCGACTTGTACTGCTATTACATCGGAAAGCACATACTATCGTTGTAACGTAACATGCTCTTTCAGTTCTTCGACAGTAGCATCTACTGCTGTTCAAATTACATTGGAAAACCCAATTACATCAACTACACCGGCTACAATTTGCCTATCTGAAACAAATACAGCTACATTATCAGCAATAGCATCTTCAGGCGATATAAAATGGTATTCAGCACAAACCGGTGGTTTTGCTATTGGAACAGGTAGTTCATTCACCACTTCTGAGCTTACTGAAACAACAACTTTCTATGCAGGTACTGAAACAACGACAAATGCATCAGCCGGTTTAGTGTATTCCGGAAATGGTTCTGCTTCGGGAACAAATGGAAAAGGTTTAGCATTCAATTTATCAAATTCTATTATTCTGAATTCAGTTAAAGTATATCCGCAACAAAGTTCAAGCGGTTCTGGTGCTCAACCAATAACAATAAAATTATATCAAAACGGAACTGAAGTTCCCGGAGCTGAAGTTACATTTACACCAGATACTTTCACAGGTTGGTCTCCAAGTACAACTCCACAAACGGTAAATTTGAATTTAAGCATTGAAGCCGGGAACAATTATTCATTGGAAATTGCAGATGGCGGATCATGGGAAAATGGTATAGCATCAGACTCAGGAATGCCTAACGGAACATATCCATTAGTAAACGGAGTTGTAGCTATTTTGGGAGGAATTGATGGAGGAACAATTGATACTTACTACTATAACTATTTCTTTGATTGGAATATTACAGAAATTTGTTCTTCAGTAAGAATTCCTGTTACAGCTACAGTTCAATCCGGAGAAGATTGTGATTTATCAAATCCATCTGTATCAGATTTACTAACAAGAGTTGTGGCATATCCAAATCCGTATAAAGAGTCATTCAAATTGGATATCCAAACTAATAATTCAGCTGATGTTTCTGTTAAAGTTTTTGATATGATTGGAAGACTAATTGATCAAAAAACTATTTCTTTTAATAATTTATCAAATACAGAAATTGGAAATGGGTATCCTTCAGGAGTTTATAATGTAGTTGTTTTGCAAGAAGGAAAAACAAAATCACTTCAGGTTATCAAAAGGTAAAAAACTAAACTAACTCAATTCAAAACAAAATCGGCTACTGTAATAGTAGCCGATTTTTTGTTTTTATAATAATATGTAAAATCTATTTTGAAAAGCAATTTTAATTAGCAACCTCACTAATAAATTTTATCCTCATCAAACGCAATTCTTCAATATCGTAATCGCCATCAAACTCTTTAAGTGCATCTTCTATCCTATCTGTTTCAGATTCCATAAAATATTCATGAATTTCTTCCTGTTGATCTTCATCAAGAATTTCATTAATCCAATATTTAATATTCAATTTTGTCCCCGAATAGACGATTTGCTCCATTTCTTTCAACAAAGCATCCATTGTCATTCCTTTAGCTCTTGCAATATCTTCCAAAGAAAGTTTTCGATCAATATTTTGAATAATGTACAATTTATTGGCTGAGTTAGCACCTGTAGATTTTACCACCAAGTCATCCGGACGAACAATATCATTGTCTTCTACATATCTTGCGATAAGTTCAACAAACTCTTTACCATATTTTTTTGCTTTACCTTCTCCTACACCATGAACGTTTCCTAATTCATCTATGGTAATAGGGTACTTCAATGCCATATCTTCCAATGATGGATCTTGAAAAACAACAAAAGGCGGAACACCTAATTTCTTGGCTACTTTTTTACGTAAATCACGCAACATCACCATTAAAGCTTCATCGGCTGTACCGGATGATTTTGAAGCTGTAACTATTGCATCGTCTTCTGCATCATTATATTCATGATCTTCTGACATCATAAAAGATGTTGGATTTTTAATAAAAGCATGTCCTTTATCTGAAACTTTCAAAATTCCATAGGTTTCAATATCTTTTGTCAAAAGACCATCAACCAAAACTTGTCTTATCAATGCCATCCAATACTTTTCATCCATGTCTTTTCCACATCCAAAAAAACTTTGTGCATCTGTTCTATGAGCTTTGATGGTGGCATTTATTCTACCAATTAAAGTGTAAACAATTTCTTTGGATTTATACAAATGTTTAGTATCTCGGATAACTTCCAATAATTTTTTGACATTATCTTTGGCTTCAATTTTAACTTTCGGATTACGAACGTTATCATCCATATCTGCGCCTTCTCCTGTTTCACTATCAAATTCTTCTCCAAAATAATGCAATAAAAATTTGCGTCTTGACATCGATGTTTCGGCATAAGCTACAACCTCCTGAAGTAATGCAAAACCAATTTCCTGTTCAGCTACAGGTTTACCTGACATAAATTTTTCTAATTTTTCTACGTCTTTATAAGAGTAATAAGCTAAACAATGTCCTTCACCTCCATCACGACCGGCACGACCGGTTTCTTGATAATAACTCTCTAAAGATTTTGGAATATCATGATGAATTACAAAACGAACATCCGGTTTATCGATTCCCATACCGAAAGCAATAGTAGCCACAACTACTTCAACATCTTCCATTAGAAACATATCTTGATGTTTGGCTCTGGTTTTTGCATCTAAACCGGCATGATATGGTACCGCAGAAATCCCGTTTACTTGAAGAACTTCTGCTATTTCTTCTACTTTTTTTCTGCTTAAACAATAAATAATCCCTGACTTTCCTTTATTCTGTTTAATAAAACGGATAATGTCTGATTCTATATTTTTGGTTTTGGTTCTTACTTCGTAAAATAAATTCGGGCGATTGAATGACGCTTTAAAAGTATTAGCATCTGACATATCAAGATTCTTAAGAATGTCCTCTTGAACTTTTGGCGTAGCCGTTGCAGTCAGTCCAATGACAGGAATATCTCTTCCTAATTGTTTAATGATATGACGTAAATTTCGATATTCCGGACGAAAATCATGCCCCCATTCTGATATACAATGTGCTTCATCAATAGCGACAAAAGAAACCGGAACGCTTTTCAAAAATTCGACGTATTCTTCTTTTGTTAAAGACTCAGGAGCAACATACAATAGCTTTGTTATTCCCGAAGTAATATCTTTTTTTACCTGATTGATTTCGGTTTTTGTCAATGATGAATTAAGTACATGAGCGATACCATTTTCAGAAGATAAACTTCGAATAGCATCTACCTGATTTTTCATCAAAGCTATCAAAGGAGAGACAACTATTGCCGTTCCTTCTTTTATTAATGCCGGTAATTGGTAACAAAGTGACTTCCCGCCACCGGTCGGCATAATTACAAAAGTATTCGTATCGTTGATAATACTTTTAATAACATTTTCTTGTAACCCTTTAAACTGGGAGAAACCAAAATACTTTTTTAATTCTTTATGTATGTCAATTTCGTTTGAATTCATTCTTGGTTAATGGTATTTTTACATAAATTTGCACCATATAAAGATACTACTTTCTTTTAAAACACAAAATTTTATATTATTTCAATTTTGACAACTACAAAAAATATTTTGGCTTCGGCAAAAAAAACCATTCTTACTGAGAGTGAAGCTATTGGAAATCTTGTAAATTATCTGAATGATGATTTTGTAAAATCGGTTGAAAGCATCTTTAATTCAAAAGGCAGACTTGTAGTTACCGGAATTGGAAAAAGTGCCATCATTGCGCAAAAAATTGTTGCCACTCTAAATTCAACCGGAACTCCATCATTATTTCTTCATGCCTCAGAAGCTATTCACGGTGATTTAGGTATGGTTCAACCTGACGATGTAGTAATCTGCATTTCAAAAAGCGGTAATAGTCCGGAGATAAAAGTTTTGGTACCATTACTAAAAAGGTTTGGCAATAAATTAATTGCTATTACAGGAAATGTTACTTCATTTTTAGGTAAAGAAGCTGATTATACTTTAAATACTTATGTAGAAAAAGAAGCTTGCCCTAATAATTTAGCCCCAACTAACAGTACAACTGCTCAATTGGTTATTGGTGATGCAATTGCAGTTTGTCTAATGGAACTTCGTCAATTCTCTGCTGAGGATTTTGCTAAATATCATCCTGGTGGCGCTTTAGGTAAAAAACTCTTACTTCGTGTTAGTGAAATGCTTGATACTTCTAAAAAACCTTTTGTTTCTCCCGACTCAAGTATTAAAAATGTTATTGTTGAAATTTCAGAAAAACGTCTTGGTGTTACAGCTGTCATTGAAAATAACAAAGTCATTGGTATCATCACTGATGGTGATATTCGAAGAATGCTGAATAAAACCGAAACCTTTTCCGGTTTGACGGCAAAAGACATTATGACAGCAAACCCAAAAACAATAAAATCGACTAATTTGGTTAGTGATGCTTTGAACGTTCTTGAAGATTTTTCAATTACACAACTGATTGTAGTTGACAACAATGAATATAAAGGTGTAATACATTTACATGATATATTAAAAGAAGGCATCGTATAATGGCAAAGAAAAAAAATGTAAATAAAATGTCTTTTTTGGATCATCTGGAAGATTTAAGATGGTTACTCGTCAGAAGTTCAATTGCAGTTGTCATCATGGCATGTGTAACCTATACTTTCAGTGATTTCATTTTTGATGATATCATTTTTGGTCCTACGAATCCTGATTTCATCACTTATCGTTTTTTTTGTGATATTGCTCAAAAGCTTGGAGTAACAGGAGATATTTGTATTAAAGAACTTCCTTTTACTATACAAAACACTTCTATGGAAGGGCAAATTAACATGTTTATTTGGACGTGCATTACTGCTGGTTTTATTTTGGCTTTTCCCTACGTTTTATATGAATTGTGGAAATTCATTAGTCCGGCGTTATATGAAAAAGAAAAAAAGAATGCTGTCGGTTTTATCATAACGGCTTCGGTTTTGTTTTTTTTGGGAGTAGTTTTTGGTTATTTGGTTATTGTACCGTTATCAATAAATTTCGTAGCAACATTTACTGTAAGTGATATTGTCAAAAACGAATTTAATCTTGAATCATATGTAGGTATGATTAAAACTTCTGTAATTGCCGCCGGATTATTTTTCGAACTACCTATTATTATATACTTTTTGACCAAATTAGGTTTAGTAACACCAAATTTTCTTAGAACCTACAGAAAATATGCCATCGTTATTGTATTAATTGTTGCTGCAATCGTTACACCTCCGGATGTTGTAAGTCAAATTACTGTTGCTATTCCGATGCTTATTATATATGAACTAAGTATATTTTTATCGGTATTTGTAGAAAAACAAAAATTAAAAAATGGCTGATTTAGTACAAGAATTTAACGATTATCGTTCAAAAATGAACGATAAATTATTGGCAGATAACAATTTGGTTATCAAAAGAATTTTCAACTTAGATACTAATGCTTATGCCGAAGGTGCATTGGATGTAAAAACTAAAGAATTACTTGGATTAGTTGCTTCTGCTGTTTTACGATGTGATGATTGCATCAAATATCATTTGGAAACCAGCTACAAACATGGCATTTCCAGAGAAGAAATGATGGAAGCTATGGGAATTGCTACTTTGGTTGGCGGAACAATTGTTATTCCTCATTTGCGAAGAGCCTATGAGTTTTGGGAAGCTTTGGAAGAAACCAGTAAATAGCAGAAACTAAATATTTGTTAAAGATTAACTTGTTGATTTGATAATTTGTTTATTTGTCAATAAAAATCTTTGATGAAGTACTATTTTATTTTTCTATTATTACTGATTGGTTGTTTTACTCACAGTCAAAACATTTTCGACCATGAAAAAGAAATTTCTAATAAAGATAATTACAATTGGCAAGAAATAAATTTCAAAGTACTTGATAAAAAAGACAGCATTCAACTTTCAGGAACACTGATAAGTCCAAAATCTGATTGGAATACTGTATTAATTATTATTCCTGGTTCTGGTCCTGACACACAAAATAGCCATTATCACCTTACCGAAGAACTCTTAAAAAATAATATTGCCGTTTATCGATATGATGAAAGAGGCATCGGAAAATCTGGCGGAAAATTTAACAAAGCTAACTACACCATTACAAAAATGGCAGAAGAATTAAGTAGTTGCATTCAAACTTTAAAAAGAAATCAAGCTTTATCAGATAAAAAACTAGGCCTTTTAGGACATAGTCAAGGTGGAATGGTTACTATACAAACGTATGAAAAAGAACTTCCTATTAACTTTTTAATTCAATGGGCAACTCCGGTTCAAAAGCACGGGGAATTTATCAAATACCAAATAAAAACAGGTCAAAATTCGTTTAAAGACTTGATAGCGTTTGATGATAATGAGAAAAAAATTGAAATTGTAACAGCATTACACAAAACCGTTGAGGAAAATAAAAATGACGATGATTGGAAATTAAGCAAAAAATTGGACAAAACATCGAAACAGATTGGTTACACAAAAGAGCATTATTCCAGATTTCCCTACCTTACTGTGGCAAGTGAAAAGGATATTGTTAGAAAAAATTTTGAATCAACTTATAAAAACATAAAAATTCCGGTTTTATACATCATTGGAACAAATGACACTTATGTAGATGCAGAATCTGAAACTGCATTATTAAGTAGTTTTGAAAACAAAAATATAACTGTCAAAAAAATGGATGGACTTAACCACTATTTGACACAATCAAAACTAACATTGCAAAATTTGTATGAAATAGATAAAAATGCTTTGTCAGAAATTATAAATTGGATCAAAATAAGATAACATCAGTTCATTTTGTTCCTTACATTTGCAAAAGTTAAAGTCATTAGTTAACTAATTTAAGTATGAAATTAAGAGCTGAAAATTTAATCAAGACCTATAAAAAGCGAACCGTTGTAAAAGGTATTTCGGTTGAAGTAAATCAAGGAGAAATCGTTGGATTACTTGGTCCAAATGGTGCCGGAAAGACCACTTCATTTTATATGATTGTAGGTTTAGTAAAACCAAATTCGGGAAATATTTATCTTGACGATATGAATATTACTGAATTTCCTATGTACAAACGTGCACAATATGGTATTGGTTATTTGGCACAAGAAGCTTCTGTTTTCAGAAAACTAAGTATAGAAGATAATATTTTAAGTGTTTTACAGCTAACCAATCTTTCCAAAGCCGAGCAAGAAGCTAAAATGGAGAGTTTGATTGATGAATTCAGTTTGCAACATATTAGAACCAATCGTGGTGATTTACTTTCCGGAGGTGAACGACGTAGAACCGAAATCGCACGTGCTTTGGCAACTGATCCCAAATTTATTCTCTTAGATGAACCTTTTGCCGGAGTCGACCCTGTTGCTGTAGAAGATATTCAACGAATTGTAGCCCAATTGAAAAATAAAAATATCGGGATTTTAATCACCGACCATAACGTTCAGGAAACTTTGGCTATTACCGACAAAACCTATTTAATGTTTGAAGGCGGAATTCTAAAAGCCGGAGTTCCCGAAGAGCTAGTGGAAGACGAAATGGTTCGAAAAGTATATTTAGGTCAAAATTTTGAACTTCGTAAAAAGAAATTGGAGTTTTAATTTCAAGAGAATAGATTTTTAGACAATAGATGATAGACAAATGTTTCAATATGGAAAATCCATCTAAAGAATTATTTGAAGAATGGCAAAAAAATCCAAAGTATTGGAAATGTAAAGGTTTGTTCTATTTCAACAAAGATGACAAACGGATTATTGTTGACAAACCTAATCCTAATTATGGTACGACATTAAACTTTGCTAACAAAAAAGCCTATTTATTTTTGATTGGAATGTTTTGCTTTTTTGGATTTGTTGCTTTTATGATTACAAAAAGTAAATAAAAAAGCTTCCTTAAACGGAAGCTTTTTTATTTACTATATTATTGATTACCGAAAGTAAAACATAAAATACGATTATCAGCGGAACAGCTACAATTTGAAGAAGAATCAACATCAAAATTGAAATGGCTAAAAAGAAAATCTGCAACTTATATTTAGCAAAACTAAAATTCTTAATCTTTAAAGAAAACAACGGAATTTCAGCATTCATGACATAAGCGCTTAAAAAAGTTAGTGCTAATAAAATCCATTTATTAATTAAAATCTCTGATAAAAAACTATCTGGAAATGCTGATATTACTAGAGGTAAACTCGTAAAAAAAAGAGCGTTTGCTGGCGTTGGTAAACCAATAAAACTATCCGATTGTCGTGTATCAATATTAAATTTTGCCAAGCGATAACAAGCGCCAAGTGTAATGATAAATCCAAGAAAATACATGTAATAATAATTGAAAACTTCTTCATCAACACTTACTGTCATAAATTCATTTTCAAAAGCCAATAACCTATACATCACATAACCAGGAACAACGCCACTAGTTACCATATCGGCTAACGAATCCAACTGAACTCCAAGCGGACCAGCAACATTGAATTTTCTAGCAAAAAATCCATCAAAAAAATCAAAAAATATACCTAAACAAACTAGATAAAATGCTAGTTCAAACTTAAACTCAGCCACAAAAACCAAAGCCACGCAACCACAAAACAAATTAAGCATCGTAAAGAAATTAGGAACTTGGGCTTTGATATTCATTTTCTATTCTATTATTTTAATTTTTTTACAAATTTAATACAATATGTTAGAGCATTCTACGTTTTATATTAGAGATTTTTATATGATATTTGTAAAAAGAAAAATTGCTTTGAAAAAAACGTTACTGTCATTGCTCATGCTGTGTTGCATTTCGTCTCATGCTCAATCGGTTAGAAAATATTCTAACGAGTTTATGAATATTGGTGTTGATGCTGCTGCTTTAGGAATGTCAAATGCTGTTACGGCTTCTTCAGGCAATGTCAATTCCGGTTATTGGAATCCCGCAGGATTACTTCGAATTGAAGACAGCGAAGTTTCTTTGATGCATGCCAGTTATTTTGCTAACATTGCACAGTATGATTATGTTGCTTATGCTAAAAAAGTAGATGACCTGAGTGCTTGGGGAATCTCTCTTATCCGTTTTGGAGTCGATGACATTCTGAATACCACACAATTAATTGATAGTCAAGGAAATATTGACTATAACCGAATCAGTCTTTTTTCAACTGCTGATTATGCACTAACATTTTCTTATGCACGAAAATCACAGCTCAAAGAAATCCAATATGGTGTAAATGCTAAAGTCATTAGAAGAGTTATTGGTGAGTTTGCTAATTCTTGGGGTTTTGGAATTGATGCCGGAATTCAGTATCAAAAAGACGATTGGATGTTTGGAATTATGGTACGTGATATTACCACAACTTACAATGTTTGGGCAATTGACGAAGATAAATTCAATGACATTAAAGATGCTGTTGAAGGTCAAAACCAGGAATTACCCGAAGATACCGAAATTACGTTACCAAAGGCACAACTCGGAATTGCCAAAAAATTTGAGTTTCACTACGACTACACTTTATTGGCTGCTGTGAATTTAAATATGCAATTTGCAAGAACTAACGATATATTTTCCTCTGATGTAGTAAGTGTTGATCCGGCAATTGGTTTTGAGTTTGGTTATACCGATTTGGTTTTTCTTCGTGCCGGAGTTGGAAATTTTCAAAATGTCGAGCAAATTGATGGTTCAAAAAAAGTGAATTTTCAACCCAATATTGGTTTAGGATTTAAATACAAAGGCATTCAAGTAGATTATGCTTTAACTGATTTAGGTGACCAAAGTGCCGCTCTGTATTCTAATATTTTTTCGGTTAAAGTAGATTTAAGCATTTTCAGATAAAAATATGTTCAAAAAAATATTCTTTTTTCTATTACTTATCAGTACTATTTCGTTTTCACAAAATCCAAAACTTTCTCCTGCGACAGAAGTAAGCATTTTCACTTGTGGACGAGGCGATCAGCTATATTCTACTTTTGGCCATACGGCTTTACGAATTAAAGATACTGAAAATCAACTTGATGTTGTTTACAATTATGGTGCTTTTGATTTCAGAACCGAAAATTTCTACTTAAAATTTGTCAAAGGTGATTTGCAATATTTTATGAATGCTACTTCTTTAGAAGATTTTATTCTGGAATATCAAATGGATGGAAGAGAAGTTATTGAACAAAAATTAAATCTGTCTTTAGAAAAAAAACAAGAACTTTTTGACAGCCTAAATACTAACTTGTTTTCTGCCGAAAGATATTACACTTATAAATTCATTGATAGAAATTGCACTACAATGGTTACCGAGAAAATCAAAGGGTTATTTAAGGATAAACTGATTGAAAAAGTTGATGATAAATCAATTACTTACCGAGAATTATTATATCCATATTTTGATGATTATTTTTGGTATAAATTGGGAATCAATATCATTTTTGGAGCAAAAACCGATACTAGAGCCGAAAAAATTTTTTTACCTGTTGAACTTTTAAACAGTTTAGACAAGGCGACTGTTTCGGGAAAACCAATAGTTTCTTCTAAAGTAGTGATTGTGAAAGGAAGTGAAAAATCAGTTGAATTTTCATTTGTGAATAGTATTTATTTCATCATACTATTGCTTACTCTAATTGTAGTCCTAAATAAACGTTTCTTATTTTTAAGTTATTTATTTATTTGCGGATCATTAGGAATGTTCCTTTGCTTAGTTGGATTATACTCAGAACATCAAGAAGTTTTATGGAATTATAATGCTTTATTATTTAGTCCTTTATTTATTTTATTACCATTTATAAAAGAAAAATTCAGAAACAAATTAATTGATTTTTCACTATTTCTTTTAGTTGTCTATGGCATAATAATGATTAACAAGCCTCATCTACTACTTTTATTGCCTTTTATTATTGCAACTTTATACTCTTTATTGCAACTAAAAGGAGTAAATCTAAAGTTATTGTCCTCGGTAAAATAATACCGTACTCATCGTTTTAAACATAATATTGAAGTCTAAAAAAAGACTTCGATGTTTGATATAATACAAATCATACTGAAGTTTTATTAAACTGTCATCAATGGTTTCGCCATAGGAATAATTCACTTGAGCCCAACCTGTCAAACCCGGTTTAACAACATGACGCGTTTCATAAAAGGGCATTATATCAGCAATTTCTTTTACAAAAACAGGTCTTTCCGGTCGAGGTCCTATGACTGCCATATCACCTTTTAAAATATTGATAAACTGAGGAAATTCATCTAAACGTGATTTTCGTAAAAACTTACCAAAAGGTGTTATTCTCGTATCATTTGTTTTGGCAAAAACTGCTCCGTCTTTCTCAGCATTTTTCACCATTGTTCTGAATTTTACAATTTTGAAAATTTCTCCATTTTTTCCAACTCGTTTTTGAGTATAAAAAAGTTTTCCTCTGTTTCCGATTAAATTACCTATTAGTATTATTGGCAGAATCAATATTCCTATTGCAAGTCCGATAAGGGAAATAATAATTTCCAGAATTCTGACAAACAAAAGATACAAATGATTTTGATTGCTTCGGCTAAAGGGGAAAAAACGATAAAAGTCGCGCGAAACATATTGTACCGGAATTCGTTGCGTAATTGATTCATACACTTGAGTATATTCTCTAATGATATATCCGTTTTCCAATAAATAAATCAACTTATTATATAAATCAACTGTTATTCCATCAGTTTTTTGAGAGGCTACTACAATTTCTGAAACTGCATTTTGAGCAACAAATTCGTCTAATTTATCTATATCAATATTTTTAACTTTAAGCGAAGTACTTTTATCTGCAGTACTATCGGAGTTAACAAAACCTAAAACTCTGTAATGAGGATCAACTTGTGTTAATGCGCTTGTTAATTCATTTGCTTGATCCTGATCACAAATCAAAATTACTTTTTTAACAAATCTATTAGATGCAAAAAAGCGAACATAAATCATTCGCCAAGTAAAAAGTGCTGTAAAAACGGCAAAAAAGAATATTAGAATCTGTAATCGATTTGAAGGTAAAATAGGTGTATAAATCGGGGTTAGCAAATACAGTAATACAGTTGTTGAAGTTGTTAGAATTATACTTTTAATTATCTGATACTGGTTACTGGCAACCTGTAAATTGTACATTTCAAAAACAGAACCAAATGACAAAAGATATAAACAAAGAACAATAGTCCAATAATAATTTGTAACCGAAATATTAAAATAATCGAAGTTGAAAGCTAAGCTTACAAAATACAAAGCGGAAAGTACAGATAAAACATCAAAAACTCTAAGAAGAATTTTCCTCTCTGAGACTTCAAAATGTATGTCTTTGTACTTATTCATTTCTTAAATTCGCTTTTAGAGTGCAAATTAAACAAATAATCTAACTATTTCAGTAAAGAAATCCATTCCTTTTTAACAATATTCCAATCAAACTTGTTAACCAATTCTCTTCCATTTAAAGTTAAACTATCGTTTAAACCTTCTTTAAGGAAAAGTCTTTCGATTTGATTTACCATTTCATACACATCATCATCATTTACTAACAAAGCCGTTTCATTGTGTTTTACCAAATAAGGAATTCCTCCAACATTTGTAGTCACAACTGGCAATCCAAGAGCCATTGCTTCAAGAACACTTACCGGTGTATTATCAAAATGAGTCGTATTTAAAAAAACATTATAATCATTTGAAAGAGAAATCCATTTTTCCTTTTTTAATCCTCCGGTAAAGAGAACCTCAACTTGATTATTATTTGCAAATTGAACTGTTTCATCAAGACTTTCATCTTTTTTTGGTCCAACCATACACAAAACAGCATTTGAATATTTCTTTTTAAGTTCGATTAAAACTTTGACCGCTAAAATGGGATTATATAATTTTGCAAACGAGCGAACCCAAAGTATTCTCGGATAATCATATTCTCTTTGTTTGAAAGGATAATTTTCTATCTCGATAGAATTTGGTATGTATTGTAGATTTGTGTAGCCTTCTTTTTGAAAAAAATCAAATAAATAAGGTGATGGTGCTACATTGGCAAATGCGTTTTTAAAAATCAATTTAGACCAATACTTATTTTTCTTCAACCGATGAGGTAAATTACCTCCGTGTAAAATAGGAATATACTTTACATTGAATAATCGACATATTTGAGATACAATAACGGCATACCAAAAATTTGACGTACTGTAAGTATCAATGATAACATAATCCATCTTTTTAGAGTAAAAAAAGGCTTTAAGAATCATGTCTAATAATCTCAGAGGCTTATTTTTTTTGGAAGAAGTATAAAACAACTCAAAACCTTCTGTCTCCAATGATGCTCCTAAAGTTTCTATGGTCGTTGCTGTATTCCCATGAGAAGATAATTTATTCCCTATGTACAAAATTTTCTTCATCAAAATATACTTTTAATAACGATAGTGAATAAATAAAAGCCGGTGCTGCAATTCGCATTGCTGCGTGATTTATTGTCAATAGCCAAAATGCTATAAAACAAAAAATATAAATATTTTGTTTATTATTGAAATACAAAATCATTGGAGTAAATAATAATATTAAAAATGCAAATATTCCCAACACACCATGTTCTGACAATAATCTTGAAATTTCGTTATGAGAAGCAATGGTTTCTCCTTGGGCATCTTTTCTCAGCTCTGCTCCTTTTGCTACTCCAACTCCAAAAATAGGGTTTTCAATAAAGTTGTCTATTTCATTTCCGACAATCTTTTCTCTTCCTGTGAAATTACTTTCTTTTGTTCTTCCTGCCGCATCTTGATTAGCATAACGTTTATCAATTAAACCTCCTGTAGCTAATGATGTATACATCCATGTAAATGACATTAATATTACCGAAAATAGTACTATCAAATTAATTTTCCTTTTTCCTGAGGATTTAGAATTGATATATAAGAAAAACATAAAAACAGCTATCATTAGAAATCCTGTTAACATTCCTCCTCTTGAAAAGGTAATCAATCCTCTATAGGTTATAAAAACACATGCTACAGCGTTCAATAAAAAAGAATATTTAGTTTTGGATGTCAACAAAATTCTTGAAAAAAAGATAAACATCCCAAGTCCAAGAACTGTAGAAACTTGATTTGGTCCAAATCCCCCGGAAGTTTGGAAGTTGGAACCTGTTCTAACTAAAATCTTCTTAAGATCCGGAGTATAAAGTATCAGATATATAACCGTTGAAATTATTGGCAATCCACAACTCAATAATATAGAATTTAATTGTTTCAATGAAATCTTTCTTCTATAACAATATATTGCAGAAATTCCCAAACAAAAAGGACCGGAAATATTGAAAAGTATCCTTTTACGAATATCGGTATCAAAGTTAAGTACTGAAGTAGCAATGATAATACTTGGTATCAATAGAATTAAGAAAAGCCAATATGGGAAAGCATTTTTAGAAAAGCCGGAAAAGTACATTCCAAGAAACAAAAATAGGATAACGCCATATTTTGAAAATTCATAAGATATCGTTCCTCCTGTCATTCTCAAAAGCACTTCACTTCCAACCAAATAGGCTGAAACCAATAAAACCTCATTGTTTTTATTATGACTTTTTATAACAACATATAATCCTAAAAGAAGACTTATTAAACCATACAATTTAGAAATCGGAGGAACTAAATAAACAAGAATTCCTATTACAATATGTAATACAATTAAATTAGTATATTTTTTATCTAGAGCATCCATTTACAATGATTTTACCCAACTCAAATATTTTTTAATTACAGCTTCTTCTGAGTTGTTCTCTGAAATTGTTTTATAAAAATTTTGACCAAATTTAACTCTTAAATTTTCATCATCTGTCAATTTCACCAAAGCTTCGTAAAAAGCAGTACTATTTTTTACAGGAACAATAAATCCATTTTCATTATTTTTTATCATTAATGGTATTTCTCCAACATTAGTTGAAACTGTTGGCTTTGCTAATAAACCATACTCAACAAGAGCTACGGGTAAACCTTCTGTATCTGAAGTCAAAATAGTTATTTCGGATTGCTTGATAATATTTGCAGTATCGTTTTTTACTCCATAAATAAACACATTTCCAAGTTGCCTTTCTTTTATAATTGTTTTTATTTTTTCAGAATAATCATCTTCTAAATCATTTCCTACCAAATGAAAACTCCAGTCTGGATGAGACTCTTGCAATTTTTCAGCAACTTCCAATAATAAAAAGTGATTCTTTTGGTAACGTAAATTTGCCAGACATAGAATTCTTTTGCCCTCAATACCGAGAAGCTTCGTAGTTTCAGATTGTGGCGAATCAACACTTGTATAATTAGGCAAATAAATAACATTTTTACAATGCAATTTATTTTTTGCCCATTCTTCAAGTCTGTTATTAACTGTGATTATTCCTGAAAAACTTAATGATGATAGTTTCAAAAAAAATAATTTTCTCATTCCCCAAAACTCCATCAAACCATAATGACAATGCCAAACAATTTTAATTTTTGGATAAATCAACTTTAAAAGAAAGGCGATAAAATAAGAAGAACCGTGCGGATGAATATAATTTACCCTATTTTCTTTGCAATAGCTTTTTAATCGTTTAACAGCACTTACATCTATTTTTCTATTTTTCTCCAAAAAAAAATACTCTACATTACTCTGAATTTGATTTTTCAACAAACCTTCTTCTCTCGTTGCTACCAATGCCGAGAATTCTAATTCACTTGCCAAAGAATTAGCATAATTCACCGCCATTTTTTCTGCACCGCCAACATTCAGTGAATCGATAATTTGTACTATTCTCATGAAAGTATTGTTTTTATTTCGGCTTCAAAATAATCAAGAGTATAATGTCTTGACCAATTTATAGCATTTTGAGCTTTCGTTTTATACAAATCAAAATCATTCAAATGCTTCTTTATTTTTTCAACATCCTTTTCTAAATCCAAAACCAATAACAATCCTCTTTTCTCGTTATCCAACATATTGGCTACACAAGAAACTTTTGTAGCAATAGGAACACTACCCCAAAACATTGCCTCGGCAACTACTTTTGGCCAACCCTCACTTTTTGAAGGAAGGATTAAAAAATGACTTTGCTGATATACTTTTTTTACTTCTTCTTGTCCTTTATTTCCTTCTAAAAATATATAGCTACCAATATTTTTTTCATTAATATAATTTCTCAAGTTGCCTTTCTCTACTCCATCTCCAAATACAGAAAGTTCGACATTATAATTAGCATTTTTTAAACTTTCGACTAATTGTATTGCATATAAAGGTCTTTTTCCTGAAGATAATGTGCCTACAAACATGAATTTTATTTTCGATGTTAAATCTCGGTGTTGGACAGGTATTTTTTCATTCTCAGAATAAGTTGCCGTAAAAAACGGTTTTACATTTTTTGAACTGTTTCCCCATTCGCCATAAACCAAAACCCGCATATTTTTAGTTAAAAAAGTATTACTTAAAATCCATTTTTGAAGCTTGTAGCTCAAAGGCTGCTTGGCTTTTGGATCCCAATTTCCGGCATATTTTGCTGTTTTTTGTTTTTTGGGAAAAAGAATTTGTACCATACAACCTAATAACCCCATATTTCCCGGACAACGCAAATGAATATGGTCTGCCTGCTTCATCGCTTTATAAATCACAATCAAAAGTATAGGCAAATTAAGTAATGTTTTCAGTAAACTTTTTACACTCTTAATATCAAATTCATTAACTTTTCTGAATGTTATTGCCTCATGCTGATAGGCAATGTCAATACTGGTTTTTTCTTTTTTATCATTAGGGGCTACAACTATTACTTTATCCACATGTTTTAACCAAATATTCATCTCCCGAACATAAGGAGCATAAGCAAAATATTCATTTTGCTCATAGTAATGATTAACATTCGTAATAATAGTAAAAGTCATTAAAAATGAATTCGGTGAAAAAATGGATTTAAAGCATTAATGGCTATTGAATTATTAATTTTATCAGCCATTTTTATTTTGTCAAATGGTACACAAACCCAGTTTTTATTTGGTCTTATTTCAAAATTATTGATATTAACTTTCTCAATTCCGAGTTTACTAATATAGTAACAAGCATAACCTAACTCTTCCAATTTGTTATAGAAATCGAGCACTGAAATATTGCCTCTTTTTTCCAAATAATTTTTATTTACTTCAACTACCATAATAGGTTTGAAATTTTGGATTAACGAACTTGATCCTTTTATAACCTGATGTTCAAAACCTTCTACATCTATTGAAATAAAAGAAACATCAATTCCATTCATAATTTCGTCTAAAGTAACAACTTCAAATTCCTGAATATTTCCTTCCTGCTGACTTTCAACAATATATCCCGAACCCGAATCATTTTTGGTTGGAACTTTAAAACTAGCTTTGCCTTTAACTTCGGATACTAAAAATGGATATACTTCTAAATTAGTCAATTCATTTTTCGTTTTGTTTTTCATGACCAATTCATAATTGGCCGGAACCGGTTCAAAAGCATATACTTTTTTGTTGCATTTTTTTGCTACATCAGAAAATGAAATAGTTTCTGTACCAATATTGGCACCAACTTCAATAATATTTCCTTTAAATTCTTTTAAAACTTCATTGGCTATAATAATGTTTCTCCAATCAAAATAGCCGTGAACACTAAACTTAAAAGCATGAAAATCGGCTGTATTTCCGAAGAAATAACTTCCGGTAAAACTTCTTACTTTAAATTCTTCTTTAAAAATCTCACCGTCTTTTAAATCAATTAAAGAAGCTCTAATCTTTTGAGAAAGAATAGGCGGAAGTACTTTACAAATGAATTTTGTCAGCTTATATTTTATTTTAGTGAACATTTTCTATTATTGTTTTGAAATATAAATAATCTCTTTGTGTTGCCATATCACTTTCATAATTCTTTTGAAACCTAGCATATCATGCAATGGTTA
>VFQN01002446.1_pt1 | contig 28590 bp, 40 predicted proteins | sample 3512371 | NCBI WGS metagenome assembly VFQN01 (sample SAMN10412370, study PRJNA504923) | tailings metagenome | isolation source: Replicate 2 from Balatoc abandoned mine | place: Philippines: Itogon, Benguet | collected 2017-08-28
ATGCTGTTTGCCGCCGTGAACGAGGGCACGGGCAAGTTCGTGGACGACAAGCAGTGAGTTTGCTGGTGCCTTGACACACCTAATAGTTCTGCGCATTACCACGCATTACATGAACAGGTGGGAACTTGTATCTTTAGGTAGGTAAAGCATCGTGTTCGGACTCGGGTTGCACTGTAGTACGGACGTTCATGGCTTGACGAGCGAGCACGTGTTGCATGTGATGGTGTTCAGTCTTGTGGGTCTCTGGGTCTGTTATGCTTGTTAGTGTCTTTGCTGCTGGTTGTGGTTGGAAGACGCGTGCATATGTGTGACAGCTGGTAACCCTCCCCGATTAGGGCAAGCAGGCAATGCATGGGTTTCAAGGTTGTGGTCAGAGGAACCCCTTGTTGTGGTAATGTCAGCGAGAGTTTGGAGATTGTGTGAGAGACGACGGTACGGTATGTTGGTGAGTGTTTGAGCGACATCGAGAGTGCATGATAGAGCGAGAGTGTGAGTCGTGAGAGCGAGAGAGACCCGTGTGCGGCTATTCATTGACTTCTGCAGGGCAGATATGCAGCGTTTCCCGCCCTGCTGCACCCAGCACCACGCAATGCAGTGCATTATAAAGCACAGCAGGTGTAACACGAGCGGAAGAGTCGATTTTCGTCTGCCTTCACGGGGTTTCACAACGGCTCACAGGCCAGGCCCGGTCCCAAGCCAAACGCCTGGAGTACGACAGCACTTGCCGAGAACTAGCTGTAGCTTCGTAGCTGCAGCGTCCATCTCACGTACTAGGGCAGGATGAGATAGCCTGCGCCCCGTAACAGGATCTCGACAAATTGCACGAGTTCTAAGTTCAATGAATTGCACGGCAATGATCCATATGCAAACGTGAAGTGCTTGGTTCTTGTGCGACTTGCGGTCAATGACCACTGCGTTACATGCTCCACTAGCGCACTGCAGAATCAAACACCCATAGCCTGACACCCCCTTCCCACCACACGCGTAAGCCTAGGCTGCCCCCAGTTGACCACCAATTTCTCTCATACCATGACATGCGTCAGTACCTGCATCAGTAGTATTAAACCGAGCACAAACACCATGCTGCACCGCCCAGACACCACACCGCCGCCAGGTGGAGACTGGTCATCACCGTGACCGCCCCGCACGTCCCGCATCGCATCGCTCCCGCCAGATGCTTCATGGTCCCCCGTCACACCCTTATGCATCCCTGCCGGGCCCTGCTCCTCTCCGTCCGGTAACGGCCTGACGTCTCGCACAGCATGCCCAACGCCCTGTCCGTCAGAGTCCAACACGGCCGCGGGCACACCCGGTGGGGGTGCAGGTGCAGGGGGGCCTGGCGACGGCGGTGGCGCTGCGGGTGGCGGCGTCGCAGGCGGCACTGCGAACGTGAAGTTGCTGGGCGGCCCCAGGCTAATGGGCGCCCCCGGGAGGTACAGCACCCGGGCTCGGCGCCCGTACGACAGCTCCAGCGCATTTGAGCTGAGGGAGCCCACAAAGTAGATGAGGCTGTCGAGCTCTTCGGGCAGGGACGACCTGCAGCAAGTGTCGAACAGCACACCCTGAGCCCTTTGCTTTGTTGAGCTGTGGCACCCACATTAAGGCGGTGTTGTTAAGCAGCGGTTATGCACGGTGAGCAGGGCAGGAGCAAATCCATGGCACGTTGGGGCCGGCGGGAGAGCGCAGGTGAGCGCCGGACCATGCTGAGCAGCAACAGCAGCAGCTGCTGCACAAATGGTAATGCACCGAATGGCATGACAGGCAACAGCGCCCCCGCGGTCCTGGCGCACAGTCCCGCTGGCACGGTAACTCCTGACGGCACAACGGGACCAACTATGCACCATTCCAACACTCCTGAGGTCCAGTGCATACCGTACCCGCGAAACAGCTGCCTAGATAGCTCTCCTTCCACGGCCAACAGCTGTCCGGCGTTCCTTCTCATCCGCTGCCGTAACGTGTCCCCGTGGGCCCCAGCCCGTGCACCCACCTGTAATAGCTGGTGTCCCCCACCGTCGCCGCCGCTCCCGCCCACCCGATGGTCTCCCCCAGCTGCCCCAGCTCGTACACCACGTTCACGCCGTAGCATGCCGTACACGCGCTGCGGTACGACGGTACGGCACCGTGGTACGCGTCGTGCAGGCAGGCGGCTAGTGTCTGCAGGTCGGGGCACAGGCCCGAGGCGACCAGGACCAGCTGATCTGGGCCACCCTCAGGTGAGGGCTCTAGGGCGAAGTTCAGCTGCTCGCCTCCCAGCACCAGGCGGGACAGCAGGGGCGGCTGCGCCGCCAGCCCTCGGTACTCCACGCCTAGGAAGGTGCCGGGCTGGAGGCGGAAGCCGCCGCCAGAGAGGATGCCGAGCCTGTGGGAGGTAAGGTGTGAGCGGGCCGTTTGTTGGGTTGGTGTGAGTGCATGCATGGGTTCAGCATTGTTGTGGGTTTAAAATACCGGTACCTGGGGCTTCAGGATGGCACTATAAGCCGTGGGGCGCACATGGCGGCAGGCTGAGATCAAGGGCCATCAGACAGATGTGGCCTTCAGCTGCGGGCGTCAGCCTTGACCCGCAAAGCTGACCCATATGTCTGTGCGCTTCAATGGATGCAGCCATGTGTGCGTGTCTTAAGGGCCCAGCTTCATTCCTGAACAACTCACCCACATATCCGTTCATCCGGCACAGTGAGGTCACATGCGGTGATCTGTATGCTCTGTATGCCCGGGTACGGCGGTAGCCGCGGACAGAAAACGGGCGGGGGGCTTGGAGGTGGGGACGGTGTGTCAGGAGTAGATGGGGGAAAAGGAGGTAGCTGCGGTGTGCTGGGGGGGAAGGGAGGCTGCTGGGGCACGCGTGGTTTGGAGGGCCAGTTTGGAGGTGCAGTTGGTTTTCTGGGACGGAGAGATGGCTGTGATGATGCGTCGAAGCGGTCGGGCGTGGAGAGTCCGTCCTCGGGCAAGCTGGGGGGTGAGCCTCGGCGGTTCTTGCCCCCGCCCGAACTAGGTACGCCCGAGAACTTGTCGGGCGGGGGCTCGCTCTCGTTGCCGAAAACTGGGACGGCGAGGTTTCCTTTCTGACTTGTAGCTCCAGCAACCAGTAAGAAGAGAAGGGCTGCAGCGAGCCCGAGGCGTCGCATTCGCTACGACAGCCCCATCGTGGCGCTAAACGCTATCCACCATCCTGATCCCGTATCATGTTTATGTCAGGTCCAAACGAAATGGGGTTGAAGGGCAAACCCAATAGGGAACCTTTTGCGTCGAGGCTCCAATAATTAGCAATACCCCAACGCAACAGTAGCAGGTCGCAGTAGCAGAACGACTTAGTGTCAAAACTATAAGATTTCGTATGCTCAAGCTGTATCTTGCAGAGCCTCTCCAAGAAAGGGGCAACCTGTCGAACCCGAACGTCAACCCTTGCAGATCCGTGCAGTTACTGGGACCGACTTAAACATACTCGTCAATTAAGCTTGCTATAATGCAAGGTGTCTAGCCGCACCTGCTTACTTGCACGACCTTCGTGTCAGCTCCAGCTGTCAGGGGAGTCCCGCAGCTGCTCCCTGTTTGGTACCTTTTGGTACGTTTCTGGGACGCCGCGTGGCCAACCACTGTGCTCGACGAACTGCGCTTCATGATATTGTTCATGCTAGCCATGGATGCCGTTGGCCGAGATGGTCGTATCAGGTACTGCTACAGCCCTCGCTCGTGGGCGTGGCGTGCCGGACCGGCTAGGTCCTTGCCGCATGTGGATTAGTCAAGGACATGGTTCCATGAACACAAAGAACCGCACAGGGCACAACCCAAATCCGAATCACCCATCCACGCTGCACACCAGCTGCACATCACCATGCTGGCTGCTGCATACTGCCCCATGTTCGGTGGGACTCCCCGCATCAAGTCCTCGACTGCTCCAATCACCCGTCACCCAAGTTTGAACTGAGCCTGATAAGCGGATACCCTTGGGCCTGGGTTCTCCCTCGGCCCATTTACGCGCTCTGTCTCACATACCTGAACTGTACTCGACACCCTCCACGGTTCCTCGCGTGTTACGCGTACCCTCCAGACTCTGCTCCACCTTCCACCCAATCTCCAGTCCCTAACACCATGCACCCTATCACCCATGCACACCCCCCAGTCCCAGCTACCGGTACTCAGCCGCATACAACGGAGGGCAACTCCCTCGGCCACCACTAGATCACCCGCATGCCCACGTGCCGTACGTGCTTCATCGAAAAGTACTGCAGTACAGCCGCCACCGCGCCCACCGCCCCGAAGTACCGCAGCGCTGGCACGTCGCACAACAGTGCCGGCACCAGGCACACGGGCGAGCACAGCAGCAGTGCCAGGCCCCAGGCTTTGGCACGCTGCGTCCACAGGTACTGCAGGAACAGGAAGTGGTGCGGCGCGGCAGCGACTGCGGGGCAGGGGGAAAAGGGGCCGGAGGGATAAGGGAGGTGTGGGTGGGAGGTGTGCAGGAAATGACAGGGCAGACCAGACCAGGTGCAAGCGAGGGCCATGTGCAAGCGGGCTGGAGCGCTACCGGTGGAGTGCTGGCGAGGCAGAAAGCGTTCGCGCCCGGCCGAAAACCACCGAATTCCCTAACCCATGCGCCCTCCCCTGAGCTGCTCCCACCTCCCTGCAGCGTGCTCTGAACCCACACCCTTCTCACGCCCTCCCTGTACCATCCCCTCCCTGCACTCACGTGCCATCCCAATCTCCTTAGCCAGGTACATCCACCCCGGCAGCCCCGACCGCGCCGCGTCCCCGCGCCCCGTCGCCACATCCGACACCGCCACCGCCGCGCCGGTTGCCAGCAGGAACGCCGACACCGCGGCCGCGGGCGGGCAGTACCTCTGCCTGTCCGACAACCCCGGGAACAACAGCGGGTCCTGGGCCAGCAACAGCAGGATCGGGGCCAGCATGAAGATTGCCTCAGGGGAGCCTCCTGTAAGGAAGCCGTTTAGGGCGACCCCCAGGGCGACCGCGCTCATGGTGAGCAGGTTGCCCAGGGTGGGCACCCACGCCAGGCCCTCCGCCGCCAGGCGCTGCAGCGCCATGCCTCCCGCGCCCTCCAGTTTGAGCATGCAGGCGTAGTTGGCCATGAGGCGCGGGGGCACCAGGCCGCACAGCAGGTCGTTGGGCGTGACGGCGTAGGAGTGGGTGCCGTGGCTGGGGCCGGCCTGTCCCGGATGCGAGCCGTTGGCGGCGTCTGTGGGGCCGCGAGGAGGGCGCAGGCACCAGTGCTTCGAGGCCGGCTAGTCGGGAAGTAAAATCATGCACCAGGGGAACGCATACGCATGGAGGGCTCTTGCGCATGGGCAGAGCAGTTCGGGTACGGTATTGTGGGAAAGTATGGGAGTGCCTGGGCCTGTAGGCACCGTGCAAACGCATTCACGTCGTTCGGTCGCTTACCTCGCGCCGCCGCCGCCCGCCTGCTGAGCGCGCTGCTCATCTTGAGCTTGAGCGCAAAGGCCATGAGCAGGGCGTGGGAGGCCACGATGGCCAGCAGCGACGCCTTGGTGGCGCGGTGGATCTCGTCCAGCACCTGATCACAGGGCACACGTGTCAGCACGGGCACGCACATCATGACAGTGCCATACCTCGCCCAAGATAGCGTCCCGGAAGGAAAGGCAGGAAACGAAGGGCGCGGGAATTGAAGCCAAAAGGGTAGCGCTTTGTGAAAGTGCGGCACACCACCCGCTCCACATCATATTCATTGCGGCTTGACACGTTTGAACCGCAGGCCTTCAAACCCTTCCCTCTACCCTCCATCCGTCGTGGTATCTTGCTTCCCATCGCCCTGATCCTCGTGCTTTCAAGTCGCTGCCCAGCGCTCCCCGCGCCGGCACCTTGCTGTCCTTGGAAGCGCATACCGTGCCGTATCTCAGCCCTCCTGGTGCATGTACGGCACCTGCTGCCAGACGCACCTGCACCTTGCTGTCCGGGAAGAGGCGCACGTTGACCATGCCCTGCGGCACCGGCAGCTCGGCGTGCAGCAGCAGCGCCAGCCCCGACAGCACGCCCCACAGCACCGCCAGCGCCGGCAGCGCCACGGGGCCGCCCGCCCGAGGCAGCGACATGAGCACCACGAACAGCACGGCCACCACGCTGGCGCCTGTGACCAGGATCTGCGGACCGGGTGGATGGGGTGAGCGGCCGGATGGGGGTGAGTGGGTGAGGGAGCAGGGAGGAGGATCATGGGAGGCGTGCGCGTTACCTGGCCCCAGCTGCATCTCCATGCACCCCAGTCGGCCAGCCATGCCCGCGTGCACACCCCACACCCATCCCCATCCCCTCACCTGCAGCAGCACCTACTCCGGCAGCAGCTCCAGGGCGGCGTATACACCCACTAACCCCCCATACACCACACCCGTCCGCACGGCACCTCCAATCACAGCTAAGGCTACTGTTTACCTATCAGGACGATCGATACACCTTTTGCCATTCCAGCCCCTCACCTGCAGCGGCACCTGCTCCGGCAGCAGCTCCAGCGACGTGTACCCGCCCACCAGCAGCCCCGCGCCGCTGCCCAGCAGCACGCGGCTCAGCACCCCCGGCCGCCGCTGCGGGCCCGCCGCCGCCAGGCCCAGCGGCCCACCAGGGCCCGCCCCGCCCGTTGTGGCCATGCCCACCACCACCGCGGCGATCAGCAGCCAGCGGGGCCAGTGCTGCCTGACGTGTACGATAGGGGATTGCGTGGAGAGGGAAGGGCGCACATTAGGCCTGGCATACGGACGGCGCAAAGGAGCAACAGGCCCGACACCGCGATCGAGACGGCCTCTTTCGAGTCCGTGGAACCCAATTGCTGTGGGACCCCTGCCATCGCATGTCACAACCTACACTCTGCCCTATCCTGCCCCAGCGCGCACCTGCGGCTCAGCCCGCGGCCCCACACCTCCACATCCTCCACGCTGTGCATGGGCACGTGCCGCTCGTCCCACAGCCGCGGGCACAGCGACAGCGGCAGCCGGGGGCAGCGCGCGCCGCCCGCGATGGGCAGCGGCGGCTGCAGCATCACCAGCAGGCCGCCCACCAGCGCCGTAGCCACCGCCACGCGGGTCACCAGGCCGCTGCCGCCGTAGCAGTGAGTGGCCAGGGGGACAAGCGCAGCGGCCAGCGTGAGCACCAGGGAGCCTAGCAGCAGCCCCTCCGTGGGCCGTGCGGAGATCAGGAACTGTATGACGTCGAACACAGCGAAGCGAGCGAGCAGGACGGCGATGGCGATGGTGAGGACGTGCAGGAGGCCCTGCCAGGGGGCCAGGCGCAGGCGGCGGGGGCGCGCGGGGGCGGAGGGGCCGAGGGTGGAGGGATCGGCGGTGAGCGGGGGAGGGGTGGCGGCGACGGCGAGCAGTGCGCCGCCGGCGCGGCCGTAGGGCGTGTTGTGCATCCATGAGGCGCCGTGGAAGAAGTAAGGGCCGAGGGTGGCGCCGAGGAGAAGGGAGGAGGGGAGTACCAGGCGGGCCTCGGGGAGGACTAGGATGGAGAGCTTGGCCAGGTAGGCGGAGTGCAGGAGCCAGGAGGCCAGAGGCGTGAGGCGGCCGCGGCCTGTGAGCAGGCGTGCGGCGGCTAGGCCCAGGAGGGAGGTGGCGACCACCAGCCAGCCGGGGTACATGGGCTCCGGGGCGTCGTCGGAGTGGCCCTCCACGAACAGGGCCTCCTCCACGAAGCATATGAGGCCCGCCTGCAGCACCAGCAGAGCTCCCACCAGGTGCGCGTTCGCCTGAATGTGGGAGGGGAGAGGGCTTGCGTTAGACCTGTCCTCGCAAGGGACGAGAAAACGGAAGTGTAATTGAGTGGCCAGAGGGTATTGGAGCTGGGGATGCGGTTGAGGTGTGGGGGCTGGTGACTGTCGGGATGGGCAGTGAGAAGCAGGGTGGCGGGCGGAGACGGCTGGAGGCTACAGCAGTGACGCATGGACGCCTGCTCGTATGCGGCAGGACCGCAGCGCCGGGTCCCGTGCCAGGACCTCCATTGGTACAGCAGCGTGGAAAGTGTGGCGTATCCTTACCAGGTGGGTGCTAACACGAGAGGCGTGACCCAATGGGTGTACCCACCCGCGCCACCAGCAGCCCAGGCACGCTGAGCGCCGGCACCAGCGCCGCCACCACCAGCTTGCACAGCGTGTGCAGGTGCACGCCCGACACCAGCACGTCCAGAAACCAGAAGTGCTGCCGCATGAACCACAGGCCTGAGCGGGGCGGCAGGAATGGGAAGTGTTCACAACGCTAGGACAAAAGGGGGGTGGGCGGCACGGAAGTCGAGTTTTGGAGCTTCGAATGCCCGTGCGGATGCACGTTGTAGGTGGGGTGTTGCCAGTTTGCAGACGGCCCGGGATGGGTAACCCTCACCACACCAGCCTACGGGGCGCCTTCCTGACCTCCCCGTGTCGACAAGAAGCATGACTGGGCTAGTGCGGTGCGTCTGGCACTCACATGTGAGGAATGCGCCCACCACGAACACCAGGTACTCGCGCAAGCTGTGCGTGTCGTAGAACAGCGACAGCCCGCACGCCGCCAGCAGCGGGGCGGGGAGCCAGTGAAAGGGGACGCCGGCAGCCAAGGAGCCTGGAACGGGGGGCAGGCAGGAAGAGAGAGGTCATGGGTACCGCCACGTCCTGTACGCGGTGAAGAAGCAGGCATGACTACGAAGGTGCAGCACTAGGCTAGCCCACGTTTTGGCCTTGCTCCGAAGTGACTGCGACCTTTATCAGCAGCCGTACGGCCGATTTTGCCCTGTTCCCCGCCCTCGCGAGCATGTGTCCACAGCCCCCGCGCGCACGCACCCGTGGTACCCACATGCGTAGACATATGGCGCATGCTTGTGCCCTTCCATTACTGTAAGTTTGCCTGCTCTACGCCTACAGCTCGCACCGCGCACCAACGCACCCGCGGTGGTGCACAGCAGCAGCAGGCTGCCCGCCACCGTCACGTCCACCGTGCTGCCCAGCGCGCCCGTCACGTGCATCAGCCCCACGCCGGCGCAGCCGAACAGCGCAAACGTGACGGCCACCCAGTTCCACGGCGCCGGCAGCTTGATGTACTGCCCGAAGCCGTGGAACACCACGCGCCCCTCGAAGCCCACAAGGGCCACCAGCAGCCCCAGCACGATGATGCTGCGCCGCAGGAAGCCCGCTAGCCCCTTGGTCGGGTTCGCGCCAGACAGCGCAGCAGCCGATGGCGAGGGGCTGATGCCCGCTGGGGCGCTGCGGGCGGCGTTTACGGGCGCTACAGGGGTGGGTGCAAGCCACCACATGCCCCCCGGGAGCAGCGCGAGCACCAGGGGCATGCCGCCGGCCAGGAGCAGCATGGAGTAGACGTGTAGGCCGAAGCCCAGCACCACCCAGTGGATGGCGGCGTAGGTGGCGGCAGGCAGGGCGGCCACCAGGAGGGCCATGAGCGCGCCGTCGCCACGTGTCTGGACCACGGCCTCGGGGCCCACGGCGGGGCCACCGCCCATTGCGGCGGGGCCGGCCTTGACCTGAGGAGGGGCGCAAGGGCAGCGTAGCAGGGAGCAGAGGTGGATCAGGGTAGTATGCGCGACATAAAGCGCGGTGCATAGGAAAATGGTTTACTGATAGACTGCGTCCCCTGCCGAATATCCTCGCCATGGGTTTGCGTGCGGCAGAAGAGGCTATCCCCCGGATAGGCCACGAAGAACCACCCGCGCTACACCCACATTGTAGAAGGACGACATGAGCGGCCTCCCGAGCGCGTAGTACAGCCCAGCCAGGATCAGCGCCAGGTAGTACGGCACGTCCGAGTACGGCACGACGGTGGCCAGCCCCAGGCTGTGCATCACGGCAGCCAGCGGCAGCGACGCCGTCAGCACGCAGCGCTCAAAGTAGATGGCCACGGCCGGGTACTGCATCTGGATCCACTTGAACTGCAGCGAGGCCCACATCCCGGTAAGGACAGAAAGGAAGATGGTCCCGAAGAGCATGGAAATCTGGAGCAGCACTGGCGCGTCTGACTCGCCCATGAGGGAGATTCCGAACGTCACGTTGGCTGCAAGGAGCGTGAGCCAGGCGCACGTGAAGGTGCCTTCCCGGTACTGCAGCGCGTCCATGAGGTAGACGATCATGGCGCCAACCGTTAGGCAGGCCAGGACCGTGGCCCCGCCCACGACTGCGACTGTGAGCAGGCACGGGATGAGGGCAAGCGCCACCCGGCCATTGTACTTGAAGTCAGCGGGTGTAAAGCGCGTGGTGGCGCCACCACCCGCAGGCCCGCCACCGCTTCCTACTGTGTAGGATACCCCCGCGTAGGCCATGGCCCAGGGTGTGGCTGTTAGAGGGACTGGACTGGGGTTGGGTGCTAACCAGCTGCTGCCGCTGCTGCTGCTGCTGCGGGTGCGGCTGTGTGCCCAGGTCCGTGTGCGCTCTAAAGGGGAAGCCGCCCACTGCTGCTGTTGTCACTTATGAGTGATTCGAGTATATCCCTGCTCCTCTGAACGGTTTCGCGACGATTGATCCGTTGGTTGTGGCGCCCCGCCCGACCCCCTGAACGACGAGGTATGCTGGTTGGAAGTTTCAGTGCTACCTTGTTGAAGCTGTCGACAGGCCCTGCTTGCGACCCTCGGCTTGCTCTGCGTCCGGCACTATCCTCGGCACTGTCCTGGCTCCGACCGGCAGAGCACTGCAATCCTGACTTGAAACCAAATGCATGAAAGGCTTCGAAGCGATCAAGGGCAAAAAGTCCCTGAGTAAAGCAGTAGTCCAAGCCGGAACTGTTGCGATCTTCTTTTTACCGGCAACATGGCTCCTACAGCATACTAACAGATATAGTGCATATCATTTGAAGTCAAGTAGGAGGCATATTGCGTACGCAAATGAGCATCAGCTGAGTGACTAGTGCCTAGTGCATTGCCGACGAATGGGCCGCTGGGTCGCTCTGCTGAGCGCGGCTTCTGCGTCGGCATCAGCAACACAAGCAGATTGGTAACATAAATTGAACTACTTTGCGTAATCCCTTATATCCCCTTGCGCATAACACACACGTGTGCTTCCTTTTCCCAACTCCGTGGCGTTGAAGTTCAGCTTCTTCTTATACAATCAACAAATTAGTTTGGAAAACTAACCACTGCTTTAGTCCTACCTACACACCTTCCAAAGCGGCACAGTTCGCCGCCAGCATTTGTCGTAAAGGCAGGGAGCGGCGGTGCCACGATGGACAAAGACTGGATGTTCTGTCCCACATCGGGATATCTATTGAACCTAGACCCTAAGCGGCAGGTGGCCTCGTGCGCGGTGTCGGGTTACGAGCGGAGCCTTGCTGGTGAGGGCCTTGGGTATGGGGTTTGCACCAGCGGCGATGGAAGTACCAGCGGCATCACACCAGAACACGCACCAGAGCCCCCGGGAGGGATTGCAGCCTTAGCCTCCTCAACGCGTGCTTGCTGGTGTGTGTTCGCGTTGTTTTTTGCATTAGGGGAGTCCCACGTCAGTGCCTTCAGTGCCCCCGGCAGTCTGCCCATGCACCCCATACACCATGTTTGGCTCACCCAGAGCTGTCCAGCACCAAGGTGGGCTGCTGCGCACCAACCCCCACACCAGTCTCCCCACCCCGCCCACGCACCCCACATGCACCCCCATGCCCACCGCCACATGCACCCCCACGCACTCCATCCAAAGTCCGCTGCACCCAAGAGCTGTCCAGCGTCAAGGTGGTGCTGCGGTCCACCAGCCCTCCCACCCCTCCCTCACACCGCACATGTACCCCCATGTCCCCCAGAGCTGTCCAGCGTCAAGGTCGTGCTGCGGTCCGACATGGAGGACTACCGGCGCCGCTTCGCGCTGGAGCCGTTGGTCAAGAGCGTGGAGGCGGAGGAGCTGCTCAAGGGGAGAAAGCGGGCAACGGTGGGTTAGGGGATGGCCGCAGAGCGGCGAAGTGGGTCAGGGATGGTGGGTGGCAGGGGAGGTCGTACGGGACCACCATGAAGTTAGGTGGCAGAGGACATGAGGAGGGAAGATGCTGTGTTGGGACGCTGGGTCAAAGCAGAGGTCAGGAGAGGCCACTGAGGTGCGGGTACGTACTGCTCGGTGGGGCCACGTGAAGAGGAGTAGGAGGGGAGCACGCGCAGTCGTTCCAACGAGAGCAGAGGGAAAGGGGGGCAAGTATGGTGCCGGGCGAGATAGAGGAAGTCGGGCGCGGGGATGGCAGGGGACTGAGGTTGGGCTGGAAGGAGGCAAGTGAATCACGGAGAACTGGGGCAGGGAGTGGATTTCGGCGGGGCGGAGGGCCGGGCCAAGGAGTCAGATGCTGCACGGCAGGAGGCGAGTGTGGGTTGCCACTGGCGGCCCTGCTGGGTTGCGATCAGAGGGTGGCGGGGACAATGGCGCCAAGGGAGGGGCAGGTGTAAGGGCGGGGGTGGTGGTGGCGGGGGCCGGTGTGGGACAGCAGGGGTCCACATGCATGTTCTACGCGGCTTGTGCCACTCGGCTTGCAGCCTTGCTTGGGGCGTGGACGACAGGCAGTCCTGTGCCCACCACCACGACACAAACAATGGTGCTGATGTTGGTTGCATATAACAAGGGGTGCAAACAAGCCTGTTGGCGCAACAACTGACGGCTACCACCGCCGCCGCCTGGTTGCCGTCGTGCGGCCTTGCCTTCCCCCCGCAGGTGGATGAGCCGTGCCCCAAGTGCAACCACCGACAACTGGAGTACTACACCATGCAGCTGCGGTCAGCGGATGAGGGCCAGACGGTGTTCTACGAATGCCGGAACTGCGGGTGGGTGGCGCTTCGGCGGTTGCGGGGGCGGGGTGAGGGTGGTGAGAGACGACGGAGGGAGGGCTCGGGTGTCGGGGCAGCGCGGCAAGGGCTTTGCCTGTGTTAACGGCGAGGCCATGGGGTCTGCACTCGCCCGCACCTGCGCATGTGGTTGGTAAAGAGCTGACAGTTGGCATGCTTGGTTTGCGGCATTTGTCACAGATGAAATCGGTCATCCGTTTACCCTGCTCGGCATCCAAGGATGGCCTTGCCGCGCCGGCCCGCTGCCGCACGTGGGGCCCATGCGGGAGGCACAAGTCCGTGTCCCCTCTGGCCGCCTACTTACGTCATCGCCCCGTCCTGCCTCCCCTTTCAGGCACAAATATTCCCAAAACACATAAATATCCAGCGGCATCATGTTGGAGGCTGTCAGGGAGGCTTGCTGCACCGCCCGTTGGTGTCCACCTGACGGCTGGCGGTTGGGCGGTTGACTGGGCAGCGCGGGGCTGCTCGGAAGGACAAGGTGGCACGCATCATTGCTCTGCAACGAGAAGAGGGCCTATTGCGTTGGCTTCGACAGAGCTGGAAAGCCAGAAGCGAGGCGGTGATATATCAGCTGGCCAAGCATGCAGCCGTATGTCTAGGTAGCCTACCGTGGTCGCCAGGCGAGGAAGGGCTGCTGGTGCCGGGCCCGGGGGCACACCTGTGCACCCCACCGAGGCAGGGTGTCTTCACCAAACGCATGCATTTATAGTTAGTATATGACTTAATGAATGGTGTTCTCGACTTTGACAGCTCCAGGGTGCACGGGCCAGCTGTGGTGGTGGACTGTCTAGCTCCTGCCGGGGCAGGGGCCGCGAAAGCGATGGTGGCCAAGCAGATGCACCAACGATGATGCCATACTGCTTGCATTGTGTGCCGCTGGGTGCGGACATGGTAAACTTTGTATAACGCTTGCACTTGGCGCGTTTTCCAGCGACTATCGTTTTGCATATCGGATTGCCGGGGTGCGCCGGGCTCGGGTGGCTGGGCCGTCCTTGCCGGCGCGAGTCCCGCTGCGTGTCGAAAGCGCGATGGCAGTGGTATGTTGGTTGAACGCTGTGGTGGTCCCAATGATGTCGCGAGCACTATCGTGTGCGCTCCCTGTGCTGCCGTGGTTGTGCTTACAGGTGATTTGGCGCGGTACCGCATGGAAATAGTACGACGGCTACTGCCGGGCCGGGCGGTTGATGGTTGCGGATGAGTGATGCAGTAGTAAGGCACTTTTGCAACAGGCATCATTGGTTACCTGACGCACCCCCTCGGCTTCAACCCATGAAAGCAACTTTTTTGTAACACTTCTGATGATCGCGACCGATAACCTGGACCTGCGCTTTGCGTTGGACCCAGGACAAGCGGCCCAGGGTTGGGGAGGGTGACTGGCCCATGGGTCCGCTTGGGCCTGTTGCAGCCACCCACAGTCCGGATACATGCTGTAGGGTCAGTGCTACTGCGCTTCCCAACTTTTCTTACCTGCCGCAAACGCGATTGTGCTGTGGCAACTACGCGAAAACTCCCAAGCCTGCCAAGAAACCGCTTGGCCACCTGTCCAGGCACAACGGACTGCATACACGTCGCGCTTACATCTATACGTTCTGAATATCTGCTGTCTTTATTCATAGAGAGCGCCAGTGGCAAGAGCTGCATGTAAGGTCGTCGCCGGACGGACATGGAAAGGGACATCGGCTGGCTCCACACTGCTAACGCGAGCATGCAGTTCCTGTATATACAACAACAAGAGTACTCAATGTTGAACTACTGTTCCGAAGTAGAACTCTCGCAATCACAGCAGCCTCTCCAAACGCGCTCCAGGCCTTTTGCTACTTGACCGAGCAGGCAGCATTTAACATTTATATAACAAGAAACACTCTATTAACTGCGATTGTTATGTAGGGCCGCTTGCTTTCACTAGGCTCAGCCCCGGGGGAGCACAGTGGCTGGGAACCTTGCGCAGCCCCCTGGAAAGCGAACCACAAGCAACCACCTACAGCTAGAGGAATGTACTCACTTTGCAACGAAGGAGAGCGCCGCGGACGCCGGACCCGTAGGTGAGGACGATGAAGGCTCGTCGGGGGCTTACCGTCACCCAGCACAGCCGCAGACCCAACAGTGTGCATCTAATCAATCCGATTAGGATGAAGCCTGGGCCTTGACTTTTAGTTCACAGCCCGCTATGAAGATGGCAATGACAGTAGGGAGTGTCTCGCGAGTGGCCAAACCATGAGCTGTTGCATCGTCGAGGCCCCCACTGACATGGCAGTAACCCATAGATGAACGTGACAGGGCAATCGGGCACGTTGAGCTTCCGTCTTTTGCCTCAACCTGCGATGACCCGTTTACGCGCGAAAGCCCGTGTGGGTTCCTGCGCGGACCGATTGACATGGGCCTGGGCAAAATCAGTAGCCAACACACATAGCTGTAAATTACGGCGGCATTCATCGTCTGGGGTGCTGTGTGTGCGCCACAGTGCTGCAAACACTGAAGGGCTTCGCGACCTTCGGCAGCTCGCCCAGCGTAGGCTCCCATGTACGTGTCTACTGACTTGAACCAATTAAGTGACGCCCTCTTACTTGATTTCCAAGGGCTGGTGCAGAAATGCTGCCTATCGGCGATGGGTGAAGAGTCGCCACTGATCACAACGGCCAACCGCCCCCCTTCGCGCCCGACGCCCGCTTTTGGTGCAGGCGTATGTCCTTGGCAAGCACCATCAACGACCTCCCTGATGAGATCCTGGAGACTGTGATAGAGTGCACCGACTGGCGCCAAGGGTGCCGCGGAGTCTGTCGGCGCTGGAGAAAGGCCTCCGATGGCTCAACGCAGGGGCTGGAGCTGCGCTCGACCGCGCCCGCGCCTTTCTGCATCGACGCGACCTTTCCCAACATCAAAAGCATCTCTATATCTCTATCGGAAGATGAAGACGGTGATGCGTCAGCGCTCTTGGCGCAGCTCCAGGAGCTCAGCAGGCTCGGGGACCTGAGCGTCTCGCGAGGCCCTGTCGGAAACCTCACCTCGCTCTCCCTCCTGACCAGCCTACACACCCTAACGCTGGCCAGCTGCGACATATCAGAATTCCCTGTATCCATATGCGAGATGTCCAGCCTTAAGCGCCTCGCGCTCGGAGGCAACAAGCTGGAAACCCTGCCCGAGGCGGCGGTTGGCCACCGACTCGCTTCGCTAGAGTACCTGGACGTGTCCAGCAACCGCCTCTCCGCCCTGCCCAGCACCCTTTCGGCCCTCACCGCCCTCACGCAACTCGACATTCAAGACAACAAGATTGTGGAGCTTCCGGCTGGGCTGGAGGCTCTGCAGCAGTTGGCGATGCTGAATGCCTCGATCAACAAGTGAGCCAGTGCGCAAGATGGCTTAGTCAGCGCCTGGGGCGGTTGGCCGACGCCCCTTATGCGCCTGCGCATATAAGCCCCCTGGCCCCTTGTCGCATGCTAAAGAAACATTCTCCATATATACGATTGTATGGGAGGTATAGTGCTTGCCGGAGGTTTCTACCTGGGAGATGCAGCCAGGCTTTACGTCATGCTATGCTGTACCGGTACCTTGGCATGCGCGTTGTCGGCAGGCGGGCGTGTGGCCTTGTCCACACTTGGCCGCCCAGCCGCGCTGACCATCACGCATGTTCCTGCTTCTACGCAATAATCCTTACCAAGATACATCGCATTCAATACGTTGTGCCATGGGCCCTACGACTACATAACGTAATTGCCATATACCGCCAAATGCTGCCGGCTGTGTGCTGGCAGGACCTGGCCCTCTGTCGCCTGCAGGCTCGCCACCCTTGCCTCTCCTCGACGATACAGCCGCGCACCATCCCTAACCTACTGAGACTTACTTTCAACTACTTGTTATGCATTCTCCTCTATGTCGCAGGCTCGAGGCCGTGCCGTACACGCTGTCGTACGCCACCGCCCTGACGCGGCTGGACCTGAGCGATAACGAGCTGTCCGCCTTCGAGCTCAACCTCAGCCGCCTGACAGGTGAGTCTTACAAAGCCCTTTAAGACACGGTCACAGTGCTACCAACACAGCAAGTGCATACTAAAGCGCAGCTTTGCCTGCATTTCCTTGCGGCCATGGACCAAGTATTTGCTTCCATACTGGTAGGCTCGCTGGCCAGCCCCCGCGCACTTGTCCGCCTGTAAACAGGCAGGCCCCCTCAGCCTGCGACAAGTCCGGTCTGGTACATGCGCCCGTGCTTACTAACCAATAAGACACATTATAACAGTGTGAACTTTCCTCCCTTTCTGCGCAGGCCTGGTGCAGCTGCGGCTGAGCGGCAACTGGGCTCTGGGCTCCTGCCCGGCGGACATCGGCGCGCTATCCCGGCTGGCGCTGCTGGACCTGTCGGGCTGCGGCCTCACGGCGCTGCCCGCCTGCCCAACGTCACTCCAGCAGCTGTGGCTATCATCCAACGACCTGCAGCAGGTGCGGCATAAACTCTTTCCCTTATTTTCGCTTTGTCTGCACCCCGCAAACGTGCACTGTTCAGCCAGGTCGTCTAGCTGTACTACTACCTGAATGATCCCACAGCCCCTTGCCAAGCAACCCGGCCGCCTTTCGTCTTCCCTCCTACCCCTCGTCCCGCAGGTGCCGCCCAGCCCTCTGCAGCCTGCACTACCCAACCAATAACCGTACCTAGCTGCACACGCAGCGCCCAAGCAGGCGCTTGCCGGCGCCCAAGCCAGCCCAGGGCGCCCTCATGCCTCTACTAACTGCCTATGTACTGTGCCATGCTCCAACACACCTCCGCTCCGCTTCCTTCCCCTCGCCCCGCAGGTGCCCCCCAGCCTGCTGCAGCTGACGCGCCTGCAGTCGTTGCACCTGGACTACAATGCACTGTCGTCGCTGCCGGCGGGGCTGTCGCGGCTGGCAGGTCTGACGCTGCTGGACGCCAGCGGCAACAGGTAAGCCGCATCTTGCTTTTCCTGTTTACTGGGTATCAACATAGCAGGCACGCATTCCTGCACAAGGTTTTGTGGTTGGTCCTTTGAAGAATCCACACAGTGCTTCAGTCTGTTGCCTTTGCTTCTATTGTGCGGTACGGTAGCCCTTGAGCCTTACGGCTTGTCTGGGCGTTACACCTGCCACGTGTGACAAGTTGTGACACGTGTCGTGCCGTGCCAGGCTGGCGGACCTGGACGCGGGCCTCACCGCCCTCACGGCGCTGCGGCAGCTCAACCTGGGCAGCAACGCGCTCACGCAGGTGGGCGTTGTGGACATAGTTCTTATCTACCATGCATGCCCCTGAACACCACACAAATTGTCATAATGAGGTAGCGCTTGGGGCGACACTTGACACTTTGTTGCTACCAACCGGTAAGCCTTTCTGAGTCCTGCCGTACCTCGTCGCCGTCGTCCGCCGGGTGTGTGCGGTCCGCCATGCAAGCCCCCAGCCGCGCGCACGACGCCCCAACCGCCCTCACCCTAGCATCCCCACACCAAACCACGCCTTCACCACATTACCCAACTCCCTCCCTCCCTCCTCCCCCACTCCGCAGGTGCCGCCCTGCCTGTCCCAGGCTCCCGGCCTGCCCTCCCTACAGGAGCTTGACCTCTCCTGCAACCGCATCGCCTGCCTGCCGCCCTCCGCGGCCTCCGCGCTGCCGGCGCTGGACTTCCTGTCGCTGGCCGGCAACCGCCTGCGCCGCCTGCCGCCCGGGCTGCCCGCCATGCGGCGGCTGGCGTGGCTGGACGCGGGGGACAACAGGCTGCGGGGGCTGCCGCCGGATGTGGTGTGCATGGAGCGGCTGCAGGTGGGTGGTAACCCACAGAGAGCGCTTTAGGTGGAAGTTGGGACCTTGACTGCTGTGTGGGTGTATCGGTGTTGTGTGCATGGAGCGGCTGCAGGTGGGTAGTAACTGCAAGGCTGCAATGTAGGATGAGACGAAAGGCGGGGGCTGCGCGCACGTGTCGGCGTGGTGTGCATGGAGCGGCTGCGGGTGGATAATAACCGCAATACTGCACGGTGTATGGGATGCTGCTGTGTGCATGGTGCATGGCGGTGTGCATGGAGCGGCTGCGGCTGTGCGGCAAGTCACACACAGACCGCATGGCTTCTGGGTTCCGTTGGCAGCTGCCCAAGGTTGTCTGCAATCACTGCGGTCTTGGGTGGACATGGAGCAAGCGAGGCGCCGGCCGGCACGGTGCCTTGACACCCTGCTGGGTCTGGTTTGCCATGCGCCCTTTGCCTTGCTCTTTTGACGGCCTCGGCACCCACCAACACAGCCGCATCGGGTGTTTTAGGGTTGTTCCTTTACCACGCTCTTTATCGTACGCCGTACACTCTTTGCGCATGAAGGTGCTCAAGCTGCGTGGCAACAAGCTGGCGTCGCCCGTGCCGCCGGCCTTCAAGAGCTGGAGGCGGAGCCTCAGACGCCGCAACGCAACGGCCACGGCCGCCGCGGCGGCGACTCCACAACTGGTGGCGGCCTCTGGGGCCGCCGCCGCTGCCGCCGCCGGGCCGTCCAGCGGGCCCGGGAGTAGTGGCAGCGGGGTTGACGGGGCGGGGCCCAGCGGAGCCTGGAGGCCGGTGGAGCTGCGAGCAGGGGCTAGCGGGTCCGGGGCGTGGTCCCCGGCGGAGCTGGCGGGAGGGTTGGGGTTGCAGCATGAGCAACCGACGGCGTACGGTGGCGCGTTAGGCAGTGGCCGGCGAGGGGCTCGGGGGGACCTGCCTCCGGGGCACAGGCTCAATCAGCCGCACAGCAGTCATCATCACCACCACAGCTCAGCTGGGCACGGTCAGGTGCGAGTGCCTGACTCGGACAGCGAGGACCTGTGGAGCGACAGCGATGAGGAAGAGGAGGAGGAGGAGGACGAGGATGGTGGGGTGGCTGGGTGGGCCGGAGCGGCAGGGGCGGACGATGAGGAAATGGAGGAGGTGGCGGCAGGGGCAGAGGAGGTGGAGGTGGAGGAAGAGGAGGATGGGGATGGGGATGATGAGGATGGGGATGAGGAGGAGGACGGGGACGGGGAAGACGAGGGGCAGGGGGAAGGGGACGCGGGAGAAGAAGCTGGGAGTGAGGAAAGCGATGCTGAGGCGGAGGCTGCTGGGGAGGACGGAGGGGACCTGGAGGAGGAGGCGATAATTTACGGTGGGTTGGAGGACGGGGAAGAGGGGGAAGAGGACGCAGCAGGTGGGGACGAGGAGGAGGGCGCCGTGGCTCTGGAGGATGGGGAAGGCAACTCGGATGGGGAGGACTCAGACGGTGAGGAGGATGGGGAAGAGGATGGGGGCGGAGAGCTGGTCGGGGACGAAGAAGAAGCGGGGCAGGTGGAGTGGGACGAGGAGCAGGCGGGTGTGGAGGCTGAGCTGGTGGAGGGAGGGGAGGAGGGCGGGGGCGTGCAGGGGGAGGAGGAAGCGGAAGAGGAGGAAGAGGAGGAGGAGGAAGAGCCGGCGGAGGTGGCTTGGCAGGGGTGGGAGCTGTTGGGGTTGACTGCATGGCCTGGTGCGGCTGCAGCAGCGGCGGGCGGGCAGCTGTTGTAGCGAGCCTTGTGGGCGGCCTGGTGGAGCGTGAACGGTGATGAACGATTACGGTGCGAGTGCGATTGAGCGTTCGAAGGTGGGGAACCAGTGCATAAGTGTAGGCCGAGATGGTTTTGGACAGCTGACGCTTGGCGGATACCTATTCCGGACCAGCTCGGACACGCATGTGGTGGTGTGTTGCATGCGAGTGACTGCATCGACTGCCGAGTATGGACTCGAACCGATACCCCTTCCCTGGGACGCTGTACCTAGTACTGCGGCTGTTGGATGCGTAACTCTTGCTTTAGCTGGTGTTGGCGAGCCCCTGCCAGCATGCTGTGACCGCACTGTGGGATGCCTCGGCCACAGGTGGGGGGCGTAATGATTGTGTGCACATGACCGCAGCGCCTGACGACCTGTCACCGCCGACTCTACCTAGCCCTGGATGCATGTGTGTGTCACAAGCCTTACTGTTCCTTCTTGCTTGACTGCATTGGGCGCCGCACTGCATGCATGTTGCCACGTGGGTCTCTTTTCCTTGCACACTTCTTACCTCCTTACCTACTAGTAAGTACTGTGCCCTGTTTAATACCGGTATGCATCGTGACGCGTTAGCAGGATGACCTTGTGTCTGTTGGCACTTGAGCAGCCAACGCAACTGGCTGGGTTTGCATGCACCGGTGGAGCGATTGTGCGGTGGCAGGCACGCACAAGGGAGCTGTCATAGGCCTGCACGCACGGTGCTCATCCGTTCTGCTGCACAGATCCCATGCTTGGTTGAATGCACAGAAGCTCCACCGGAGCTCCCCTGGCTGTAGGTGTGGTGTTCTTGTGTAGTGGTGGTGTTCTTGTGTGTTTTACGGGGTTTTGGGGCGAGGCACCCAAGCTTCCAATCGGCAGTGTTGTCCAACATGGGGCCCCCGTTCATGAGCTGCTGAGCACCGTAGCGTTGCAGTTAAGGGAGCTGCGTGCAGGCAAGTATCCTTTCCCATGCATGCGTGCGGTTGAAGTAAGACGCTGGGCCTGGGGCTGGGGAACAGGCTGGCAACGCTGAGGGTGCCTTCAGGGCCGCTCCCGCCTGGGCTGCACTGTACCGTACTCTGTATGTACGCTGTACGTACGGCTTGATCCTGCCGTACATGGGTAGAACACGGTACGATCTGCTCTTGAGCAGCGGGCTTCTCTTTGGAGCTGACTGCAAGTCGTGGTGGGCCACTCCTTGCCCAGTTGTGTGGGGCGGTTTCTTTTTGCTGTACGGTACAGTGCAGCAGCGATGTCATGTTACATGCAATCTTTTCCTGATAGGTATGGTCGGGACCAGTAAGGGTCGTATGACAAGACTACCCGTGTATAGCACCCGGACTGTAACCCAAAATGCCCATGAATGGGGTCCAGGACATGGTGTTTTGGTGCATGCACCCGGAGCGTCCCCTACCCCCTGCATCCCTGAACGTCCCTTGGGGACAAGGTGCCTGCAATGTCAAATCAAAACGCATGTGTGCAGGTTCGCCGCACTGAATTGGCGTGGGAGCATGATACTACCGTATTGTATGCAAACTGCTGGGCTGCAACAGCCCTGTGACCCCGTACCATGCACAAGCCGCAGGCATCGTGCAAGCGCGCCCAGGCAGCGCTATGCGTACTCCGGCAGTAAGAAGAGCGACATGCATTATTTCTCGTAGCGGTGGCGGCTAATGAATTTGAAAGCTTGTTTATACCATGAGCGACCACCTGCGTAAAGCGTTTTCAGAGTTGTTCGGTAGCCCAACATATGCTGACTGCATCATAAGGTTTATTGTTCACGATAGCGGCGGTGACGGAACTGCCGCTGCTGCGTCGGTCCCCCGCGATGTCTGTGAGCCTCTTCCCGCGCACCAGCTTATTCTCAGATGCGGCTCCGAGCGCTTTCAGGCGCAGCTTGACCGCTGGCAGAAGCCAGAAGAGGACACGGAGGCGTACCAGCCCGCGGCGAAATGCGCTAGGACTTCGGCATCGTCAACCCCAGCCGGGGGCGCCCGCTCGCAGCAGCCAGAGCTCGTCATCCTCTTGGACTGCGACTCTCAGCTTGAGCCATCCAAAGCTGCGCTGAGCTACCTGTACAGTAACAGACTACCGCCCGAGGCTACGGCCTCGGTCCAGCAGCTGCTGGGCGTGCGGCGCCAGGCCGGCTACCTCGAAGTGGCAGGATGCGTGCAGGCCTGCGACATGGAGCTGGGGGCCATCTTCGAGGGCACTCAAAGGAACTACTGCCCGCCGACGGCCTCAGGGGGCGAGCCCACGCTCCCCAGCAAGCTGCTCCCAGTCCTGGACCTGTACGCATGCCGGGACGTGGTGCAGCTATGCGAGGACGAGCCTGGCATCCAGCGGGTGCTGGCCTCGGCGCTGTCCTACGTCGTACGGCGCATGGAGGAGCCGGACCCCGACCCCAGCGTCGGGCCTAGCAAGGGAGACCTGCTGGCGTGGCTGCTGGGCGGGGACGCCGTAACCCTCATGAACCGCCAGGAGCACGCGCAGAAGCTAAGCCGTCTCACGGTACCTGCCATGGAGGCCGTGCTGCAGTCCAGTAGCTTCGGCACGGACGACGAGTCGACGGTGCTGGTGGTGGTGGAGGCTTGGGCTTACGCGCGCGGCATGCATTGGTCCTGGAATGACGGCGTGAGGCGGCTGGTGCGGCTGGCCAACGCCAATGAGTCGTACCTTACGGACGTGGTGCCCTTCCTCCCGTGGGTGCAGAAGGCCATCAAGAGCGATGGTAAGGGGTGGGAGTCATGTCACTGGATTTGTGTGCGCCTTTGCGCCTTCATACGCAGTGCGATGCTACCGTTGGCACACACTGGGCGCACGTAATCCGGGCTCCACACAACCGCATTTATCGAAGCCAGCATACTGTTGAGGTGGTAAACCACAAAGGCCACATTACTTGTCCTTGTGCTCTATACCTTGTGCGTGCAGAGCTGCTCTTCGTGGCGCGCTACGCGGCAGCAGACGACGGCCTGCGCGAGCGGCTGACCGAGATGTACGGCTTCCGGTACAACCTGGGGCTGCCGCGGTACGGCAGCCCCCGGCCGCCGTACAGCCCGCCCGACGGCGGCCTGCGCATCGAGTGGGAGGTCAACCAGGTCTCCTTGGCCATTGCGCTATCAGCCACGGCTGCGCTGCGCACGGCTGGTAGAGCAGCACTCACGCCCGGCCGTGGCAGCGGCGGCGGCGGCGGCGGCAGTGGCAGCGGCAGCGGAGAGGCCCGCAAGACCATCAGGTCCAACCGCTGCATCACCAGCCGTGGCTACGAGTGGCGTGTCGTACTGCGGCACACGCCTGGCGACGCGGATGCCGGTGTGCACGTGGAGTGCAAAGTCCCCATCGCGCTGGCGCTGGAGTCTGGCCGGGTGAGCACAGAGGGCGGAGCAGCGAGCTGCCCGCCGCTGCGGTTGGAGGTGCACCGGTGGAGCTGTACGGAGGCCGGGCGGTACGACAGGGCGCCGCCGTACGTGCTGCAGACGCAGGAGGAGAAGCTAGTCATGGTCGGGGGGTGCTGGGGCCGGCGTACGGCGCTGGGGCTGCGTGCGGTGCCCCCAGTGGAGCCTCAGGCGGTGGCACAGGCAGCGCCGGAGGTGCTGCCGGCTGCAGGGGCGGCAGGGGGCATGGAGGGGCACGGAGGGGCGGCAATGACGCCAGGGCATGGGCGCGGACGTTTAGAGGAGGAAGGAGCAGGGGGCGAGGACGAGTTGGTGCAGGTGTCGCTGCGGGATGATGATGGGCAGGAGGTGGTGTACGTGGTCAGCAAGGGGGCGGTGGTGCAGGGGGCAGCGCCAGGGGGCGCGGGCGGCGGTGGGGGTGCGGCGGCGGGGGGCGGGGGCGCGGACAGGGTGCTGGAGGTGTGGCGGGAGTACCTGGGGCCGCACGGCAAGATCACGGGCACATTGACCTTCCTGGCGCCGTGAGGCAGCGTAGAATCTGATATAACTTGTGTGCACGAGTTGTGTAGCGTTCTGCTATAGATGGAAACGTGGACATGAAGCACCTGCATTTTGCTGAACGGGTTCAACATTGAGCGAGTTTGTTGACTAGCATGAGGATTGGTCTGTGCGGGTTCGTTGAGGCTAGGTTTCGAGTTGGCCCGTGCGAGTTTGCTGAGATTAGCTCAAAGCCCGTGCTTGCTTAGCAATGGGCCGGCAGCTGCGACTGCAGCTTGGCGAATGCGCTGTGAACGGCACGCCGCCGTCTTCGGTTCCAGCCCAAGCCTGGGCTGCACAGTACGTCGTACGCGTGCATGTACGGATTATGGCATTCTCCTCCCGTACGTGAATGGACTTCAGCCTGCTGTCCAGGGTTGGAACGGTGGCGGTGTTGCGCACCGGGAGCGTCCCCTGGACGGCCCAGGAGAAGCAGGCGCCCGCACGCCGATATGCAGCAAATGCAACTGCCTATCCATAGTACTTCTCACGCCTCAGTCTGTCACAGATTACGTGCGCAACGAACCGGCGCTCTCCGAGGCGTGGATTCCGATGGGTGAATGGTACGGCAGGTGTCTGGAACTGTCACCGACATCGGGGAGGAATTCCCTGGTTCCGGGTTTCGGGACCTGACTTTTTCGACCATACATTGGGAGAGCTTCCCCATAATTCCCATGTATTCGAAGATACGGCCGTTTTGACCGTTCTGTGCAGCCCAGCCGCAGGCCCCACCGTACCACCCGATCCGTTGAACCCTTAAGGCCGGGCAACAACGAGCATTAGGTCGCCCATAGCACCAACCGTGGATTGCCCTCGTCCGGCACAACCTGTGAATACGATTGCATCTCGAGCTATACAACTGTGCTGGTGAAACGTAGCTAGGTCTGTGACCCCATGGGATGGCCTGCTGGGCACCTGTGCCATGAAGCCCGCAGCTAGCATTACCTCAAACTGCCCCACTGCAGCGCCACCGCCATGCAACGCCTCGAGCGCGCCACTGCAGCGCAATGTCTGAACATGATTGTACAACCTCTTGGCACATACGCATGCTTGCAGTCCAACGCGTCATGTACTAGCATGGTAATAAGGTGATGTCAACCCAGGGGCATCTCACAGACTCACACTCCTGTGCTGGTTGCTCTACCAGCACACGACAGCTGCAACGACAACCAGTCCGCCACAGGCGCAGTAGCGTTCATACACCGCTTTGCACGGCCCGCCTCACGCCTGCAGCATCCATGGCGCAGGCCTAGACGTCCTCAAGTTCACAACTACTGTCCTAATGGCTCCGCTACCTCCGCTCCGTCAGCTTTTACCCAGAAGCCCCACATGCCAGGCTGCCCCTGCTTCCGCCAAGCCCCGCCATCACGCCGCCTCCTCACTGAGACGGCCATGCATTACCCCCAACTCCACCGCCATCCCATAGCATCCCCATTACCCACCGGTGGCCTCTGCTCAGCATGCTACCAGAACACCTATGCACTGTACCCCTCCCTCACCGCTCTGCACTGCCCATCGGCGCCCCCTGCTCCTCCAGCCACCGCCGCACTGGCCTACGACACACGGTGCTCAGCTCACGCACCACCGAGTGCCCAGCACCCCACGGCACGCCCAGCCGCCGCAGGGTGGTCAGCGTGCCCCGGTCGCCGTTCCTGGCCGCAAACCCGTAGGGTGTACCGTGGGATCCTGCTACCTCCAAGCAGCCCGGGTGCTCTTTCACAAGCCACTCCAGCAGCGCCTCGCAGCCGCTCTCCGCTGCCGCTGTTAAGAACTCCCAGTCCGGCTGGAACTCCGGCTGCCCGTTCCGTAGCTGCTGCTGCTGCTGCAACAGGTACTGCACCAGGGCCACGTCGCCCCGGTTGGCAGCAGTTGCCAGCGCTGGCTTGTAAGTGATGTAAGGCAGACGGTGCCCCCCCTTGGTCATCAGCAGCTGCACTGCCTTCAGCAGGTCCCGGCTGTGCGCAGGCGTGCCCCTTGGCCAACGACTGGTGAGCTCGTCAAGGGCGAAGCTTGCGGGCGGCACCTCCGCGTGACACGCCAGCCACCGAGTCATGGCCAAACTGCCAGCAGCAAACCCGTACGCCTCAGGCGTGAACCTCGCGCCGGCCTTCCGCAGCAGCTCCGCTGTGGGGACGCTGTGCGAGGAGACTGCTGCTCGTCCCAGCCTGTTCTTGCGCGCTTGCAGCACTGCCATGGCCCCAGGCGCTTGCAGCAGGAAATTGGCAACCCCAGCCTGCCCTGCGTGACTTGCGCCTTCTACTAGATCTGCCGGCGGCGACGGGGCCCCTCGCTGCTGCAGCCAGGCTAGCTTCTCCACCCCGTCTGGGCTTCCGACGGCCGACCTAAAAAGGTCTCCCCAGCAGGAGTCAGCGCCCCCTTCCGCCGCAGCCGGCAGCTCGCACCCCGCCTCGTCCACCAGCCACTGCACCAGGGCCAGGCCGGCGTGCTGCAGAGCGCAAGAAAGCACCTCCTCGCCACCCATGGGGCAACCAAGGCTATGCAGCCACTGCAGCTGGCCCAGGCTTCCAGATTGGACCGCAGCCAGAGCGGTACTCTCTTGCAGCTTGCAGCTCCCGTTACATGCTGCTAGTAGCCACTGCACTTTCTCTGCGCCGTCGGGGGTAGCTGATGCCACAGCAGCGTCTAGCACCAGCTGGTGCGGCCCAGGGCGGTTGGTGAGGATGCCTCTGCCTCCGTTGCCACGCTTTAGGTGCGCGTGCATTGGCTCCCACATCGTCTGCAGCCCCGCCAGATCGCAGTACTGTGCTGCGGCCTGCAGCACGCTATTCGGCTGCAGCAGCGCCGGGCAGTGGTGCAGCAGCCAGCCCAGCAGCTGCGGGTGGCCCGCCTTGACCGCCACAACGCCAGGGTCTGCATTGGATCCTTGCCGCGTGTACGCGCCCTCAAGGTTATGTAGCAGCTCGGGGAAGATGCTGGGCTGCAGCAGCGCCAGCGCCACCTCCAGATTGACCTCGCTGCCGCTGGCGGCGGCCGTGCACAGCAGCTGCAGCTTGTGCCGGAAGGGCAGCTGCCGCACGTGCTGCTGCCCTGCCTCCACGGCCCAGGGCGCGGCGTGGGGCGGCAGCGGCTGGGACAGGGAGGCGCTGCAGTGGTCCGGGCCAGCGAGGGCGTCGGCTGCGTCCGGGGACACCAGGCAGCCGCTGAGGGCGCGGTCGTTCGGGGGCAGGAGGGACAGGATGTGCAGCTGGAGTGCGGGGGGCAGCTGCTGCAGTAAGGTGCCGCTGCCGGGTCCATCCATGTCCATGCTAGCTGGCTGCTTGCGTAGGACGCAGGGCCACAGATTAGTGGATGGACTGGCTGACTTGTGGTCCTGGGTGTCAGCGGGGAGGGGGGGGGGGATGCAAGGGCGCACAATTCAGCGTTTTGGTCGCGGTGATCTGGGTACCAGAATCAAAAGCAAAGAGCCAGATGCCCAAGTCAGCGAGAAGCCATGTTGATTAACCAACAAACGCGCGTGACGTGATGTAAGACGGGTGCGTATAGCTGGCTTTCCGGTCGGGACTCGCTACCTACCGTCAAAGACCAAGCAATTGCAGATGATTTCAGCCCTAGCGCAGAGGGTTTTGGATGATCAATTATAGCAACCGATGGGGAAATGTTCGCGGCCGAAACTATTCAGATTGTTCCCTCCCGCCGATCAGAGACCAGAACTATAGTAACTCTGCCGCAACGAACGTGTGCAGTGATATAGTTGTCCGCACTACGCACTGAGAGGCATCTGGGTCTGTACGGGAACCAGGCGTTGCCGGGCTGGGGGAGACTCCGTGAGAATTCCTATGAAGACTCCCCTGATGCCGGCGCGCTCCAGGGGGCCCCCAGGGAGCCCCGTCCATCCTTCCACCCTGCCAGGTTCACTGGGACCAGAGTTTTTGCGCGGGTGGCTGGCCGAGATGTACGGCTTCCGGTACAACCTGGCACGGCCGCAGTACTGCAGCCAGCTGCGGCCCCGGGCCGCCACACAGCCCGTCGGAGTGCGGCCTGCGCATAGGTTGGGAGTTCGATGAGGCCAACTTTCAGCCACAGCTGGCAGCGCAGCGGTCAAACCGGGCCGTGGCAGCGGCAGCGGCAGCGGCGGCGGCGGCAGCGGAGGGGCCCGCAATACCATCCGGTCCAACCGCTGCATTACCAGCCGTGGCTACGAATGGCGTGTCGTACTGCGGCACACGGCCGGCGACGCGGATGCCGGTGTGCACGTGGAGTGCAAAGTGCCCAGCGCGCTGGCGCTGGAGTCTGGCCGGATGGCCGCGGAGGGCGGAGCAACGAGCTGCCCGCCGCTGCGGCTGGAGGTGCACCGGTGGAGCTGTACGGAGGCTGGGCGGTACGGCAGGGCGCCGCTGTACGTGCTGCAGACGCAGAAGGAGAAGCTAGTCATGGTCGGGGGGTGCTGGGGCCGGCGTACGGCGCTGGGGCT